>ONZW01000006.1_pt1 | contig 369408 bp, 282 predicted proteins | sample 1671071 | NCBI WGS metagenome assembly ONZW01 (sample SAMN06348119, study PRJEB24527) | human gut metagenome | biome: human gut; feature: ankylosing spondylitis patient; material: feces | host: Homo sapiens | place: China | collected 2015-10
AAGCGAAGCGTGTAGTTATAGTGGGCTATAACCGGAAGCCTTTCGGTTTCTTGGGTAACGCATCATTCCTCTTTTTGACGAATTGCATTTGCTCTTTTCTATCCGCCATGCGTTTCTGCAAATACTCGTTCAGGTCTTTGCATCCGCTGTAGATTTGTGAAGCGTCCCGTATATGCTGGGTGCTGTCGTATTCCTTGCGGATTTGCTGAAGGGCTTCCATTCCTGCACGGTCATTGTCAAAAAAACAGTGGATTCGCTCATAGCTTCCCAATGGATAAAGTGCTTTGGAAACATTGGCAACAGAGTTCAGAACCATGTAATCCTGCCTGTCGAATTCAGGGTATTGCGGACAGCTTTCGAGCCGTAGGGTCAGAAATGAGAGGTAGTCCATAAATCCCTCGAAAACGAAACACGTGACCTTTGGCTCTCCCGACTGTCTGATGTGGGATATTTCCTTCGGTGCGATACAGCCCTTGAAATATCGGTTGCGGATTTCATAGCCGCCCGACATGTTGGGAAACGCAATGGCGAAGTACCGTTTGCCGTTGTGCGTAAACCGCGCTTCCTTACATTCTTTTTTCGCCAGTGCCGTGTTTATCCCCCTTTCCTGCAAGTAAGCGAGCAAGGCAGGAGAAGAAAGCGGCACGATTTCCAACTGTTGGAAACTCGGCTCTGTAAATGACTGCTTGCGAAAAGAGAAAGAAACGGGGTGCACGTGCGGTGCTTGTTCCTCTATGCGTTTCAAAAGGTACGGCACGCTGTCCGTTGCATAGAGGTGCGAAGCCAGCGCAATGATGTTGCCGCCCTTGCCGAGCGCAAAATCATACCATTGGTTCCGCTCGGTGTTCACCTTGAACGAGGCTTCGGTTTCTTCCCTGAACGGTGATTTGTACCAAAGATTGATGCCCTGCCGCTTCACCGGGCTATATCCCAAGCTGTGAAGGTATTCTTCCAGCCTGATTTGTTTTGCTGTCTGTATGTCCATAAATGATTGTCTTTATCAGTTATTGTTTGTTTTTCTTTTCGCCAGTATCTGTTTATAGGTTACTGGCTGTATAACCACTTCACTTTATTGTCGTATATATAGGATACGGCTTAAAGTGAAGCGGTTTGATGCGCTCCTGCAACCACTTCGCTTTATCCTAATATATAGACCCGGAGAATAAAGTGAAGTGATTGCAGGAAGCGTGTCAATAGTGGAAATCCGGTTCGTATCTGTACTTCCTGCCATTTTCCTGCACTATCATCCGCTTGTTCTTCAACACTGTGATGAGTTTAACCAGCTTGTTTTCGCTTAACGGAACACCCACCAAGGCATACGACTCTTTCAATGCTTTGCTCAGTTCCTTATATCCGTATTCGTCCTGCAACGAAAATGCTGCTTCCAGTGCTATCCGGTGTTGTTGCTCGGAAATGTCCTTGCAGGCATCAAACCTTTCGCCTTGGGGTCTGCCGGGCGCTTTGGCTTCTGTCTGGTAATCCTCCATCAGTTCAGGCAATGCCCTTTCATTGATGCGGAAGGCAAACGGCTCGAAGTCCATCGCACGGATGTGCATGGCGGAAACCTTGCTGATGTCCCCGTTACTTTTGTCCTTTTCAACGAGCAGTATGGTTTCAGCCTTGTTGTTCAGTTCCGTGCCGATATGTCCCCTTGCGTTCTCATCCCCCTTGTTCTGGTGGAGTATCGTGTGGATATGTATCTGCCTGTCGTCCGTCCACTGCATCAGTTTCGATATGATGCGTGTCGATTCGCTGGGGCTGTTGATGTCATACACCATGTCACGGATACCGTCTATCACCACCATACCGAGGTTCGGTGTATGGTAGATTGCCTGTTCGACAATCCTTATGCGTTGCTCCGGCGTATATTTCCGCAGGGCAAGGAACTCAAGGTTCTCGTTGTCCCTGTCATCGGGCAGCCCTGCCATGCGCATGATGCGTTCCATCACATTCAGGCAGTGGTGGGGGCTTTGCTCCGTATCGACATACAGCACTTTCCGCTTGGCTTCGGGAAGTTCAGCCGCATACCTGAGCACCGTGCCGTTCTTCAAAGCCGCAGCCACGATAGCCGACACATTGAATGTCTTCTTGCTTTTGGCTTTGCCGATGGATGCACTGAAATTTCCCAACGTGCCGATTACAGAACCTTTCACGCTGAGGATTTCTGGCGCTTTCTCGTATTTTCCCGACAGGCTCAACCGTGAGGCTTGCCAGAGGATTACCGCCTGTTCGTCCGATATTTCCCGGATGTCTTTCATATAGTCCATAGCAATTCCTCCCGTTACTTGCGTCCGCCTGTTTTCTTCCCTGCCAGTTCAAGGGCAAGTTCCGCATCCACGATAATCTTGCGCCCTATCTGGGTGATAGCCTTGTCTATTTTTCCGCTTTTCTTTATGCGGTTGGCGGTGGGCAGGCTGCATCCGAACAGTCTGGCTATGCCGGGTATTCCGTACACATACTTTCTGTTTGTGTCCGTTACGGGCTGTGGCTGCGCTTCCGTCTGAACGGAAGCGTGTCTGCTTAACATTATGAACTCTTCACCCGTCATCTGCCAGACGGGTTTGGATAATAATTCTTGTAGATTTTGCATAGTTCTACTTTTTTGATTCAACAATCAGCCCTGCGCACTGGCTGTTATTTCTGTTCTCGAACGGTGCAAAATTAGGTAGGGTTATGGGTGGTAAGGATGGGGACGGTATAATCCGAGCATCGCTGTATCTTATTGAATATCAGAAAATAAAAATACCACTCAAAAATTAATTTGAGTGGTAAAAGTGGAACTTTCGTAAAATATCAGGATATGTCACCGATTATCTGAATATATGCTCCATTTCTTTGGCGAATTTCTGGTTGCTGTCACTGGGGAAATCAGAAACTGGCTCCTTGTACTTGGACTTGTAGTAGCTGTCATCAATATCCAGCAGTTTCAGTATCCCGGCTTTCCATTTGTCCTTGTCCTGTTTGGAGAGTTTTTCGCTCATGAGGAATATCAGATAGCATACACGTATCTTCTCTCTCGGTTTAATTCTCAACTTGCAGTTGCAGGGGTGCAAGTTCATATTGGCATAAAAATCCGGTGCGGAAATTTCCTCGAACTGTTCTCCAACACATACCTCATGAATGAGCGAAAGCAATTTCATGCTGAAATACTCTTGTTGTTCATCCGCCGTTTCCTGCTGACTGATTGGCTTGCCCGGCTCGTCCTGTCGTTTCCCGTCAGGAATGTATTTCTTCAATATATCCAGAAAAAGGCAGCTTTGACGGTACATGTCCGCACAACGGTTCTTCATATATTGGAATGCCTCTTTCCTTGCTGCCTTTTGCTGGTCATAGAGTTCATTCAGTTTGGCTCTTTCCTTGTCATATTCAGCCTTGCAGCGTTCATATTCTTTTTCAGCCTGTTTTTCCTCTTCGGCAGTATGTTCCCTGTACCCAATGGAATCATACCTGTTGTTGGCTTCATTCAGCGGCTTGCTTAGGCTCCTTGTTACATCCTGTTGGGCTTCAATTTCAAGGGAATACCTTTCCATGTGTCGATAGCAAGCACGCTCTACGGCACTATCACTCAACGGGCACACCTCATAAGCCTGTATGCTCTTTTCTATTTCGGTTTTCAGGCTGTTGAGTATCAAGGTGTATTGTTCTTTTTGCCTGTCAAGCACCAGTTCAAGGATAGCAGCCTCAAAAGACTTCATGTCATTGTATTCCTGACAGAAATCGGAAATGAATTTTTGTCTGTCAAAAGAGAAAACGCGATTGTCTATATAGTCCCTGTATATTCTATTGAGTTCCCCGTATCGGGGAATCATCGTCTGTATCTTGTCTGCCATAGGTGTCCTACTTTTGTCTGTTCTTTTCATTGTCAAGAAGCATAGTCAGTTCTTCTTCCACCTGTTCTATGCTTGGCAACGCCGATTTCAGGCTTTCCGGCACAGCCTTGCTGAGCTGGTAATCGCTGATGCCGATAGGCTGGTCATAGCCTGTCAGTGCATATTGCGCGACAATCTCATCCTTGCCCTTGCACAACAGCAGCCCGATGGTCTTGTTGTCATTCTCTCCCCTCAGTTTGTCATCCACCACATTGATGTAGAAGTTCAACTGTCCGGCGTATTCCGGTTTGAACGGGGTAGCTTTCAGTTCCACAACTACGTATGCATGGAGCTTTATGTTGTACAGAATCAGGTCGGCATAGAAATCGCTGTCGCCAATCTGGAAATGTTTCTGCCTTGCGACAAAGGCGAATCCGTTGCCCATCTCCAGCAGATAACGGGTAATGTGCTTTACCAGTTGTTCTTCTATGTCCCTTTCGTCCGCACGTTCTTTGGCTCCTGCCAAGTCGAAGATATACGGGTCTTTTAACAGGTAGTTGGCAAGATCGCTTTGGGGCGCAGGAAGCGTGGCGGTAAAATTATTGACCTTGCGGCTGTTAATTTGCCTTTCGTACAATTTGCTTTCAATCTGCATTTTAAGGACATTGCTGCTCCAGCCCATTTCCACGGATTGCTTCATATACCAGTAATCGACACCAAACGGAAGGGAACTGTTCAGCAGAATCACATGGCTTGCCCAATTGATTCTTGCGACAGGTGATGCCAGGAACAGTTTTTCCATGTCCTCAATCGGTACTTGATAAACGGCGGCTACTGTTTGGACTACATCCTGAATTTGTGCAAGAGGTTCTTGCACAATTACAATTTCCTTATTGTCTGAGGATTGAATTTGCGCAAGAGGCTCTTGCGTAAATGTCATATTGTTCAGGCTTTGAAGTTCATCCGTGATTTTCTGCACACTTGGAGTAAGTAATTTCGCATCGGTTTCTATAAAACTCCGTAATGCGCCCAATGGATAGGAGCGTGCGAACTGGCACATATAAGCCAAGTTCCTGACCGAATACCCTTTCTTTTCGGGATAATTGAACCGTATCGCATGCGCCAGTTTCTTGATGACCTTACCGCCCCAGCCTTGTCGGTTCTGGTGGTACAATATGTAATTGCCCATCTTCCAGTAATGGAACAGCATCTGCGCATTGGCTGCACTGATGAGCCGGACTTGCGCCTGCTCTATTTCTGACCCGATGGCATTGACAAAAGCCTCGAAACTTCTTTTCTCTATATTGTTATCGTTGTTGCTCATTGTTGTATGTATTGAAAGTTACAAAGGTAAGCCCAATTACAGGTTTTCCATGAAACTTGCTGATTGTTTTTACAGTTGGTTGAATTTGTTCATTGCATTTGCCTTGATGTCATCTGCGATGTCAATGTAAGGTTTCATGGCTTTATAATCGCTGTGTCCCGTCCATTTCATGACCACTTGTGCCGGGATACCGAGTGCCAAGGCGTTACAAATGAATGTCCTTCGTCCGGCGTGAGTGCTTAACAGTGCGTATTTAGGTGTCACCTCATCTATACGCTCATTTCCTTTATAATATGTTTCCCTTACAGGCTCGTTGATTTCGGCAAGCTCGCCCAACTCTTTCAGATAATCATTCATTTTCTGATTGCTGATGACTGGCAGTGCCATGTTGTTCTCAAAGTGAATGTCCTTGTATTTTTCAAGTATGGCTTTGCTGTATTTGTTCAGTTCAATGTTTAGGCTGTCTGCCGTTTTGACGGTAGTAACTTCTATGTGGTCGGATTTGACGTCACTTCGCTTTAAGTTACGGACATCTGAATACCTTAGACTTGTGAAACAACAGAACAGGAAAACATCCCGGACACGTTCCAGATATTGTTTGTCTTTGGGTATCTGATAGTCTTTCAGTCTATTCAATTCGTCCCATGTCAAAAAGATTACTTTCTTTGAAGTAGTTTTCAATTTCGGTTTGAATGTATCGTATGCAATGTTTTGGTTATATCCCTTTTTGAAGCTCCATCGTAGAAACCATTTGAGGAATCCCATCTGTTTGCCGATGGTACTGTTTCTCATGTCTTTTTTGTCACGCAAGAAGTTTACATACTCGTTTAGTCCGAACTCATCGAAATACTCAAAAGTTACATCTTCTTTGAACTCTTTGAGGTGATTTTTTACGGCTGCAAATTTTTCGTATGTGGATTCTGTCCAGTTGTTCTGATTGCCACATTCCTTGACAAACTCATCAAATACCTCCCAAAAACTTATTTTAGTATCTTCCTGCTGCTCCTCGCTGCTATTTTTCATTCGCAAATTGAACGCATCTTTCAACTGTTGGGTGGTCGGCATGGTTTCCTGTACCTCAAATTCTTTAAACACGTTTTGAATTTCGGCATAGTATCTTAGCAAATCAGCATTGATTTCGGATGCACTTTGCTTTAATTTATTGGTACATCCGTTCTTTACACGCTGCTTGTTAGTGTCCCATTTAGTCACATCAATCCTATATCCAGTTGTAAACTCGATGCGGTGGCTTGCGTATATGACACGCATACGGATGGGAACGTTCTCCACGATTGGAACGCCGTTCTTTTTGCGGCTTTCAGGTGCAAAAATGATGTTTCGTTTGATGTTCATGACTGGGTGTATTTGAAATTCTGCACCCAAATATACACCCAAAAATTGAAATAGCGAGCGATATTCAATAATATTTAGATTTAATTATGATTGTAATAAGCTGGTTATTAATAGACATTTGCGATTTCATGATATTTTGAGATAATACAGGTTCAGGAGCCTCTCTCTCCGCTTCAATTAATAGATAAATCCCTGTAAAGTAGTACTTTACGGGGATTTTTTATTTTGTGTATGTGAATAAGATAAGCATAAAAAGGGGCGGTTTCTGTTGAAATAGAAAATAACACTATTTGAACTGTTTATTTTAGAATAAACACTCTTTTTTTAGATTGAATTTATCGGTTTAAAGAATATTATTCCAAAATGCTTATTATCAGTTAAATATCTGTTTTTATCTACTGTCAGATTTCAGTTTTTATATCTACCTTTGTTCTTATTGTACGAGATTTGATAGTTATAATATTAATGAATAGAATGATGAAAAAACAGACCCAAGCGATTCATACGCAGTTCCAAAGAAGAGATGCTTACAATTCTATCAGTATGCCGGTTTACCATACAGCGGCTTATGAATTTGACAATGCCGATGACATGGCTGATGCTTTTTGCGGGCGGACAGATGCTCCGGATTACTCCAGAGTGATGAATCCCACAGTGACTTTTTTTGAGAATAAGGTGAAGGAACTTACGGGGGCAGCAGAAGTCATAGCCCTCAATTCCGGTATGGCGGCTATTAGTAATACATTATTTTCAATTGCAGCTGCAGGAAAGAATATAGTTACATCGCGTCATTTGTTTGGTAATACTTATTCGTTTATTGCTGGTACATTGTCCCGCTTCGGGGTGGAACCTAGATTGTGTGATTTGACAGACATTGGAGCAGTAGAGAAAGCAGTAGACAGTAATACCTGCTGCATTTATATGGAGATTATCACCAATCCGCAGATGGAAGTGGCGGATTTACAGGCGCTCTCACGGATAGTTCATGAAAGGGGAATTCCTCTCATCGTTGATACTACGCTTATTCCTTTCACAGAATTCGATTCACATAGCTTAGGGGTAGATATTGAAGTGGTTTCCAGTACCAAATATTTATCAGGGGGAGCCACTTCCATTGGTGGTTTAGTAATTGATTATGGTACATGTCCGGGATTCGGTAAACGTATGCGTACAGAGATGTTACTCAATCTGGGAGCTTATATGACTCCTCATGTGGCCTATATGCATACTATCGGATTGGAAACATTGGACGCGCGATATCGGATACAGTCTGCCAATGCCGCTATGTTGGCTGGTAAGCTTCGCATATTATCTGCTGTCAAACGTGTGAATTATGTGGGGCTGAAGGATAATCCATACTATGCTTTGGCACAAAGACAGTTTGGTCCGACTGCCGGTGCTATGATTACGATAGACCTGGAAAGTAAAGAGGCATGCTTTGCTTTCATCAACCGACTGAAATTGATACGTCGCGCTACTAACTTGTTTGACAATAAGACGCTTGCTATTCATCCTGCAAGTACTATTTTTGGACCGTTTACTGATAAACAGCGACAGGACATGGATGTGTTGGATACGACTATCCGTTTCTCAATTGGTTTGGAGGATGTGGATGATCTGTTTGACGATGTCAGACAGGCTTTGGATAATAAAAAGGATTAGAAGCAAAAATCCAAAAGTCATATACGAAACTGTAAATATACCGCAAATATGGTATATAAAATGCCATTCATACGGGATTTATCAGTTTGTATATATCTAATACCTTTGCCCCATCATTTTAACAGTAAACAATAATGGGTAAAAGGATTCATTTATTTTTGCTTGCTCTTGCAATAGGAGTGATACAAGGGGCAGCACAGGTGACAACAGTGCGGGGCATCGTCACCACAGAAGAAGATGGGGAGCCGGTTATCGGTGCCTCAGTTATAGTAAAAGGAACTGCATTGGGTACCGTAACTGATGTCAACGGGAGATTTGAACTGAGTGGACTCTCGCCATCAGCCACCCGGCTGCTAATCTCTTACATTAGTCTGATGGCAAAAGAGGTAGCTATTGCACCACAGGTATCGGTAACACTGAAGAGTGATACGCATCTGCTGGATGAGGTAGTAGTAACGGCTTTGGGTATTTCACGCGAGAAAAAGGCATTGGGCTATACGGCACAGGAAGTAAAACAGGATGCTTTGGTGCAAGGGAAAGATAATAATCTGTTAAATTCGTTGAGTGGTAAGATAGCCGGTGTGCGTATTACCAATACACAAGGAGATGTTGGTTCCAGTCGCATTGTTATTCGTGGTGAAACTTCTATTGCAGGTGAGAATCAACCGCTTTTTATTGTGGATGGAATCCCAGTGGATAATTCGCAGCTTAATGCACGTTCCAGCGGACGTGATTTTAAAAATGCAATAGCAGACCTGAATCCGGAAGACATAAAAACACTTACTGTATTGAAAGGTCCGAATGCCGCTGCCCTTTATGGTGCGCGTGCTGCTCACGGTGCTATTGTCATCACTACTAAGGGAGGAGACAAAAGGCAGAAAGGGATAGGGATTACATTACATTCTTCCACGCAAGTCTCTTTTGTTGCTACCTTGCCGGAGTTTCAAAATCTTTTTGGACAAGGGGCAGGGGGACGGTTCAGTTATGTAGATGGCAAGGGTGCAGGTGTGAATGACGGGGTAGACGAAAGCTGGGGGCCACGTCTTGATATTGGTTTGTTGATTCCTCAGTTCGATAGCCCATTGGACGCTGACGGTAATCGTGTGGCTACTCCTTGGGTATCCCATCCCAACAATGTACGCGATTATTTTCGCATGGGTATTTCTACAAACAACGGTATTTCTATTGCCCGTGGAGACGACAAATACCAGTTCCGTGTAGGATATAACTACGAAAAACAAGTCAGTATCGTTCCTGATGCTGGAACTAATAAGACGAATATCAGCTTAAATACGGATTACCATCTGGCAAAATGGATTGTGGTGGGAGCTACGGCCAATTACATCGTTTATACAGCTCCCAGTTTACCGGGGTCAGCTACCCCCTCGGGCAGTAACGTACGTTCTAACAGTCCTATGCTTCAGTTCTTGTGGTTCGGACGTCAAGTGGATACGAACTCATTGAAGGCGGACTATACTCGCAACTGGAATTCAAGCTATTACGACAATCCTTTTTGGAGTGCTTCTTATAATACACAGAGTCAGGAACGTCATCGTCTGATAGGTGATCTGCATGCCGAATTCCGTCTGACAGATGGGTTGCATGTGCGTTTCCGTACTAGTACCGACTGGTATAATGACCGGAGGAAATCCAAAGTAAAATGGGGGAGTGCAGGTGCCGGTTCGCCTTACGGCAGTTATGCTGAAGATGCCTATACGGTGAAAGAGAATAACACAGAAGTATTGGCGACTTATATCAAACAGTTGAATAAAAATTGGGGAATTGACGCTCTTCTGGGTTTTAATGTACGTAACAAACAATATGAGAATAATTATCAGGCTGCTCCCCGTTTGGCGGTTGCTGATCTTTATACATTGACTAACTCGCGTGATCCGCTCACTTCGTCCAATGATTTCTACCGTTTACGGCAATATGGCCTTTACGGTTCCATACAACTGGATTACCGTCGTTGGGCTTTCTTGAATATAACAGGACGGAACGATTGGTCGTCTACACTACCTGTGGACAACAATTCTTATTTCTATCCTTCGGTGACGGCTAGTGTGTTGCTTTCTGAAGCTTTCGGGTGGAGAAGTAAAGCTGTTAACTACCTAAAAATACGTGGAGGATGGTCTCAAGTGGGAGCAGATGCCAATCCTTATCAATTGGCAACGGTCTTTACTTCAGAAACAGCTTTCAATGGGAATCCACTTCAAAGTTCTTCTACCATTGGTATGAATTCGAATCTAAAACCGGAGAATACGTCATCTATAGAAGCTGGTTTCGAGGCGGCTTTTTGGGACAATCGCCTATACTTGGATTTCACTTACTATAAGACCGATAGTCGTAATCAAATATTGAAACTAGCTACTACTGCTGCCAGTGGGTACACGTCGCAGGTGCGTAATGCCGGACATATCCGTAATCGTGGCTATGAAATACAATTGGGCGCTGTTCCTATACAAACATCGAAAGGGTTTCGTTGGAATCTGGATTTGAATTATGGTGCCAACAGCAGCAAGGTTGTCAAATTGGATGATGAAGGTTTGATTACGAGTTACCAGCTCTACTCGTCTGGTATTCAGATACTGGCTTCAGTGGGCGAAGCTTATGGAACCCTGTTCGGCACTTCATACGTGCGTGATGCTAATGGAAACGTTGTGGTGGATGCTAACGGTCTGCCTAAGATTTCGACCACTAATAAAACGTTGGGGAAGTTTACGCCCGACTGGACAGGCGGTATCAGTAACACTTTCAGTTATCGTTCGTTAAGTCTTTCTTTTCTGATAGATGCAAGTGTAGGTGGTTCTATTTTTTCCAACACTAATAAAACTGGAAAATATACCGGTGTATTAGCTAACACATTATCGGGCAGGGATGCCGAGCACGGTGGCTTGTGGTATTATACTGACGCCATGGGTAACAATGTACGATTATCAGAATCTCCTTCTTATTCCGTATCCTCCGATGGACTTTACTATGCCCAGGTCAATGGGCAATCCACCCGTGTGTATCAGGATGGCATTATGGTAGAAGGAGTGACGGAAAGTGGTTCTAAGAACGAAGAGGTTGTATCTGCTGAGAAATACTACCATCGTATTTATAGTATTGCTGAAGCTAATGTATATGATGCTTCTTACGTGAAACTGCGAGAAGTCGCTTTGAGTTACCGTCTACCTCGCTTGTGGACGCAGAAACTGCATTTGCAAGAAGCTTCCGTTACACTGACGGGACGTAACTTGTGGACTATTTATAAGAGCGTCCCTAATATAGATCCGGAATCGGCTTTGACTACTGGAAATGCACAAGGAGTAGAAGCCTATTCATTGCCTACAACACGTTCCTTTGGTGTGAACCTTTCCGTGAAATTCTAAATGTGAACCTTTAAATAATAGGATAAGATGAAAAGAAGAATATATTTTTTATATATAATATGGGTACAAGTGGTTGCCATTTCCCTATCATCGTGTGATGATGAATTGACTGATATCAACCGCAACCCCAATGCCACTGAAAATCCACAGCCGGCTTATTTACTTGCCGCTGCACAGTATCATGCCGCCAATCTTTATTGGGGAAGTAGTACGAACTATAATTCGACTCTGTTGTGGGTGCAACATTGGGCTAAAATACAATATACAGAGCCAGATTGCTATAATGTGGATAATGGTAGCTTTACCACTACGTGGGACACCGGCTATGCAACGCTAATAACTGACTTGAATGCTATTATCAGTTCGGAACTCGGAAATGATAATTATCGAGGGATAGCTACAGTGTGGCGTTCGTGGGTTTACCTGTTGCTGACCAATCTGTATGGAAATATACCATACAGTGAATATGCACAAAGTGTAACACCCGCTTATGATTCACAAGAGACTGTTTTGCGCGGGCTTTTGGAGGAGTTGATCGCTGCTGACCAGTTGCTTTCTACCACAGGAGGAACGGTAGAAGGGGATTTGATTTACGGAAATGATATTACCCGCTGGAAACAATTGGCCCACTCCCTACGGCTACGTATCGCCCTTGAATTAGCTGACCGGGATGAGGATACAGCGCGTCGGGTTATTGCTTCCCTTTGGGATAATCGTAACAGTGTAATAGATAGCAATGATGCTATAGCCCGTTTTGTTTTTACTTCTTCACCACAATGGAATCCATGGGCATCTGCTTTCAATTCACGTGATGATCAGCGGGTATCAAAAACGTTGATTGATAAACTGAATGAATGGAATGATCCGAGAATTGGAATTTTAGCCCAGCTACCTCAAGACGAAAGTGTGAAAAACTATGTAGGAGCTGCCAATTCCTTATCTGCTGATGCCGCTAATAATCAGGGATTTAATAAAGTTTCCCGTCCCGGTACTTATTTTTTGAAAGATAGCTCTCCGGCTGTATTTTATACGTATGCCGAGGTCTTGTTTATCTTTGCAGAATCCGCTGCACGCGGCTGGATAACGGCTGATGCGGAAACGCTCTACCGCGAAGCTATTACTGCTTCATTGAATCAGTTTGGCATTATAGACAATCATATAATCGATTCCTATTTACAGCAGGAGGCGATTCGGTTCGACGCCGCACATTGGTATGAATCTATCGGCTGGCAGAAGTGGATCGCTTATTATGGACAGGGACCCGATGCTTTCACTGACTGGCGCAGGCTCGGTTATCCCCAGCTTATCCCTGGTCCCGATTCCGTTTTGGGTTCCGGAGAGTTACCTCGTCGCTTTTTTTATCCCGTAACGGAACAATCACTGAATGGTAAGCAGTATCAGATTGCCATATCCCATCAGGGAGCAGATGAGATTACTACCCGTTTGTGGTTTGATGTAGCTAATAAAGAACGATGATACCTCCGTGTCTCCGGGCTGCAATATGCGTTTGAAAAATATCCGTTGAATTTAAAAATCAGAATAACAATGAACACTGACATTACATTTATCATAGCAGATAATCAGGATATAACCAGAATGGGAATGCATGGATATATTTCCGCTATATTCAGTGGATGTCGCATGATAGATGTGACAGACAAGAAAGAGCTCATGCTTGCATTGGTAGAATGTAATGACAGTGTCGTTATACTTGACTATACACTGTTTGACATCAATGGTATAGAAGAGTTTCTTATTATAGAAAAACGTTTTCCGAGAGTTCGTTGGATATTGTTTTCCAATGAATTGAGCGAAGACTTTATTCGTAGGATGAGTATAGCAAGGAATATTGGTATGATTTTGAAAGAGAACTCCGGTGAGGAAATTCATTCTGCATTGATGTGTACAGCACACGGGGAGCGATTTCTTTGTCATCAGATAACCAATTTATTGATAATCGGTTCCGACAAACCGGAAATTCATTCTGTTTTGACTGTTACGGAGATTGACATTCTTAAATTGATAGCACATGGGAAATCTGTGAAAGAAATAGCATTGGAAAGAACCTCAAGCATTCATACTATTATCACCCATAAAAAGAATATTTTCCGGAAGTTGGGTGTGAATAATGTATATGAAGCAACTAAGTATACTTTACGCGCCGGGCTGATTGAAATGATAGAATATTATATATGATATTCAGAAGAGTGTTAGGATAAGAGTTAAGAAGAATTTGTAGGCAGGAAAATTCTCTGTATCTTTGCCCGCATGGCAAAAAAAGGTGAGTTACATATAAGAAATAAGCACAATGGTCAGTATGATTTTCCATTGTTGATGGAAAATTATCCTCCATTAAAGAGATTCGTATCGCTCAATCCCCTCGGAATACAAACTATAAACTTTTTTAATCCGCAAGCGGTGAAGGCTTTGAACAAAGCATTATTGGTAACTTATTATGGCATCCGGTATTGGGACATACCGAAGCAATATTTGTGTCCGCCTATTCCCGGAAGGGCGGATTACATTCATTATATTGCCGATCTTATCCAGCCGAACGGAACAACACCGGATTTACCGGCAGGAGATGCTAATGGACAGAAGTCTAAATGTAGATGTCTGGATATTGGGGTAGGTGCAAATTGCATTTATCCGATCATAGGACACACTGAATATGGATGGACCTTCGTTGGTACTGATATTGATCCGGTTTCGATAGAAAATGCACGAAAGATAGTGACTTGCAACCCTGTGTTGGCTCATAAGATTGACTTGCGACTTCAGAAAGATAGTAAGAAGATTTTCGATGGAATTATTATGCCTGATGAGTATTTTGATGTGACAATATGCAATCCTCCGTTTCATAGTTCGCGTGAAGAGGCGGAAGACGGAACGTTACGCAAATTAAGCAGTCTGAAAGGTACGAAGATAAATAAAGTGCAGCTAAATTTCGGCGGGAGTGCGAATGAACTTTGGTGCGAGGGCGGAGAAGTTCGTTTCTTATTGAATATGATTTCCGAGAGCCAAAAATATCAGAAGAACTGCGGATGGTTTACGAGTTTGGTTTCTAAAGAAAAAAATCTGGAAAAGTTATATACCAAATTAAAATCGGTGAATGTGTCCGAATATAAAGTTATTCGAATGCAGCAGGGAACTAAAAGTAGCAGGATATTAGCTTGGCGATTTGCTACCAACTCATAACAATGAGTGAATATCGAACTGTTATTTGTTTAACCTATTAATTAAATAGAATATGATGGAAACCAATTACATCACTTTGACAAAGGAGAATATTGCAAACGAACATATATGCTGTGCTTTTTCAGATAAGAAATGCAAGGATAGTTATGAACTCAAAAAAGAATGGCTGAAGAAAGAGTTCGATAACGGCTATGTGTTCAGACGTATTGATGAACGGGCAAAAGTGTTTATCGAATACGGTCCTGCTGAAAAAGCATGGGTTCCGGTGAATGCTCCCAATTATCTGATGATAAACTGTTTCTGGGTGTCAGGTAAATATAAAGGTTGCGGACATGGTAAGGCATTATTGCAGTCTGCCATTGATGATGCAAAATTGCAGGGGAAAGATGGGCTTGTCACAGTGGTGGGCACTTCTAAATTTCATTTTATGAGTGACACGAAATGGCTGTTGCGACAAGGTTTCCAAACAATAGAAAAACTCCCTTACGGATTCAGCCTTTTAAGTTTGAAACTAAACCCGGCTGCTCCTGATCCTTCTTTTAATGATTGCGTGTTGAGCGGTGAGTGTCCGGATAAGGATGGAATAGTCGTTTATTATACCCATCGCTGCCCGTTTACGGAGTTTCACGTTCGCGGTTCTTTGGTCAGTGCTGCTAAGAGCAAAGACATTCCATTGAGAATAATTGAATTGGAAAGTATGGAACAGGCGCAAAATGCACCTACTCCGGCTACCATATTTACTCTTTTTTATAATGGCAAGTTTGTAACGACTGACTTAAGTGTATGCCTTGAAGGGCGATTGAGCAAAGCGTTGGACTGTGATTCAGGAGAATAGCTGACTTGGAACCATGTTACGTCTCTGATATGTTTAGCTAATGTTTCTTATTTTTATTTTGCAAATTTAAATTGTGTCTGCACATTTTTTGGAAAATACATACCTTTGGATAATTAATGATTAAACACGATTAAGAGTTTTATGCGTTTTTGGGTATGTATTTTTGTGCTTCTATTTGTACACAATCAATTTTCAAGGGCTGATAAAATTATAAATAATGACTCTTTGTATACAGAAAAATATATCAGAGATATTTATATTTCCAACCCCAAACGTGCTTTACAGTTGTTGGATGAGGCCGAAACCAGAAAAGCCTTCCCTCTGCGTCTGATTAATGAATTGCGCAGTTTGTCATATCGTAATATGTATATGAATAAACTAGCTTTTATGTATGCAAGGAAGTCGTACTTGCTTGATTCCATCTCTCAAAGAGAACCTAAGCACATGTTGAAGATGACGGTTTATTTAGCTGAACTTTCATCCATAATGAGTAAATATAATGAGAGCATGCATTATGCTCTTAGTGGAATTATGCAGGCTCAAAAACTGAAGGACAGAGAGGCGGAAGCTAGATTGCTTTTTTGCATAGGAGAGAATAATTGGAGGCTGTCATTGAAAGATGAGGCGTATAATTATTTTGGTCGTACGATTGAATTACTGCGTGGGTCAAAGGATATGAGAGAAATGATGCTGCTTTCCTATTATTATGGAGCAGAGATGGGATTTTTAATGACAGATTCCCGTATTGATGAAGCTTTGGCTCTTGCTTATGAACGTGAAAAACTTCTTAAAAAATTAGAGAAAGTACCGGAGGTTCCCGAAGGCTACATTGATGGTCAATATAGCTATTTATATGCAAAATTGGCCTATATTTCTTATTTAGAAAAGAAATATACGCAAGCAGAAGGATATTATCAAAAATATCTGGCAATAAAAGAATCTCATACTCCGGATGGCAAGATGTATTCGATTCCTTATTTGATTCTTTCCAAACAATATGAGACAGTAATAGACAACTGTAAGGACTTTAAAGAATTGTTGAGAACACAGCGGGATACCTTGAACGCTCAATATTTAACTATACTTAATAAGGAAGTCCAGGCATATCTGGGGCTGAATCGTTATAAAGAAGCCGCAGAAATACGTGAAACCATCATTGCAATAACGGATAGCATTAACAGTACCGACAGGAAAAATGCTGCATTAGAATTGAACGCGATGTACGGTGCTTCCGAAAAAGAAGAATACATCGCCGAGCAAGCCTCACAGCTAAAAATAAGGAATGTTTCACTCTGCTTTTTGGCGTGTATTGTAGTGCTGACCCTGTTTATACTTTGGCGTTTGTGGCGTTTCAACCATATAATCGAGTATAAAAACAGGATGCTTGCCAAACTGATAAACGAGAAATTTGCCAATAAAAAAGATGGTAATCAGTTATTGGAAGTGTACGAGGAACAGGAGGTTTCATCAGAATTGGAACCGGAATTGATTTCTCCTGAAGAACAGGATGAACTTTTGGACGAAACAGACAAAGAAAGTGGGGAAGAAGAAGAGAACAAGAAAATATTCCAGGAATTAAATCATACAGTCGTTCAAAAACAGCTATATCTTTCTCCAGAGCTCTCAAGAGAAGATTTGGCGCAGATTGTACATCTGAATAATGCACGCTTTGCCCGGATGATAAGAGAATGCACCGGAACTAATTTCAATGGGTACATCAACGGACTGCGCATTAATTATGCGATCAAGCTAATGAAAAAATATCCTAACTATACCATACGTGCCATCGCTGATGAATCCGGATTTAATAGTGCCCCGATATTATATAACCTTTTTAAGAAAAAGACGGGAATGACTCCTTATGAATTTAAAAAAGCGCAGGACACATTGAGGAATTAAATAGTTCTACTAAACAATTTTCGTTTTTCCCGGTTTATCTATTGATAACTAAATATTAATGGAAATGATACAGGTAAGGATAAAGAGGGTTTACGAAGATTTTTCAGAAACAGATGGATACCGGGTGTTGGTAGATAAATTATGGCCACGCGGAATGAAGAAAGAATGGTTGAAATACGATTATTGGGCAAAAGACATAACACCATCCCCTACATTACGTAAATGGTTTCATGAAGATATTCCCGGACATTGGGGAGATTTTGTCACGCAGTATCAAAAAGAGCTGGATGCTTCTCCATCAATGGCTGATTTTCTGACTCTTATCAAACCACATCCGGTGATAACACTACTTTATGCTTCAAAAGAACCGGTGTATAATCACGCCCGAATTCTTCGCGATTATCTGGAAATGCGTTTGAGAGAGTGAAATTAAAGTAATTTTATCTGTTTACGCTTTCTGTCGTTCACTCAATTTCCTACCTTTGTAATCTAAATCAAAATCGTGTAATCATGAAGTATAAATTATTGGTTCTTGATGTAGACGGAACACTCCTCAATGATGCGAAAGAAATTAGTAAACGTACATTGGCTGCCCTGTTGAAGGTTCAGCAAATGGGAGTACGTATTGTGCTGGCGTCCGGCAGACCGACTTATGGCCTGATGCCGCTGGCCAAGATGCTCGAACTTGGAAACTATGGAGGTTTTATCCTTTCCTATAATGGCTGTCAGATTATCAATGCACAAAACGGAGAAATTCTGTTTGAACGTCGGATTAATCCCGAAATGTTGCCGTATCTGGAAAAGAAAGCCCGTAAAAACGGTTTTGCTTTATTCACTTATCATGATGATACGATCATAACGGATTCTCCTGAAAATGAACATATCCAAAATGAAGCCCGGTTGAATGACCTGCAAATAATCAAAGAAGAAGAATTTTCTGCTGCCGTTGATTTTGCTCCTTGTAAGTGTATGCTGGTGAGCGATGACGAAGAAGCATTGCTTGGTTTGGAAGATCACTGGAAGAGACGACTGAATGGGGCGTTGGACGTATTCCGTTCGGAGCCCTATTTTCTGGAAGTAGTTCCCTGCGCCATCGACAAAGCCAATTCTTTGGGTGCTTTGCTGGAGGTGCTAGGTATGAAGCGTGAGGAAGTGATTGCTGTGGGCGACGGTGTGTGTGACGTAACAATGATTCAATTGGCGGGGCTGGGCATAGCTATGGGACATTCACAAGACTCGGTGAAAGCCTGTGCCGATTATGTGACTGCTTCGAATGAGGAAGACGGAGTGGCCGTTGCAGTGGAGAAGGCTATCATATCCGAAGTGCGTGCAGCCGAAATTCCCCTTGACCAACTGAATGCGCAGGCACGCCACGCATTGATGGGAAACTTGGGAATTCAATATACCTATGCCGACGAAGACCGTGTGGAAGCAACAATGCCGGTAGACCATCGTACCCGTCAGCCTTTTGGCATTTTGCATGGCGGGGCTACTCTTGCATTGGCGGAAACAGTTGCCGGACTCGGTTCAATGATTCTTTGCCAGCCGGACGAGATTGTAGTAGGAATGCAGGTCAGTGGAAACCACATATCTTCTGCACATGAAGGAGATACAGTGCGTGCAGTAGGAACAGTTGTACATAAGGGACGTTCCTCCCATGTATGGAATGTAGACGTGTTTACTTCAACAAACAAACTAGTGTCTTCCATACGGGTAGTCAACAGTGTGATGAAAAAGAGATGACCGACGAAGAAATAAGTAATTTGACAACTATTGATGCATTTATTCAGCGGAAGCAGCCGTTTGCTGTTTACCGCATTCCCGGGGAGAAAGTTCCCCGTCTGTTGACACAGGCGGAAGGAGCGGTCCGTTTGATATACGATTTGAAAGAACTGAATGGACAGAGAGGATTTGTAATTGCTCCGTTTCAGGTGAGTGAGACGTGTCCTGTCGTATTGATTCAACCCGATCAGTGGGGGCAACCTTTGCCGATTGACAATGATACGGCAGAAGAACGGGAAGTCGCTTTGCGGATGCAAGGACAAGAATCGTTCCTGACTTCTTCTACGGAGGAATATGCCTCCTGCTTTCATACCTTTATAAATGCTTTGCGTGATAATACTTTTGATAAATTAGTACTTTCACGTCATCTTACTATTGATAAAGTATCCGGTTTTTCTCCTTTGTCTATATTTCGTGCAGCGTGCAGGCGTTATATTCATTCATATATATACTTGTGCTACACTCCGCAGACGGGTATCTGGCTGGGAAGCACTCCTGAAATCATTTTATCAGGTGAAAAAGACGAATGGCATACGGTTGCGTTAGCCGGAACGCAGCCTTTACAAGATGGCAGACTGCCGCAAGTGTGGGATGAAAAGAACCGGAAAGAGCAGGATTATGTCGCTTCTTATATTCGTCGCCAACTCCTATCGTTGGGCATTCATTCTACGGAGAACGGGCCTTATCCGGCTTATGCAGGTGCTTTGTCACATTTGAAAACAGATTTCCGGTTTTCTTTGAAAGATAACAAAGGTTTGGGAGATCTCTTGAAAGTGTTGCATCCAACGCCTGCTGTATGCGGTTTACCGAAAGAAGAAGCCTATCGGTTTATATTGCAGAACGAAGGTTACGACCGCCGTTATTATTCCGGTTTTATCGGTTGGCTGGACCCGGAAGGGCGAACTGACATCTATGTGAATCTGCGCTGTATGCATATTAAAGATGAACAACTGACTCTTTATGCCGGCGGTGGACTACTGGCTTCTTCGGAATTGAATGACGAATGGCTGGAAACGGAAAAGAAGTTGCAAACCATCAAACGGCTGATTGCAACGCCTCCTTTAAAATCATAAACTACTAATAATTATCATCATGTATACAGACAAGAAGAACATACTCCAGTTGGTTGCGTTGCTCGAGGCGCACGGGATTACTAAGGTTGTGTTGTGTCCGGGTAGTCGTAATACGCCCATCGTACATACTTTGTCTAATCATCCGAACTTCACCTGTTATGCAGTGACGGATGAACGGAGTGCCGGTTATTTTGCTATTGGTCTTGCGTTGAATGGTGGTAAGCCCGCTGCTGTGTGCTGCACTTCCGGTACTGCATTATTAAATCTTCATCCGGCTGTAGCGGAAGCATTTTATCAGAATGTTCCTTTAGTTGTCATTTCAGCAGACCGTCCCGCTGCCTGGATCGGACAGATGGATGGACAGACAGTGCCGCAACCGGGTGTGTTTCAAACGCTGGTAAAGAAGTCGGTCAATCTTCCGGAGATTCATACGGAAGAAGATGAATGGTATTGTAATCGCCTGGTGAATGAAGCTTTGCTGGAGACGAATCATCATGGAAAAGGGCCGGTGCATATCAATGTTCCTATTTCCGAACCGCTGTTTCAATTCACGGTAGATGCACTCCCGGAAGTACGTGTGATAACCCGTTATCAGGGATTGAACGTCTATGACCGTGATTATAATGATCTGGTCGACCGGATGAATAAATATCAGAAGCGCATGATTATCATCGGCCAGATGAACCTTATCTACCTGTTTGAAAAAAGATATATCAAGTTATTATATAAACATTTTGCCTGGTTGACGGAACATATCGGCAATCAGACAGTTCCCGGTATTCCGGTAAAGAATTTCGATGCGGCACTTTATGCCATGCCCGAAGAGAAGATAGACCAGATGGTGCCCGAATTGCTGATTACTTACGGAGGACATGTGGTTTCCAAACGATTGAAGAAGTTTCTCCGTCAGCATCCGCCTAAAGAACATTGGCACGTATCGCCGGACGGTGAGGTGGTTGATTTGTACGGCTCATTAACTACGGTGATCGAAATGGACCCGTTCGAGTTTCTGGAGAAGATCGCCAGCCTGCTGGATAACCGGACTCCTGACTATCCCCGTGTATGGGAGAATTATTGTAAGATTATTCCCGAACCGGAGTTTGCTTATTCGGAAATGTTGGCTGTCGGTACATTATTGAAAGCTTTGCCGGAGTCCTGCGCATTGCATCTGGCAAACAGTTCGGTAGTTCGTTATGCACAACTATATTCGATCCCTTCCACGATTGAAGTTTGTTGCAATCGGGGAACGAGTGGTATTGAAGGGTCGTTGTCTACCGCTGTCGGTTATGCGGCAGCTTCCGACAAACTGAATTTCATAGCTATCGGAGATCTAAGTTTCTTCTATGATATGAATGCGTTGTGGAATATCAACGTCCGTTCCAACCTGCGTATCCTTTTATTAAATAACGGAGGAGGAGAGATTTTCCATACTTTACCGGGATTGGATATGTCGGGCACCTCACATAAATTTATTGCAGCAGTCCATAAAACGTCAGCTAAAGGCTGGGCAGAGGAACGTGGCTTCCTTTATCTACAAGCGCAAAATGATGAAGAGCTGACTGAAGCAATGAAAACTTTCACCCAGCCGGAAACTATGGAACAACCTGTGCTTCTGGAAGTGTTTACCAACAAAAACAAGGATGCACGTATGTTGAAGAATTATTATCATCAATTAAAACAAAAATAAATTATGCCAACACAAAGAGAGTGGACAACCATCAGAGAATACGACGATATTCTTTTTGATTATTATAATGGAATTGCCCGTATCACGATCAACCGTGAACGTTATCGGAATGCATTTACCCCGACTACCACTGCCGAAATGAGTGATGCATTGCGCATTTGCCGTGAAGAAGCGGATATTGATGTGATTGTAATTACCGGAGCCGGTGATAAGGCATTCTGTTCGGGAGGCGACCAGAATGTGAAAGGACGTGGCGGATATATCGGGAAAGACGGTGTGCCTCGTTTGAGCGTATTGGATGTACAAAAGCAAATTCGTAGTATTCCGAAACCTGTGATTGCTGCCGTGAACGGCTTTGCCATTGGTGGCGGACATGTGCTCCATGTAGTATGTGATTTATCCATTGCTTCGGAAAATGCCATTTTCGGTCAGACAGGTCCTCGCGTGGGTAGCTTTGATGCCGGATTCGGTGCATCTTATCTGGCACGCGTGGTAGGGCAGAAGAAAGCACGTGAAATTTGGTTCCTTTGCCGGAAGTATAATGCACAGGAAGCATTGGATATGGGATTGGTGAATAAGGTAGTACCTTTGGAACAACTGGAAGATGAATACGTGCAGTGGGCGGAAGAAATGATGTTGCTTAGTCCGTTGGCTTTGCGCATGATTAAAGCGGGATTGAATGCCGAACTGGATGGTCAGGCAGGTATTCAGGAGTTGGCAGGTGACGCAACATTACTTTATTACCTGACGGATGAAGCACAGGAAGGCAAGAATGCGTTCTTGGAGAAACGTAAACCGAACTTCAAACAATATCCGAAATTCCCTTAAAAATGATAGGCTAATGAAAGACTGATTGTGCAGTAATTAGCAGATTGAAAAGATATTCATTATGGATTGTAAGATAGATATTATTCCCCGGTTGCTTCATTTCAAGCAACCCGCGGGAACTTCCCGGGGAATATATACTACCCGAAAAGTCTGGTATCTTCACTTTACTTCTCCTGACTTTCCGGGTAGAGTGGGAATTGGAGAGTGCGCGCCTTTGCCCGCTTTAAGTTGTGATGATCTCCCTGATTATGAAGATATATTAAAAAGAATTTGTCGGCAAGTAGAGAAAGAACAAGGAATGTGGGATAAGGATGTTTTATGCCAATATCCTTCCATCTTATTTGGTTTGGAAACGGCTATCTGGCATTTCTTTGCAGGGAGTTGGGCTTTATCCGATACGGCTTTTTCACGTGGAGAGGTAGGGATTCCAATCAACGGCCTGATCTGGATGGGAGATTTTGATCACATGTTATCCCAAATCGAGAAAAAGATGGAAGCCGGATTCCGTTGTGTCAAACTAAAGATTGGTGCTATCGATTTTGAAAAAGAATTGGCGTTGTTACGTCATATTCGTACCCATTTCTCTTCTAAAGAAATAGAGTTGCGTGTAGATGCAAACGGTGCTTTCTCTCCGGGTGATGCAATGGAAAAACTGAAACGTCTGTCAGAATTTGATTTACATTCTATCGAACAGCCGATCCGTGCCGGACAATGGGAGGAAATGGCCCGGCTCACTTCTGAATCTCCGTTGCCGATAGCATTGGATGAAGAGCTGATAGGATGCAACACGCTGGAAGAAAAAAAGAAACTGCTGGCAACCATCCGTCCGCAATATATCATCATTAAACCATCTCTCCACGGAGGAATATGCGGAGGGGATGAATGGATTATGGAAGCGGAAAAGCAACATATCGGCTGGTGGATCACTTCCGCTTTAGAGTCCAACATTGGTTTGAACGCTATCGCCCATTGGTGTGCAACATTCAATAATCCGTTGCCACAAGGATTGGGAACGGGTATGCTCTTTACTGACAATATAGAAGTGCCTCTTGAAATCAGAAAAGATTGCCTGTGGTTTTGTAAATGATGGTATTTAGTGGTATTTAAAGGATATTCAGATGATATTCGATCGACAACAACAGCGCTTGCTACTGGAAGGAAAAGAATACACTTTTGAAGATATAAGCCAATTGATAGCAGGAGGAGCAGAAGCTCATTCTTCTGCTTATTGGGATTTATATCTTTTCCTGAACGAATGGTTTAATGGCTCTCCTGTCATCACGGTTCATACATCGGGTTCCACGGGTATACCTAAAGAACTGATGGTACGCAAGGATCAAATGATGCAAAGTGCGCGTCTGACTTGTGAATTTCTGAATTTGAAGAAAGGTGAGTCGGCATTATTATGTATGAATCTTCGTTATATCGGTGCAATGATGGTGGTCGTACGTTCATTGGTTGCAGGTTTGAACCTGATTGTTCGTCCTGCTTCCGGTCATCCGTTGGCGGATATAAAAGAACCTTTGAGATTTGTGGCAATGGTCCCATTGCAAGTTTATAACACGATGCAGGTTCCCGAAGAAAAAGAGCGATTAAAACAAACGGATATTCTGATTATAGGAGGCGGAGCTGTTGATGAGGCTCTGGAAACGGAGATAAACCATCTTCCGACTGCCGTTTACTCCACTTATGGCATGACTGAAACTTTGTCGCATATTGCCCTTCGTCGTCTGAACGGAGCATCGGCTTCAGAACATTATTATCCATTTCCTTCAGTAAAATTGTCTTTATCCGCAGAGAATACATTAATCATTGATGCCCCTTTGGTATGTGACGAAACATTGCAGACCAATGACATTGCACGTATCTATCCCGATGGAAGTTTTATGATTCTAGGCCGGAAAGACAATGTGATTAACAGTGGAGGAATTAAGATTCAAGCAGAGGAGATGGAGAAGTTGCTCCGCCCGTTTATTCCTGTGTCCTTTGTCATTACTTCAGTTCCGGATCAGCGCTTAGGGCAGGCTGTCACTTTATTATTGGCAGATCAGCCCGACACAGAAGAAATCGGAAATAAACTACATGAAATACTGGAACCTTATTATCGTCCCAAGCATATATTGACAATAGAATCCATTCCGCAAACAGAGAACGGAAAAATAAACCGGGCAGAGTGTCGCATCTTAGCCAAACAAATGTTGATGACGTTTTACCCTCACACCCTCACACCTTGATTCAATCCCTTTATTCATCGGTGTTTCAAGTGTGAGGGTAGAGGTGAGGCCAGGGTGAGGGTAAAAAGTTACCCTCACCCTGGCTCGTCTTGTTCCCAGCTAATTTATACTATATTTCCCTATATATCATACATTGATACTTAGGTATTCTTTTGTTAAGCTCTAATGTTTTACAAGGGCTCACCCATGTGAACAAATCTGTTTACAACCGTAAACGGATTTGTTCACAACTGATAGCTTATCTGTCCACACAAGTAAGCCCCTGCTAACTATTAAGCAGAGTGATATAAACAACAGGACTAATACATATATAGAGTACGACTGTTTTTCAAAAGAAAGGCATATACCAGGAAGAGAACATGAGGATGTAGATTATGCACGAAGAAATAACAAGAGTAATAGTGGCATATACTCCTTTAATTCATTACGTAAAAGTTCCATCGTTTTTTGTTTATATCGATTGATAGACTTCACGCTAAGATTCATCTCTTCTGCAATCTCTGTATGAGTTTTGCCTTCAAAGAAACTTTTAATAAAGACCGTTCGATAGTTTTCGGGAAGTTTGTTTAATGTCTCATACAACATTCTGTATAGCTCATCAAGAGTATATATACTATCCGGTTCTGTTTCATAGACAGGAGCTTTCTTCTGTATATTTTCCGCATAGCTCCATTCATATTCCTGATGTTTCAGGAAATTCAGGCAGCTATTTTTTACGCACATTTTGATGTAAGCTAATGCGGTGTTCGATTGAAGATCAAAAGAATCAGTATCCAGTTTATCCCATAATGAGGTGAATACATCCGAAACGATGTCTTCACGTGTTTCTTTATCATCAACAAACCTTTTTGCATACAAACAAAATGGGGCATAATACTCCTCATAAAGTTGTTTGAAAGCCCGTTCTTTAGTCTGTTTAGAAAAAGATATTTTCATTATTTTGAGGTTCTGTAGTTTTTCATTTCGTTGCAAATATATAATAAGATAATTATCAAAGCCTAATTTTCGATTCTTTTTTTTGCTTTCAACACTAATGAATAGAAAATAATCAGATGAGGCTGTCCTTTTGTATATAGGTTGATTGTATTATATATAAACGGGATTAAAATATGAAAAACAAGTTTTTTTTATTGGCTATAACCTTTTGTTTGCCAATACATTCTCAAGGAGTTTCCAAGTCTTTTATTCCGATGGCTGAAATACCTGCCGGAAGTTTTTATATGGGAAGTGACGGATTAGGCGAAGATTTTGATGAGGCTCCTATCCATCAGGTAATAATCTCTCGCCCGTTTCGTATGGGAATCACTGAAATAACGAATGCGCAATATGAATCATTCCGTCCGGAACATCGGGCATTACGAGGAAAAAACGGTGTTTCGCTGGAAGATGATGAAGCAGTCGTCAATGTGAGTTATTCCGATGCTGTTGCCTTTTGTGAATGGCTTAGCCGGAAAGAAGGCAAAAACTATCGTTTGCCAACAGAAGCGGAATGGGAATATGCTTGTCGGGCAGGCACATACACACTATTTTCTACAGGAGACGGGTTACCTGCAGTTTATCATCGGAATCAAAAAGTGGTTCGTGACTTTGATCCGGTATCTTTAAAAGTAGCCCAGACTCCTCCTAATACATTCGGGCTTTATGATATGCATGGAAATGTGGAAGAATGGTGCTTGGATTGGTATGCTCCTTATTCCGCAGAAAAGCAGAAAGACCCGGCAGGACCGTTGACCGGAGAGTTTCGGGTCACTCGAGGAGGGAGTCATCACACCCCGGAGAAATACTTGCGAAGTGCCAATCGACTGGCTATGCTCCCGGAAGATAAACATTCCCAAACCGGATTTAGAATTGTGGAAGCAGATACTCGTTTGAATGTATCGGGAACATCTGCCCCTGTCCCGTTCAATCAGAAATCTGTAGAAAATACATCTATAAAATGGAAAAAAGTATCTGCTATCACACCGATGTTTTTGCCTCCGATACCATTTGTGGTACGTCCGGTATGTGATTCGAATACCCCATTTTATCTGCATAATCATCAGCCTGCAGTTACGTGGTGTGATAATGGAGATTTGCTGGCAATATGGTTTTCTGCAAATGAAGAGAATGGGAGAGGGATGGTAGTACTCGGTTCCCGCTTGCGTGCCGGGCACACTGATTGGGATGTGGCTTCTTTATTCTTTAAAGTTCCGGATCGGAATATGACAGGAAGCGCTTTGCTCAATGACGGGAAAGGAAAATTGTATCATATCAATGGAGTGGAAGCATCGGGAGACTGGCAGAATCTCGCAATGGTACTACGTACCAGCACAGATAACGGTGCTTCATGGAGCACTCCTAAACTGATAGCTCCCGAACATACCAAACGTCATCAGGTAATAGCTGGTACGATTCGCACACGTGAGGGATGGCTGGTTCAAGCCTGTGATGCGGGTCCCGGCAGTCATGACGGGGCAGCTGTTCAAATCAGTAAAGATGGAGGAAAAACATGGTGCGATCCTTGGGATGGCGCTCCTTTGCCGGATTTCAAAGAAGGAGGAACGGGAAGTACAATCGCAGGTATCCATGCGGGAATTGTACAATTAGGGAACGGAAGTTTGATGGCTATGGGGCGTGGTAATAGCATACGGAATAAAGAAGGAAAGCTCCGAATGCCAATGAGCATATCAGATGATATGGGAAAGACCTGGAAATATGTAGCAAGCGAACTCCCTCCTATTGACGGAGGTCAGCGTCTTGTTTTAATGAGACTGAATGAAGGACCTTTGCTATTGGTTTCTTTCACAGACCATCCGCAACGTACGCCTTTGGAAGAACGTGGTCTGGAATTTAAGGATAAAAATGGAAATGTGAAGAAAGGATATGGCATGTATGCGGCTCTTTCCTACGATGAGGGAAAAACATGGCCGGTAAGAAAACTACTGACGGACGGTGAATATCGTTTTTTAAACGGTGGAGCATGGACGGGATATTTCGAAATGGATGAAAATCATGCTGAACCACGTGGCTATCTTGCAGGAACACAAACTCCTGATAATGTGGTTCATATCCTTAGTAGCCGATTGCATTACCGCTTCAATTTGGCATGGCTCGAAAAATAAAATAAAAAAAGTTTGTTTTTGCTGTCCTTTTCCAATTACTTCAGTTGTATTATAAGTGTAATTACAATTAAAAGATAAGATTTTGAAAGAAAATATGGAAAATATGAGTCCGGAATCATTGCTCCGTAAAGCACAAGCATTGGGAGATGATATTAAAGAAATGGAATCCATTGATGTATTGGGTGCCTATTATCAAGCACAAACCACAATAAAAACTAATAGAAGAAAGAATATGTATAATCAACTGATGCGTTATGCAGCATTTCTGACTATACCTTTATTTCTCTCTTCTCTGGTTTTGGGATATTTATATTTTAGTGGAACAGAAACCGACGAGAAATATGCAGAGGTGGTAACCGCTACCGGTTCTGTCATACGTTATGAACTTCCGGATCATTCTGTAGTATGGTTGAATGCAGGTAGTACATTGCGTTATCCTACCACTTTCAAGAAAGACAACCGGTTGGTAGAACTGAAGGGTGAGGCATATTTCGAAGTGCAGGCAGACAAAGATCGTCCTTTCTATGTAAATACTCCGAATGGCTTGAGCGTATATGTTTATGGTACCAAATTTAATGTAGCTGCTTATGAGGATGATAATTATATAGAAACAGTATTGGAAAAGGGTAAGGTAAATGTGATAACCCCCGATCAGGAAACAATCGTATTGGCTCCTGGAGAACAGTTGCTTTACGACAAACAGAGTCAAAAGTCGAAAAAAAATAAAGTGGATGTCTATGGAAAGATAGCTTGGAAAGATGGAAAACTAATTTTCAGAAATGCTTCATTAGAAGAAATCCTGAAGCGTCTGGAACGACATTTCAATGTAGAAATTCAGTTTAACAATAGGTCTGGAAAAGAATATAAGTACCGGGCTACTTTCCGGACTGAAACTCTGTCGCAGATATTGGATTATCTGGCCAGGTCTGCCGATTTAAAATGGAAAATTGAAGAACCGCAACAACAGGCAGATGATACATTATCAAAGACTAAAATTAGAGTAGATTTATATTAGAGTAGTAACCCTTAAAATAAAAGCCCATGGAATAACACAAGAGAATAAAAGAAAGGAAGAAAGCTGCTACCAACAGCTGTCTTCCTCCGAATTTTCCAGATTCACGGTACAAGGTCTCGCAAACACTAGCCGGAATCAAACCATAGTTCATTTAGTAATAAACTTTAGTTAGCCACAAATGTATGAAAAAAAATCATTCATTTACAGCATTATGTCCTAAATATGCTTTAAATCTAAAACTTCCTTTAGTTATGAGGATTAGTCTAGCACTACTTTTCGCAGTAGTATTACAACTTTCTGCCGAAGATGGCTATGCCCAGCGAACGCGGGTTGCCATTTCAATGAACAATGTATCTGTAGAACAGGTACTGAATAAAATAGAGGAGACGTCCGACTATGTTTTCCTTTATAATGATAAAACAATTCAGAAGAATCGTATTGTTTCTGTGAGAAACAATTCAGGTAAGATCCTGGATATTCTTGATGAGGTATTTAAAGGAACCAACATTACTTATACAGTGGTTGATAAGCAGATTATCTTGTCTACCAATAAATTGAATGTAACAGAGCAAGATCCGACTATTCAGGTAAAAGGTACAGTGAAAGATACAAAAGGAGAACCTTTGATCGGAGTGAATGTGAAAGTAAAAGGGACAACTACCGGTGCTATTACAGATTTCGACGGAAACTTTCAGATTCAAGCTAAAAAGGGAGCGGTATTGGAGATCTCTTATATTGGATATGCTTCTCAAGAGGTGAAGGTTACAGATAATAAATCGCTTTCCATTGTGATGACGGAAGATGCAAAAGTCTTGAATGAGGTTGTTGTAACGGCTTTGGGCATTAAACGCGAAACCAAGTCTTTGACATACAATGTGCAGCAGATTGGCGGCGACGAAGTGGCAAAGGCGAAAGATATGAATGTGATGAGCAGTCTTGCCGGTAAGGTGGCGGGTGTGAATATCAATGCAAGTTCATCCGGTATTGGAGGCGGTGCCCGTGTGGTAATGCGTGGTACGAAGTCTATATCAGGTAATAACAACGCTCTATATGTAGTAGATGGAGTTCCTTTGGCTAATATATCAGGTGAACAACCCGACGATCAGTATACGGGTGCCGGACAATCCGGTGACGGATTGGCTAACTTCAACGCTGATGATATAGAATCAATTTCAGTACTTAGCGGATCGGCCGCCGCTGCACTATACGGTTCGGCTGCTGCCAATGGTGTGGTACTTATCACAACGAAGAAAGGAGCTGTAGATAAAACCAGATTGACTTACAGTAATAATTCAACTTTCTATTCACCATTCCGATTGCCGGAATTCCAGAATACGTATGGTTCGGAAACTGGAGAGTGGTATAGTTGGGCATCTAAATTGTCATCTCCTACCGATTATGAAGTTAAAGATTTTTTTCAGACAGGTTACAATGTAGCAAACACTGTAAGTCTGACTACAGGGACACAAAAAAATCAAACCTATGTATCCGTAGGTGCTGTGAATGCCCGGGGTATCATTCAGAATAATGACTTGGACAGATATAATTTCTCTGTTCGTAACACGACCTCTATGCTGAATGATAAACTGACGATGGATTTAAGTTTTATGTATTCTAATGTAAAGGAACAGAATATGTTGTCGCAAGGAGAGTATGCCAATCCATTGGTTCCCGTTTATTTATTTCCGCGCGGTGATGATTTCTCGAAATATCAGTATTATGAACGATATGATGTAGACCGTAACATAAAAACACAGTTCTGGCCATTGAAAGAAAATGGATTATCCATGCAGAATCCTTACTGGATTACGAACCGGAATATGTATACCAACAAGAAAGACCGTTTTCTGGCAAGCGGTTCACTAAAATATACGATAACAGATTGGTTGAATGTTTCCGGACGCGTGAAACTGGATAAGGAAACTATCAACTCGGAAAAGAAAATGTATGCTTCCACTTTGAATGTGATTGCTGAAAACTCGGATAAAGGAGCATACGTGCAATCGAACAAGAATACCAGTCAGATATATGCGGATGCCATGTTGAATATCAATAAATATTTCTATCACGACACATGGAATCTGACAGCATCTTTAGGTGCCAGTTTATTGGATTTGGATTATAAGGAGCTTAATTTTGGAGGAGGATTACTGACCATTCCTAATCTGTTTACTTCTAACAATGCGAATGTTTCCGGTAAATTAACCTATAAAAATACGAACTATCACGACCGTACCAATTCTTTATTCGGAACATTCTCATTAGGATATAAGGGCATGGTTTATGTAGATGGTTCGTTACGTAATGACTGGATATCTGCTTTGGCAGGAACAAACCATTCTTCCATATTATATCCTTCTATCGGTGCTTCAGCAATTCTGACTAATATGTTTACAATGAAATCTAACATTCTTTCTTATGCAAAGGTTCGCCTTTCATATAGTGAGGTGGGTAATGCACCGGAAAGATTCAGAGCTATCACTACGTACGCAGTGTTGGGAGGATTGAATACCACTTCTTATTTCCCGATAAAAGACCTTAAACCGGAGAGAACTCATTCATGGGAAGGAGGATTTAATTTAGGTCTGTTTGATAATAAACTGACACTGGACGTGACAGCTTATAAGACATATACGGAGAATCAGCTCTTCAGTCCGGAAATTTCTACAACAACCGGATATTCTAAATTATATGTAAATGCAGGTAAAGTAACGAATAAAGGTATTGAGTTAGCTCTTGGCTTTAAACAGAATATAGGGCCTGTAGATTGGAAAACAACTTTACTATGGTCGCTCAACAGAAACCGCATTGACCAATTACTCCCTGAATATACAAATGAAGAGTTGGGAGTGACAGTACATCTGGACGAAATGGATGTTTATTCATTAGGCGGTGCCAAACAACGGCTAACAGTAGGGGGCTCTATGGGAGATGTATATGTGAATACAATGAGAACTGATGAGCATGGACATATCTGGATGAATTCAATGACGGGTACATTGGAAACAGATAAGAATAATTATGTCTATGCTGGTAATACCAATCCGAAATATACTCTTAGCTGGAGAAATGAATTTAATTGGAAAGGAATCAGTCTCGGATTTATGTTGAATGCCCGTGTAGGTGGTATCGGAGTTTCTGCCACTCAAGCTGTAATGGACTATTATGGAGTGTCTAAAACATCGGCAGAAGCGCGGGATAATGGTGGCGTGAAAGTAAACGGTCAGATGATTGATGCCCAGACATGGTATCAGACTATCGGAGCTAATGGTACAGGTTATGTAGGTTCTATGTATGTATATAGTATGACGAATGTTCGTTTGGGAGAATTGACATTGGGATATGATATTCCGATCAATAAATGGTGTAAATGGATTTCTGGATTGAATGTGTCCTTTGTAGGACGTAATTTATGGATGCTGTATTGTAAGGCTCCATTTGACCCGGAATCTACTGCAAGTACAGGTACTTATAACCAGGGTATGGACTATTTCATGCAACCGAGTTTGAGATCGATGGGATTTTCTGCAAAGATTTCTTTCTAATTGGATAACCTTTAAAAAAAATAATGATGAACATACGTAAGTTTTTTAAAGTAAGGAACTACTACTTACTCCTTGGAGTAATCATGATAAATGTAGGTTGTACGAAGAATTTTCTGGAGTACAATACCAATCCTAATGAAGCAACCGATGAGATGACGGATTGGGATAATGTGAGAACTGGTTCTCTTCTTTTACAGATGGAGCAGAACGTACTGGTGGTAGCACAACCGGGACTTAATATCGGTTCGGACAGATATCAGACTGTGGAAGTGATGGGTGGAGATGGTTATGTCGGCTATTTTGGTTTTCCTGCTCCCAGTATCAATTCTGCCGGTCGTTACAATTGGGATAAAAGAAGTTGGTATGGTGATATGTTCACTACCAATTACCTGACGACTATGAATGCCTGGCGTGAAATAAGAAAAGCGATTAACAATGACGAAGATCCCCGGTTTTCTATGGCGCAGATTCTGAAAGTAGCGGCAATGCACCGTGTGACAGATACCTATGGGCCTATTCCTTATTTGAATTTTGGAGTTTCAAAAGAAGTGCCTTATGATTCGCAAAAGGATGTTTATTACAGATTCTTTGAAGAATTGGATGGAGCTATCAATAACTTGGATAGTTATGCTGCATCCGGAAGTAAAGTTTTGTCATCATGGGATTGTGTGTTCAACGGTGATGTTACATCTTGGATAAAGTTTGCCAATTCACTTCGTTTGCGTCTTGCATTGCATCTTGCCTATGTGGATGAAACAAAGGCAAAAAGTGAAGCCCAACTGGCTATTGGCAATAGTTATGGATTGATGAATGTGAAGTCTGATTTAGCAGAACTTCAGCATATTACTCCGATAGCGATTTATGAAAGTCCTCTGTATATTCTGAAAGGATGGGATGATATTTGTATGGGAGCGACGCTGGATTCATACATGAATGGTTATCAGGATCCACGACTTTCTGCTTACTTCGAGGCAGGTACGGGTGGAAAATATCGGGGTATAAGAGCCGGAATGTCAAAGGACGTAAGTAAGGATAAATATATAACAGGAATCTTTGCCGAACCACAGGCAACCGCTACTTCCAATGTAGTGTGGATGCGTTCATCTGAATCATATTTCTTGTTGGCGGAATATGCTTTGCGTTGGGGAACGAATGCCGATGCTAAAAAGTATTATGAAGATGGAATAAGAATGTCTTTTGATGAACATGGTGTATCAGGAGCTGACGCGTATCTGACAAGAACTGCGGCGGGTGGATATGTGCCTGCCAATTATGAGGATCCGGTGACATCATCTCATTCCATGGATGCTTTGGGGACTGTTTCTATCGCTTGGGATGAATCGGGAGATTTTAAAACAAATCTGGAACAAATCATTACTCAAAAGTACATTGCTCTTTATCCGGTGGGACAAGAGGCATGGACAGAGTTCCGCCGTACCGGTTACCCGAAAGTATTTCCGGTTGTTGTGAACGAAAGTTCCGGAGGTTCTGTAGACACAAATATACAAATCCGCAGATTACCTTATCCGGAATCGGAATATAATACGAATAGAACAGAGTTGGATAAAGGCATCACACTTTTAGGTGGCGTAGATAACCCGGGTGTCAGATTGTGGTGGGATGTGCCTAATAAATAATTGGTTACTTAAATAATGCAAAATATGAAAAGAAATTATGTATATTTTTTGTTCACCTGTCTCTTGACATTTGTTGTGAGTGGTTGTGATACGGATATTGAACCTGAAGTTATACAGGCAGCTAATACTTATAATGAAGAATATTATCAGAACCTGCGTGAATATAAGAAAACAGATCATGCTATTTGTTTCGGCTGGTATGCCGGTTATACTTCAGAAGCATCTCCTTCGCAGGGGCTTCATTTCACTGGTCTGCCGGATAGTCTGGACATTGTCAGTCTGTGGTCAGGTATTCCTTCCAACAATCCGGCTTATGTAGAAACGAGTTATTATAACGAGCGTTATTTGCCGACTGCTTATGAGGAAATGAATTATATCCGTACAGTAAAGGGGACTCGCGTTGTGATGTGTACGATTTGCCGTATTGGAAGTACGGAGTTTCCTAAAACCGACGCAGGTATCGAGGCTTATGCTTTGCATCTTGCGAGATGTGTGTTGCGTAATGATCTGGATGGTTTGGACTTGGACTACGAACCGGAAGGCGACTGGTTGCAAAATGATAACTTTACAAAGTTTATAAAGGTATTGGGAAATTATTTCGGTCCTCAATCGGGTACAGGCAAATTATTAATTGTTGACTTCTATAATCAGCTGCCTCCTAAGGAAACAGAACCTTATGTCGATTATTTTGTACGACAATGTTACACCACCGGTAGTGCTCAAAGTTTGCAATCTAAATTTGACCAGCTTAGCAGCTGGTGTCCTCCTGAAAAATTCGTTGCTACGGAACAAATGGGATGGTACTGGCAGAATGGTGGAGTCGAATTTACGGAAGCCGATGGAAATAAAGTAGATTCATGGGGCAATCCAATCTATTCTGTAATAGGTATGGCACGCTGGAATCCTACACAAGGACGAAAAGGCGGATTCGGCGGATATTATTTTGAATATGAATACAATACCACTCGTCCTGCTAATCAGGCTATAGGTGATAAAGAGAAAGCCGCTATTCCTTATTATAGCCTTCGACGTGGTATTCAGGAACAAAATCCTGCCGGAAAGCCTGTACAACAGTCTACTAAACAAGAAACGGAAGAAGAAAATGGATGAATTTTAAATTTGTATGCAAGGTATGAAAACATTGAATAATATAAAAAAGATATGGGGAGCTGCTTTGATAGGAATAGCTTCTTTTATGCTGCAGGGATGCCAGGAAGCCGCTCAAAAAGGTGACGGGTTGTTAATGACCGGAACATCTTCGGATAGATTGGTAAAGTTTGCCATTGATGGATTTCCATCTGCGTATGCTGTTTCTGTGACTTCAACTTCTCGCGTTGAATCGGATATTCAGGTGAATCTGGCTGTTGATGCAAGTCTGGTTGATACTTATAATGAGGAAATGGGAACCAATTATTATCCCATTCCGGATAAATCATATACATTTGAAAATCCGGAGGTTACTATTTCAGCAGGACAGGCAATTTCTTCTGCTGCCTCTCTTTCAATTGCCGATGATTCGGAATTTGTTCCGGGACGTGTTTATTTGATACCGGTTACCATAAAAAGTGCGACGGGAGATTTGGATATTATAGAAGCAGGGCGTACTATTTTCCTGAAAGTATCTCGAACATTGCGTTTCCATGCTCCGTATGTAGGACAGGCTTCTATGGCTTATCAATTTTTGCTTCCGGATCCTATTCCTTCTTTGCCTACTTATACATGGGAAGTGAAGATTTACGCCACTAAATTCCGTTCTTCCGGAGCTTCCGGTACTACCCGTGTTTGCTCATTTGGAGGTAGTGAAGCATCTGTAGAAGGGGGAGCGATTGATGATGGAGGCTTTAAATGTGACCAGAACCTGCTTCGTTTTGGTGAAGGAACGGATGAACCGAACCAGTTGCATGTAACAACTAAACAGGGTAAAATGTCATCGAATACTCGCTTTGCTTTAAATACCTGGTATGCTGTTGCCTTGGTAAATGACGGCAGTACGTTGACATTGTATATCAATGGAGAGAAAGATAACTCAATGACAGTTGCTCCGTATGAATATGCGCTTTATGGAGTACAGATCGGTATGCCTTCAAAAGGTTATCAATCTTCACAATTGTTTTATGGTCGTTTGAGTGAGATGCGTCTTTGGACTCGTCCTTTGTCTGCTCGTGAAATTAAAGCAAATGTATGTGGGGTAGACCCTTCTACCAATGGGCTTGTGTCTTATTGGAGAATGAATGAAGGAGAAGGAACTACTTTCTATGATTTATCTCCGTCAAAGCGTGATATCAGTTATAAGAATGGAATCACGATTGACTGGACTTATGATGATACGAATAAATGTCTTGAATAAGGTAATAATAAATGAATAGACTGTATGATAATGAAAAACAATATAAATAGATTAACTCTCCTTTTGCTTGTTTTATTGGGAGGAGTAGGATTCACATCTTGTTCGGATGATGACAATGATTTTATTGAATTGCCGACAATAGAGATGCCACAGTCGGAGGCAGGACCTGTTTCTATTGATTATAGGGAGATACTGGATGCAGGAAGCTATGTTTATGATTATACTATCAAACTGGATAAACCTGCTGCTACTACTTTATTGTGTGACATTGCCGTGGACGAAAGTATGGTAGAGGCTTATAACGCTGCAAATAACACGTCTTATAAGATGATGCCCGCTTTTGTCTATGAGTTGCAAGCTAAAAATGCGATAGTGAAGGCAGGACAGCAAGAATCCAATTCCTTATCAGTTAAGTTTTCATCATTGTTCGGTTTGGTGGAAGGTGAAGAATATTTGCTTCCTATTGTTGCAACAATAGATGAAACGTGTGTAGGACAATTTGTAACGGACACTCGTTCTGTTTCTTATTTTACGATTAGCATTGATGGGGAATTGGATTATATACCGGGATTGAATATGAGTTCTTATTCAACGGATATGTATCGTACGTTAAGTTTCGCAAATGATGAAGTAGTTACGATTGAAGATAATACACATACGTTTGAAATGCTTGTATATCCATATAATTGGCACAGTGGAACTAATTATATAGGTACATGGCGTGGTAAGGATACCAACAATAATAATGAGGTTTTTAGTGGTTGTGAACTACGTGTGACCGGTGCAACGGGAGCGTCTAATATTGGTAATCGTCAATGTGACTTGACATTGGCTAATCAAAATATAATGTTGCCGGCTAATCAATGGGTAAGGTTGACTATTACTTGTGACGGAACAAAAACGGGCCAGAATATTGAGATTGCTTATCGTTTATATATTAACGGTGAGGAAGTTGCTTCTGCAAAACCTACTAAACGTTGGGGACCATCCTCTTCTCAAAGATTCAAGGTGGGATATACGTTGACTGGTATTCAGTTTGGTAATACAAGTTCAAGTATGTATTTTGATGGTCTGATTTCTGATATTCGTATGTGGAAGAAGTGTCTGACGGCGGAAGAAGTAAAAGCTAACTTGCGTACAATAGCTTCTCCATCTTCGTCGGACTTATATGGCTATTGGAAATTGGATGAAGGAGAAGGAAATACATTGAAGGACAGTTCGGGCAATGGGCGTGATTTAACTTTCCCTGCTTCGGCAAATATCATTTGGAATGCAGAATTCAATGATTTGCCTCAAGATAATTAAAATGTGATTTTATATTGGGAGTTATTGTGTTTTTACGTAACTCCCAATATTAACTTAAAGAAATGATGATGAAACGTTTTATGTCAGCTTTGATCGTTTTACTGTGCTCTATTGTTGGCGTATGTGCTCAACAACAGGGAAAAACTGTATTACGTTTTGATACTACTACTTGGAATTTTGGTAATATTCAGGAAGTAGAAGGCAAAGTGAGTCATACTTTTCATTTTACTAATATACATACTTCTCCTGTTGTGATTGAAGAAGTGATTTCAACTTGTGGGTGTGCCATTCCTGTTTATAGTAAACAACCTGTAAAACCAGGGCATACAGGCACTATTACCGTAACTTTCGATCCTAAAGGGCGAACAAACTTTTTCTCTAAGAGTATAAGGGTTGTTTCTAATTCAGGGCAAAGTGTCAATACTCTTTGGGTAAAAGGTACGATAAATACAATGAATCGTATAGAGGATGAATATCCTTATTCTTTATCATCAGATATTCTGGCAGACCGAATGACTCTATCTTATGATTTGTTACAGCATAATGGGAGGCCAAAACAATTGGAAATTAGAATCTATAACCGATCGGATAAAATGGTCAGGTTGTCATACTCGCTGTTGGATAAGAGTGGATGTTTGTCGATATCTATGCCATCATCTCTTCAAGGTCGATCTTGTGCGACTATAAAAATAACAGCTTCTCCTTTAAAAGGCTTTTACGGTACATTTAAAGATAAGATTATTATTAGTGCCAATTCCGTACACAGTTCTCCTATACAAATCTTTGGTACAGTGATTGATGATATGAGAAAAGTAAGCACGGCAACTGCTCCCCGGATGAAGTGTTCACAATCTTATTTTAATTTTGGGAATATCTCATTAAAAAAGCATATTCAGAGAAAAGTTAAAGTTACTAATGAAGGGGCGAATCCTCTTATTATCCGCAAAATAGAATGTCCAGAATTTGTTTCTACTAATATCCGGGGTGAAAAGGTTTTGAAGCAAAATGAGTGTCTGGAGGTTCTGTTTGAATTAAATGTATCATCTTCAAACCATCTATTGGATGCAAAGGTCAAGTTGATAACAAATGATGCTCATCAGCCTGTACATACAGTTATATTTGAAGGGGAAATGGGTAAGTAGGGTTGAATATCTCTATTTGAAAGATTAGAAGAAATACACTATAAATTAATTGAGTCATTTTACTGTATATAACATTATGATAAAACGATTGTATATTTTGGTGATAGTACAGATGGTATGTACTTTGGGGTTTACTCAATCTCCTCCCTCGTTACCTGCTTACAAAGATCCCAGTTTTTCAATAGATGTAAGACTTTCAGACTTACTTTCCCGCATGACTTTAGAAGAAAAGGTCGGTCAGTTACTTTGTCCTTTAGGTTGGGAAATGTATGAAATACATGGTAATGAGGTCTGTCCTTCCGGAAAATTCAAGCAATTGATTAAAGAAAGGAATGTTGGAATGCTTTGGGCGACTTATCGTGCAGACCCGTGGACAAAAAAAACTCTGGCAAATGGACTTAATCCCGAGATGGCAGCAAAAGCAGGGAATGCATTGCAAAAATATGTGATGGAGAATACTCGTTTGGGAATTCCGATGTTTTTAGCAGAAGAAGCCCCTCATGGGCACATGGCAATTGGTGCTACTGTTTTTCCTACGGGTATCGGAATGGCAGCTACCTGGTCACCGGAGTTAGTAAAAGAAGTTGGTCAAGTTATCGCTAAAGAAATTCGTTCCCAAGGTGGGCATATTAGTTACGGTCCCGTACTTGATCTGACCCGTGATCCCCGTTGGTCCCGCGTGGAAGAAACATTTGGGGAAGATCCGGTATTAAGCGGGACTTTAGGGGCGTCTATGGTTGACGGTTTAGGTGGAGGTAATCTATCACAAAAATACGCTACCATAGCTACCTTGAAACATTTTCTGGCATACGCTGTGCCGGAGGGTGGACAGAATGGTAATTATGCTTCAGTGGGTATTCGTGATTTGCATCAGAATTTTCTTCCTCCTTTTCGTAAGGCAATAGATGCAGGGGCATTGTCTGTAATGACTTCATACAATTCGATAGATGGGATACCTTGTACGTCGAACCATTATTTGCTGACTCAACTCTTGCGTAATGAATGGAAGTTTCGCGGCTTTGTAGTTTCCGATTTATATAGTATTGAAGGGATTCACGAAAGCCACTTTGTTGCTCCAACCAAAGAGAATGCAGCCATACAATCTGTAATGGCTGGCGTTGATGTTGACTTGGGTGGGGATGCTTATACCAACCTTTGTCATGCAGTTCAATCCGGACAAATGGATAAGGCTGTGATTGATACGGCTGTCTGCCGGGTGTTACGGATGAAGTTTGAGATGGGCTTGTTTGAGCATCCTTATGTGGATCCGAAAATTGCTGCTAAAACAGTACGCCGTAAAGAACATATCGAACTGGCACGTAAAATCGCACAGTCTTCCATAACACTTCTCAAAAATGAGAATTCAATTCTTCCTTTAAGCAAGATGATAAATAAGGTGGCGGTAATTGGCCCTAATGCTGACAATCGATATAATATGTTAGGGGACTATACAGCTCCGCAGGAAGATAGTAACGTGAAAACTGTTCTTGATGGAATTATAACAAAATTATCTCCTTCTCGTGTGGAATATGTACGAGGCTGTGCTATTCGTGATACTACAGTGAATGAGATAGAACAAGCAATTGAAGCTGCCCGTCGCTCCGAAGTTGTAATTGTGGTTGTGGGTGGTTCCAGTGCCCGTGATTTTAAAACGAGCTATAAAGAAACAGGTGCGGCTGTAGCTGAAGAGGGTAGTGTAAGTGATATGGAGTGTGGAGAAGGATTTGACCGTGCCAGTTTATCCTTACTTGGTAGACAACAAGAACTATTGGAATCTTTGCAAAAGACAGGTAAGCCTTTGATTGTCGTTTATATTGAAGGTCGTCCTTTAGAAAAGAATTGGGCTTCGGAATATGCTGATGCACTACTGACTGCTTACTATCCGGGGCAGGAGGGTGGAAATGCCATAGCGGATGTTCTCTTTGGAGATTATAATCCTTCTGGACGTTTGCCAATCTCCGTTCCGCGTTCTGTAGGTCAGATTCCGGTTTATTATAATCAGAAAGCTCCTCGGAATCATGATTATGTGGAAGTGTCATCTTCTCCGTTATATAGCTTTGGTTATGGGATGAGTTATACCACTTTTGAATATTCTGATTTGCAGGTAGTGCAGAAATCTGCTCGTTGTTTTGAAGTCTCATTTAAAGTAAAGAATACAGGGAAGTATGATGGCGAAGAAGTATCACAACTTTATATGAGAGATGAATATGCATCAGTTGTTCAGCCGATGAAACAGTTGAAACATTTTGAACGTTTCCATTTGAAAAAAGGAGAAGAGAAAAAAGTTACTTTTGTTTTGACAGAGGAGGACTTTTTCTTGGTTAACTATACTTTGAAGAAAGTAGTAGAGTCTGGAAATTTCCATCTTATGATTGGTGCCGCTTCTAATGATATTAGGTTGCAGAATGTTATTTTAGTGGAGTAATTTTTATTAATATCTATATTAAGAGATTTCCTGTTTCGTTTTCTCTTAATAAAAAAGAGAGAATATTCCTTTTGCGGAAATATCCTCTCTTTCTCACCTAAAACCTAAACCTTTTATTTCAATTACTTGCTACTATAAGCAACCAACATCCAAACCAATTTTTCCTGTTCTTTCAGATAATCGCTCATCATCGAAACGGTTACTTCGTCTCCGGCTTGAGAAGCGATAGATAAGATCTTACGTTCTTCACCAATCAGATAGCTGATAGACTGAAGGATATTATTCAATGCTTCGTCTCCGTTGCTTACCTTATCCACTTCATTCACATTTGCTACTTTTAGATAATCGCTGAATTTATTGGCAGGAGTACCACCCAGCATCAAGATACGTTCTGCGATTTCATCCACCTTTTCAGCCGTGTCATCATACATCTTTTCGAATTGACTGTGGAGTACAAAGAAATTATGTCCCTTGATATTCCAGTGGAAACCGCGAAGATTGGTGTAATACACTTGGAAGTCTGCTAATAGTTGTTGCAAAGATGCTACTACGTTGTTTGCTCCCGATTCGTTCAATTTGATAAATTCTAAAGTTTTCATATTCTTCTATTTTTAATGATTTATACTTGTTCTCTTTTTTTCTGTACTGCAAAGATAAGGCGTAAAATGCTTGCTGTCAAACTGAAAATTTCTATCTTTGCATAGATAAAATCTATAACTTAATAAGATTTGATAGATGACGATACAACAATTAGAGTATATACTGGCTGTAGACCAGTTCAGGCATTTCGCACGGGCAGCTGAATATTGTCGTGTGACGCAGCCTACTTTGAGTGCAATGATTCAGAAACTGGAAGATGAACTGGGAGTAAAGTTGTTCGATAGGACAGTGCAACCCGTTTGTCCGACACCCATCGGGCAGAAAGTGATAGACCAGGCTCGCGTGATTCTGGCGCAGGCAGCTCAAGTGAAAGAAATAATCAGTGAAGATAAACAGTCATTGTCAGGCGTATTCCGCTTGGGAGTATTGCCCACTATCGCTCCCTATCTACTTCCTCGCTTTTTTCCTCAACTAATGGAAAAATATCCCGAACTGGATATTCGTGTCACGGAAATGAAGACACAGGATATTCAGCAGGCTTTGCATACCGGAGATTTGGATGCGGGAATTATTGCCAGCAAACTGGAAGATACGTTCTTGACAGAAGAAACTCTTTTTTATGAGCAATTTTACGCTTATGTGTCACGGAAAGAATCCTCTTTCAAGCATGATATGATCCGTACTTCTGATATAACAGGCGAACATCTTTGGCTTTTGGACGAAGGACACTGTTTTCGCGATCAACTCGTTCGTTTCTGTCAGATGGAGGCCGTGAAGGTTAATCAGATGGCCTATCGTTTGGGAAGTATGGAAACCTTTATGCGAATGGTAGAAAGTGGAAAAGGAATCACTTTTATTCCCGAATTGGCAGTGATGCAATTGACGGAAGAACAGCGGCAGTTGGTACGTCCGTTTGCCATTCCCCGACCTACACGGCAAGTGGTACTGGTAACAAATAAAGATTTTATTCGCCACAGTCTCTTATGCGTCCTGAAAGAGGAAATAAAGGCGGCGGTTCCCAAGGAAATGCTTTCTTTACAGTCCATACAATGTTTGTTATAGCACATTAGGGAATCCCTTTTTCCATCGAGAACAATCTCTTTCTGTAAAAAATGTAGCAAAGTTGCGTTATAATAATACGGATATGTTTTGATTTCTAGTCTGAATTGCTTATTTTTGAAAAGTAAACAAAAACAATATTAATTACTATGAAAAAGTACATTGCAGAAATGATTGGAACGATGGTGCTCGTTCTTATGGGATGTGGTAGCGCCGTCTTTGCTGGTGGTTTGGCTGATACAGTAGGTGCTGGTGTGGGAACAATCGGCGTAGCTTTAGCCTTTGGTTTATCCGTAGTAGCGATGGCGTATGCTATCGGAGGTATTTCGGGATGTCACATTAATCCTGCTATTACATTAGGAGTGTTTTTGACTGGTCGTATGAATGGAAAAGATGCAGGTATGTATATGATTTCCCAGGTAATCGGAGCTATTATCGGTTCGGCTATTCTTTTTGCTTTAGTTTCTACCGGTGCTCATGACGGGCCTACAGCGACAGGTTCGAATGGTTTTGGTGATGGAGAAATGTTGCAGGCATTTATTGCGGAAGCAGTATTTACTTTCATATTTGTATTGGTAGTGCTCGGCTCTACCGATCCGAAGAAGGGAGCAGGCAATCTGGCAGGACTTGCCATCGGTTTGACTCTTGTATTGGTACATATTGTATGTATTCCTATCACAGGGACTTCTGTAAACCCGGCACGTAGTATTGCTCCGGCATTATTCCAAGGAGGAGAAGCATTGTCGCAGTTGTGGCTGTTCATCATTGCTCCATTTGTAGGAGCTGCATTGAGTGCAGTTGTTTGGAATTATCTGGGAGATAAGAAATAACTCTTTTAGAAGAAAGAATATAAAGAAGAAAGTAAGAGGGCGGCAGTTTCACAACTACCGCCCTCTTTTGCGTAATTAATATATTATATTAAAAAAGAGTGTGTTTCGCATGTTCACATTAGATTAGTCGTCTAAGGAAATTTCACTTCATAAGTTTTCGGCCCGCCATAAATGGTGTTGACACGAATTCTTAGTCCCTTTTTCCCCTCCATCCGGTCTTTAATCTTATCCAGTTTGAAAGACACATATCCTTCACCCAAACGTTGAGGATCATCTCCTTCACTGTTATGACGGAATTCCAGATTGATATATTCGTCCTCCGCATTGCCTTCGTCAGCAGTGGGAGCAGTCTCTTCTTTGTCATTAATCACCAGATTCAGGAAATGTTTTTTATCTTCACTATGTGTTCCGTAATATTGGAATTCAATCGTCAGATATTTATTATCCTTATTGATCCACATATAAGTCGTGTTGATCTTATCATCTCCGATTTTCTCTTCGTCGTTGTCATCTTCACCCATTGTGACGATGTCTTTGGTTAAGATTGGATTGATACCTTTCACCTGAATATTAAGGTCGTATCCATTCACAGGCTCTTCCAACTCGTTGAATATCACAAAAGCTCTTTGTCCCTCCACCCAATCTTCATTGTTCCATCCTTGTGAGTTGCTGGGATACATCTTTTTCCCGTCATCCAAAGTGAAATAAAATTCCTTGCTATCCTGGCTAATCATATTGATGGTGCTGATAGCCAGAAGATCGGACGAATTATCATCGTCGTCCAAGCATGACTGGAGAATCGGCATGGTAGTCATAATAGCAAAGATAAAGGCAATGAATTTAAATTTCTTCATATACTTACTAGGTTTTAGATTTTATAATATTTATGTTTTCTGTAGTGAAAATGCAAGAGGATAGAAAATATTGCATTCGGATCTGTTAAAGAAACAAAAGTGATAAAAGAGTTGTTCTCTCTATGCAGTATTTCTATCTTTGCTGCATTTATAAGGTAAACACGTGTATAAGAGAATGGAAGAAATAGAGTTGTCGGAACAATGTAGGCTGGGTAATAACCGGGCCCGCAAGGAACTGTATGAACAGTATGCGGGGCGTATGCTTGGCATCTGTCTACGCTATACCGGCGACCGGGATACAGCCCAGGATCTGCTTCACGACGGTTTTTTAAAGATATTCGATTCGTTCGATAAGTTCACCTGGAGGGGTGAAGGCTCTTTGCGAGCCTGGATGGAACGGGTGATGGTCAACACAGCTTTACAGTATCTTCGGAAAAATGATGTGATTAATCAGTCGACACCTTTGGAAGAGTTGCCCGAAGAATATGAAGAGCCGGATGCTTCCGATGTAGAAGCGATACCACAAAATGTGTTGATGCAGTTTATTGAAGAATTACCCGCCGGCTATCGTACTGTGTTCAATCTTTATACATTTGAAGACAAATCGCATAAAGAAATCGCACAGGTATTAGGTATTAATGAGAAATCTTCGGCTTCGCAATTATTTCGTGCGAAGAGTGTATTGGCAAAAAGAGTAAAAGAATGGATAATGCATAATGGATAGATAGAAATGGAAGAGAAAGAATTGTGGATGAATAAGTTGAAGGAGAAGCTTGCGGATTATTCCGAACCGGCGCCTGCTTCCGGTTGGGAACAACTGGAGAAAGAACTTATGCCTCCTGTGGAGAAGAAAATATATCCTTATCGAAAATGGATGATGGCTGCTGCAGCTATTATAATATTAGCTGTCGTTTCGTCAGTAAGTCTGTATTTTCTAGGGACACCCGCTGCGGATGAAATACGTCATATACAAACTCCGGCATTGGCTTCCACGCCCGATGCATTGCCGGGTGTGCAACAACCGGATATGCAGGGAACTGCTGTGGAACCTGTCTTACGGCCGGTAACTCGCAAAGATCGTTTGGCGAAAGTCGACAGGAATCATACGGAGCAGAAAACAGGTGTAGATCCATTAGGGATCGGTAATGAAAATAAACCTTCGACAGGAAATGGAGAGGACTCTTTGAGTGAGGAAGATAAGAATGTAAAAGGGAAGGGAGAAACTGAAAATGTAAAAGATGAACCGAAGCAGGCAGAAAATACAGATGTCAGTCAGGGACAGTCACAGGATACAGAGCGATCGAATAACAGACCGCGTCGTCCTTCCGGTAAAGACAAACTTCATATTCCGACAGAAAGAAGATCTTCTCAAAAGGGAACATGGTCAATGGGACTTTCGGTAGGAAATTCAGGAGGTGCTTCAACAGAAGTAGGTGCCGGATCTCATGCTTATATGTCACGTGTGAGTATGCTTTCAGTTTCCAACGGTCTGATGGAGACGATTCCTAATGACCAAACATTGGTTTTCGAAGATGGAGTACCTTACCTGCGTCAGGCAAAACAGGTGGTTGATATTAAACATCATCAGCCTATTTCTTTCGGATTGTCCGTTCGTAAAGGTTTAGCTAAAGGATTCTCTCTTGAGACAGGACTGACTTATACGCTGCTTTCTTCGGATGCAAAACTGGCAGGTGAAGAACAACAGATAGAGCAGAAACTGCATTATATCGGTATTCCGTTGCGTGCCAACTGGAACTTCCTGGATAAGAAACTCGTCACTCTTTATGTTTCCGGTGGAGGTATGGTTGAGAAATGTGTTTATGGAAAGCTAGGATCTGAAAAAGAAACAGTGAAGCCTTTGCAGTTCTCGGTATCCGGTGGTGTAGGTGCGCAGATCAATGCAACGAAACGTTTGGGTATTTACGTGGAACCGGGTGTTGCTTATTATTTCAATGATGGCTCCGATATACAGACTATACGTAAAGAGAATCCGTTTAACTTCAACATACAAGCAGGTGTTCGTCTGACTTATTAGTACGAACTACCTCACTAAATATAGTAACGCCATCCGGTTCGGATACCGTCACTATCCTGATTGGATAGCGTCATTATCCTGACCGGATGGCGTTACTATTTGCTATTTACTATCTTTTTCTTCAGAAAAGTCGGATAATTGAGAAAATATTAATAATATTGTCACCTGTTTATGACCTATGGCTGCATACCTTTGTTGCAAAATTCTAAGATATGGTAGATTCTACAGATGAAAAACATTTATTAATCGACTTAAAAGGCGGTTCCTTTCAGGCATTCGAAAGATTGTATAATATGTATAGTGGCAAACTGTACAATTTCATTATGCGACTCTCTTCCGGCAATCAATATATGGCCGAAGAAGTGGTGCAAGCCACTTTCATTCGTATATGGGAAGTGCATGAAAAAGTAGACCCGGCTTCCTCGTTTATCTCTTTTCTCTGTACGATTGCCAAAAACTTATTGATGAATATGTATCAGCGTCAGACCGTAGAGTATGTTTACAATGAATATCTCATGAAAAGTAGCGTAGACCGTGATTCACAGACAGAAGAGAATATTGATCTGCGCTTTTTGAATGAGTATATCGATTCTCTTGCCGAAGAACTGCCTGCGCAACGGAAGAAAATATTCATTTTGAGCAAAAGGCAGAATTACACAAATAAAGAAATAGCCGAAATCATGGGAATTTCCGAAAGTACGGTTGCTACCCAATTATCTTTGGCTGTGAAATTTATGCGTGAACAGTTGATGAAGCATTATGATAAGGTAATTACCCTTTTGTTGGCCTTTTTTGTTAATGAAATGTAATAGTAATACTTGTTTTGGATGGGAAGTAGGATGAAAATGTATACTTGTAAATAAGTGGAAAGATGGATAAGACACATTATAAAGAGCTAATTGAAAAATATTTCGAAGAAACGATCACGGATGTCGAGATAAAAGAACTGTCAGACTGGATAAAGAATGACCGTCAGTTGCATGACTGGTGGGAGCAAGAGTTTGAGAGATCGGATTCCTCCATGAACCCAGTGTTGCGTGATAAACTTTTTGCCCGGATCAAAGAAGAGACTTTGGGCAAGGAAGTGCGCCCCCTCCGTATCATCCCTTGGAAATGGGTTGCTGCTATTTTATTACCTGTCTGTGTCGCTTTCTTCACTTACTATCTTTTAGATTCTTCTCCAACGGCAGAAACACCCTTTATTGTGAAAGCGGGCAAAGGAGATAAAGCAACCATTGAATTGCCGGACGGAACAAATGTTGTTCTCAATTCAGCTTCCCAATTAAGTTACCTGAATAACTTCGGAGAAAAAGTTCGTCGCGTGCAACTGAATGGTGAAGCCTATTTTAAAGTAGCCCATGATGAGAAACACGCCTTCATTGTGCAAATCGGTGATTTGGAAGTGAAAGTGCTCGGTACTTCTTTTAATGTATCTGCCTATGAAGATGCCAAAGACGTGACAGTCGTTCTTTTGGAAGGAAAAGTAGGGGTCTATGCGCAGAAAATATCGCATATCATGAAGCCCGGCGACAAAATAGAATATAATAAAGCCACTCATAAGATAACAGCCACTCAAGTGCATCCGAATGATTATATTGAATGGACGAAAGGAAATATCTATTTTGAGAAAGAATCTTTGGAGAATATAATGAAAACCCTTTCACGTATCTATGACGTAGAGATTCGTTTCGACTCCAATAAACTACCTAATGAATATTTCACCGGAACCATTCCGGGAGGCGGCATACAGAATGCGCTGAATATTCTGATGCTTACTTCACCTTTCTATTATGAAATGGACGGTTCGGTGATTGTTTTGAAGGAGAAATAAATGGAACTTTCATAGAGTATCTTTGTTTATTCATCGAATAACGTCTATATTTGTGGTACACTAATTTGAAGATGCAATGAATACATTAGAGCGTAAATTGCCGATAGGGATACAGACATTTGAAGATATACGCCGAGGAAATTATCTTTATGTGGACAAGACGTCTATTTTATGGCAAATAATAAATACGGGAAAGCCTTATTTTCTTAGTCGTCCCCGTCGTTTTGGCAAAAGTCTGCTTATTTCTACTCTTGAAGCCTATTTTCAGGGTCGTAAAGACCTTTTTGAGGGTTTGGCAATTGAAAAGTTAGAGAAGAAATGGGAGCAATATCCGGTTTTGCATCTTGACTTGAATGCGAAGAAATATGAGACGGCGGCAGATTTGGTTGCCATGCTAAACCAATATTTGGAAAAATGGGAAGCCGTCTATGGCGATGAGAAAAAAGACCGCAGTCCTGAAGAACGTTTTAGCTATGTCATTGAGCAAGCCTGCTTGAAAACAGGAAAAGGAGTTGTGGTATTGGTAGATGAGTATGATAAACCCTTGCTGCAAGCCCTTTTAGACGAGAACCTGCTGGATGAATACCGTCGTATCCTGAAAGCCTTTTACGGTGTACTGAAAAGTTCCGACCGCTATCTTCGGTTCATCTTCCTGACAGGAGTCACAAAATTTGCCCAAGTAAGTGTGTTCAGTGATTTGAATCAGCTGAATGATATAAGTATGAAGATTCCATACGCCAATATCTGCGGTATTACTAAAAAGGAATTAGTATCCACATTTACTCCCGAGTTGGAGCGCTTGGCAGAAGTACAGGAGATGTCTTTTGACGATACTGTCGATAAAATGACAGCGATGTACGATGGATATCACTTTACATATAGCGAAGATGGATTGTTTAATCCCTTCAGTGTGCTCAATGTTTTTGATGGATTAATGTTTGATAATTACTGGTTCCAGACCGGTACCCCTACCTATCTTGTAGACTTGTTGAAACAAAGTGATTATGACTTACGTTTACTCATAGACGGTTTGGAAGTCGGTAGTTCCGGCTTTGCCGAATATCGGGCCGAAGCAAAGAATCCTCTTCCGATGATTTACCAAAGCGGCTATTTGACGATTAAAAATTTCGATAAATCATTGAACCTATATACATTAGGCTTCCCGAATGACGAGGTGAAATATGGTTTCCTTAAATTCCTGATACCCTATTATACCCCCATCTCTTCTGATGAAACGGACTTTAACGCCGTTAAGTTTGTCCGTGAACTTCAGTCGGGCGACGTTCATTCTTTTATGGAACGTATGAAATCATTCTTTGCCGACATTCCCTACGAATTGAATACAAAGACTGAACGTCATTATCAGGTTATTTTCTATCTTGTCTTTAAGTTGATGGGACAATATGTAGATGCGGAAGTCCGCAGTGCAAAAGGGCGTGCCGATGCCGTGGTGGAAACAAAAGACCGTATTTATGTTTTTGAGTTTAAGCTGGAAGGAACAGTAGACGAAGCTCTGAAACAAATAGATGAAAAAGGATATCTGTTACCTTATCAAACAGACGGGCGTGAGCTGGTTAAAGTCGGTGTCTCCTTTAATGCTGAAGAACGTAATATTGGTGAATACAAAGTAGTATAATTACTTATTGAGTAAAATATAGAATAGAGCCATTCCGGAGCCCGCTTCTTTGGAATGGCTTTTTTGTTCTCTGAATTGAATAAGTTAACGAGAGTTAAAGTCTGATAGACGATTGGACGAGCGAGTATGACAGTCTGTATACCTATCAAACAACTTAAAAGTTTTGATATATGAAAAACAGAACAACCTTTGAGAAATTCCCTCGAACAAATGCAGGGAGAAGTAAGAACTGGAAAACACTGCGGGCTCTTTGTCTGCTATTGTTTTTAAGCGTCTCTTTTACCGCTTATTCTCAAATAACGGTGAATGTAAAAGACATCTCTTTAAGAGCCTCTTTAAAGAAAATCGAGCAAGTAAGTAATTACAAATTCTTCTACAATGAGAATCTTCCTGAATTAAATCAGAAAGTATCGTTGAATGTACAGAATGCAACGATTCAGCAGGTCATGAAGCAACTTCTAGGCAAAATGGAACTCACTTACAAACAGGAGCAAGAAAATATCATCGTTTTGATTCGTAAAGAACAAGAGAAGAAGCGGAATATAAATGTTTCCGGAACGGTAGTAGATGAGAAAGGTGAACCTGTTATCGGTGCGAGTGTTACGGTGGTTGGAACGGCGTTAGGTACTATAACCAATTTGGAAGGGAAGTATTCTCTAACTGATGTTCAGGAAGATTCAAAGGTTGCTATTTCATTTGTTGGCTATGGCGCATTGACATTTTCGGCGAAGGACAAGCAGTTGGCAAGAGTTGTATTAAAAGAAGATTCTGAATTGTTGGATGAGGTGGTTGTAATTGGTTATGGAACGGAAAGGAAATCTGATTTATCAACCGCTGTCAGCCAAGTTAAGTCTAAAGATTTTGAAAGCATATCTTATAGTGATCCCGGACAGGCTATTGCGGGAAGAATGCCAGGAATTTATGTCAAACAAGCAAGTGGAGCACCGGGTGGCAATCCACAGATTTCTATCAGAGGTACTGGAACCATTAGTTCCGGAAGTTCACCTTTGGTTGTTGTAGATGGTTTACCGGTGACGGATGATGTGGGACTGAATTCAATCAATCCTAATGATATAGAGAGCATTAACGTTCTGAAAGATGTAGCTTCTGCAGCAATTTATGGTTCCAGAGCTGCAAATGGTGTAATTCTTATTACTACAAAGAAGGGGAAAGCTGGTAAGGCACAATACACATTTAACACATATTATGGTGTTCAACAAGTTGAGAAAAAATATGATCTTGTAGATGCATATCAGCAGGCCGAATTGATGGCTGAAGCTTTTCAATATAAGAATCAAGAAATTCCCAATTTTATAAAGCCATATTTAGAGCATCAACAGGGATTGGTAAATACCAATTGGCAAGATCATATATTTAGAGATGCACCTACAAATTATTATGAGTTATCGGTTTCAGGCGCAAATGAACAAACCGTTTATTTTGTTTCAGGCAGTTACTACAAACAAAAAGGAATAGTAATCGGTTCTGACTACGAAAGAATTTCGGGCAGAGTAAATTTGACATCAAAACTATCAAACAAATTTGAATTTGGAATTAATTTAAATCCCAATTATTCTATGCAAGATAAGATAACGGAAGGCTGGGAAGAGTCTCCTTTATCAATGGGGATTTACAATTCCTATCCATTCTTCCCGGTATATGAACCCGATGGATCTTATGCAATAAGCAAACAGATCCATGCGGTTCAAAATTATGGAGGTATGGCAGAAGTGGAGAACAATGTTGCAACTGCCAACTTAACGACCAATCAAGTTGAAAACTTTAAGATTCTAGGTGGTGCATACTTGTCTTATACGCCACTTAAAGGTCTTACGTTCAAAACTTATGTTGGAGGATATTTTATATCCAACAGAGCCGAGTATTATAGACCATCTACGATTGGCGCTTATAGGCAAGCCGCTCCGACTGTAGCAAAAGCTGCGTCTTCTACCTATGAAACCTTCAACTGGATGTCTGAAAATACAATAACCTTCAACAAGAGTTGGGGAAAACATGATTTTGAAATACTGGGTGGTATGTCATTCCAAAAAGAAACGACAAATAATAACTCTATTGATGCGGAAAACTTTCCTAATGATGATATCCCCACATTGAATGCGGCTCTTACTATAAACACCGCTTCTGCAACCCGTTATCAATGGGCGTTACTCTCATATTTTGGAAGACTGAAGTATGACTATAAGAAGAAATACTTTTTTACGGCAGCTTTACGTATGGATGGCTCATCGAGATTTGGACGCAATAACAGATTTGGACTATTTCCATCACTTTCTGCCGCATGGAGAATATCAGAAGAGAACTTTTTTCCGAAAAATGATATTATTAGTGAATTAAAACCACGTATAAGTTGGGGTATTTCAGGAAATGATGAGATTGGTAATTACTCCAGTTTGTCTCTGATGAGTAGCGCTAAATATAACTTCAATGGCAATCTGGTAGCCGGAATGAGACCAAACACATCTCCCAATGCCAACTTATCCTGGGAAAAAAATAATACTGTTAATGTCGGACTTGATGTTGGCTTATTTAGGAATGCGCTGAATTTAAACTTTGAATATTATGTATCGAAAACAAGCGATATGCTACTTGAAGTGCCGGTACCTGCATATTCCGGTTATTCTACCTCTTTACAGAATGTAGGTAGTGTTCGGAATAAAGGTTTTGAATTTGCAGCTTCATTCAAGAACCATATCAAAGATTTTAATTATCAGATCTCTGCCAATTTCTCGACCAATAAGAATACAGTATTGTCATTGGGGGCAAATCAAAATGAAATAATTACGGCACGAAATATCACAAAAGTAGGTCATCCCATCGGAGCATTGTATGGTTATCGGATCATCGGTATATTTGAAAACGAAGAGCAACTGAAATCTTTACCTAATTATCGGGACTCACAAAAAGTGGGTGACTATATTTTCAAAAACATTGATGACAGCGATAATACCATAACGGAAAAAGATCGGGAAATCATCGGTAATCCTCACCCCGAATTTACTTATGGTGGAAACATTCAATTGTTTTATAAGAATTTTGATTTAGGTATAACGATACAGGGAGTTTACGGTGTTGATGTTATAAACAGAGACCTTCCTACTACCATTTTAAGTAGTGAAATTTGGTCTGTTATGTCCAAGGAATATTATAACAACAGATGGATAAGTCCTGATAAGCCCGGAAAATACGCAAAAGCCGGGTCAAACTCGAATACTTTAAGCAGAGAGTCTGACTTAATGATGCAAGACGGAAGTTTCTTTAGAATAAGGGATATTTCCTTGGGATATACATTGGATAAGAAGTGGTTAACGCGAACCTTTTTGACTAATGTAAGAGTCTACGTCTCGGTTAAAAACCCGCTTCTTGTTTCCAAATACATGGGGCTGAATCCCGAAAGTGAAGGCTCGTCAAATCCACTTAACGCTGGTGTGACCTTAGGACAATATCCTGCAGAAAAGAATTTTGTCGTAGGTGCTTCCATTAGTTTTTAACAACCTTAAAAATTGCATTATGAAAAAAATATTATTTATTCTCATTAGTGGTATTTTTACTATAACTTCTTGTACGAATATGTTGGATTTATATCCTATTTCCAGTTCGACTAAAGAAAATAGTTATACTAAGCCCGAAGATTTCACACAGCTATTAAATTCGGTTTATGCTTTTCTGCAATCAAACGGCCAATATGGACAAAATTTCCATTTCCTGATGGAAGTTCCTTCTGATAATTCGAAAGAAACGTCTGCCACAGTGCGTGGAGGTGTGTATTATCAATTTGAGATACTTCAGGTAGCAACAGACAATAGCATCATAGAAGCTTCATGGACTGACTGTTATAAAGCAATTCAATCTTGTAATATTTTACTTGAGCGGATAGACAATATAGCTATGGATGAACCCCTAAAAACAATTACTATAGGAGAAACCTACTTTTTAAGAGCACTTAATTATTTTAATCTTGTCAGACTGTTTGGTGATGTTCCGTTGATTCTTACCGAAACTAAAGACCCCGCAGATTTATTAAGTGTCGGTCGTGAAAATAAGTCTAAAGTATATGAACAGGTAATTATCGATTTGAAAGAAGCGATCAAAAGATTGCCTGCTATTCAGGAAGAGAAAGGAAGGGCTACTATAGGGGCGGCATATACGCTTTTGGGAAAAGTATATCTTACATTGAAGCAGTATCAGGAAGCTGTGGAAGCACTGCACAACGTAAAAGGATATGCTTTGGTGAAAAATTATTCACAAATATTCGGTCCGGATAATGAATACAATGAAGAATCCATTTTTGAAGTTAACTTTACCTCAAACTTAGAAAACGAGGGAAGTGCTTTGGCTAATCTGTTTGCACCTACAGGCGAAGGTCCGACATTGGGTATTGTGGGAGCTGTATACAACCAGAATATACCGACACAAGAATTGTACGATTTATATTCTTCAGATGACAAGCGCAAGAATGTAACAATCGGAGTCAGCAACAATAAATTATATGCAAAAAAATATGTAGGTCCTACCGTTAAGGATCAGGATTCTGATATAAATGTAATAGTTTTAAGATATGCGGATGTAGTTCTTATGCTGGCAGAAGCTTTAAATGAAATAGGATATACGGGTGACGATTCAGGTGAGGCCTTTACGCTTCTGAACAGTATACGTTCGCGCGCAGGAGTATCTACTTATGATTCAGACGATTTGCCGGATCAAACAAGTTTCAGAAAAGCCATTGCGGATGAAAGAAGATTGGAACTCGCTTTTGAAAACCATAGGTGGTTCGATTTGATTCGTACAGGTACTGCTGTCGAAACAATGAATAATAGCAGCCAGGAGAGCAGTAAGTTCACGGTGAAAGATTATCAATTAGTATATCCTATACCGCAACGCGAGATTAATGCAAATCCTGTCGTTATTAAACAAAATCCGGAATATTAATATAAAAAATAAAAATAGAGTCATGAAAGATATTTTAAACTTCATCATTATTTTATCGATGTCCTTATTGTTAGCCTCATGTGGAGATGATAAAGACGGGATAAATCAACCAGATCCGATAACAGGGTTGACAACGGAGGTATTTGAAGAAAGTATTTCTTTATCATGGGATGTACCAAACGGGGAAGTAAAGAAGTATGTCATTGTATATAATCCCGGAGACGGACTGATTGATATCGTTGATCCTGCTATAACTAAATATTCAATTGAAAAGTTGAAACCGGGCACGGACTACGAGATTGATTTGTATTGGGTGAATAATGCAAATGTACGTTCTCTTGCAAGTACGGTTAATGTAACGATTCCACAGAAAGAAGGAGTGATAGAACATATTTATGTAGGCGATTTGCTGCTGCCAAATCAAAAGGCAATCGATAATTTACAGTTGAAATACACTTCTGTGACCGGTAAATTACGAATTGGAAATGGGACATCAGGCAGTGATATTACAGATGTATCTATGCTTGCAAACATTACCGAGGTGGGTACAAACCTTGAGGTAGATGGTAATAGTCTTCTGGGAAATCTTGATTTTCTAAAAAATCTAAAGAAGATTGGCGGTAATTTTTGGTTGAGAAATAATCCAATGTTGACTTCAATAACCGGTCTGAAAAATTTAAGTGAAATAAAGACGAATCTTTATATTATGGGAAATCCCAGCCTTACAAACTTGAATGGATTAGAAGGGCTTACGGCAGTGAAACTAATTAATATAGGGATAAGAAGTGGAAACAAATCAGACAAAGGTAATGAAAAATTAACTGACCTTTCCGCATTAAAACCAATATTAACCAGTCTGCCTACAGTAAGTTATCATTGTGAAGGTAATGCCTACAATCCATCAGTAGATGATATCTTAAATGATAGAGGGTCTGATTCTAAATAATTAATAGCTATGAAATATCTGAATATTTTGCTTATAATATTGCCTTTTATATTCTCATGCAGTAGTGATACTCCGGAGAATGATAAGGAAAAAATCCCCCCTATAATAGATACTTCTATTCGTGTCGGAACTTTTAACGTGGATGTAGGGCAAACGGCGACAGCGGAAGAAATAGCATTGAGTCTAAAGTCTTTTTATTTAGATATTCTTTCATTGGAAGAATGTCCCATTTTGATTGATAAGAATTCCGGAGTTGAAGAGTTTTATTCAATAATAGGTAAAGCTTTGGGAATGGAATATTTTTATATCGGTGATATATCCTCCGGAAATCATTGGATTGAATGGGGAAAGGATAAAACTGGAAAATATGCAGGAAAATACAAAGTAATATTGAGTAAAACTCCTATATTGCAGTCAAAAGAATTTGCTTTGGAGGGAAAAGGTTGGACACATTCATCGACTATTCGGATTGAAACCAAGATTAAAAATAAGGAACTAACCTTTTATAGTCTGCATATTCCGGGTAGCGCAGGAGTAGTTGAAGGTTCTGTCATGAAGAATTTAGTAGATGTTGTTTTGATGAAAGATACTAGTAAAAGAATCATAGTCATGGGCGACTTCAATGATTTGCCGGAAACTAATGCCATGCAATACATCTTTAATTCAGGCTTTAAGAGTGTATGGGATGATGTGGAAGATGCTGAACAATATATTGATAAATACAAATATGGGCAGATTGATAATATATTAATCAATAAGAATTCTGGTATGAAAGCGGAAATCGCATATAGCATTTTTAAAAAAGACATTAGTCTTTCAGATCATCCATTTCTATGGAGTAAAATAATTATTGGAGAATAAAGTACAGTAGTAATTTATAAACAGATTGATAGAACGATGGATATAAAGAAAATAGTTAATTTCATATTTTTACTCGTTTTTAGTTGTATAATCAAGGCTCAAATGACAATACCGCCTTTCCCTAAATGGGAGAAAGGATACCTTGATATTCATCACATCAATACCGGGCGGGGGAATTGCGCTTTTCTGATTTTTCCTGACGGAACGACCATGATGATTGATGCCGGTGATTTTGATGGCAAGGAATATGCCGCTAAGTATGCACCGATGCATGCAGCTCCGATATTTCCGGATAGTAGTTATACGCCCGGTTCGTCTATCATTAATTATGTGACAAATCTATTGGGAAAGGATGTAGTGATTGACTATTTTCTTCTGACCCATTTTCATTCCGATCATTATGGTGATGTTCAGAAGGCCACTGGAACTTCCAAAAACGGATATCGTATTACGGGGCTGACGGAAGTCGGAGATGTGATTCCTATCAAAATGTATGTTGATAGGGATTATCCTGACTACCAATTCCCCGTGGATTTACGATCAAAGAATGATGGAGTAGATTTGCCTACTTTCTTGAACCTATTGGAGTTCCTCAACTATCAGGAAAAACACAACGGATTGAAAGTCGAAAAGTTCGACATAGGCTCTAATACGCAATTTGTATTAAAGAAAGAACCGAAATCTTATCCGGGGTTTGAAGTCAGGAATATAAAATCGAATAATCGGTTGTGGACAGGGGAAGGTAAAAAAACGACTATTCTGTTTACCAAGGAAGAATTGATGGCAAAAAATGGCAAGTATAGTGAAAACCAAATGTCGACGGCTATTGTGGTGAAATATGGCGCATTCAAGTATTATGCGGGAGGGGATAATTCTGGTTTGGTAGACCAAGACCATGCGGAATGGTATGATATAGAAACTCCTATGGCACCCATAATAGGAAAGGTGTCGGCAGTGTCGCTCAATCATCATAGCAATCGGGATGCCACTAACCGGAACTTTCTCGAAGTGCTCGATCCTAAAGTAGTAGTGGCTCAATCATGGAGTACCGATCATCCGGGAGCGGAAGTGGGGCAACGGTTGTTATCAAAGAATATCGGAACGCAGCCTAGGGATGTTTTTATGACTTACTATGATGATGAAACGGGGGTAGCTATTGGTCCTTGGTTTGCCCGTAGCTTGAAAGCAAAACAGGGGCACATTGTGATAAGAGTATATCCAGACGGGGAATATGAAGTATATGTGCTGGATGCCCGGAAAACAGACTTGGTTATATCGAACAGGTTTGGTCCTTACTCTAGTGAATAATTCTGTGGTATCTTAAACTTATTAAAAAAAGAAAGTATGAAACGTTTTATTTTGTTGACAATCCTTTGTTGCCTTGTGCTTAGTATAAGTGCACAGATAGCAAGAGATGAAATATTTGAAGACATACATCGCTCGGCAGCCAACCATTATGCCTATCCTGATCCCCATTTCACAATGACTGCCCCACCCAAGGGGTATAAACCGTTCTACCTAAGCCATTATGCTCGTCACGGTTCCCGTTATAGAGTGAATCCTGATGATTATACGAAGCCGTTGGCAATTCTTCGCGAAGCAGAGAAAGACGGAGTACTTACAGATTTAGGCAAGAAGGCCCTCTGGCTTGTAGACAGCCTTGCGCGCGGAGCAGAAAATAGATATGGTGATTTGACTCCATTAGGTGCCCGTCAACACAGGGGAATTGCCCGAAGAATGTACAATAACTTTCCTGAAGTGTTTCAGGGAGCGGCAGAGGTGGATGCACGTTCTACAACCGTTATCCGCTGTATACTCTCTATGACGGCTGAGTGCTTGCAATTGCAATCTCTGAATCCGGAGTTGAGAATCAAGGATGAGGCTACTTCTTATGATATGTATTATATGAATTATGGAAATGAATACTTCAAAAAGAAGCGTCAGGAAGATGAAGTGATTGCTGTAAAGGCAGCTTTTCGGAAAGAGCATCTCCATCCCGAACGTTTGATGAAGTCTCTTTTTAATAACGATAATTATGTAAAGTGGAAAGTGGATGCTGGCAAGTTGATGAGTTATTTGTTTGAACTGGCAGCCATTACGCAAAGTCACGACACGGACCTTGATCTTTATTCTCTTTTTACCAAAGAAGAGTGTTATGATTTATGGCTAATCAGCAATCTGAATTGGTATATTGACTACGGGCCGTCTCCGCTCACTCAAGGTAAGATGCCTTATGTGGAAGCAAACCTGCTTGAGAATATACTGAATACTGCAGATACTTGCGTCGTGAAAAAAGAGAATAGTGCTACCCTGCGCTTCGGGCACGAGACTTGTCTACTTCCTTTGGCTTGTTTATTGGAATTAGGTGATTGTGCATATCAGACTACTGATATAAATAAATTGTCAGATATATGGCGTAACTATCGTATCTTTCCAAAAGCTTGTAATATTCAGTTCGTTTTTTACCGTAAGAAAGGAAATGATAATATCTTGGTGAAAATTTTACTCAATGAACAAGAAATGAAACTTCCGCTTGCAAGTGAGCTAGTACCCTATTATCATTGGGAAGAGGTGGAAAGATATTATAGGAATAAATTGGCTACTTTTGTCCATTGAAAGAAACAGTAATATACAAAAACTGGTCTTAAAAATGTTAGTCACCATTCCGGGAAGTAAGTAATGATTGCTTATCTTTCCGGAATGGCTTTTTTATAATCAATTAAATGAAAAGTTTTATGGAAAATTCATGTAATGATGAATTGTTTTGTTCATTGAAAAATGAACTTCGTGAAGTAACCGCACAAATCAATGTGCATAGTGAAAAATTAATGGAGCTGCTCGACCAAAAAAAAGAATCGTCAGTCAACTGACTCGAGAGATGTCGCATCTCACGCCTGTCACCATTGAGTATCGGGGAAATCCGAAGCAATATGTCTCTGTTGTGCTCGATGCCATCAATCGGGGTAGGTTGACGTATGACGGAATAGCAAATTGCGAACAGACTTTTCGTGCGTTAGCAAGCGTTGTAGATGTGATAAGCCCTAAGAATGGGAAAACGCTTAGTGTAGAGACGCTGGTGTCTTATGAGAAGAAAAAGCGTGCCGGAGAATTTGAGGAAAAATAATATAAAATAAAAAGACGAATGTTGTATAGTTGAACAACAATTCATATATTTGCAGTATGAAAAGAGAAATAATAGCATATAAAGGATATTTCAAAGAGTTCTTTGATCGTCTGGATACTGGCACCCAAGATAAGATATTATATGTGTTAATGCTATTGCAAACGCAGGACAGAATACCTTTGAAGTTTATGAAGTTGATAGAAGAAGGACTTTATGAACTTCGTATTGAGTACCAGAGTAATATATATAGAATATTCTTTTGTTTCGATGAAGGACGTATTGTGATACTCTTTAACGGATTCCAAAAGAAAACAGAAAAGACCCCAAAGAAAGAAATTGAAAAAGCAAAGATATTAAGAAAGGAGTATTATGGAAGCAAAAACAAATGAGGAATTCTTTAACGTCAGCGCATTAATAGATGAGCGTTTTGGTAAGGAAGGAACTGTTACTCGTGCGGAAGCAGAAGAAAAAGCGTATGCTTTCTACACCGGGCAAATTATCGAAGACGCAAGGAAAAAGGCTAAGATTACTCAAGCAGAGTTAGCCCGACGTATCGGTTCCGACCGTTCTTATATTTCAAGAGTGGAAAGTGGTCAGACAGAGCCTAAGGTTTCTACCTTCTATCGCATCATGAATGCGTTAGGTTGTAGGATCGAATTTTCGATGTCTTTATAAGAAGCGATTAAAAAAACATGGTGGGAAATTTGAAAAAGTTAACTGTCTTTTTCAAATTTCCCACCGTTTTTTTGAGGAAGAAAGAGGAAGAAAAAGGAAAAAGGTGAGGGTAGGTGAGGGTAAATTTCTAACATTCGTATTTTTTTTTAGAAGAAAATAGAAGAATAGAAATAAGAAATATAAAAATGAAAAGTTGCAAAAGTACCCTCACCAACCCTCACCTTTTTGCGTGCGAAGGAGATGAAATCTTATTCATATAGCCTGTTTGATTTCACCTGTTCCGTATCAATAATGAATACAGTGTATCTTCTCCCGTTTTTTCCCTTATGAAATTCGAAGCCGTGTTTGGACATCACTTTTCCTAGTTGGGCTTTGGTTCCGTGAGAATATTGATACCCCGTCCGTTCGCGAATCAATTCCGCAATTTCAGTGACCGTCAGATAATGCACCTTTTCGAAACGTTCCGGTTTGCGGATATGTGTCAACACCAGTTCTTCTTCCGGTGAGTGGAAAATGAAATCCTCGTTGTTCTCTTCAATCCGTGAGTTTTCCGACTGGGTGAACCAATACTGATACCCCGGCTTGTTGAGTAGATACTTGATTTGTGCATACAACTGCGCGTAGTTTATTTTGATAAACTCCATCGAGTCGACATGAAAGCAGAGAAAACGGCGGTTACCTGTGGTGTCGTGAAGCACTTCCTGGTAATTGCATGTGCCGGCAAAAGAAGCCGTATGAGGAAAGTTCTGCGAACGCCGCGCGTATGGCAGGCGGATGCTGATTACTTTGCGGGTGACTAAATCCTTGAAGATATTCAGTTCCCGTCCGCTCATCCCTTCAAACTCATCCAGATTGATAAGCATCGCCTGCGCTATTTTAGCCAGATCATCTTTGTTGCTCGGGTTGATAAGACCGGTAGAAAGATAGGCGCGCAATTCGGGCGGCAGCAGGTTGTTGATAAACGTAGTCTTTCCGATGTTCTGTATTTCGCTGCAAAGCAACAAAACAGTGTGGTTCACCACATCATCTTGTGTGGCGGCAGCGCACATTCCCACCAGATAACGTTCCAGACATTCTACCCAAAATTTCTGGTGACTAGTATGCACGCTGTTGGCAAGGATACCGATATAATCCGTTCCGTCCCATTCAGGCAGCGAGTCTAAATACTCGCGAATAGGATGGTAGGTGATGCTGAAGTCGGAGTAGATCAGATTCTGAATCGTCTTGACGGTGCACGAATAGCCCAGTTCGTTCATCTCCATCCAAATGCTGTTTTCCATCATTTCGTCGAGAATATGGAAAGGTTCCGGTTGCTCCGTGTCCGTTTTCCTTCTGCGATATTCCATGATATGAAGCACTTCGTTGTAGCGTGTATCGTAATTTTCTTTGATATGTTGCTCAATCTGTAACATTCGCTTCTGCGTACTATTCAGCTTGCGGGTGTCGAATTCCTCGTTGTGTCCGTAAGCACTCCCGATCAGTGCGTCCATTTCATCCGCGGGAAGATCGGTGAACTGGCTCTTGATAAAAGCTGCCGCCTCTTCCTGGGGGACGCCGTAGCGATTGTACATACAAGCCAGGCAATGCAGGTAGTTGTTCCGGTTGCCGGTGACGTACTTTTCGGATTTATTGTGATAATAGTTCAGAGTCACCATTAAGGAAGTGTGCGAGGAATGGTAGTTGAGGGCCACTTGTTCGGTGAGGGGATTGTTGTCTGGTGCTGTCGTCTTTTTCTTTTTGCCGGATGCCCTTTTCTTCTTTTGAGACTTGAAGAACATCGGTGGCTGTTCCACGATGACAGCTGTGGCATCGGGATTGAAATAAATATCCGGATCGTAAGAGAACAGGCAAGTGCGGCTAACATCCTGCCCGGAAGTGTCGACCTCAACTCCGCAGAGCTGGGCATAAAAGGAAGCGATTTTGTGATAAGCAGCATGATGGAAATCTTCAATTTCCTGAATTGTTTCGGGCAATGTCCCGTCTGTCCGGCATACACGTACCACGATTTTCAGTCCCATTCCTTTGGGGCTGATGAAAGCGATGCGGGTGTGGGCACACTTTTTTGCCAGTGCGAGGATGCGTGCCAATGCTTCCTGTGTCTGATGGTCGATGTCTACCACGATGTATCCCAGATACTTGACGAGAGTTGCGTTTGAACGTCCTCCCCGGTAGTTGGCTGAAAAGGTGATTTCTGGTAGTTCTATTTTCTTTTCGTTGGCTGCTTTCTCGCCTTGTTCCGCGAAGATTCGGCGCACGTCCTCCACCGTTTCCCGGTATGTGCCGTTGCTGATGGCCGATACGATTTCTTCTTCTGTCATTTCGGCTATAACGCGGTAAAAGTCTTGAAAGATGGTAAAATGATCCATGTTGGTTTGTTCTTTTTAATTTGCGGTTGCAAAGAAATTTGTTTGTAAAATAATAGAATGGAACTTTTCGTTTTTTTGATTAAGTTCCTAGGGTTCTCCCAAATAGCGTATGATCGTTGCCACTTGCCGGGGAGAGAGAAGGCGGTTGCGGGCACGATAGCCTTCTTGTTCGAGTTCTTGCAGGAGCGGAGGGTTGTAGACAATCCAACGACGTAGTATTTGTAAGGCTACTTTAAGGCATACGTTGGGGTTGTAAAGATGAGCTAGTTCCGACTTTTTATAAGTGCGGATATGAAACGGCTGGTCCGGATAATACATGATGAATAATGTTTGGTTTATGCTATAAAGTTACTGAAAATTAATGGTTTATTAAAAGAATAACGTCATTATTATTCATAGAGTATCAGGAAACTTCGTTGGGGAATCCGGAGGATGGAAAATGTGTTATCTTTATGTCGTTAACAAATAAGGAACGCGTTCGAAATGTGTGAAATCTTAAAATTATTTTATTATGGCAATGACAGTAACTTATTCAGTAGTGCCGCGCAAGAATCCTGCCAAAAAGGATGAGTCGGCAAAGTATTACGCGCAGGCACAGGCTTCGGGAGAGTTGGATTTTGAAGAGTTGTGCGAAGGAATCACCAGTCGGTCTACCTGTACGGAGACAGATGTGCGTGCCGCCATTTCGGGTATTCTTTATGAGGCGAAGCGTGCGTTGAAAGCGGGAAGAATAGTCCGGCTGGGTGATTTGGGCAGTTTGCAGATCGGGTTGAACAGTGAAGGAGCTGTGTCGGTCAAGGAGTTTTCAAGTTCGCTGATTACGGCTGCCCATATTATTTTCCGTCCCGGAAAGACGTTGGCGGACATCACGAAGATTCTTAGCTACCAGCAGGTAACGACGCGTGCGGTGGCTCAAACGGGCGGTAGCGGCAATGAAGGAGAAGACGATGACAAAGGTTCCGGTGGTGGTTCAGACGGTGGTGGAAGCGGAGAAGCTCCGGATCCGGCAGCATGATAACTTTAATATTGGATCAAATGAAAGAAATTGTAACTAAGATTTTGGATGTAATTATGTTCCTTGTGCCTTTCTTCGGAAAAAGAAAGCGGAACAGAATTGTGAGAGAGGTGCGCTTCAATGCTACCCATAAGGAAGTGTGTAATGTGAAAACGACGGAAAGGGAGAAGGACGATGAGAAAGATTAGTCTGATTGTGATTCACTGCTCTGCTACCCGTGCTGATCGCGACTTCACGGCGAAGGATGTGGACACTGCCCATCGCTTTCGGGGCTTTTCGTGTTGGGGGTATCATTACTACATTCGCAAGTCGGGACAGATAGAGCCGATGAGGGATGAAGATACGGTGGGTGCTCATGCACGCGGTTTTAATGCGATTAGTTTAGGGGTGTGTTATGAAGGCGGACTGGATGAGGACGGAAAGGCAGCGGATACGCGTACTTCCCGCCAGAAAGAATCTTTGCATCGCCTGGTGCGCGAACTGTTGCAGCGTTATCCGGATGCAAAAGTGGTGGGACACCGTGATTTGAGTCCTGACACCAATTATAATGGAATTGTTGACCCTTGGGAGCGGATCAAAGAGTGTCCCTGTTTCGAGGTGAAAGCAGAGACATGGTGATTTTTATCCTATTTATTACTGTGGTGGTTAATTGACCACCACAGTAGTGAAATACTCTTTAAATACCTCCGCAGCTTTTTCAAGTTGTTCGGGGGTATTTTCTTTTACGTCTTTCAGCTTGTATTCCTGCTCCATCGCTTCATACTTATGTACGCCTAATGTATGATAAGGCAGGATTTCCACTCGTTGCACCATCTTATATTTTCCCAGAGCTTCTCCTAAACGGCGGATGTCTTCCTCGAAATCGCTGTATCCGGGCACTAATACATAACGCAGCCAGAAAGGTTTCTCGTTTTCTTCCAGCCATGCTGCCGTGCGGATGGTTTGCTCGTTACTTCTTCCGGTCAGTGCTTGATGGCGTGCCGGATTGAACTCTTTAATATCCAGCAATACAAGATCCGTCAGTTTGAAAAGTTCTTCAACTTCTTCGTTCCAGATACCGCCGTTGCTGTCTATGCATACATGTATTCCCTTTTCTTTCAGTTCACGCACTAAAGGGACTAGTGCTTTGGCCTGAAACGTAGGTTCTCCTCCGGAGAAAGTGACTCCTCCGCGTTTCCCGAAAAAAGGACGTTGGCTCATAGCCATGCGGACGATTTCTTCCGGTGGAGTAGGTGTGCCTCCTTTCCCGGCTATTGTGTCAGGGTTGGCGCAATACAGGCAGCGGAAATTGCATCCTTGAAGAAAAACGACGAGCCGTAAGCCCGGCCCGTCGAATGTTCCCATACTTTCGTATGAATGTACGTTTATCGTCATATTGAGTAGATCTGATTACATACGTTCGTGGAAGCTACGGCTGATAACTTCCAATTGATGTTCGCGGCTCAACTTCACGAAGTTTACGGCATAACCGGAAACACGGATGGTGAGTTGCGGATATTTTTCCGGATGTTCCATGGCATCGTAAAGCATTTCACGGTTCAGTACGTTCACGTTCAGGTGGTGAGCGCCTTTGGTGAAATAGCCATCCATCATTGTCACCAGATTTTCTACGCGATCCTCTTCAGTAGCTCCCAGTGATTTGGGGACGATGGAGAAAGTGTTGCTGATACCGTCCTGTGAGTCGCGGTAACGTAATTTCGCTACGGAACTCAAAGAGGCGATGGCACCGTTCTTGTCACGTCCGTGCATAGGGTTGGCTCCCGGAGCAAAAGCGACACCTTTGGCGCGTCCGTCGGGAGTAGCACCTGTCTTCTTGCCATACATCACGTTGGAAGTGATGGTGAGCAAAGATAAAGTAGGACGGGCATTTTTGTAAACCGGAAGTTTCTTCAATTCTTCGCTGAAGAAATAGACCAGGTCAACACCCAGGTGGTCTACCTTGTCGTTGTCATTACCGAAGCAAGGGAATTCGCCTTGAATATCGAAACCTTCTGTCAGACCGATGTCGTTGCGGCGTGCAGTTACTTTGGCATATTTGATGGCCGACAGTGAATCGAGGGCGATAGAAAGTCCGGCTACACCATAAGCAAGGTTGATGCGTGGGTTGGTATCTACAAGAGCCATTTGGGCTTTTTCGTAGTAATACTTATCATGCATATAATGGATGATGTTCATCGCTTCGTTGTAAACACGGGCGATTTCTGTCAATACCTTCTTGTAGTTGCTCATTACTTCTTCGAAGTTCAGTGTGTCGCTGGTTAGTACGGGGATATTTTTCACCATTACCGTACCGGTGTTTTCGCAACGTCCGCCGTTGATGGCAAGCAGCAGGGCTTTTGCCAGGTTGCAACGTGCGCCGAAGAATTGGATTTGTTTTCCGATTTCCTGATAAGATACGCAGCATGCGATTCCGTAGTCGTCAGACTGGCGTACTTCACGCATCAGGTCGTCGTTTTCATATTGGATGGAAGAAGTGTCGATAGATACTTTTGCGCAGAATTCTTTGAATCCTTCCGGAAGTTCCGGGCTCCACAATACAGTCAGGTTCGGTTCCGGTGAAGGGCCGAGGTTGTAGAGTGTTTGCAGGAAGCGGAAAGAAGTCTTTGTCACCTTCGTGCGTCCGTCGTTGAGGCGTCCGCCCAGGGATTCGGTTACCCATGTCGGGTCGCCGGCAAAGATGTCGTTGTAAGATTGCATACGCAGGTGGCGCACCATACGCAGTTTGATGACAAATTGGTCGATCAGCTCCTGTGCGAAAGATTCTGTGATGGTTCCTTTGCTCAATTCATATTCCATATAAATGTCGAGGAACGAAGAGACGTTACCCAGTGACATGGCAGCACCGTCTTGTTCTTTTACGGCAGCAAGGTAAGCCATGTATACCCATTGTACTGCTTCTTGTGCGGTGTAGGCAGGACGGCTCAAGTCGAGTCCGTAGTATTCGCCCATTACCTTCATGTCCTTCAATGCCTTGATTTGCTCTGCCACTTCTTCGCGCAGGCGGATGCGGGCTTCGGTCATCGGACCGGTAAGGTTACGCAAATCTTCTTTTTTTGCCTCAATCAATCGGTCGATACCATAGAGAGCCATACGGCGGTAGTCGCCGATGATACGTCCGCGGGCATAGTTGTCAGGAAGTCCGGTGAGGAATCCCAGAGAACGGAACGAACGGATTTCTTCGGTATATACGTCAAATACTCCGTCGTTGTGCGTCTTGCGGTAGTGAGTGAATATATCTTTTACGCGGTCGTCCACTTCCACGCCGTTTTCGTGGCAGGCTTTGCTTACCACATTGATACCTCCGAAAGGCTTGATGGCACGTTTCAGAAGTTCGTCTGTCTGCAGACCGACGATCAGTTCGTTTTCTTTGTCGATATATCCGGCTTTATGAGAAGTGATGGTTGAGACGGTGACATTATCCAGTGAGCGTACTCCGTTATTGGCTCTTTCTTCTGCCAGTGCTTCGAGGCAGCGGTTCCATACAGCTTTTGTGCGTTCGGTAGGTCCTTCGAGGAAAGAAGCATCTCCGTAATACGGAGTGATGTTATGACTTACGAAATCTCTGACATTGATTTCAGTGCTCCAAAGACCGTCTTTAAAGATCTTATTTAATTCCATAAATGATAAAATTAGAGGTTGTAGTTATCCTTTTCTTTAGAGCGCACAAAGTTACAACGTTTTTTCATATAATCAGCATAAATATGCTCTATTTTATGCTTTTCAACATAAAATACCTAGATATTGCTATTCTTTGGAAATGATGTTCGTGATTTTTTTTTGTGAAAACTCTTGTAAGTTTAAAATATATTCGTACCTTTGCACCGCTTTTAACGAAAAGCACTTCTGATAAAGAAGTTTTGGAGAGGTGGCAGAGTGGTCGATTGCGGCGGTCTTGAAAACCGTTGTACTGCGAGGTACCCGGGGTTCGAATCCCTGTCTCTCCGCAGAAACCCTAAGACAAATAGGGTCAAAAATAGGACAAGTCCTACAATATCAACGTATTGTAGGACTTTTTTTATTGCTTCTTGTCGGGGGTAAAAGACACAAAATAGACCCTTTCAGACATAGTTCAGTAACCAAATCGTAACCTACAATTTCACCTACCTATTAGGTTACGAAATGTCGCAAAATGGCTATCTTTTGTCGATGTTTGTCCGGTATGTATTAATCTCATTTTCAATTAATAACAGTAGCTTTGCTGCTTTAAAAAAGTGAGATTATGAAGAGTACATTTAAAATTCTCTTTTATCTGAAAAGAGGTGCTATTAGGGCAAATGGTTGTGCCCTTATCATGGGACGTATAACTGTGGATGGTGTGGGAACTCAATTCAGCACCAAGTTAGAGGTTAAACCGGAAGAATGGGACACAAAGGCAAACCGAGCAACCGGACGTAGCAATGCCAATAAACAAGTAAATTCCTTGCTGGAAGAAATAAAAGCGTCTTTGCATAACATCTACCATGAGATGCAAAGACGGGATAACTATGTAACTGCCGAAAAAGTAAAGAATGAGTTTTTGGGAATAGCCGAGAGCCACGAAACGTTATTAGCTTTATTTGCAAAGCACAACGCCGATGTTGAAAAGTTGGTAGGTATCAGTAAGACTGCTGCGACCTTGCAGAAATACAAAGTTACCTATAATCATATACAGTCTTTCCTAAAAGACAAGTATAATGTATCGGATATTTCTCTGAAAGAAATAAACCTGATGTTCATTAATGACTTCGAGGTTTACCTAATGACTACCTGCAAATGTGGTGCAAATACAACAGCCAAGTTTATGCAATTCTTTAAACGCATAATCCTGATAGCTCGTAATAACGGTTTGTTAGTTGGTGACCCGTTTGCAAACTATAAAATTCGGTTGAAGAAAGTCGATAGAGGATATTTGACGGATGAAGAAATTACTAAAATCCTAAAGAAGAAATTTGTATCTGAAAGATTGGAACACGTGCGTGATATATTTGTATTTTCTTGTTTCACAGGGCTTGCCTACATAGACGTTAAGAACCTGACGCAAGATAATATACGCACTTCTTTTGATGGTAATCTGTGGATTATGACCAAACGCCAGAAAACTGATATAAAGGTGGATGTTCCTTTACTCAAAATTCCTAAGATGATTTTAGATAAGTATAAAGATAAATTGCCGAACGGATTATTATTGCCTATTTTAAGTAATCAGAAAATGAACGCCTATTTGAAAGAAATCGGTGATGTTTGCGGAATACGAAAAACACTGACATTTCATCTTGCAAGCCATAGTGTATTTTCTTTTTTCTTAAAAATCAATAGCTTACAAAATATCCCAGTTTGACAGGTAACGATTTAGAAACCAGCGAAAATCTGTATTCCACTTCGTTTTGCAGTAATTCAAAAGAACGCCTTTTAGCATTACAAAGATAGGCATTATAATTGGATTATAATAGGTTTTAGCCTACAAAAAGTGAATTCCATATATTTTTATTGCTCAATTACTGCTAACTTCACTAAAAATGAGTAATTTTGTACTTTAATAAGTATGAGTGTTACCATGGTTGTAAAAACAATAAAATTGACATCACTATTTGTCAATACTGAAAATTATAGATTTGAGCCTCTGTCTTCACAAAAGGAAGCGATAGACAAGATGGTAGAGGACCAAGGGGATAAATTATATTCTCTTGTAGACGATATTGTAACTAATGGTCTTAGTCCAGTCGATTTAATCATTGTAACGCCTAACGAAGATAACAACAAATATATAGTACTCGAAGGTAATAGGAGAATAACATCATTAAAATTATTAAACAATCCAACATTAATTGATGACAAGTACATTTCTTTAAGGAAAAAATTTCAGAAATTGCAAAAAGAAAATCCTAATGCTATTTCTGAATTGAAGAATATTGCTTGCGCTGTTTTTGAAAACCCAACGGAAGCTGATATTTGGATAAAACGTAAACACTCGGGAGAGCTGAATGGTATCGGTACAGTTACTTGGAATGCTCAACAAAAGCAAAGATTCGAGGAGAAGACAGAAGGAAAATCATCGATTCCATTGCAAATTATCACTTTATTGAAATCACAAGATAATGTTTCTGATACGATTAAGGATTCGTTATCCAAACTAAATATTACCAACCTGCAACGTTTGATGTCAGACCCTTATGTTAGAGAACACCTTGGTTTGGGAATTAACAATGGAACTTTAGTTTCAAAGGTTGAAGTGTCAGAAGTCGTCAAGGGGCTTATAAAAGTTGTTACGGATATTCTTAATCCAGAATTCAAAGTTTCAGAAATCTATAATAGAGAAAAAAGGAAGCAATATATTGACAATTTTGACACGAACCAAAAGCCAGACCTATCTAATGAAGCGTCTGAACAATGGAGTGTTCAAGATATTGTAGACAATAAAGGGCAGGTATTAATAAATAGTGAACGCAGAGAAATAAAAAAGGCTAATAATCAGAAAGCTAGAAACAGAGCTGGCTTAGTGCCCAAGACTTTGATTTTGCATATCAACAACCCCAAAATCAATAAAATTTTTGAGGAGTTAAAACATATCCAAGTTAAAACATGTCCTAATGCATCTTCTGTACTGCTGAGAGTGTTTTTAGAATTGTCAGTTGATGCTTATTTGGAAAGATATGATTTGGTAAAAAACAATGCTATAACTGCGTGTTCTTCCAAAGAGGATTTGAACGGGAAAGTTTGTAAAGTATTAAATCATATGACCCAATTAGGAACAATGAGTAATGATTTATCTAAAGGTATAAGGTCTGAAATAAATGATAAAAATTCAGTCCTATCCATTGAATCCTTGAATGCATATGTTCATAATGAGTTTTTCTATCCTAAAGCAGACAATTTGATTATAGGATGGGACAACATAGAAAGTTTTTTTATCCAATTATGGGAATCTATAAATAAAGAATGACATTATGGAGTTTTTATCACCTTTAAGATATCCCGGTGGAAAGGCAAAAGTCGCTGATTTCGTACAGTGTTTAATCAAAGAAAATGCATTGCTTGATGGTACTTATGTTGAGCCATATGTAGGAGGTGGTTCTGTTGCTTTATCCTTGCTCTTTAATGAATATGTTAGTGATATATATATAAACGATAAAGACATATCTATTTATGCCTTTTGGTATAGTGTTCTTAATAACACGGATGCTCTTTGCCAATTAATTAAGGATACTCCCATAAATGTCGAAACATGGTTTAAGCAAAAAGAGTTTCAGCAGAATAAAGAAAATAGAAATGTTGATTTATTAAATTTAGGGTTTTCCACTTTCTTCCTAAATAGAACAAATCGTTCAGGAATTTTAAAAGCTGGAATCATAGGTGGATACGACCAAACTGGAAATTACAAGATTGATGCGAGGTTTAACAAAGAAGATTTGATAAAAAGGATTCAACGTATAGCAGACTACGCGGAGAGAATTCATCTAACAAATGACGATGCTGTTACTTTAGTGCAACGATTAAAAGATGAATTACCTTACAATACTCTATTATATTTAGACCCGCCATACTATATAAAAGGAAAAGGGCTTTATCTGAACTACTATAATGACACAGACCATCAAAACATCGCAAATGCTATAGGTGCAATAGTAAATTGTAAGTGGATTGTCTCTTATGATAATGTGCCATTCATAACCAACCTATATTCAAAATATAGGCAACAATGTTTTGAATTGAATTATAGTGCGAGTAACTCAGGAAAAGGTGAAGAAATAATGATATTTTGTGACGATATAGTTATTCCCAAACACAAATTATTTAATCATTCAACAAAGTGAAAATAACTCACATTCATATCGAAAGGTTTCGAGGCTTCCAAAATGAAGACTTTGAAGTAGGCTCTCAATTAACAGCAATTGCAGGACAAAACGGAACTCAAAAGTCAACATTACTGGGTATTGTAACACAAACCTTCACTCTTAAGCCTGAGGATCCAATGAGAGCGGAAAAACCTTTGTGTGGTGGTAGCTATATTTCTGCATTCAAAGATAAGTTTAGATTATCGCCCATTTTTGATAGACCTAAAGGTCATGAATGGACCATTTCTTTTGATATAGGAGTAGATGACTTTACTGTCGAAAGCATCAAACGTACTGGAGACCCTAATGTGCGATTTTGGAAGAAAGGAGCAAGGCAAGAAGGGGATGGATATATCTCCTTTCCCACAATCTTTTTAAGTTTAAAGCGGTTAGTTCCTATGGCAGAGGAGGCCAAGATTATAACTGATGACACATTATTAACTCCAGAGGAACTAAGTGAGTTTAAACAATTACACAATAAAATTCTAATAGTACAAACTCCCATTTCTTCTGCAACAACAATAACCTCAAAAAATAAGCAATCTATAGGCGTATCCACTGAATTATACGATTGGAATCAAAACTCTATGGGACAAGATAATCTGGGCAAAATTATCTTGGCATTATTTTCTTTTAAAAGATTGCATGACAAATATCCCCAACAATATAAAGGTGGAATTCTTGCCATTGATGAGATGGATGCTACAATGTATCCAGCGTCTCAAGTTGAGCTATTAAAGATTTTGCGCAAATATGCGTCTAAACTTAATTTGCAAATTTTATTTACTACTCATTCAATGTCTCTTCTTAAGGTTATGGACGATTTAGTTCAAGAAGTAAGTAAACAAGAAGAAACAGCTAAGCAGGTAAAGATTCTTTATCTAAAGAAAGTCGATGACAAGATAACAATCAAACAAAATGTAGATTTTAAAGGTATTAAATTGGATTTGAATGTTGTTGCAGAAGGAAAAAAACGTAAGAAAAACAAAATTACTGTATATACAGAGGATAATGAAAATATATTATTCGTTAAAGCTATTTTAAAGACTAAAGCATCTATATTAGATTTTGTAGATGTAACTCTGCCGTGTTCAACCTTAACTGAACTTGTAAATAAAAACATACCTGCATTTAAACACCCATATTCTATCATCATATTGGATGGAGATGTTAGGATGAATAGGGCGTATCTTAAGAAAATAAAAAATGCAGATAACATTTTAATATTGCCAGGGAACAACTCTCCTGAAAGACTGCTGGCATCCTATTTGTATAATCTCTCTGATGCAGATCCATTATGGGGCAATATAGCAAATGGATATACCAAACAATTATGTTTCCGAGACTATACTATGGAACAAATAAATGCAGGAGGTGAGTTGGGGCGTCAAGATGCAAAAAAATGGTTTAATGGTCAGTTGGAATATTGGGGACGAAATGGTAATAAGGTTTTTAATCCCTTTTTACGTTCGATTCCTATCGAAGTACAAGAGTTTAAAAGAAATTTTGAAAATATGATAAAACGGTATATTTATGACTAAACTTCCGGTGACCACAATAAAGGAGCTTAAATGCCGAAAGTATTCTTTGGGTTCTTGGTCGATATATAATCAGAATCAGACTTTCTCTTTCATTAACCGAATAAGATACTGTTTCTTTTAGAGCTTTTGCTCAGGCACACTCAGTGAAACAGTGTCTGATTATCAGTTATGATTGCTTGAATTTATATTTAAGTCCATACTCTTCAAGTTTACTGTATAGTGTAGCTCTGCTTATTCCCAACAGTTCGGCGGCGGCACTCCGGTTGCCGTTTGTCTGCTTTAACGCACGCATTATCCGCTCCTTATCCTCCGCATCATTGCGCAGGGCGAAGCTGACAGGTGAGGTCGGTTTCGTCACGGCAAGTTCAAGATGCTCTTTCGTGACCACACCTTCCTGAGCCTGCAACACGGCTCCCATGATTTTCTGCCGAAGCTCCCGCACGTTGCCCGGCCATGCGTGGGTCAGCAACGCTTTACGGGCTTCGGAACTGAAACCGCTCACATTGCACTCCAGTTCCTTGTTGGCTATCTCGCGGAAGAACTCCGCCAACGGCATGATGTCCTCCTGACAGTCACGCAAGGGCGGCACGGTTATCACGAAGTCTTGCAGACGGTAGAGTAAATCCTGCCGGAAACGCTTTTCGCTCACTGCCGCCTCCAGATCCTCGTTGGTGGCGGCGATGATGCGGACGTTGAAACTCTTGTCCGATTTGTCACCGACCGGGCGATACCGCCTCTCCTGTATGGCACGGAGCAACATCTGCTGGGTCTCCAACGCAAGGTTGCCCACCTCGTCAAGAAACAGCGTGCCTCCTTCCGCCTCATGGAAATATCCTTTCTTGGTGCTGTCCGCACCCGTGAACGCGCCTTTGACGTGTCCGAAGAAAGCCGACGGCGCAAGTTCTCTGGATAGCGAACCGCAGTCCACCGCCACGAAGGGCTTGCCAGCCCGTTTGCTCTTGTCGTGCAGATGGTGGGCGATATGCTCCTTGCCTGTGCCGTTCTCTCCGAATATCATCACGCTCATGTCGGTGACGGCTACCAACTTTATCCTGTGCATGATTTTCTGAAAGGCGGAACCTTCACGGGCGAAAACGGGCATCCGGCTGTGTCTCGACTGACGCTCTTTCTGTATGGAGCGGATAAGGGGGACGAGTTTGTCCTCTATCAGTTTCTTCGGAATATAGTCTATCGAACCGAGTTTCATGCTTTCGACTGCCGTATGCACTTCGGCGTAGTCGGTCATTATGATGAACGGCTGCATCTTTCCCTCCTTGCGCATCCAGCGCAGCAGGTCTATTCCGTTGCCATCGTTTAGGCGCAGGTCAGAAACTACTATATCATCATCCGTTGCCTGTTGCAGATGTTTCTTCGCTGTTGACAGGTGGTAAGCCTTCACGGTACTGTATCCCTCCCGTGCCAGCAGATTGCAGACATATTCGCAATACACGATGTTATCCTCCACCACGATTATTCTTGTCTTATCCATTTTCGTATTTTCTCCTTTCCTCCTTTGCCAACTGTATAATCTCCGCTCCTTTATCCAACACGGTGGTCACGGAATTACTTAACGCCTCGTTATCGGACTTATCCTTTCCATGAAGCACACCATAAAGCACCTTCAGCGGCTGGTCGGCACGGAGTATCTCCCACGAACTGCGTAAGTGGTGTGTCAAGGCATCAAGTTCTTGCAGATCGTTTCGCATTGCCGCATCCCGTACCGCCTGCATTTCTTTCTCGGTTTCCGTTATCAGTTTTTCCAGCATGACAACTTCATTGCCGTAGGACAACAAGGCGGAAAAATCCGGTTTACCGTCCTGTGTCGCTTTAATGGCGCACTTGTCGGAAATTTCCAGCAGTTCCGATATGGAGAATGGTTTGAACAGGCATCCGGCAAAGCCTCGTTCCAAAAGTTCCTCCGCATCGCAACTGCCCGAAGCGGTTGCCACGACCACGGGGATTGTCTGTGAATTGCCAACATTGGACGATCGGAGCAGTTCCAGCAGCTCGAAGCCGTTTATGCCGGGCATATTCAAGTCCGTCAGCAACAAGTTGTATTCTTTTCGGCGTATCATTTCCATCAGTTCCGCCGCATCGGTGCAAGTGTCGCAATGTATTCCCTCCTGTGCATACATCTCTTTCAACATCAGGAGCAGCACCTCATCATTGTCGATGGCGACAACATTGAGGTTTCTCTCCTCCCGGTGGATATAAGTCTGTATCTCTTTTTCCGGTATTTCTTCGGCTTTCTGCATGGGTATTTCCACTGTGAAACGACTTCCTTTCCCTTTCTCGCTTTCCAAATGGATTTTGCCGTCAAGCATCGCCACTATGTTATGCACGATGGCAAGTCCAAGTCCGAAACCGTCTTTTGCGGCGGCGTTTGAGAGGCGTTCAAATGCCCCAAATACACGTTGCTGTTCATCTTCTGTCATGCCTGTGCCTGTATCCTCGAAAATCAGTGTCAGCACTCCGTTGGTATAATCGATAGTCAGCGACACACCGCCTTTCTCCGTGAACTTGATGGCATTTGACAGCAGATTGTTTCCAATTTGGATGATTCGCTCCTTGTCGGTCAGTACAACCGCATCGTTTCCGTTCTTTACGGTCAAGGAAAGCCCCTTGTTCATGGCGACGGGCATGAACTCCGTTTCAAGGGTATGCGTGATTGTGGAGATGCGGCAGGGCAACAGTTTGGGCTGCTCCTTGCCGTTGTCCAAGCGGAAGAAGTCCAGCAGGGTGTTAAGCATATCCCGCATACGGTCGGAAGATTGTTGTATGCTTTGAAGAAAATTCACATTGTTCTCCTTGCTGCACTCTTTCTGTAACAGCTCAGTATAACCTGTTATTGCCGTTAGTGGTGTGCGCAGTTCGTGGGTGATGGTATGTACCGCTTTCTTCCTTGATGCTATCAGTGCCTCGTTCCGTTGTACGGATTGTTCCAGTTGCCCTATCAAATCCGTTGTCTTGCGCTTGTATTGTTTGATACTCTTTGCATCACGGTGTATGATGATGTAGGAAATTAACAACAGCAGAAGGACGAATCCCATTAAACCGCCTACCTGCATAAATGACTTTCCACGCATGGCAACTATTTCGTCTTCCCGCCCTTGCAGGTCGGCTTGTACCTTATTTTCTATTTGACAGATTAGCCCCTTCAACTGCCTGTTAAGATCTGCATTGCGGGCGGCAAGACTGTCGGCTTGTTCCGACAATCGACGGCTTTGCTCTTTCTGTTCACTGACCATGCTTCTATTGGGTGAACGAAGCGTAGTTGTTGTTGTCGGCGGCTTCGTTTCCTCTTTTTTGCCGAATATGCCCAAGAACCCTTTTCGTTTCGGTTTCTTGGGCTGTTCCTGCATACTTGTCTGAACAATGAGAGGTACTTGACTGGCAATCTTCTTGTTGATGGATTGTTGTTCGTCTATTAACCGAACAATCTGAAACATCTGCCGTTCCTTATCTTCCAAAAGACTGCGCACACTGTCAATACGTCCAATTACATGAGTTTCATTGAACAGGCACAATGTGCTGTCCAATGCAATGCGTTGGGCATGGTAATTCTCCAAATCCGTTTCGTCCCAATCCAATGCAGTTTCTCCTAATAGCGAAAACTCTATCAGTTGGATATGAATACGGTTTACCTCCTTCCTGAATTCATCTATATGCCGGTTGCCAACCTCCAATGCTTCCACTTCCTGCCATTCATTATGACAAGTAAATGCAATGGCTACTACTATTAGAATTATGAAAGTGTGACTTAATGCTATTGCCTTACGTACAAATTCCATCTATTCTCTTACGAATTAAAATCGTCCTCCTCCCAACGCGTGATAAAGTTTGATTACACTTTGTATGCGTTCAAAACGAGTTTGCAGCTGTTGCACTTCCGCTTCAAGGAGAGATTGCTGGGCGGTCAATACTTCCAGATAGGTAATATTGGAATGACGCATCAGTGATTCTGTTTTCCGCACGGCATCGCATAATGTTTCCACCTGCCGAGCATTGATTTCAAGTTGCGATTTCGCAGTCTGCCATGCGGTCAAAGCATCGTTTACCTCTTTGCCTGCGTTCAACAAAGAGTGTTGGAACAGTAACTTCGCTTCTTCCTGGCGGATTTGGGCAGTCTTCAGGTTGGCGATGTTTGCGCCTCGATTGAACAAGGGCTGTGTCAGGGAACCGATGGCATTGAGCAACCATTGTCCGGGATTGGTGATTATACCGCCACCGTTATTGGTCCATCCAAGTGTTCCCGAAAGGGTGATATGGGGGTAGAATGCGGCACGTGCCGCATTGGTTGTGTAGAACGCCTGCGCCAGTTCCATTTCTGCCTGACGCACATCGGGACGGTTGGAAAGTAACTGCAAGGGGACTCCGATAGAGACGGTATCGGGGAAAGCTGCTTCGACCAGATTACTTCGTGCTATTGAGTGTGACGGCATGGCAAGTATTGCAAACAAGGCGTTTTCTGTTTCGGAGATGCTCTTGCGGATGGATAATAGGGACGATTCGAGCTGCATCACGTTCGCTTTTGCCTGCAATACACCGGCTTCGTTTGACTGTCCGGCTTTTTTCAATGCTTCGAGAGTGCGCACGGTAGTCTGCCAGTTTTCAAGGGTGCGGTGGCTTATTGCCATTTGCGCGTCGAGCATGGCAAGGGTATAGTAACTGTCGGCAATAGTGGCGACAAGCTGAGTCTGTACGGCTTGCCGGTAATCACGGCTTCCTTGCAAGGCGGCAGCGGCACCACGTTTTGCAGCTGTGAGGTTGCCGAAGATGTCCAGTTCCCAGCTTGCTGTCGCTCCTGCATTATATGTCTTTGCCGTTGCTCCATCGTGCTTGCCGGCATTACCTTCGGCATTCAGTCCGAGTGAGGGTAGATAGGAGAGTTTAGCTGTCAGCAAGGCGGAGGCTGCCGCTTCCACCCGTAGCCGTGCCACATTGAGGTCTGTGTTTCGGTCAAGTCCTGTTTCAATCAAGGACTGAAGTTTAGGGTCGGTAAACATTTCCCGCCACGACAGGGAGGCCAGAGTGGTGGTATCGGCGTCTGCCGGAAGGGTGCTATACAGATTCTCCATCGAGAGGTCGGGGCGATGATACCGGCTGTACGTGCCACAGCCGGTAAGCATCCATCCTGACAATATGATATATATTGCTGTCTTTTTCATTTAATTATGCTTAATACGTTCTTGGATATATTGGAAGACGATGAACAATGAAGGCACGAGGAACAACAGAGCCAATGTACCTACAATCATTCCGCCGATTACACCTGTGGCAAGCGAACGGCTACCGTTGGCACCCACTCCGTGAGCCAGCATCAGCGGGATAAGGCCGAACACCATAGACAACACGGTCATCAGGATGGGGCGCAGACGGACTTTTGCCGCACTGTATGCCGCTTGTGCCAGTGTCATGCCTTCCGACCGCCGCTTGCCTGCATATTCGGTAAGCAGGATGGCGGTCTTGGCAAGCAGGCCGATAATCATAATCAGACCGGTCTGCATGTAGATGTTGTTCTCCAGACCGAAGAGCCATGCGAACAGGAAACTGCCCATCAACCCGCAAGGCACTGCCAGCAGAACCGCAAAGGGAATAAACACGCTTTCGTACAAGGCACACAGAATCATATAGACCAGGACCATACAGAGCAGGAATATCAGCGTGGCATTGTTGGTTGTCTTGCTCTCCTCGCGCGAGATGCCGCCAAACTCGTAGGTGTAATTTGCCGGGAGAACCTTGCGTGCCGTCTCACTGATGGCTTCGAGCACCTGCCCCGAACTGTAACCCCGGGCCGGAGACCCATTGATGGAGATGGCATTGAACAGGTTGAAGCGGGTGAGGTCTGACGGACCGTTGGTCTTGGTCAGACGCACGAACCGGCTCAACGGTGCCATGCCGCCATCAGAGGTGCGTACATAGATATGATGAATGGACTCTGCATTCACACGGTATTCCGCCGGAGCCTGCATGGTGACGTGGTAGAGCTTGGAGAAGCGATTGAAGTCGGAAACATATTGTCCGGTATAATAGCCCGACAGGGTGGAAAGCACCTCTGCGGGCGACACTCCCGACTGCTCGCATTTGGCGGCGTCGATATCCACCCAGTATTGCGGATAGTCTGTGGCAAAGGAGGAATAGACTTCGCCTATTTCGGGCCGCTGCGACAAGGCCTCGACAAACTTGTCCGCCTCTTTCTTGAAAGCGGTAATGTCTCCGCCTGCCTTGTCCTGCAAGTAGAGCTCAAAGCCGTTCCCCATGCCATATCCGGCTATCATTGGGGGCGACATGGCAAACACCGTGGCATCAGGGATGTCGGAGGTGGCGGCATAGATTTTTCCGATGACGTCGTTGACCGACTGCCCCTCTCCCTCACGCTGTTCCCAGTCTTTGAGTGTCACGAAATACATGGCCTGCGACGGACCGGAACCGCTGAAAGAGAAGCCGGCAACCGCACCGTTGTATTCTATCTCGCCGATACTGTCGAGGCGGCTGTTGATGCGCTCCATCACCTTGACGGTCTGCGCCATTGACGTGCCGGGCTTCGTATTCATGCTCACCATGACCGTTCCGGTGTCTTCTTCGGGGATAAGGCCCGTCTTGGTGGCGTTGACCAGCAGCACCAGCAATACAAAGGACACTGCTATAGAGCTCCACATCAGCCACCGGCGGTGGAGGATGAACATCACTCCACGCACATAGCGTCGGCTCAGACGGTAGAAAACGGCATTGAACGCCTTTCGGAAACGGGCTGCAAAGTTGTCCTTTGTATTGCCGTGCTCGTCGATATAGGGCTTCAGCAACAGGGCGCAAAGTGCCGGTGAGAGGGTGAAGGCATTGATGGCCGAGATGCCCACGGCAACCGCCATCGTGATGCCGAACTGCGCATAGAAGGCTCCCGAAGTGCCGCCCATCATGGCAACGGGAAAGAACACTGCCATAAAGATGATGGTAGAGGTCAGAATGGCCGATGAAACGCCTTTCATGGCATCATCGGCCGCAAGCACCGCCGACTGGTAGCCCTCATCAAACTTCGCCTGCACCGCTTCCACCACCACGATGGCATCGTCGACCACGGTGCCGATGGCAAGCACAAGCGCAAACAGGGTGAGCAGGTTGATGGAAAAGCCTATCATGGACATCACGGCGAACGTGCCGATGATGGAAACGAAGATGGATATGGCAGGAATAAGCGTTGACTTGATGTCCTGCAAGAATACATATACCACTACGATAACCAGCAGTATCGCCTCCAGCAAGGTGCGGATGACCGAGCGGATGGAGGCATACAGAAACTTGTTGGTGTCGGTAAGCACTACGAATTCCGCTCCTTCGGGCAGGTCACGGTCCAGTTCGTGGAGCACTTCGTGAATCTCGTTGATGGTGCTCGACGCATTGGACCCTGCCTTCTGGTTTATCATCATCATGGCTGCCGGATGGCCGTTCACTTGGGAGGAGTAGTTGTAGTATTCATCGCCCAGCTCCACATCGGCAACCTCTTTCAGCCGAAGCACGTTGCCACCCGGCAAGGACTTGACTACCAGTTCGCCAAACTCATCGGCACCGGACAAGCGTCCGCGGTACTTCATTGTGTATTCGTTGGCCGTGGGGTGATTGGCACCGAAGGAGCCGGTGGCGGCTTCGATGTTCTGCCGCGCGAGTACGGCGGATATGTCGTCGGGTATGAGCCCGTATTGCGCCATACGGTCGGGCTTCAGCCAGAGGCGCATGCTGTAATTGGAGCCGAACAGTTGCGCCTTTCCCACGCCGCTGATGCGCTTCAGTCGCGGTTCGACATTGATTTTCATGTAGTTGTTCAGAAACGTCTGGTCGAAGCGGTCATCGGGCGAGTAGAGGGCAAAGGTCAGCAGCTCGGCATTCTGCTGCTTTTCGGTGGTGACACCGGTCTTGGTGGCTTCTGCCGGAAGCTGGCTCAATGCGGCGTTCACACGGTTCTGCACGTTCACGGCTGCCATGTCGGCATTGGCTCCTTGCTTGAAGTAGATGTTGATGGAGGCGTCTCCCGTGTTCGATGCCGTGGAGGTCATATAGGTCATGTCTTCCACGCCGTTGATGGCTTCTTCCAGCGGCACTATCACGGCTTTCTGCACGGTTTCGGCGTTGGCTCCGGGATAGGATGCCCATACATTGATGGTGGGCGGGGCGATGTCGGGATATTGCTCCACCGGCAGGGAGAACATGGCGATGACGCCCAACAGCACAATCACCACCGAGATAACGCCCGAGAACACCGGGCGGTCTATAAAAAATCGTAGCTTCATTTCGTTTCGTCTTTAGGGGTTATGCTCATGCCTTCTCTCACCAGTCCCACGCCTTCGGCGATGAGGGTGTCGCCGACCGAGAGACCTTCTTTTACGATAAACCGGTTGCCATCGTTCAGGCGGTCCACCGTGAGATAGGCAGCTTCCGCCCGTCCGTTTTTCAGTCGGTAGGCGATGATTTTGTCTTGCAGTTCCACGGTGGCGGTCATGGGAATGGTGATGGCATCCGTTTGGGGGTTCCGAAGGACGATGTTGCCGATGCTGCCGCTCAGCAGTTCGCGTTCGGGATTGGGGAACAGGGCTTTGATCTGCACCGCTCCGGTCGCAGGGTCCACCACACCGCTTACGGTCTCGATGCGTCCCTTCGCTTTGTACAGACTACCGTCGTTGAGTTGCAGGCTCACTTCCGGCATCTTGGCTATCAGGCTGTCAATCGAGCCGTAGCGAGTGGATAGGTGTCGCAGCATGTTTTCCGACACGGAGAAGTAGGCATACATCTCCGCATTGTCGGACACGACCGTGAAAGGCTGCTCCATGTTGGGACTGACAAGCGCACCGATGCGGTAGGGCAATGTGCCTACCACGCCGTTACTCGGACTTTTGATTTCAGTATAAGAGAGGTTGTTTCGTGCATCCGCTTCCTGCGCCTCGGCCTGTTGGAGTTCGGCAAGTGCCACAGCTAGTTGGTTTCGGGCAAGAGAAAGGTCGTATTCGGATATTACCTTCTCATCAAACAAGGCTTGCTTACCTTGCAGTTCGATTCGTGCCGTTTCCGCTTTTGCCCGTGCTGCGCTGACATTAGCCAAAGCTGTGCGTAAGGCTGCCAGATAGGGTGTTTGGTCTATCACTGCCAGTACTTGCCCTGTCGTCACCCGTGTGCCCTCCTTCACGCATAGACGCGTGATGCGGCCGGATATTTGCGGCATGATATCCACATCTTGTCGCCCGCGGATAGTGGCGGAATAAGATTCGGATATTTCCACCGGCATGGACGATACTGTTATGACCCGATAACTCGGTACCGCATCCTGCTTACCGTCCTGCTTGCATCCAGTCGACAGAAACAGCATGACGGCAAATGCGGCGAAATTAATGATAATGAATCGCTTGTTCATATTCTTTTCTTGTTCTTAATTATTCGTAATTGATTTAGCACTGATTGAATTCCATTCTTTTTTTAGAATGGAATAAACACGGGTATCTTCATATTTCGGGGTGCCGTTAGGATTGTTTATAAATGTCACAAATTCCTTGAAGCATCCTTCGCGGCGCATACCAAGGCGTTCGCATAAGCGTTTGGAGCGAATATTGTCATCTTCCACAAATCCATAGATACGCCGTGCACCCGCCTCCCGAAAAAGATAATCCAACAATCCGATAACCGCTTCACGAGCTAATCCTTTGCCCTCAAAACGTTTGTTGAAATGCCAGCCCACATTGTAAGTATCTTCATTTTCACGCAAAACGAAAACATCACCGATTATAAAGTCCTCCTTTTTCAAACTCACTGCATAGCGTTGCATATCTTTTTGGGAATACTGCATATATACGAATGCCGCCTCTTCAGAACAAAGACGGTCGGCGGCAAAGCAATTCACACGAGGATTTGAAAGATATTCCAAAAGTCCAACAACGTCTCTCTTTTGAAAGTCTCTGATTACAAGACGTTCTGTTTCAATTTTCATACACTTTTTTTTGAGATGCAAAATTATACCCCTATAAAAGTTCTTGCAATTCAAAGAGTATCGAAGCGGATAAATTAAAGTCCGAACTATCCAAACTGACAGTTAAGACCGAAAAAAGGATAATCTTTCAAGTGCAGATCGGTTTTAACAAATACAATGTGTATTTCACCAATAGTTATTATCGTTTCGATAGTAATTTTATCCGTTTCAGCCTGTTTATCCTATCAACCAAAGGAGTAAAGCCTTATCTTTGCCGAATCAAGAGTAACTTTGCACCCGATATGACCCAAGTGAAAATGAAAATAATGAGTTGGAAGAACGGCCTGTTGCTATCTGCCGTCTCCTATGTATTCTACCTTGTCATGTGGTTTATACTCGATGACAAGACCATCGACCAATTGCCGGGAATGACAATCGCTGATTACATGGTCGATTTTCTGCTGTGTATGCTTTTTACCTACATATCCTTAGGATTCTGTTTTCTGGTCTTCAGGGTATTGCCGTTCAGGACATCCTACGTGTGGGGAATGGTCTATGCATCCTGCCTAATGGCACTGAACAATATCGTTGCGTTCGGTATGATAACCTTGTTCAATTTCCTATGGGACGAAACCGACAACGGGCTTCTCGACGAACTCCTCAACATGAAAGGCGCATACACCTTTGCCATGATATCTACCTTCCTGTCAAGCGTCTATGCCAACTCCTTCTACCTTCAGTCTTACATCAAGGTGCGCGACGAGAAACAAGCACTCGAAATGGCGCTGATGAAGGAAAAAGAGATCGCCTTGCAGTCGCAACTCAACTCGCTGAAACTGCAAATCAACCCGCACTTCATGTTCAACAACTTCAACAACCTGCTGGAACTGATTGAGGAAGATACCGAGCTTGCCGGAAAATTCCTGAGTAACCTATCGAAAGTGTACCGATACATCATCACCAATCTGGACCGCAATCTGATACCCGTTGCCGACGAAATCAAGTTTCTTGATTCATACTTGTATTTGATGAAAGTACGCCACAACGAAGGGGTCATTGCAAAAGTAAGTCCGGGCGTCAGACAATGCAAAGGTTTTCTTCCTCCGGCTGTATTGCAGCTTCTTGTAGAAAACGCAATAAAACACAACAGCTTTTCATCTGAACATCCGTTGGTTATCAACATAAAGTTGTCCGATGATTACATAACCGTCTGCAACCTGAAACGACCTTTGATGTCCCCAATCGAATCAACCGGTTTAGGACTTAAAAATATCATAGAACGATATGCTTTACTTTGTGATAAAAAGGTCAAGATAGAGAATGCCGAAAACTTCTATTCGGTAAGTCTGCCCATCATAAAAAACATCAACCCTTATGAAAATACTGATTCTTGAAGACGAACAGCGCAATGCCAAACGCCTCATAAGGCTGCTGAACGATATTGACAGAACATTTATTGTTGAAGGTCCGCTTGCCAGCATCAAAGAAACAGTCGAATTCTTTCAATCTGGCAAAACCACAGACCTCATCCTTGCTGATATCCGGCTAACTGACGGTTTGAGTTTCGAGGCTCTTAAACATGCCCAGGCAACCGTTCCCATCATATTTACCACCGCATACGATGAATATGCAGTACAGGCATTCAAGTTCAACAGTTTTGACTATCTTCTGAAACCGCTGGATCCGGATGAACTTGAAGCGGCCATTGACAAGGCAGTCAAAGCCGGAAAGAATTATACCGACGAAAACTTGCAACAGCTTTTTGACGCCTTACAGAAGAGCAAGTTCCGTTATAGGGAGCGTTTCCTGCTTCCTTATCGTGACGGATATAAGACCGTGCGAGTTTCGGACATCAACCATATCGAAACAGAAAACAAGATTGTACATCTTCGTCTCAACAATGGCACTTCCGAAGTGGTCAATGTGTCAATGGATGAACTTGAACACCAACTGAACCCGGACTATTTCTTCCGGGCAAACCGCCAATATATCATCAATGTAGAGCACGTTTTGTTCCTCGGTAATTATTTTGGAGGAAAGTTGATTGTCCGTTTGAAAGGTTATCCGAAGACGGAAATACAAGTGAGCAAGGAAAAGGCGCAGAGGCTTAAAGAATGGATTGACAGGTAGACTATTCTTGCAAAAAGAGTATCAAATATATTTAGTTTGTAAATCAAGTATCTAGATTTCTATTTATCAGTTAGAAAGCCAGATACTTGATTCTACTATATTTTCATCCCTTTCAGTTAGTTCTTATTCTTAACAGATGTCCGACAATGACATGGTCGGCAATGAAGTTACCCGTCGGACTTCGTTCACTTGCCGAACTGCGAACCAAAGGGACATCCAGCTATACCATAGAATCATCCCGTCTTTGTTGCCACTTAGCCTCCATTTCTCTTGAAAGCTCCATTATCTCCCGGCTCAGCTTCACAAGGTCGATGGTGCACTCCTCCAGCTTGTAGAGCAACGCCATCGCCTTCTTCTCCGAGAAGTGGATGCGCAGCTCCTTGACGACCTGATTGTAGTTCGTGCCTATGCCACGGAACTGGGCATGGAAATCCGACAGCTTGGTGTAGTAGTCCACCAGCGTCTTGTCCACTTTCAGCACCTTGAACTTCTGTCCGAAGAAGTGCGCCTTGAGAAAGACGGCTTTCGCGTACACGTTAGATTCCTCGTACATCGTCAGGAATCTGTTCCATTCCACATCATCGAAGCGCACCATCACGCAGTGCGTCTTCGGGTTCAACTTGGGATTTCTCCCGTACTTGCTCTTCTTTTTCATACTTCTTATTTTTTCAATTTTATGGCTTGTCCATTGTTTAATCTTTGATTAATGAACCCCGAAATTATCCGACTGCGGAGGATAATTCTGCCCACGGCGGTGAAGGTGTTTTCAGTTACTTAGAATTATTCGGGTAACTGAAAATATATCTTGCTATGTCTTTGAAGACATAACAATCCTCCGCTTGTCGGATTGTTTTCCGAGTGTAATCACTCATCTTGGGTATCGGTTAAGCCGATGAAGTGTATTCACCAGCCCAACCGACTTTCCGTCATCCCGTCAGAGCTTGCGCCACTGCTCGATGTCATTCCGGTAGGTGTCGAGGTGCAGACGGACGAGGTTCTCGATCAGCCCCGATGCGCTCATGCCCTTTCCTCCGAGGAAGCGGACAACCTTGTCCAGCTCGTCACGCACCGTCTCGCTGACGAACACGGGCTTGCGGTTGACAATCTTGGGGACTTGGAGATAGGTGGCGCGGTACTCTTTCAGCGACAGTCTGCGTTGCTTGCTGCTGACACGCTTCTGCGGCATAGTAGCTTCCTCGACCGCCATACCTGACGGTTCATCCGTCACAGCGGTCTCTGTTTCTTCCGTGACAGTTTTGCCGGGCTGTTCCGGCTCATCCGGTTCCAGACCGATACGCCTGTAGATGTCATTCATCGACTTGGGAGTATAGGCTTCCCTGCGTCCCATCTTTTCCACGATTTCACGAGCCTGCTGCTCTGTAATGCTTGGTTCTCTCTTCATTGTAAAAAAACAAATTAATTAAGTTATTAACTGTGGTCTTGGCAAGCACCTCGACCGATTATCGGGAGCAAAGTAAGATGCTTCAGTGCAGTCTGTCAAGTACTTGGGTTCTCTTAGACAATTTTGTATGGTTTTGCTTTATGGCGGTTGATAAAGCGATGCGGACTTCACCGATTTGCCGGATGTATATGCCCGAAAGGGCAAAGGCTCAATTGTAGGCGAATTTGAATTAAGCCCTTATTTTGGCTGTGGCATCCTTATTAAATATAGGAATTAAGGGCTAAGGATTGGGCAATTGGTGGGTTATGCCTGTGCCAACCTCTACCACCCTGTGCCACTTGCTGCCAGACCTGATTGAATCCATTGCCGGATGCTGGATTATGTATTTCTTTGCGGTAGAAGGAATGATAGCCGCCAATGGGAAGTCGGCATCCCGGACAATGACTACCGCATCAGCGCAACACGCTTCCACTTTCGGAAAACCTATTGTCAGGTAACGGATTATACATTCCTTTGTGGCATAAGAAACAATAACAACTAAAAGAAAGACTATATGGAAATCGTATCAATCGAGAGAAAGACCTTTGAGGAACTGGTCGCCAAGTTCGACCGCTTCGTCAGCCGTATGGATGCCATCTGCCATCGGCACGGCGAAAAGAGAATGAGTGAGTGGATGGATAATCAGGACGTATGTCGGATGCTCAATATCAGCCCACGAACCTTGCAGACCTTGCGTGACAATGGGACGCTGTCATACAGCCAAATCAACCACAAGACGTACTACCATCCCGAAGATGTGCAACGTATCGTCTCCATTGTGGAGGACAGGCGAAAGGAAGCGAAATTCAAAGGCAGGACAATCTGATAACCGAATAGAGTAATAACAATAATTCCACTAAATCCAGAGTAACATGAACGAACTGATTAACAAAGACAACGAGTGGATAATCCACTTCATGGGCAGCCTTGACCGTCTGCTTGACAACGTAGAGCATCTGACCGCCAACTACCGCCCGACACTGAACGGGGAGCGTTTCTTCACGGACAAGGAGGTGTCGGCACGGTTGAAAGTGAGCCGCCGGACACTTCAGGATTACCGCAACGAAGGGCGGATAGCCTACATTCAGTTGGGCGGCAAAATCCTCTACCGAGAGTCCGACATCGAAAGGATGCTGACTGACAGCTACCGTACCGCCTACCGACAGACGGCTATCTGATTTTCTTGAAAGAGCGCAGTTTGCCGTCTGCCCTATGTTTGCGACAGCAATGGTACAATAAAAAAGGAACGGCTTACGGATGAAGCATCAATGTTTAGCTTCGTCTGTAAGCCGTTCCTTCTCTTTCTTCTGATTTCCCGTCAGTCGCTTGTTTCCGTTGCCGGATGCCCAAAATGCGTGTGGTTGGCAGGGGCAAGGTTTTCGGGCTGAATACGCTCAACCCCGTTGAGGAAGATTCTGCCCGAAACGGCTATGCCGCCCGACCTTGCCAATGCTGTCAGAGCCACACGCTACCTTTGCATCCGTGCATCGGGAACAGGTGGCTGACGGGATGAACCTCAACTATACCATAGGTTGCCATTCTTACCATAGGAAACAAACAATGTAACCGGGATTCCTTTCTTGGTGGTGCAGATTTCATTTATTACGAACCGCCTGAACAAAAGGGTCTCTTTGCTACATATTCTGAAAGCGATGGCTATAATCATTTCAAAATTATACACATCATAACTGATGCCGTCAGTTTGCTTGATATACTTCATCGTATCAGTTTCGTTCAACTCTTTGTTCTTGTAAATTGCCTGTATCATCTTGCGGATATTGCAAGAGAACACCCCGAACAGGTCGGCTATCTCGAACTGGGTCATCCACACTGGGGCTGTCGGTACGGTGACCGCTCCCATTTTACTGATTGTTATTATTTCTCTGCTCATAATCCCTTTATTTTATGATGATTATATACTGTTTTCTTTCTTTTCGCCAGCCGATATTTTCTTTCTTCGCTCCATCAGTTTGTCCATGTCTTTGGAGATTTTATTATCGGTTATCCGTGCATACCCCTGAGTAGTTCTGATGTTGGAATGTCCCATCATCTTGGCGATGCTCTCAATGGGTATATCCGCTGAAATCAGGAAAGTTCCGAAGCTGTGCCGACTTTGGTGATAGCTCAGATTTTCCTCCTTGCCTATGGCAACACCCATCTCGTGGATGTCAAACCAAAGTGAATCACGGCTTGGGAGAGGAAACACGGGCTTCTCATCATCGGTTGTGTTGTACAACGACAATATCTGTTCCGCTATGGGATGTAAGGGTATGAAAGCCTCCACCTTTGTCTTCTTGCGGTTGATGCGGATATACCGTCTGCCCTCCGCATTCGTCCCGATATGATGGGGATGAAGAAGTTTGATGTCCACATACGCCAGTCCCGTCAGGGTCGAGAAGATGAAAGCCCGTCTTGCCAGTTCCATACGCTTGTCATACATCGGGGTGGAAAGTATCTTTTTGAACTCATCGCGGCTGATGTACCTGTGCCTTGCCTCCGGCTTCGGTTCATACTCCAAGTCCTCGCAGGGGTTCACACGGATAATCTCCTTATCGACTGCCAAATACAATAAACGATTAAGCCAGCACATACATTTGTTGGTTTGGGAAGAGCTGAAATTCTTGCACTTCTTCAGGAAAGCTTTATAGGACTTGCCAAAATCCTCCGTCACTTCTTCAAGAGGAATTTCCTTTTTCCCGATTGACGCTATAAAGTCCGTCAGGTATTTCTGATAATACATGGAGTGACGGTAGGAAGAAGTGGAATCTATTTCCTCGGAATGTTTCTTCAACCGCTCCCGTTCCCATTCACCCATTTGCAATAAGGTAGTCGGATGGATATTATTCAGGGAAATATGGTTCTTCAACATTTCCGCACTGACCACTCCTTGCGATTTAAGTATCTCGGTATAGGCTTCCTCAGTCAGACGCAGGTATTCCCGTAAGCGGTTGTTCTCCCTGACGGTCTTTATCTCATTCTTCCTGCCGTTCCAGTCTTCGGGGCGGCAATAGATACCTGTGCTTATGGCGGTCTGCTTGCCGTCAATGGTTATACGACAGAGTACGGCGGTCGTACCGTCAGCCCTCACCTTGCTGCGGTTAATATATGGCAATAATGAAAATGTGCTTCGCATATTGTTGTTGGATTTATAGGGTTAGTTTGAAATCTTGTGTCGCCTCTATGAACTTGTCCATATCCTCGAAGAGTTTTTTCGGACTGACACGGGCATATACTTGAGTGGTGGAAATGTCGGAATGTCCCAGCATCCGGCTGATGGTCTCAATCGGCACACCCGCTTCGAGCGTTATCAGCGAGGCGAAACTATGCCTCGCCTGATGATAGCACAAATCATCCTTGATGCCAGCCAATGCCGCCAACGCCTTCATGTGTCTTCTAAGATTAGGCCAGCGTAGTAAAGGGAACAATGTGTCCCTGTCCTCACTGTGATACTTTTCAATCAGTGCAATCGCTTCGGGAAGCAACTTCACGCTTGCCCGATGTTCGTTCTTCTTCCTGCGGTATTTCAGCCACAACGCTCCGTTATCGTCCGTGTACAAGTTCTCATCGGTAATGGATATCACATCCGCATACGAGACCCCGGTATAACACCCGAAGAGAAACATATCCCTTGCCAGTATGTGAGATTTACGATGCGGTTCAATTTCCACATCACGGATTTTCTCGAACGATTCACGGCTCAATGCCCGTGGGGTTTTATCCGACTGCTTGGGCAGGGTGAAATGCTGGAAATGGATTTTGTCTGCATAGCCTTCCTTATAAGCCAGACGGCATATTTTTTTCAGTATGGCAAGGTGATGTCGGACAGTATCTATTGCATAACCCTTATTCTCCATAGCGAAAACCTGATAGTCATGGATGAACTGTTCCGTAAGCTGCCCAAATGCTAAATCCTTGACCTTGTACTGATGCCCAATGAACTCACCAAGTGTCAGACGCATATAATGATAAGTCGAGTAAGAAGTTTTCGCACGGTCAATACCAATACGGGCTTTGAGGTCGTCACAGACAACATCAGTCATTCGCATGAGTGTCATCTGCGTTTCCATACTTCCTTGAAAATGATTCTTCACATCGGTGGCATCGAAATCCATTTTACGGCTCACAAGGTTGTCAAAGGCGTTGTTTACCGCCAACAACAGTTTCTCAATCTTGGTGTTGGTTTCCACCGCCTCCTTGCTCTTGCCATTCAGACGGCTTTCACAGGGATTCCACAGTTCGGGAGGGCATGACAGCTTGCATCCGAACTGCGCCATCGTGCGGTTGACGGTAATGCGTCCCATGATGGGAGCCTTGCCCGACTTGTCCAGTCCGCTCTTTTTGAGGTAGAGCAGCACCTTGAATTTTTCTACTTTCATACGCTTATATTTTTAAGTGCAAATTTACTTGCCATATAAGCGTCCCTTGATGCGCAAAACACTGTGTATTAACGCAAACAAAACGGTGGGGATTTCTTTTCATCGCTTTCCGTTACCTGTTCCCGTTTCGGTAACTGCCCGGCTAACGGTTTGGTAACTGAACAACCTCAATATTCCGTTGTCGTTTGCATTTTTTCAACTTCGCAAAATACCGAAATATCGCTTATTCCTAACGGTTTACGTTTAATCTATACCTGTTCGCTGTTGCTTGCTTTGCCGTGTATATTCCATACAGCAAGACATACATTTGCAACGACAACCACACTCGCAAAAGGTGTGCCTATTGAAACGGTTTCCAAGATGTTAGGACACACAAATATTGAAACAACCCAAATTTACGCCCGCATTACTAATAGTAAAATAAGTAATGACATGAAAGGCTTAACAGGTAAGTTTGCAGGTGTGGAAAAAATCTACGAAGAAGCTAATTATTAACTCTATATGGAACTTGTCACAAACTGTGATAAGTTCCATATTCCTTCATATTAATTCATAAAACAATAATTCTATGGACTTACAAATCATCCAAAACAAGATTTTTGAGGTTCGGGGCTGTCGCATCATGTTCGACTTCCATTTAGCAGAACTTTATCAAGTTGAGACAAGAGCCTTAAAACAAGCAGTAAAACGAAATCAATCTCGTTTTCCCAGCGACTTTGCTTTTCAACTTACTAAGGAGGAGTGGCAGGAACTTATCACAAACTGTGATAAGTTCCCTGAAAATATCCGGCATACCCCTACACCCCCATTGGCATTTCTCGAACAGGGTGTGGCTATGTTATCAAGCGTATTGCGTTCGCAAATAGCCATAGATGTAAATATATCCATCATGCGGGCTTTCGTACTTATGCGCCAAATGTCAATCGGCTATGAAGAACTTTTAAGAAGAATTGAAGAATTGGAACAGAGTACAGATGTACAGTTTAGCGAAGTGTACCAAGCATTGACCCAGTTATTAAGTAAACCTGAACCAAAACCACGTAAACCGATTGGATATAGGACTTATGACGAATAACAGTCTATAGTATTGAGTTGTCAAAGGAGTTATCTATTAAGTTTTAGGTAGCTCCTTTTGTTGTTATCTTACTTGACTATTTTATTGAATTTGAGCGTTTATCTCATTTCTGAATTTCACAGGATTAGCAATAAACTTGAATGTATTGGTTACTCCGCCAGTTGTTACAACAATAGAACCAAAACCAAAGATACGTCCCATCACGCTTTGGTTAATTCGTAATCCCTCACATTTGTTCAAAATCAATTCGAGAGCATCCCGGCTTAAAAAACCGGATTTTAAAATTACTTTCTTATTGGTAACAACACATTCAGTCCCTATTTTATGAAGCCCTCTTTTTATCAACTGAAATACGCCTGATAATAATAGGATTATGCCTATATAATATAAAAATCCCGCACCAGCAGAAAAAAAGTAAGCACCCAATAATAGCAATACTGCCGGAGAAATGAAAATATACCAGTGAATATCTGCTTTGTATTTGATTTCTTCACCTGCTTGTAGATTGTTTTGAATATAGTTCATAGACCTTGTAAATAAATTGATTACACTGTTTTTTATTATGCCACAAAAGTACACATAATAAGACCCACGATAAAATAAATATCTTATTTTTATTTCAGACCAATTCCTTAATTTCAAAATTAAAACCTTTTTTCCTGTTTCTCTTATTGTAAATCTTCCTCTTAGGCAGTCACACAGCCGGGACAATCATTTTCGTATCACATAGGCAAAGGTATTTCCGTGTTCTTAACGGCTTTGCAAGGTCAAGCCCTTCGGGTTTGAATAAAAATCTTCCTGCTGCACTTCGTTTGAGAGTATTTTTCTTCAAAACCTTGCAAAGCCTAAACACTACCCTTTAATGCCTATATGAAACGAAAACGACTGACCCGACCGGAAACGCATAAAAAAAAAGTCAGATTTACGAGAAACAGGAAAAAAGGTTATGAAACTCTACTCCCTCACCTCTCAAATCCGCATAAATTTTAAAAGTCAAAAGTCATGGAAGCAGTAACATTATCAGAAGCAAGAATTTATGTAGGCACATATGCCCAGTATAATAACGGTTCACTTTTTGGCGAATGGTTAGACCTGTCCGACTATTCAGATAAGGACGATTTTTTGGAAGCGTGCGCAGAATTGCACAAGGACGAGCAAGACCCGGAATATATGTTTCAGGATTACGAGAACATTCCCGAAGCGTTCATTTCTGAAAGCTGGTTATCTGAAAAGTTCTTTGAAGTGCGGGACGCTATCGAAAAACTAAGCGAAACGGAGCAGGAAGCCTTTTTCGTATGGTGCGACCATCAGAGCCACGATATAAGCGAAGAAGATGTAGACGACCTTATTTCTTCTTTTGAAGATGATTATCAGGGGGAATATAAAGACGAAGAAGATTATGCCTATGAAATAGTAGAGGAATGTTACGACCTACCGGAGTTCGCAAAAACCTATTTTGATTATTCGGCTTTTGCCCGTGATTTATTTATGACTGATTACTGGATGGAAGACGGTTATGTTTTCCGTTGCGTCTGATTGATTATTAACCGGGTGGAGCAATCCACCCACAACACACTTAGGCAATGAAAGTATATAATAACATAAAGACTTTTTTACGGTGGGCTGTATTGGCTTTTATCATCTATCAGGTAGCCACCAGCACCGCCGGAATGTGGATAGCTTTAATTATCGGCTTTTTTATCATCCGGTTTATTATCCGGCTGTTTATCTCTGCCGTTTACCTGTTCTGTATGGCATTTATTTTCATTGTACTGCTTTCGCTTCTGATTATTTGATAACTCATTATAAATTATAACGATATGGAAACTTTAAACAAAAATGGGGTAAGCATCACCCAAACACCGGGAGAAGAAAAATATGTAAAATGCTGTTTAGGAGCATTTAGGGGACAAATTTATTATCAATATGATTACCGCCATACAAACGGCAATTTGTTTTCTACATTGACAAAAACGCTTGAAGAATGTCGCCGACAACGGGACGAATGGCTGAAAAACCAGAAGTAATAAGGAGATCCGGCAGGAGAAATCCAGCCGGACTACTTTCTTTCGTGAGCCGAAGCGGAAAAGAAAGTAGCAAATAAACCGTTTCTGCATCTTATATTAAATAAAAATAATAAGAACACACATACTTAACTTGATTTTATGACATGAAAATAAAAGGGTATCTTTGTCACATGATGCAAAGGAAAAAAAATACTGCTTATTTTTTGCTGATACTTTATTTGATAGTATTGGTTCATAATTCTATTGCACACAATTATGATTGCGAGATTTTTACTACATTATTTTCTCATTCTGATAGAGAAAATTATAATAATCAGAATGAAGTTGAATTTAGTAAAAGTAGTTGCCATATCAATGTATTCTCTAATGATATAAATGTCGATGTACGAAAAGCAACAACAATTATAGATGTCGTTTTTCTTGCAATAATTTCTTTCAGCCCATTATGTCCTGATAATATCGTGAGGAAATGCCATTTATTTATTCTCCGATATACCCCCCAATCTTGTATCACCCTTTTTTTACTTCGCTCTCCACCATTAGTATAGCATATGACTTATCTCACAATTTGTGAGATACTTTACACTTGAAGTTTAATATATATTATACAATAATTATGAATGAGGAAATTCTGAAACAAAAAATTCAGAGGTGGATAGTCGCTATATCATTACTAATCCTATGCGGTAAGTTTCTTGCTTTCTATATAACAAATTCAGTCGGTATTCTTACTGATGCGATGGAAAGTATCGTCAATGTAGTAGCTGGATTTATCAGCTTATATAGTTTGGGATGGGCAGCCAAGCCAAAGGACAAAGAACATCCCTTTGGGCATGGGAAAATGGAACTAATTTCGGCTTCGATAGAAGGTTTGCTTATTTCCATTGCCGGAGGTTTGATTATTTATGAAGGAGTGCAGAGGCTTTTTCTTCCGGCTACGATTGAAAAACTTGATGTTGGTATTATTGTGGTATCTATCGCCGGATTGGTAAATTACCTGATGGGATGGTATAGCGTGAGGATGGGGAAAAAATATCACTCGATGGCATTAATAGCAGGAGGTAAACATTTACAGTCGGACACCTATTCAACGATTGGGCTTGTAGCAGGACTTTTGTTGCTTTTTTATACGGGAATTACTTGGATTGATAGTGCTTTGGCTTTGATATTCGGTGCTGTAATTGTCATAACAGGTATATCAATACTGAAAAAAACAATAGCCAATCTATTAGACAAAGCAGATAACGAAGTTTTAAATAGTATAGCGCAATGTATAACTGAACACAGGCAAAAAGACTGGATAGATGTGCATAATACAAAAACCATTAAATATGGGAGCTATCTTTACATTGATTGTGACTTGACACTCCCGTGGTACTATAATATTACGGAAAGCCATCACTCCTGTGATAAACTGAAGCGTACATTGGCTGCTAATTTTTCGGATAAGATACAGATTTCCATTCATTCCGACCCTTGCGAAATGAAGCATTGCGAACATTGTGAAATGGATAATTGTACTTCTCGTAAAGTCCTTTTTATTGCTTTGGAGGATATAAGCCTATCCAATATCATCCAAAGTGATGAAGATAGAAATGAGTGATTAAAGAAGCGGGCAGGTCATTGCGTTTAATGACTTGTCCGCTTCATATCCAGTTTTATTCTATTTCTTCACCCCATAACTCCACATCGGTAGGAGTATTTTTCAGGATGAATATATTACATCCCCAAAAGACGGTAAGAAACACAAAATAGCCAGTCAATATTTCCATTATTTCCCCCGTTCTTCATCTTTGGAATTATCATTATTAAATGAAAATGTTAGTTGCTGCAACGTTCCGAAGCTATCCTGAAAATACACATCTATCGTTTGTTGGTCGGTTGATGCAGAGGTGTAATAGAGCCGGAACGTTTCACCCGGAAGCGGGTAAAAGTCATTTGGAAGTAATATCGTTCCGTCCGACATTTTTAAACTTCCCGCCCCGTCAGGCTGAAAATATCTGATTTCATAGGTAGTCGGTAAATACCGACCTTCCCGTTTTAACTGACACCTGATTTCTGCCGTTTCTCCAACCTTTAATTTCTTCGGTACAGGCATCGTTTCGACAATAAACGGGTAAGACTGCTGTATATCCACATTGTCACTACACGAGCAGACCAAGCAAAGAGCAGCCACCATGTAGCAACCCACAAGTATTTTATAAATTATATTTCGCATATACATTATATATAAATAGGTTAGTTAAACATGAATTTCAGCCCGATACCGAACTGTGTATGGAACTTGCCAACGGAAGACCCGAACAGGCATCTTTCCCGTGCGTTAATCAAGAACACCACCCGGTCAGTGATATAGCTTTCCAGTTCTAAAGTCAGCGCACCACCATAAACAAAACCGTCTTTGTCGGTCAGGGTCGAGCCATCGGGCAACAACTTGTCACCCCAGTTACTTGTTTCATACCCGGCAAGGGCAGATAATCCCAGCGAGAGGAAAAAGGTTTTCTTTCGGTCTGAAAGGAAGTTCAGATAATAACCGCCCTCACCTGTAAACTGGTTCACGGGTATTTTCAGTTCCTTATAGGGATAATGCTTTTCGAGGTATTCCCCACCAATCACCCAACGGTTGCCGTTTTTGGTATAGGTGGAAAGAGCAGCCCCGAAGTAATAAGCGAAATCGCTTTGTTTGTTCCAGTGAACACCGTCCGCCATACCGCCCGTAACCTGTAATCCTTTCATGCCGGGCAAACATCTTTGTGCGTGTGCCTGGTTGAAAGTCAGGCACAGCACAAAAAGGGATATAATACAAAATATCCGCTTCATGCTTATTTGATTTTAAGTTCGTTAATCACCTTTGCAGCCACAATGTCGGAGTTTTCCACCCGGATAGTTTGGTGTCTGCCCCCGTTCTTTTCCACCAGTTCGACAATCAAAACCTTATCGTCCGGGATAGTGAACTGCGGAAGAACGTACACGGTACGGACGTTACTTTTACCACCAATAACCAGCAGTTCGTTATAGCTGCGCACCGGGTCTAAGACCGTTTCCTGAATAGCTGTCCGTTTGGCTACTTTCTTATCTACAATTTTGAAGCGGATAAAATCGGTATCAAACGGTACGTTTGAACTGTTCTTTGTTTGCGTGTGTAGGTAGAATAACCCGTTATGTGAATATAGCCCCTTTACCACGAACTGCACCCCGAAACGCTTGCAGCCTAAATGCCGTATCTCACGGTCATTGTTTTTGTAAATGGACTGCATAATCAGTTTAACCAGTAGCGGACTTTCATTTTTCAGTTCACGGAAATAGATGTTCATCCGGGTATGTGAAAAATCGGTGGTGTCCTCATTCTCCAAGAAATCTTTCATTTCGATGTTCAGCATTTCCGGTTCATGTGCGTACTTTGCATTGAAACTGTAAAAACTGCCATCCTCACAGATTACGGAAAAATTGGTTTCACCGGGAAAGCCCTCTGTGGTGGCTTTCACCCGAACAACGTTTTCCGCCCCGTCCGCTTTTCCGGCAATGATATAGTTACTACCCAAGTCTACATACTTCACGGCAGACGGGAAAATAATGTGTACCGTTTTGGCGAATGTCACCTGTATGCCGTAAGGTGTTACCATTTGGCGGTAAGGTAACTTTTGGGTAATACCCTGATACAAATCGTTACTTTGTGCTTTCACTGAAACCACGCCCATGATAAGGGCAAACATGATAATTAACTTTTTCATTTGGATTGAAATTTTTGTGATTGATAATTGATACATAAATTATTGTTGTTTGGCGTAAAGCATCACCTGATAGTTTGCTTTCAGGTGAACCTTTACCGTTCGGAATTTCTTTGCGAGGTATTGCGAACCGCCCTGCATCAAGCCTCTTGTCAAGTCCATTGCGACCTGCTGCCCGGCGGATTGCGCAAAGGAAATGCTCGTCCCCAGCCCAGCACCGATATTCGCCATCGCTTCTTTGGCTGCTTCTTGCTCCAGTGACGAGGGAACGGAAAGCCCCTTTTGTCCGTCACTGTCATAAACGGCAAGTTCCACCGGAATAATGTTACCCGCATATTCAAGCGATGAAACCTGTATATCCAGCCGTTCACCCTGAACTTTTGCACTGCCGGACACCAGCGTATTTTTCGGAACAACAATGTTTCCCGCCTGTAATGGTTCTAATAGCCGGAGTTTTACCGTTTGCCCGTCCATTAGTGTTTGGTCTTGATGGACGCACGCCCGGATGGTGTTCTTTCCCATCGAATACCCGCTACCTACCGCCGTATTAAACCCGTAATTGCGGGGCTTGCTGTATTCGGCGATAAATTCGGCATCGCTCATGGGTTGCTGTAATCCTGAAACCGTTCTGTCCGATACCGCTTTCACGGTGGCGGAAGTTCCTTTGGATTGAACGGGTGCGGTGGGTGTAACCTGTGCGACCTGTTCCTGTTGTTGCCCGCCGTTCATGTACTTAGCTGCCAGTTGGTAGGACTTTTCCATAAGCGCAACCTGTTCGTCCACACTGCCCGCCTGATGGTCTTTCGCATCGAGCCGGGAAGTCAGTTCTTCCACCTGACGTTTCAGTTCCTCTTTCTCCTTATCCTCTTTCGGCGTTTCGTAGAAACTGCCTAACTGCCGGTTCATATCCCGGTACGCCATCGCCGAAGACTGGACGGTAGAACGGTTATTGGCGGGCGCACCAGCACCGAAATCTATTACTTTACTGTTCGGCTTTTCTGCCGGAGCATCATCTATCAGGTTCAGGTCATTCCCCTTTTCGCCATCTTCGCCAAGTGAAAAGGAAAAATCCTGTAACGAGCGCATTTTGTCCGCTTGCTTACTTTGCATTTGTTCCTGTTCATAGGCTGCTTTCTTGTCGCTGATTATCCCGTCCTCTTTCGGCAGGGGAATATCGGCATTGAACCCGCCTACATTCTCCTGTTTCACTTCTCCGCCGTCGGATGGTGCGAAAATCAGATACATAGACCCTAAAAAAATCAGCCCCATAAGCGGGTAAATCAGCATTTTCTTACGCTGCTGTACCTGCCCCGGTGTCAGTTCCTTTTTCGGTTTTTCTTCTTTCTTCCTGTCCGTACCCGGTACAGGAACTTCATTCTTCTGTTCCTTTTCTTCCATTGTTCGATTGATTAAAAATGTTCGTACTGTCTTTACTTTGAAGCTGTAACTGCCTGATGTGTTCTATCCGTATGGTTTCGCCATCTTCTTTGCCTATCCGGTAGATGGATGAAATGGTGAAGTAGATAGAGAACCCGCCGAAGAACAAGAACATAAGCAGGATTACAGCCAGTCTTATTTCCGGTGTCATGCGCCCGCACAGGTGGCGGAGCTTCGCATCCGCCCTGTCCTGCAAACAGGCAATGGCACGATGAACCGGAGAGAGAATTTTCCGTATCATAAACCTATCGCTTTATCGTGTTCAAATCCTTATTCTCCGTAATCTCGAAACTCTCCATGATAAAGCCATGCGGATTGTTATCCGAACGTACGGCGTTCAGCAATCGGCAACGGGTAACAAGGTTTCGCTCCGTTACACTACTTTCCCGGATAATCATTTGCCGGGCATAGGTAGCCACCGCATAGGGGTACACGTCAAAATTGCATGATACGCTGTCTATCTGTATGGTCTGATTGATATTACCGGAAATGATGCGATTGTAATATCCTTTCTCTGATAGGTCACGGTAATAGTTGAACGCACTCTTATCGGCAAGGAACAGCGAACGTTTGATGTTGCTTTCGATGGCGTTCTTATCCGGCGATAAGGTGAAAAAGAGTTCGTGAAAACGCTTCACGTGTTCCCGTGCTTCAACCGGACGGTTCTGTGTCAGGTCTTGCGAAAGCGCAAGCATCAACGATTTGCCACCGTCCAGTACATAGATTTTTTGCCGTTGCGCTTCGGCGAATGTATATGAGTTCCAAACGGCATACCCTGTTATCAGCGTACACATCACCACAAACACAATCCCGAAAAGGCGTATCTGCTTAAAGCTGGTTTCTATATTCTTTAAACTTTTAAATTCCATAATGATTTTAATTATTAATTACCTTTTATAAGTTTACCACCAATTTTTCCACCAGCGTTTCCGGTTGCTGCACCGACTACCGCACCTGCTCCGCTACCTGCTTTGTTAGCTGTACTGTTGATGTTCCGGTTCATGTTACCCATTCCGCCCGCTTGAATAATCCAATTCGATACGGTGGGGATGGTGAAGTAACCGATGATACCGATAATCATAAAAATAATGTACACGCTGTTTGAATTGTCAGGTATGAAATTGGGGTCTGATAGTTCCTGAATATCTTTTTGCAACATAAGCACCTGTATGCGGGCAAGTATGGAACTGAACAGGTCGGAAACGGGTAGCCACAGGTAAACGGAGATATACCTTGTTATCCATTGGGTCAGTGTAGCCTGAAAGCCATCGTACACACTGATGGCAAAGGCTATCGGACCCAGTATAGCAAGGACAATCAAGAAAAATGTCCTAATTGTGTCTATTACAAGTGCTGCTGCCTGAAAGAGCAGTTCCAAAAGTTCCCTGAACCAGTCCCGGACGGATTGCTTGATGTCGTGCGCTGCCCTATCCATATACATACCGCCCATTGTGGCAATATCTTTGGCAGACCATCCCAGTTCATCAATCTGTTTATCAAACGCTTCATCCGAAACAAGGTATGCCGTTTCCGGATTGCGTACCATCGCTTCATATTCCAGTTTGTCCTTTTGTTTCCGGTATTCGTTCATATCAAAGGTTTGTGTTTCCAGCATATTGTTACAGCCCTTTACCACAGGGGACATCACACTGTTTATCGTACCCAGCACGAACGTAGGGAAAAACATTATGCAGAAACCAATCACGAACGGACGCAACAAAGGGTAAACGTCTATCGGTTCGGCATTGGATAGCGACTGCCATACTTTAGCAGCCACGTAAAACAGTGCGCCCAGCCCGGCTATCCCTTTGGCAACACCCGCCATGTTTGCGCAAAGGGGCATCATATCCGTGTACAGACTTCGTAAAATCTGATGCAGGTTATCAAATTCGATTGCTAATAACATATGATTGATTTTTTAATGTTACCAGTAACGTTCATCCGCCGAGCCGTAAAGGGACATCACCCGGTCTGTGTCTTTCTTCTTTTTCGCACGCAGGTAGGAAACGGAAATGTTCTTCCGGGTGTAGTAGCTTACCAAATCCCGGTAGTTTTTGACCGAACTATATGCCCGGTCTATCAAATCCATGCGTTCTTTGTCCGACATGGAAAGCCCGTTGATGTTTACCACGTTTTTAAGTTCCTGCAATACATCGGCACTCTCACTAAGCAGTTTGGCGTAACCGCTACCGATAACCACCAGTTCGTCCGGTGTATAGTTGTTATCGGAAAGCATTAACTGGTAGTTAGATACATATATATCGGAGATTTCCCCGATTAACAGGATAGTCTTTTGTACCTTTTTGGCATCTTTGACTAAATTATTTACCGATTTTAGCGCATCATAATACTGCTTGCCTTGTTCGTAAACCTTTACGGTTTCTTTGAAATTGGATAAGGTATTATTCACCGTAGCAGATGTTTGCGCAATCTGTTTGGTAGTATTAATTATGCCCTGTGCCAAATTGGAGGGGTCAAAGACCGCCCACTGTGCGTTTGCTTTTCCTGCAAATAGCAGGAGAACCATACTTAAAATAATCAGCTTCGTTTTCATACGTTTACTTTTTTGATGATGGGTTACTTCGTTTATATTCTCCGCCGGGTGAAAGTAAAATCCGGTCATTCTCCTTATCATAGGTCAGCAGGACGGAAAGCCCCGTTTCGATGAACAGGTTTCCCCCTTGCTCCGATACCTGATAGGTTTCTGTCCGGGTCGTTCCCCGGTAGGTCGTTTGCCGGGTGGTTACCATGTAATGCCCGCTTTCTTCAAAAAGGGTGAAAGCCGGACGGTTCTTTACGCTTTCCCAGTTACCACGCATTGCCCGCAAGCGGTCAGCGTTCGTTTCCTGACAAGAAGAAAGAGCCAGTAATAAAGTGCATAGCAGCACCGGAAACAGGATTTTTAAATGTTTCATATCGCTTGATTTTTAAATGATAATTGATTACATTTCGGGATTACGTTTGCTTTCGGCAAGTCGTTTGATAGCCAGTTCAAGATTGCCACCCAGTTTTTCGGACAAGGCGAAAAGTTCCATCTTTTCCGTTTCTTCCGTTGTGTAGGTGTAATATTCTTCCAAACTTACTTCTGTGGCATATACGGCGGATTGTGTACCACCTAATCCCACCCAAACTTCTTTATACTTCCTACCCGGATGATTGGCAAGATTGATGGAAAGCACCTGTGATTTCTCTTTGTCGGTCAGTCCTAAAAGGGTCTGTATGCTATCGAATTTATTAAGGTATTTCCGTTGGTCGAGCAGTATTTTACAATCCGAATTATTGATAATACTTTCTTTCACAATCGGAGAAGATATAATATCTTCTACCTCTTGCGTTACTACGATGGCTTCACCGAAATACTTACGAACTGTTTTGTATAAATATTTTATGTAGTCTGCCATATTCGCCGATGCAATGGCTTTCCACGCTTCTTCAATTAGGATTAATTTCCTGATACCCTTTAGCTTACGCATCTTATTTATAAAAACTTCCATGATGATAATCGTAGTAATCGGGAATAGGATTTTATGGTCTTTGATATTATCCAACTCAAATACAATGAAGCGTTTATGGAGCAAATCAAGCTCCTTGTCGGAGTTCAGCAGGTAGTCATATTCGCCCCCTTTGTAGTAAGGTTCTAATACATTCAGGAAGTTATCTATATCGAAATCTTTTTCCCGGACGTTCTTTTCTTGCAGGTGCGCCCGGTAATCGGTTTTCACATATTCATAGAATGTATTGAAGCAGGGAGTAACCGAACTATCTTTAGTAATCAGGTCGATATAGGAACTCACAGCGTTTGACAAAGCCACTTCTTCCGCCCGTGTGGGTGCTTCATCGTCCCGTTTCCAAAGGGTCAGTATAAGCGTTTTGATACTCTCTTTCTTTTCAATATCAAATACGCCATCTTCCACATAGAACGGATTAAACGCTATCGGGTTTTCGGTGGTATAGGTAAAGTAAATCCCATCTTCCCCGTGTGTTTTCCGGTTAATCATTTCGCACAGACCTAAGTAACTGTTTCCGGTATCGACCAACAAGACGTGTGCATTTTGCTCGTAATATTGGCGCACCATGTGGTTAGTGAAGAATGATTTACCGCTACCACTCGGCCCAAGTATGAACTTGTTTCGATTGGTAATGATACCCCGTTTCATAGGTAAATCCGAAATATCAATGTGCAACGGTTTTCCGGTCACTCTATCCACCATCTTGATACCAAAGGGAGAAAGCGAACTTTTATAGTTCGTTTCTTCGGTGAACAGGCAAAGAGCCTGTTCGATGAATGTATAGAAACTTTCTTCCGCCGGGAAGTCACCCTGATTACCGGGTATTCCCGCCCAAAATAAGGTCGGTGTGTCAATGGTGTTGTGGCGTGGTTTACATTCCATCAAAGCCAACTGGCTACCCACGTCATTTTTGATATGCTTTAGTTCGTCCCGGTCATCGCTCCATGCCATGATATTACAATGGCAACGCACGGAGATAAGCCCCAACGAGTGCGCTTCATTCAGATATTCTTCAATCCACGACTTGTTTATCTGATTGGCACGGCTGTATTTGGAAAGGGAGTGCATATTGCGAGCCATTTTCTCAAACTGTTTCAGGTTCTCCGTATGGTCGTCAATGAAGATATACTGGTTATAGATATGGTTACAGGAAAGCAGCACGCCCACCGGAGAAGCGAACGACAAACGGCAATCGCTCCGGTCAGTGGATAGCTTTTCATATCGGGTGTCTGTTCCTACTTTGCCCGGCATATCTTCGGCATCCGAAAGGGTATGCAGGCAAAGAACATCGTCCCCGACACGCATATCTTCGGCGTTTAGCTGGATGTCTTTCAATGTGGTGGTATCAGTTTGTGAAAGGGAAAAGTATTTTTCCACGATACCCGCCGTTTCCTTTGTCCCGGTAATCTCGTCCGAGGTCAGGCGGGTAAGGGTGACAAACCCGCAATCGTTCATAATGCTTTCAAACTGTCCCACCGCTTCGAGGAACTTTGTAACCGTTTCCTTATCCTTTATCTCTTTAGGGACGAGGAAGCCCCGGCAAAGCGTAGAAAAATTGCTTTGCATCCGGCTACGTTCCTTTGTCGTTTTCGTCAGGAACAGGTAGCAGGTGTGATTTAAAAACGGTCTTTCGTTAAAATGCCGTTCAAAGGAACGGGAAAGGAAACTCAAATCATCCTTTTGGATGTCAGGCGCATAGTTCTCTTTGATGAACCAGTCCTGTTTGTGTACAATGCTGTAATCAGGCAGCACTTTCACCGCCTTGTTCCAAGCGGAATGTATCGCTTCGTATTCGGTAGCCGTAACAGTGAACAGTTCGGGTAGTTCCACCCGGAACGCCACTGTTATATCGGCATCTTTGGAAACGATGCAGCCGTTTTCCACCGTGAACAGTGGAAACTTATTTTCCAGCGTGGTAGCTTTTAATATATTTCTCATTTTAGTGCTGTTTTAGAATTATTGGGGTCTGTGACCTTGAATAATCGGGGAATAGTCCTGCGGTTGATGATACGCCGGGGGTGGCTTTTGCAAGCGGATAATTTCATTAACCCGTGTGTGCCGAACTTCTCATTTAACCGGAATGTCTGCCATACAAGCAACGTTGCCGAAGTAACGCCGAAGATGATGCACACCCATTGGTTAATACCTACCATATACATGATAATGAAAAGCACAAACAGAGCTAACAGCCCGCCCGCAAAAATGAAAAGATATTGACTTTTCAACCCCTTAAATTCCACAGGCTTTCCTATCCCTCTATTAATTGGATAGTCTGCCATATCCTTTCTGTTTAGAGGAAGAAAGAACGTAGAATGGTGGCAGCTACAATCAGGAAGATGCAAGCACCAAACCACGAAGCAGCCGTTTTGCTGGTATCGGGGTCACCACTTGAAAACTTGCCATATACTTTAACCCCGCCAATCAACCCGACTACCGCACCGATGGCGTATATTAGCTTTGTCGCCGGGTCGAAATAACTTGTTACCATGTTGGTAGCTTCGGTAATACCTGCCATGCCGTTACCTTGTGCAAACGTGGCGGATGCAGCCAAAAGAGCGACTGCCGAAAAGAGAATTTTCTTCTTCATTATAAATAAATTGTTTTTAAATTACCGGACGGTTGGATAATCCGCCCGGCGATTGGATTAATAATTGACTTTTTTGTGGTTGGTATAAAATCCTGATTTTTAACCGTACTCTTTCTGTTTCATCTTATTAATTTTAAGTTTACCATTCCATTAAAGAATATCATTCACATTAAATGCTACTACTTCATTACTTCCGGCATCCGGTAGAGCCACAGGTACAGGAATATCATGTTTTTGCAATAATTCCGCTACCCGTGTAATACCGCCGTTAATCTGTTCTACCATTGAACCCAGCAGGTTTGTTTCCGTCCGGCAGATACTCTGAACGGCTTGCAGTTCCTCTACTTCGGATGATTGCTTTACCTGAATGACTTGTACCATTTGCGCCAGTTCCTCCAGTGTGATACCTTGCGCCATTTCAGGTTCACTCCCGCCCATGTAACAGGCGATTTCTTCCGCTTCGATTTCATCCGCCGATACGTCCGTTTCTTCGGTTTTTTCCGCTTCATACTCCATTTCAAATTCGGTATCAATCGGCTGCTGGGTATCGGTGTTTTCATCTTCCGACTGCTTGTTATCGGGAGTTTCCATTACCGCTTCATCGCTTTGCGGAGCAAATATAGAAGCATTATCCACCGCTTTAGAAAGGTGTCCTAAGATGTCCCCGTTTGTCCTCATTTGTCCCATACGGTAATGGCTTGTACCTATAATTTCACCCTTGTTTTCAGTTTTTGGGGTATGTCCTTTTTCCGGTTGTTCCTGTTGCTTTTTCCCGTTCGTAAACCATGTTCCCAAGCTATCCCGATACCGCCACAGCAAAACAGCATAGTACAGGAGCGTTCCGATAATAAACCACTTCAACATTTCAGAACGGTTTTTCAAATTTGCTTTCGTACAGTTCGTTTATCTCGTCCTGATACTGGTCGAAATGTCGAAGCAGGATATTTTCTACATAGCTGCTTACGGTTGCTTTGCGTCCACCGATTACGGTTACAATTTTCATTAACTTTTTGTGGGTAGTACGGCTGACGTACAACGGTTGGCGGTCTGTCAGGTCTACCCGTCCGAAATAAGTTTCCCGGTAATCACCCGGAACGTTCTTTTTCCGGCGGGCAGGTTCTTTCACTGCCTTTTCTTCCTTTTCCGTTTCCGGTTTCGGCTCTTGTTCCGTGCTGTTTTCTGAACTTTCCGGCGTTTCCACTTCGGTTTTCACTTCCGTTTCTACCGTCACCGATGGTGTTTCCTGCTTTTTCACGGGCAAGCCCTGTGAAATAATCTCTTTCATAAAATCTTCGTCAATTTGCGGTTTCCCGCCGTTCTGCTTTGCCATATCATTGTAGTTTTATAAGGTAGGCGATTTCGGTTATCAGTTCTTCCATGTTGCTGCCCTTTACCAGCCGTTTGTCCGCCGGGAACAGCGTAGAACGGAACACATTTTTACGTTGTGTATCCAGTTCCTTTTTGAACCGCTTTGTGTCAGGAATAAATACGTTCATTAGTGGTAAGTCCAGTTCTTTGATGGTCTGTTCGTACATGGTGTAGAGGTCGGTCTTTTCCCTACCGTCTACCATGTTCCAAAAGAGGTGAAGACCTTTCAGTCGGCACGCTGCATTTTGTACCAGCAGTTTGTTAATTGCCACCGCAAAAGAAAGGCTGCTTTCCAATACCACCCTATCGGCAGATATGGGGGTGAAAATATAATCCACTCCTGAAAGGGAGTTGATAACGCCCTCACTGTTTACCGTTCCGGGCAGGTCGAAAAAGATTACATCATAATCGGTTTCAGCGGATGCAAGAAATTCGTCCGCCGTTTTAATCGCTTCATCCGGCGAACCGCACAATACCGGGTACGCTCTCTTTCCCAATGCTTTGAACTGGTTATAGGCAAGCAGTTTGTAATATTCATCACCGTTCACCTGTTCAGCATCCCGTTTGCGCATGGCACTGATACTGTGTTGCGGGTAGTCACAATCCACTACCGCCACATTGTACCCTTTCAGGTAGTACAGGTAACTTGCCACCAAGACGGTGAACGTTGTTTTGCCTACTCCACCTTTTTGGGTAGAAAAAGCTACATACAAGGTTTCTTTCTTCATTGTAATACTTCTTTATTGTGATACATCATTATTGTTTGCTACCCGTACAGATGGACGGATAGTTTTCTTTCATTCCATATTGTCAGCAGGAAAGCAGGAAGTGTTTCTGGCTTGTTTTCTTTCTTGCTTTCGTTCCTGTTTGCTTCTTTGCTTTCAATCTTTCCACAAAGACAACTTGCTTTCTTTGCAGACTGATTGTTTTCGTTCAATCCCGAAAACTTGCTTTCTTGTTTTCTTGAAAGATTGCCATCTTGAAATCTTGTTTTCAAGTTTTCAAAACTGATTTCTTCCCATCCGCTTTTCGCTACATATTTCCATCCGTCCATATTGCTTTCTATCTTAAATCCGGGACAAATAAACGTAGAAAAGTAACCCGTTTCGAGATGTGTCCGCAAATGTCCCCGTTTGTCCTCATTTGTCCTATAACCTGCTATTTCACAGCATTTTTAATACCTGTTACTTTGCATCCGAATGTTATCGGCAAGGCTAATCATGCCCCCGATGGCGGGAGCGTTCCAATATCCGCTAACTCCAATCCGTCCGTAGGCGGATTTTTATTTGCACTGGCAAATAGCAAGGTGTGTTCAAAGCTGCTTACAATTCTTTCAGCAGCTTTGAACGCCTTGCCCGGACGAAGCCGGGATAGGGTCACTCCGAAGTCGTAACCCTTTAAAAAATGTAGTATGAAACAGAAAAATGAAAATGCACCCCGTCCGAGTGGTGCAGGAAGAAAGCCAAAGGCAGACCCGGCAGTGTTCCGGTACTCCGTCAGTTTTAATGCGGTAGACCACGCCCGCTTTTTGGCGTTGTTCGACCAGTCGGGTATGCGCACGAAAGCGCACTTTATCACCGCCCGCATCTTCGGCGAGCCGTTCAAAGTGATAAAGATAGACAAGGGAGCAGTCGAATATTATACCCGGCTGACCGCTTTATATTCCCAATACCGGGGTATCGCTGTGAATTATAATCAGGTGGTAAAGGCTCTTAATACCAATTTTGCGGAGAAGAAAGCACTCGCTTTTCTCTATAAACTGGAAAAGGCAACTATCGAACTTGCCGACCTGAACCGCCAAATTATCGAATTGACCCGTGAGTTTGAAATAAGATGGTTGCAAAGATAAGCGTAGGCAGTTCGCTGTTCGGTGCGCTCGCTTACAACCAAAACAAGGTCGATGAAGAACAGGGAAAGGTATTGTTAAGCAACCGTATGTTTGAAAGTGAGGACGGAAATTTCAGCATCCGGCGGTGTGTGGAATGTTTCGATATGCACCTGCCCGCAGACCTGAAAACGGAAAAGCCGATTATTCATATTTCCCTGAACCCACACCCGGACGATGTGCTTTCCGACAACCAGCTTGCGGATATTGCCAAAGAGTATATGGATAAACTGGGGTACGGTAATCAGCCGTACATGGTGTACAAGCACTGCGATATTGCAAGGCATCATATACATATCGTTTCCATCCGGGTGGATGATACGGGCAAAAAGATAAACGATAAGTTCGAGCATATCCGCAGTAAGGAGATTACCCGTGAACTGGAAAAGAAGTACGGTCTGCATCCGGCGGAGAAGAAACAGGCAACCGAACGCCCGGAACTTAAAAAGGTTGATTATCAGGCAGGGGATATAAAGCACCAGTTATCCAATACGGTGAAAGCTCTTACCAGCAGTTACCGTTTCCAAAGTTTCACGGAGTACAAAGCCCTGCTATCTATATATAATGTACAGGCGGAAGAAGTGAAAGGGGAAGTGAACGGCAAACCTTATAACGGTATTGTCTATTCGGCGACCAATGACAAAGGAGAAAAGCAGGGAAACCCGTTCAAATCTTCTTCTTTGGGTAAGTCGGTAGGTTACGAAGCTATCCAGCGATACATCCGAAAATCAGAAAAGGACATTCAGGACAAAAATCTGAAAGAGCGTACCCGCCGGACGGTTGGCGCAGTGATGCAATCTGCCTGCAACCGGGAACAGTTGGTTACGGATTTGAAAGCGAAAGGGATTGATGTACTGTTCCGGCAGAACGATACGGGCAGGATATACGGGGTAACGTTTATCGACCATGAAAGCCATACCGTCCTGAACGGTTCTCGTTTGGGAAAAGAGTTTTCCGCCAATGTATTCAACGACCTGTTTACTGGCTCCCGCAGTTTGGCAGGAAACAGCCAACAGGACGTTCGGGAGTATTCACCAAAAGAAAGCTATCCGCACCAACAGACCGGACAACTTTCAGAGGGTGCGGGAACTGCCATTGCCGGAATGTTAAACCTGTTACCCGGTGGTGGTGATACGCCACCCGATAACAGCAGAGTTCCCACCCCCAAGAAGAAAAAGAAGAAGAAACAAAGACGTATTTATTAATTCAAAAAATATCAATTATGCAGAATGAAGATGATTTAAGAGGACTGGCAAAGGTCATGGACTTTATGCGGGCTATCAGTATTTTATTTGTGGTGATAAACATTTACTGGTTTTGTTACCAGTCGTTCCGGGAATGGGGTATCAATATCGGGGTCATTGATAAGATATTGTTGAACTTCCAGCGTACCGCCGGGCTATTCTCAAATATCTTGTTTACCAAACTGTTTTCGGTGGTATTCCTTGCGCTCTCCTGTTTGGGAACAAAGGGAGTAAAAGAGGAAAAGATAACATGGAACAAGATTTATGTGTGTCTGACTATCGGTTTCGTATTCTTTTTCCTGAACTGGTGGGTATTGGCTCTGCCGTTACCGTTGGTAGCCAATACAAGTTTATATATCTTTTCTATGACAGCCGGGTATCTTTGCTTGTTGGCTGCCGGGGTATGGATTTCACGGTTATTGAAGAATAACCTGATGGACGATGTGTTTAACACGGAAAACGAAAGTTTCATGCAAGAAACTCGTTTAATTGAAAACGAGTTTTCCGTAAATCTCCGTACCCGGTTTTACTATAAAAAAAAGTGGAATGATGGATGGATAAACGTTGTATCGCCCCAGCGTGCTTGCATTATTGTTGGAAATCCAGGCAGCGGGAAGTCATATTGTGTTGTAAATCAGTTTATTAAACAGCAAATTGAAAAAGGTTTCGCAATGTACCTATATGACTACAAATTTCCTGACTTATCGGAGATAGCTTATAATCACTTGCTTAATCACTTAGACGGATATAATGTCAAGCCCAAATTTTACATTATTAATTTTGACGACCCACGAAAAAGCCACCGATGCAACCCAATAAATCCGGCGTTTATGTCCGATATATCAGACGCATACGAAGCCAGTTATACAATAATGTTAAATTTGAACCGTTCTTGGATAACTAAGCAAGGGGATTTCTTTGTAGAAAGTCCGATTATTTTGCTGGCTGCTATTATTTGGTATTTGCGTATTTATCAAGATGGTAAGTATTGTACGTTCCCGCACGCCATTGAATTTCTGAATAGGAAATATGCAGATATTTTCCCTATTCTTACCTCATACCCCGAACTTGAAAACTATCTTTCCCCATTTATGGACGCATGGGAAAGTTCGGCAGTCGAACAATTACAGGGACAAATCGCCAGTGCAAAAATACCGCTTTCAAGAATGATTTCACCTGCCTTGTATTGGGTAATGACAGGGGATGATTTTTCACTGGATATAAACAACCCGGAAGAACCGAAAATATTAGTGGTAGGTAATAATCCTGATAGGCAAAATATCTATTCTTGTGCGCTGGGACTGTATAATTCCCGTATCGTAAAGCTGATAAATAAGAAACACCAACTCAAAAGTTCGGTAATCATTGACGAGCTACCGACTATTTATTTTAGGGGACTGGATAACCTGATAGCCACCGCACGAAGTAATAAGGTAGCGGTCTGTTTGGGCTTTCAGGACTTTTCCCAGTTACGCCGGGATTATGGAGACAAAGAAAGCCGTGTAATCGAAAATACAGTAGGTAATATATTTAGCGGTCAAGTGGTTTCTGAAACGGCTAAAACGCTTTCAGACCGCTTCGGAAAGGTATTGCAAAAACGGCAAAGTATGACTATCAACCGGAACGATAAATCAACCTCTATCAGTACGCAGATGGATAGCTTGATACCACCCAGCAAAATATCCAATCTTACACAGGGTATGTTCGTGGGTGCGGTCAGTGACAATTTCGATGAACGGATAGAACAGAAAATTTTTCACTGTGAAATCGTAGTGGATAATGACAAAGTGAAACGGGAAACTGCCAATTACAAGAAGCTACCCCAAATCATAGATTTTAGGGACGAGAACGGGAACGACAGGATGCAAGAAGAAATACAGGAAAATTACAACCGCATTAAGCAGGAGGTCAAGCAGATTGTCGAGGATGAAATCACCCGCATAAAGAATGACCCTGATTTATGCCACCTGATTAAAGAGGAAGAAGAATAAAATCTAAAAAGTAAGAAAATGGCAGCTATCCAATGGTTGCCATTTTTGTTTATGAGGACTAATAAAGCCAAACGAGGACTAATAAGGACACCTGTTTCCAAATCCTTAAATATACTCTATTTCATCCCTACTTTTACTTCCGAAAATGATTTATTACTCACTAAAATTCAAAAAGTTATGGATGTAAACACAGCCAACCAATCCACCACTGACGAACAGATGATGGATATTCTTCTTGTACTGGATAAGGAGAAAAAGACAATCAGCGCAGTAAAAGGAGTAGATGAAAACGGAGAGCTTCAAACCGTACCACCGGAGAACAACGACTTACTAAAGTTTGACCGAAACGGCGATTTCTTTTCCAACTTCTTTTCTAACATGATGAACCAGTTAAAAAATCCGACCCGGTTCAGTTTTTTCAAAATCCCTAAGATTGAACTACCCAAGATTACCCCGATAATCAGGGATAACTTCGACCACCCAACCCCCAAGAATGAAGCGGAGATAGAACGTTATCGGGTATCACCTGAAACGGCAAAGCAGGAAACGAAGAAAGAACAACAACAAGGAACGCAAACAGAACAACCACAGGCACAGCAGCCAGTCAAAGAAGCGGATGCAGCGACACAACAGAATCAGCCCGATAAAAACAAATACCTCATTGACCCTGCAAAGGTGGACTGGGAAGCTCTGAAAAACTTCGGGCTATCGAAAGAACAACTGGAAAAGGCAAAGGCTTTAGAACCCATGTTAAGAGGTTACAAGTCACCCGGAGCATTTACGATTTCAGGTAACTACAATTCTGCTATTATGAAACTGGATGCACGTTTATCTTTCCGGCATGATAAAGAGGGAAATGTAGTTTTGGCAATACATGGTATTCGCCAAAAACCGGAACTTGACCGCCCGTTCTTCGGACATGAGTTCTCCAAAGAGGATAAAGCCAATCTTCTTGAAACGGGTAACATGGGACGGGTAGTTAATCTGAAAAACTACATCACGGGAGAAATGATACCGTCTTTTGTCAGTGTGGATAAGGTGACGAATGAACTTGTTTCCATGCGTGCAAGTAGCATCCAAATTCCCGATGAGATAAAAGGTATCAAACTGAATAAGGAACAAAAACAAGCATTGATGGAGGGGAAAGGGGTATTCCTTGAAAATATGATTTCCAACAAGAAAAATCCCTTTTCTGCCACCGTTCAAGTCAATGCCGACAAGAAAAGTCTGGAATTTATTTTCCCAAAAGAGAAACAGGTACAGGAACAACGGCAGAAGCAAACCGAGCCGGACACCCTTGTCACCAGTGACGGTGTAAAAATACCCAAAAGTATTTCGGGTATAGAGTTATCACGCCAGCAACAACAAGATTTAGTAAATGACAAAACAATCTTTGTAGCCGGACTGAAAGACAAAAGAGGGGTAGAATACGATGCTTATATTCAGGTGAACCACGACAAAAAGAAACTGGGCTTTTATAGTGATAATCCCAGTTTTGACCGTTCCGCCGTGAAAGAAATTACTCCGGCAGCGAAGAACCGTACACAGGTCGCAGTCAATTCAGAGGGAAAGACCAACGAAGCCACCAAAAAGGTGAAAGAACCTTTGGCAAAAGGTCAGGACAAACCCACCGAGAAACAGAAAGCCAAGCAGGATAAAAAGGAGAAGCAGGAGCAACCGGGCAAACCCAAACAAAGTAGGGGACGCAAAAGATGATAGCGGTATTAATTACTATCCTGATTGTATTTGTGGGTCTGTTCATCTTCGCCTGTTGGAAAACAGACTGGAAGACCATTGATGAACAGAACCGACAATTTTATGTAGATGGTTATCACCTCTACTATGACCGCAAAATCCTAAGACAAAAAGAAGTAGAACAATTAAAACAGAAAAAATAATGATTACAGTAATCGCAGAAAAGCCCAGTGTGGCTAAAAGTATAGCAACCATTTTAGGAGCGAATGAAAGACTGGATGGCTACCTTTCAGGTAACGGGTATCTCGTTACCTGGGCGTTCGGCCATCTTGTAGGTTTGGCAATGCCGGAAGCCTATGGAGTGCAAAACTTCCGCCGGGAAAGTCTACCTATTATCCCGGACAGTTTTCAACTGATACCCCGACAGGTTAAGGGAGAGAAAGGGTACAAGTCAGACCCTGGCGCATTGAAACAACTAAAAGTAATAAAGGAAGTATTCAGCCAATCAGACAAAATAATTGTAGCCACCGATGCAGGTCGTGAGGGTGAGTTAATTTTTCGCTACATCTACCAGTATATCGGGTGCAACAAGCCATTTGTCCGTTTATGGATAAGTAGTCTTACGGACAAAGCAATCCGGGAGGGACTGCAAAAATTGAAAGCCGGTAATCTGTATGACAACCTGTTCCGTTCAGCACAGGCACGCAGTGAAGCAGATTGGATGATAGGAATTAATGCGTCACAAGCGTTAAGTGTAGCTGCCGGACAGGGTACTTTTTCTTTGGGACGGGTACAATCGCCCACATTGGCAATGATATGTAACCGCTTTTTAGAGAATAAGAACTTTGTTCCGCAAAAGTATTGGCAACTGAAATTACAGGCAGCAAAAGACAATGCTTCTTTTACCGCTTTGTCGGTAGACAAGTACGAAGCGCAGCAGACCGCCATTGACACATTACAAAAGATTAAGGAAGCAGAAAAGGTGCTGGTGAAAACAGTAGAACGTAAAGAAGTGAACCAAGAACCGCCCTTGCTCTATGACCTTACCACCTTACAAAAGGAAGCAAATACAAAACTGAATTTCTCCGCAGATAAAACCTTATCCATCGCCCAAAAGCTATACGAGGGTAAACTTATCAGTTACCCCCGAACCGGAAGCCGTTATATCTCGCAGGACGTGTTCGAGGAAATCCCGGAACGGCTCGCTAATTTGGAACAATACCCCCGCTTTGCTGGATATGCAGCAGGAATGAAAGGTAAAACTTTAAATTTCCGTTCGGTGAATGATAGTAAGGTGACAGACCATCATGCCTTGATAGTAACGGAAAACGTGCCCGGTACACTGGAAGCGGACGAACAGGCAATCTATGAACTGATAGCCGGGAGAATGTTAGAAGCCTTTTCTGAAAAATGCGTCAAAGACGTTACCAACGTTGTACTGGATTGTTCCGGTTCTCTTTTCACGGTCAAAGGTTCTATCCTGAAATCTGCCGGATGGCGTGCCATATTCAGTGAAACGGAAGACGGGGAAGACAACGTAACGTTACCCGCTATGCAGGATAACGATAGTTTACCGCTTTCAGCTATCGAATTATTGGAAAAGCAAACCAAGCCCAAGCCGTTACATACCGAAAGCACTTTATTATCCGCAATGGAAACCGCAGGTAAGGAACTGGAAAATGCCGACCTGAAAGCCAGCATGAAAGATACGGGTATAGGTACACCCGCAACACGGGCAGCTATTATCGAAACCTTATTTGCTCGCCAGTACATGATACGGGAAAAGAAGAACCTTGTTCCGACAGAGAAAGGACTTGCCGTTTATGACATCATCCGGAACAAGAAAATTGCTGATGTAGAAATGACGGGTATGTGGGAAAATGCGCTTGCCAAGATTGAAACCGGAGAAATGAACCCTGATACGTTCCGTAAGGGAATAGTAGTTTACGCCAATCAAATAACGGCTGAACTTTTGGACGTTCAGCTTTCGTTCGCATCACCGGGTGGTTGCTCCTGCCCGAAGTGTAAAACCGGACGCATACTTTTCTATCCGAAAGTAGCCAAATGTTCTAATGTGGATTGTTCGGTTACTATATTCAGAAACAAGAGCGAAAAGCAAATTACAGATAAGCAGATTACCGAGCTTGTAACAACGGGAAAGACTGGATTAATCAAAGGTTTTAAGAGTAAAAACGGTAAAATGTTCGATGCTTCTTTAGCTTTTGATGAGCAGTTTAATGTTATTTTCGTTTTTCCTGAAAAGAAAAGCAAATCAAAGAAATAGAGCGAAAATCGCTATATTTGCCACAGAAAGTTTCATTATAGATATACTTATAATTGAAATTTTTGTGGTTGAAGCACCCGGAGGGACACCGGGTGCTTTTTTAAATCATTCTCCTTTATATTGGTAGGTCAGGCATATTACCTGATTATTCATTACTTCGTTTTGAGAAAGTTCCCATTCAGACCCGAATGTTTTTCCTATGAACCTGATACCATCCCCCAACATAACAGGGATAATATAAAGAGTTATTTCGTCCAACATGGATGCTTCAAGCAATGAAGTAATGAACTTCCCGCCACCAATAACCTGAATATCGGTTTCAGTACTTGCTCTAAGCTCATTGATAGCACGTAAAGGCATATCGGTAAGAAAGGTTACATCATCTTCCCGTGTAACATTGGTATCGTAGTGGGACACGACAAAAGTCTTTTTACTTTTGTACGGCCATCCGCCCCAATGTCTAAAAATCATATTATAGGTATTCACCCCCATAAGAAAAATGCCGGGTGTTTCATAGGTGGCTAAAATCGCCCTTCTGATATTGTCGGGCATCCAGTCTAAATCTCCATCTTTACGAGCAATAAACCCATCAAGAGATACAGCAATACAAGTCTTTAAATATTTCATAATCGGGTATCTAACAGTTCATAATTACAAACTGTTCGCCAGTACATCAAAAAAAGAAGCGTGAACTCACGCTGTTCCATTACGAGGCACTGGTATACCTAAGAGAAGAAACAGGCAAGCCCACGCCATACAATTGTACAGCATGAACATTGCGCATAAAATCTCTTCTCTTTGAAAATTACCAGTTTTCGTAATGAGACGTTCTGCGAACGTTATGTTATATATAATAGCAGAAGTTAAAGAACTACCTGCATTTATTGTTTTAAATGAAACAGATGCAAATATACTCAAAGTCCCGGATATTCCCGAACGGATAAAAGAAAATCCTGCCTTATCTCACGACAAAGCAGGATTTATAAACCATAGAAAAGAAAAAATTAATCGGTTTTCTCACGGATTAACTTATGTACATCCGTTGCCCGGTAATAACATCTACCGTCCAACATAAGGAAAGGGAGTATTCCCTTTTTTCGGTAACGGGTCAGCGTTCGGGGTGCTACTTTCAAGAGCAGGCATAAATCCTGATTATCCAGTAGTTCTTCACCATCCAAACAGTTACGCCCTTTTATCACTTTGTCTATCTTCTTATCCTGCATATCGAACCTATCCATGATACGTTCCATCCATGCGATGAAATCTTCTCTGTCTATATACATAAGGCTACCTGATTAAATTAAACCTACCATGAAATAACTTTGGTTGGACGGGTCTTTGATGATAATATCCTTTTCCCGCATGAAACGGATATAACTTTTTGCCGTTCGTTCCTTAACATCCAAAATTTGCTGTATCTGTTCGCACAGGTCAATGTAGGTGATATGCTCCTGCCTGTTAAATACGTCACGGGCAACGCCGACCAGTTCCTTTTCTTTTCGTTTCTCCTTTTCTTCACGGGTCTTTTCACCCCGGTAAAGGTGCATCCCGGTTGCTTTATCCCATGAAAAAAGCATCAAAGGAACATCCAACGGGCTACCATCCCGAACTTTCAGGGCTTTTACCACCGACAAAGCCGGGTCTTCGTCTTTCTCTATCGAGAGGATAGCAGCCGCCTTGCGTTGCAGTTCCGAGCCTAAATGCCCCCGGAGCTTCAAACCGTTGGGTACAAAGTGAAGTACGCAAATGATGCAGGTCTTATATATTCCTGCCAGTCGGTAAAGTTCATCTATAATTGCCACACTTTCCGCTTCATCATTAGCACACCGTACAAGGTCTGCAATACCATCTATTACCACCAACTGAATACCGTCATACTGATAATAATACCTATCCATACTTTGAACAATAGCGTGCAGACGCTCTTTTCGGGACATTCCTGTAAGGCAGAAAGCCTTAAATTCATCCGGTTTTTCAGTCTGCTTCGCTCTTTTTATTAAGTTGGTAACATTTTTGAATAACTGTACTTCCGATTGTTCCGTATCATAAAGCAGTACGGCTTTATGTTTCGTATTCTCACTTACATTAACACCCAATGTATCAATCTGAACATCTGCCGGACGGATTGACCCTGCCACCAATGCAGCGACATAATTACTTTTCCCTGTTCCCTCTCCGCCAGTAATGCAGCACAAATTCCCCTGTGTACCCAATGGAACATCGCCAGCCGAAATAATTTCTTGTGCTTTTGCCGGAGGATTATTAAAATCTATTTCGCACGATTTAAGCATAGTCATTGTTTCATTATAGATTGTATCTAAGAAGTCAATAAATAGTTTGAGAAAGTTTTCCCGGCTGTTACCAGCCCGGAAGTAATCGGAAATATCCTTTTCCGATTTAGTACCCTGCAACGGAAGCGATAACCGTTTTACACCGTATTCACAAAGTAGCTTTTCATGCTTCTTTGCGCTTTCAATCCCGGTTTCGTCCATATCATAAAGCAAAATGATATGTTTAAAACGGAACGTCAGTTTATAGATGATATTCGGCGGAACGGTCACAGTTTCACTATTGAAGCAAATTGCATGAAAACCTTTAGCCGCCAGTGACATGACATCTTTTTCTCCGCCAGTGATAAACAACGTATCGCCTTTACTGGGTAATTGCTCCAGTCCGAAGCAATAGTTTTCGCCAATGTTTCCACCATACAGAAAGCGTGTTTTAGAAAACGGTCTGTATAGTTTGATAAACCGTTTATTCTTATATCCGTAAATGGGTTCTTCCGCAGTAGAGGAATAAGAAAACGGATTGCCCTCTGAATTTTCACTTTGAAACTGAACCACTGAACATACTTTATACTGTTCCAGTATTTCAGGGATAATGCTGTATTGTTTCCAGTAGTCCAGTTCGGGAACAGTAAATTTCTTTTCTTTGAAAGTGTACGGTCTGCCAGTACGTTCTACTGAAACGTGTACAGGGCTATCCGGTTCTTTAAAAGTTTTAGGTACAGGTATCGGATTACCCTCTGAAATTCCCAGTGACAAATCCCGGTCTATAATCTGTAATATCTCAATAAAGTTACTCGCATTATTGCAGTCCAGCCCTTTGAGTTGTCCCACGAAAAAGAAGCAGTCACCGGAATAACCATCATTTCCAAAGTCTTTCATCTTGTATATACCGCTTCGGCGGTCATAATAGATATTGCAAGACGCTTTTTTGTCCTCATACAAAGGGTTAAAGAAATTACGACCTACCCGCCACGAACCGGAAATGTAGTGCTTAAACACGTTCAGACCGTTATTTGTCCTCTCTAATATCTCGTCTTTCCTTAACATATAGTTTATGATTGGTTATAAGGTTACGCATACATTCATCATTACTCTTGATTAATCGGCTTTCCAGTAATCGTTTAATCTCTCCGATTTTATAGAAATTGCGTCCCCTGATGGTAGAGTACGTTATTTCTCCTTTGGAGCGAAGCCGTTGCAGGGTGCGGTCACTTATTTTCAGGAAAGTACATACTTCGTAGCTATCTACCCAAATATCATTTTCATCTTCCTTACAGTCGTCCTGCCGGGAGAAAACATAATTGGCAATCACGTTGATTTTTGCCATAAGTTCCTTAAAGGCTTTTGTTTCTACTGTTATTACATCCATAATTTTACTATAATTGTTTGGATGCAAAGGTGCGGACTTTCAAAAAACTAAATTTACAAGTTTCAACCAACTTGGTAGTTTTTTTATTGCAGATAAAATCGGAGGATAAAGTATTTAAAACGGCTTTTTTTCTCCTAAATATCAGATAGTTTGAAGCAAAAAAAGCCTTAAAACAAAAACAACCAAGCTGGTAAGAACTTGGTTGTTTTATTCAATTATTTTTCTATTAGGCATCATCTTCATTCATTTTGTTAAGCAAGCATCGAATTAACTTGTTGAGAAATGAAGTTCTATCTTTTTTTCGTTCTTTAATGGTAATATATGTTCGGTAGTAATCCCCTAAGTCTATTTTGAAAGATGCTTCCATAAAAGTCATTATCTCTTTTATATCTGCACATCCATTATTCAGAACACCAGCAGCATAAATAGCATATCCCAGTTCAATAGCAGCCGTTTTTGTAGCAGTCCAATGAAAAGGGTTTTCCGGTAAATAAATTCTGCTTTGTTCAATCGCACTCTGCTTATCGAGACTTTGCAATTTCTTGTTCAAATAAACACAAAGCATATCATTTGCCAAAATTTGGGCTGCTTTATGGTCGTAGCAGGTTGAGAAATCGGGGTCACGGTCATAGGGCATACAATTCGGACACAATTTAAAATCCATGTGTCCCCGAACAAAATAATGGGTATCTAAATGTGTCGCTTTTGAACGGTAATACTGATAGAAGTCCAAATTTCCCTCGAAATATTCAGTCAATTCATATAATCTATCCTCAAAATACTTTTTCAGAACATCATTACTACCGTTGGGCATTCTCATTTCAACATTGTAAATGTCTGTAAAATATAGTAATCTGCCTAAGACTTCCGGTTTTACATACTTGAAGAAATGTATTTCTTCATCTTTGCTTTCAAACGGATGGTTTATTATATAATCCCTTAGATTTTCAAGTGATTTTTGCATAAATTCTACTATTTCAAGTGATATTTCTATTGAAATAGTACAACTATCAACATCTATTTTTTCATAGATAACTTCATCTATACCATTTATTATGCTTTCATATTTAGCTTCATTATTCATGATGATTATTAGTTTTAACGCTTAAAATATGCCTGTAATTTATTAAACGAAAATAACTTAATGTTGAAAATGCCATGAAATACACTTTCAACATTAAGTTTTAGTAGTTAGGTTAAAAGAATTTTAGTATAATTCTATCATTCGGGAAACCACTTTTTTGTATTATTTGCTATCCGCACCAGCATAAGCATTACCGGAACTTCTACCAACACGCCTACAACAGTAGCCAATGCAGCACCGGATTGTAGCCCAAAAAGAGAAATTGCCACAGCCACAGCCAATTCAAAGAAATTACTTGCTCCAATCATTCCAGCCGGAGCAGCCACATTGTGAGGTAATTTCCACCATTTCGCCCACCCATAAGCAACAAAGAAAATCAGGATTGTTTGCAGCACAAGCGGAACGGCTATTAACAGAATATGCAAAGGATTATTCAATATCGTTTCGCCCTGAAATGAAAACAGGATGATAAGCGTTAATAGCAATCCGCCAATCGTATAGTTATCAAACTTACGGATAAATACAGTATTGAAATATTCTATTCCTTTCCGTCTGACGACTCCTATCCGGGTTATTACTCCTGCCGAAAGCGGAATGACAACGAACAACAATACGGACAGAAGCAGCGTGTCCCACGGAATAGTAACACCGCCGACACCTAACAGTAAGGCTACAATAGGAGCAAAAGCAACTAATATAATCAAGTCGTTTACAGCTACCTGAACCAGTGTGTAGGCTGCATCACCTTTCGTTAAATAACTCCATACAAAAACCATCGCCGTACAAGGTGCAGCACCAAGCAAGACCGCACCAGCCAAATATTCTTTTGCCAAATCTACGGGTATAAATGCCTTGAAAATAACATAAAAGAAAAGATAGGCTATTCCAAACATCGTAAAAGGCTTTATAAGCCAGTTCGTGACACAAGTAACGATTATCCCTTTGGGACGTTTACCCACGTTTTTAACGCTCTGAAAATCGACTTTCAACATCATGGGGTAAATCATCAACCATATTAGAATAGCCACAGGTATAGAAACATTGGCATATTCAAATTTGCTCAATGTTTGCGGTATTGCCGGAAACCATTGCCCCACAGCAATTCCGGCAATAATACACAGAGCAACCCATAGGGTAAGGTATCGTTCAAAAAATCCAATTCCTTGTTTTTTTTCCATGATTGCAACTCTTTATTTTTTAAGTTCATCCAAATAAAAATCGTAAAAACGATTTTTGATTTCATCCCGTACCCGGTGAAACTCACTTTCGATAAATTCGGGTGTTCCGGTTGCTTCTGATGGGTCGTCAAATCCAATATGTAACCTATGCTTGACCGTTCCGGTAAACATAGGGCAGCTTTCGTTTGCATCACCGCAAACCGTTATGACATAATCCCATTCCTGCCCTAAATACTGGTTTACGTTTTTAGGTGTGTGATGGCTTATATCAATACCCGTTTCAGACATCACTTTCACAGCCACAGGATTAACCTTTCCGGCAGGTTTTGTTCCTGCCGAATGTACATCTATTGCCTTGTCAAAAGATTGTAGAAAGCCGTGTGCCATTTGACTACGACAACTGTTTCCCGTACAAAGAATTAAAATTTTCTTATTCATAACTGACACTATTTTTTTCCGGTAACGGTAATAGAAAATATTTCAAACTGTTTCAAATCTTCATCTTTTATTGAAGCATTACTTTTGTAGCTGGCAAGTATTTCATCAGGAATAATAATATCCTTTTTCTTTACTATCTCTATTTGTTGAAATCCCGCTTTAGTAATTTCGTTCAAATATTCTTTTTGAGTAATTGCCCCGGCGATACATCCCACATACATTTCGGCAGCTTCGGATAGTGCTTGCGGAAGTTCACCGTTCAGAACTACGTCCGATATGCAAAAATGACCGCCGGGCTTTAATACACGGAATATTTCGTGGAATATCTTATCTTTTCGGGGTAACAGGTTGAGAACGCAATTACTGACAACCACATCCACCGAATTATCATCAATAGGCATATTTTCAATATCACCCTCACGAAATTCTATATTTGTAAAACCCCTCTTTTGGGTATTTATACGTGCTTTCGCAATCATTTCAGGGGTGAAGTCTATACCGATAACTTGTCCTAAATCTCCGACTTCCTGACGGGCTATAAAACAGTCGTTTCCTGCCCCCGAACCTAAATCTACCACCGTATTACCCTTTTGTATTTTGGCAAATTGCGTGGGAAGCCCACAACCTAACCCCATATCCGCATCGGCATTATACCCGGCAAGTTGGGTATAATCTTCATTCATTATGTTATATACTTCACCCGAACCACAGCATGAGCCGGAAGAACAGCAAGAAGAATTTTGATTTTGTAAAGCAATCTCGCCATATTTGAGCTTTACCAATTCTTTGATGTTTGTTTTCTTTTCCATATTATACGTTTCTCCATTCTATCAGAGCAGTATTACCCTGTGATAATTGTTCTACTTTCTTAATCCAAACTAATTCGTTTTGCGCTTTCGCTTTCAGGAACGAATTTTGAGTATCTGTTAATGACAAGCAAGCATTAACCACCCACCATTTATTATTTATCCCGGCACGTTGTAAATCCATTTGCAGACGTTCCGCTTCAAATACAGGGGTTGCTTCGGGTAAAGTAACAATCACTACTTCTGTTTCCTTTGGATTACGCAGACGAGGTAATAAATTAGCTACTGCTCCCGTGACTTCTCCTTGTGTACGTTCTACCTCTTTATGGTAACTTTGAGTAGCATCCAAAAGCAATAAAGTATGTCCCGTTGGTGCGGTGTCAATCACAACAATTTCGGTTTCTGCCTTATCTACAATTTCGGCAAAAGCCTTGAATACCGCAATCTCTTGTGTACAGGGAGAACGCAAATCTTCCTCAATGTATTCCATATCTTCGGCGGTCACTGCTTCGGCTGCTTTACTACGGACTTCGTTCTTGTATTTCTCTAAAACTTCCGTTTCATCAATCCGACTTACTGTAATACCTGCTTTTATGGCAAGTTCATAATTCAGGTGGTTTGCCGGGTCGGTAGTTGTTAAATGCACTTTTGCACCGAGTTTTGTTAATTTCAGGGCTATTTCGGTCGCTAATGTAGTCTTGCCTACACCGCCTTTTCCCATTGTGAAAATAACCCTTTTGCCGGATGTATAAAGGTCGTTCACCAGTTCGTCTACACCTTTGGGAGCAACAATAGGTTTATAATTTACCTCACTGGATAGGCTATCACTATACAACATCCGCCGTATATTCGCTATACTGGATAAATTGTATGACCGTAAGGGAACATAATACAAAGGATAACCGGATAACTCCGTAGGCATACTTTGTAGGGCTTTCTGTTGCCTTTCGTGTAACTGATTGGAAACACTATCGTCTTTATCCAACTGTTGTAAAACTCCATTTATTATTAGTATCTGATTTTTAATTCCTAATAATTGCAGTTCGTGGGAAGAACGGGCAGCTTCTTTCAAAGGTGCAATATCGGGACGACTAACCAGCATAAGCCGGGTCGTACTTGCGTCAGAAAGTGTTTCAACTGCTTTTTTATAAATTTCTTTTCGTTCTTCCAATCCTGATAACTGACCTAAACAAGATGCACCATGTGTACTTTCACTAATGAATGTACTCCATGCTGACGGTAGTTGTAGCATCCGTAGTGTGTGCCCTGTGGGTGCGGTATCAAAGATTATATGGTCGAACTCTAATTGCTTTTGAGTGTCTGTAATGAAATCCGAGAACTCATTAAAAGCGGCAATTTCAACCGTACAAGAACCGGATAGTTGTTCTTCCATGTTTTGGATAACACTTTCAGGTAACTTTCCCCTGAAAGGTGCAATCACCCTTTCCCTGTATTCTGCTGCTGCCTGTTCAGGGTCAAGATTGACAACCGTTAAACCCGGTACTTCTGCAATTTCTGAACCGTGCCCGTTAAGCGACTGGTTGAAAACATCCTGCAAATTGGAAGCGGGGTCGGTACTGATAAGAAGTATTTTCTTTCCCTTGTCTGCCAATCCTACGGCAGTAGCACAAGCGATAGAGGTTTTTCCAACACCCCCTTTTCCTGTGAAAAAGAGGTGTTTTGTTAGGTCTATATCTAATATATTAAATGCTTTCATTGTGATGTTATACTTGTTTATTTTGAATATTATTTTGCGGGCATGAAATCCAAATTTATACCAGTCCATTCACTCATTTGTCGGGTGGTGGGGTAGGTTTTAGATACAGCCACTTCATCATCCACTAAGGTGATGGGTAATGCTTCTGCACCGTATTTTTGAAGATAATCGTTTACGGTCTGATTACTTACATAGATTTGAGGTTCATCCCTCAAATTATGGCGGGTAACTGTAACCCCTTGTCTTTTTAATGTTTCTATTACAACAGCAATCCGCATTAATTCGGGATTGATGTTTGTTCCACACAAACCCGTAGGACAACACATCGCCGGGTCGAAAATTTCTATCTTTTTCATTTTTACTTTTGATTTGATTGTTAAAACTCACTTATAGATAATACATGACTGCGTAATAAATCCCCACCACGATAAAGAGGATAGCGACTACTTTACGAAACCACTTTTCAAATACTTGCATTCTGTTATAGAACTTACCTAATCCGGCAACACTGTACGCCAATACCCATGCAACGAGAATAACAGGCAACCCGGTTGCAATCGCATAGACCACTGGTAAAAGATAACCACCCGTTTCTGCTGCCGACATTGGTATAAGCATACCGAAATAGAATATTCCGCTTGTAGGGCAGAAAGCAAGGGAAAATAGAATACCTAAGAATAGTGCGCCCCAGCCCCCTTTTGTTTTCTTCTTTAGGTTTTCCCCGCTAAAGTTGATTTTTGGCAAATTCAATTTGATAATATCGAGCATATAAATACCAATTACAATTAAAAGCGGTGCAATCAGCATTTCCCCATATTTGCTTATCGCCTTTTGTACCGAAAACATACTTGCCCCCTCACGAAGAATAGGAATAAGGATAAAGCCAAGAACCGTATAAGTAACCACTCTGCCTAAAGTATAAAGCAAACCATTTATAAATATCCGGTGATGGTTTTCAATATCCTTACCGATAAATCCTATTGCCGTTATATTTGTAGCCAACGGGCAAGGGCTTATAGCTGTTAATATTCCAAGTATAAAAGCAGTTATAGCGGGAACGGAATTATTGTCTAATATTGATTGAAGAAAATCCATTTGCTTACTGTTTTAGTAATTCATCAATCTTATTTTTGATACCGTCCTTAAATTTGTCAGGATAGCCCTTTGCATTGGCAAAACTAAACTCCGTCATATTATTGATATTCTCTTTTCCGTTCTTCCAGCCATTCACAAACAGGGACGACCATGTTACTTCGTACTTATCTGCAATCGGTTCATTTTCCTTTTTGGAAATATCAATTATTTTATAGACGATTTTCCCCGATGCAATTTCCTTTGAATAAAGACTATCCAAAAGTGCTTTCGTGTTTGCTTCAATCGCCCGGCAGGTTATACATCGTTGCGCTCCGTGAAAATAAAGCACTTCTACACGGTCAATCTGCGTAGCTTCACTGTTTGCTGTTGTTGTTTCTGTTTTCCCTTTTGCTCCATTTCCGCAAGAAATTAAAATAATCCCTGCAATTAATACATAGAATAACTTTTTCATGGTAATGTAATTATTTGGTTAGTAATTCTTTTATTTCTTTCAATGATAACCGTTTACCTGCCGACACAACTTTTCCGTCTATGACTAAAGCCGGAAGGCTTAATATGTTATATTCCATGATTTTTAATAAATCTTCCTCTTTTATCAAAGTGGCATCACTTCCTAATTCGGCAATAGCTTGTTTTGTCGTTTCATACAACGTTTTGCAACTGGGGCAACCTGTTCCTAATACTTTAATTTCCATTATCAAATAGCTTTAGAATTAATAATATAGATAATCGTAGTTCGTAGAACAACGAACAATATTCTTAAAAAAAGGTGCTGTATTATCCACAGCACGAAGTATCTTTACATTTACACTCACCGAAAAATCCGGCAAACAACTTTCGGGCAAGTTCCCAGTTTTCACGGTTAATGCAATACTTGACTTTCGGCGTTTCTATTTCACCTTGAATAAGTCCGGCATCTTTTAGCTCTTTCAGGTGTTGAGAAACTGTCGCTTTCGCTATTGGCAGTTCTTCGTGAATATCTCCGAAGTAGCAACTTTCCTGTCTTGCCAAAAAATTAAGGATAGCCATTCTTGCAGGATGTCCCAATGCTTTTGCAAAGCGGGCTATCTGTTCCTGCTCTGTTGTGTACTGTTTCGTTTTCACTTTATATCTCCTTTCTTGTTTGTTGTTCGCAAAACTACGAACATTATTTGAAACGGCAAAATAAATACGATTATTTTTTTTAGGTGCAAGGTGCAAGTATATATATGTATATATAGCTTGCACCTTGCACCTAAGTTGAAAGATTAATAATCAAAGACTTGCATAATTGAAAAATAACCTGTACTTTTGAACCCAAGATTAATGCAGACAAGGGGCAGACATAGAAGGACAAATACAAGTCTTTTGAAATCGTAACCAAGTCGTAACCTAAGATTGTTCATTGAAAATATAACGCTGATATTGAGCGGATTGTGTGGTAAGGTTCATTTACCTGTCTCTCCGCTAGAAAGCAGCTTTTTGCTGCTTTCTGTTTTTATGGAGAGTTTTTTCTCTAGTTGGTAATTGTAAGGAGAGGTGCTCGAGTGGTTGAAGAGGCACGCCTGGAAAGCGTGTATACCCCTAAAGGGTATCACGAGTTCGAATCTCGTTCTCTCCGCATCATTTTTTTACATTTTAATATTAATGAACGGCTGTTTTGACTTATCAAGGCAGCCGTTTGTTTTATATTGTTTTCGGGAATTCGGTTATTCCAATTCTTCAATAATCTTCTTTACATCTACCGGTTGTAATCGACCATATACCTTCTCGCCGATCATCACTACCGGAGCCAGTCCGCAGGCGCCTACACAACGCAGACAGTCTAATGAGAACTTTCCGTCCGGGGTAGTGTCACCGACTTCGATACCTAATACACGTTTGAACTCTTCCAGCAGTTTTTCTGAACCACGTACATAACAAGCTGTACCCATGCAAACAGAGATGGGATGTTTTCCTTTGGGAGTCATGGTAAAGAAAGTATAGAAAGTGACGACACCATACACTTTCGATACGGGAATTCCAAGTTTGGAAGCGATAATCCGTTGCGTTTCCTCGGGTAGATACCCTTGCAAATGCTGTGCCTCATGCAAAATATTGATAAGTTCGCCCGGTTTGTTTCCATGCTTGTCGCAGATCGTTTTGATTTGCTCTGCCATGTCACAGGCTAGTTTGATATCTGACATAATACTCTTCATTTAAAAGTTAATCAATCGCTTTGTTGAAATAATGCGTATGCAGGAGAGTTTCCGATTTCTCACCTAGCGGTTTGCCGAGATAATCCTCGTATAATGTCTTGATATACGGATTCTCGTGCGATTTGCGCAAAGGTTTGTTGGCGTCTTCACGGTAAAGTGCGTTGGCGCGTGCATAGAGTATTTCCGAGTTGCCGTGATGCAAAGGCTGCCCGCCGCCACCGATACAGCCTCCGGGGCAAGCCATAATTTCGATTACATGATATTCGTTATGTCCGTTCCGTATATCTTCCAGTAGATGACGAGCGTTGCCTAGTCCGTGTGCGATGCCTACTTTTAATTCAAATCCGTTTAGGTTAATGGTAGCACGACGGACGCCATTTAGTCCGCGTACCTGTTCGAAATTTACATTTTTCAAAGTTTCTCCGGTATAGATTTCATAGACAGAACGGAGGGCGGCTTCCATTACACCACCTGTTGTTCCGAAAATGACACCGGCACCTGTCGATTCACCCATCGGGTTGTCGAATGGGCTGTCCAGTACGAGAGGGAACCCGATATTGGCACGTTTAATTAGTCGTGCCAGTTCACGGGTAGAGATAGAATAATCCACATCGGGGATACCGTTCACTTTGAATTCATCACGTGCACATTCGTACTTTTTAGCCAGACAAGGCATGATAGATACGACAACCAGTTTTTCTCTGGGTATGCCCATTTTCTCCGCCCAATAGGATTTGGCAATGGAACCGAACATCTGTTGTGGGGAGCGGGCGGTGGACGGAATGTCCAGCATGTCCGGGAAATGATGTTCGAAGAAGTTGACCCATGCCGGACAGCAGGAAGTCAGGATAGGTAATCGTACGGATTTATCCCCGTTGAGATAACGTGTCAGGCGGTTCAGAATTTCAGAACCCTCTTCCATAATGGTAAGGTCGGCTGCAAAATCAGTATCGAATACATAGTCGAATCCCAGTTCGCGAAGTGCATACACCATTTTCCCGGTTACCAGAGTGCCGGGAGGAAATCCGAATTCTTCACCTAGGGCCGCCCGTACGGCAGGTGCGGTCTGCACAATCACTACTTTGTCCGGATTAGCCAGATCGTCGAGCAGACGGTTGGTGTAGTCACGTTCTGTTAATGCGCCTACGGGACAGACAGCCACGCACTGACCGCAGTAAGTACATTCACTTTCTGTCATCATTCGGTCAAAGGCAGGAGCGATGGTTGTATTGAATCCGCGACGGATGGCACCCAATGCTCCGACCGTCTGTACATCATTGCAAACACTTTCACAACGGCGACAGAAAATGCATTTATCCATATTACGGACGATAGAAGCGGTAATTTCCCGTTTGCGGGGGGGACAGCTCACCGCCATTGAAAGGCATTTCGCGAATGTTGAAACGCAGTGCTAACGTTTGGAGCTCGCAGTTGCCGCATTTAGGGCAAGTGAGGCAGTCATTGGGGTGATCCGAAAGGATCAGTTCAGCCACCACTTTGCGAGCGTTCATTACGCGCAGGGTACTGGTTTTTACTACCATGCCCTCCGTGCAACGGGTAGCGCAGGCAGGAGCCAGGTTGCGCCGTCCCATCACTTCAACCACACAAATACGGCAGGAAGCCGGATTATTTTTTATACAGGTTCCTTTCAGGTCGATATGACACAGCGTAGGTATATTGATACCGATTTTGATAGCGGCTTCAAGAATAGTGCTTCCCTCGGGCACAGTGATGAAATGACCGTCTATCTGGAGAGTAATTTGTTTTTCTTCCATAGTAAATAAGATTTTAGCAGACAAGAATAGCATTGAATTTGCAGCGTGCCATGCACATGCCGCACTTGATACATTTATCGGGAGCAATGACATGTGGTTTGCGCACCAGTCCGCTGATAGCATCCGCCGGACAGTTTTTGGCGCATAGATGACAACCAATGCAACGTTCCGGACTGATGGTATATGTTAATAGTGATTTACATTGCTTGGCGCGACAAGTCTTATCCCGTACGTGTTCCATATATTCATCGTAGAAGTTATCCAATGTGGATAAAACGGGATTCGGAGAGGTTTGTCCCAGTCCGCAGAGGGCCGTATCTTTGATGACTTGTCCCAAAGTGGCAAGTGTGTCCAGGTCTTTTTCTGTGCCTTTTCCTTCTGTAATCTTGTTCAGTAGTTCCAACAGACGTTTGTTTCCAATGCGGCAAGGTGTGCATTTCCCGCAGGACTCTTCCACTGTAAAATCCAGATAAAAGCGGGCTACGGATACCATGCAGTCGTCCTCATCCATGACAATCATCCCTCCTGAACCCATCATGGAACCGGCCGAGAGAAGGTTGTCAAAGTCAATGGGAGTGTCCAGATGTTTTTCTGTCAGACAGCCGCCTGACGGTCCTCCTGTTTGTACAGCTTTGAACTTCTTTCCGCCTTTGATGCCTCCTCCGATTTCGTAGATTACTTCCCGAAGAGTAGTTCCCATCGGCACTTCGATCAGTCCGACATTATTAATCTTTCCGGCAAGAGCAAACACTTTGGTTCCTTTGGAACGTTCTGTGCCAATCGTTGCAAACCAGTCGGCTCCTTTAGTTAGAATAATGGGAATGTTGGCAAGCGTTTCCACATTATTCACATTGGTTGGTTTTCCCAGATAACCGGATTCGGCAGGGAAGGGAGGTTTCAGGGTCGGCTCTCCCCGTTTTCCTTCCATCGAATGAATAAGGGCAGTTTCTTCTCCGCATACAAAAGCTCCGGCTCCGTAACGTATTTCTATGTCGAAACTGAAATCTGTTCCTAAGATATGATCCCCCAGTAATCCGTATTCGCGTGCCTGATTGATAGCTGTTTTCAGTCGGTTGATAGCTAACGGATATTCGGCACGGATATATACTAATCCTTTGGTGGACCCGATGGAATAACCGCAGACACACATCGCTTCTACAATCGAATGTGGATCGCCCTCCATAATGGAACGGTCCATGAATGCACCGGGATCTCCTTCGTCGGCGTTACAAACCACGTATTTGACATCTGACTGTTGTTTGTTGGCAAATTCCCATTTCAGTCCCGTTGGGAAACCGCCACCGCCACGTCCGCGAAGTCCCGAACGTTTGATAATATCAATAACGTCCGTCGGCTGTTTGTTAAGCAGGCAATCGGCCAATGCAAAGTATCCTTCACGGGCGATATACTCTTCGATATTTTCGGGATCGATAAAACCACAGTTACGCAATGCAATGCGGAGTTGTTTCCGGTAGAAATCCATGTGCTTGGAGTCGCTGACGGTATGTTCCGTTTTAGGATCTACATATAGCAACCGTTCGATTCTTCGTCCTCCGATGATATGCTCGTTGATGATTTCTTCCGCATCTTCGGGAGTGACTTGGGTGTAAAAGGTATTATCGGGGATGATTTTCACGATAGGACCTTTTTCACAGAAGCCGAAACAGCCTACGGTGATGACTTCTACTTTGTCGGTGATTTCGTTCTTTTTAATGGCTTTTAGAAGATTGTCTGTAATACCCTGGCTGGAAGATGCCTTACAGCCTGTACCACCGCAGATCAGAATCTGAAGATGTTGTGCACCGGATGCCAGTCCGTAACACTTTTCAGTCACCTTTTCATTACTTTCTTCGCGCAATGAAAGATTGTGCTCTGCTCTCTTCCTGATTGTTGCCAAATCATGGATAGATAAAATTTTCATAAGTATCAGAATTGTTAGTCGGTTTTTTGCAAATATAATTCTTTGTTTGAAATAACAGCGTAGTCTCGTACAAATAAAATTGTTCTTTGACGGAGGATTTAGGTAAATAAATCTCTATCTTCGTATTTAATAGGTATCAAACCTAAAAAATATAACTGAAGTATGAGACGAATTTTATTTGGACTATGTTTTCTATCTTTTCTGAACATTGCATCCGGACAAGAGATTCCTTTGCCGGAAAAGATGCCGCAGACACATCCGCGGGTACTGACTACTCCGGCGGGAAAGCAGGAAACATGGAAGCTGATTAAAAAAGAAGAATGGGCGAAAGATGTTTTCAATAAATTGAAGGAACGGACGGAAGTATATACGAACCTGACGGATGCTCAACCGGCGTGGTTGCTGTCTCGTTTGGCAATGTACTGGAAGTCTCATGCCACGGAAGTATATGTGAAAGGTGAAACGTTCGACCATGCAGGTGGTGAAAGAGCTCCTTATCCCACTGTGCGCTACACGGGAACCCGTGGCACAGCTGCTACCCACGGCCGTCCCAAATTGGCGGATGTCGTTCCTTATGATGATGAGGACGGGAATGTCACTTTCTGCAATAATGCACTTCCCGACCGTCCTATGGAGAGTGTACACCCATCCAAAACAGGCCGGAATATTGAAAGCCTGAACTGCGAAATCCTGGGAATTGCCCGTGATGCCGCTTTCCTTTATTGGATGACGGATGAAGAGAAATTCGCTAAACTTGCCGCAGGGGTCTTTGATACATATATGACAGGTATTTATTATAGAAACGTGCCCATCGACCTGAATCACGGCCATCAGCAAACATTGGTAGGATTGACTTCTTTCGAAGTCATCCATGAAGACGCACTCCATATCGCTGTCCCTTTATACGATTTTCTATATAATTATCTAAAGGCCAATTACCCGGATAAAATGGAAATCTACGCCGGAGCTTTTAAGAAATGGGCGGATAATATCATAGCGAACGGTGTACCTCATAACAACTGGAATTTGCTACAGGCACGGTTTATTATGAATGTCGGATTGGTATTGGAAGACAATAAAGAATATGCCGACGGAAAAGGACGTGAATATTATATCGACTATGTGATGAACCGTTCCAGCATCCGCCAATGGAGTCTGACGCAATTGGCAGATTATGGTTTCGATATAAATACGGGAATTTGGGCAGAATGTCCGGGATATAGCAGTGTGGTAATCAATGATTATGCCAATTTCGTGAATCAGTTTGATACGAATCTGCAATATGATTTGGTGAAAGCAATGCCTGTATTGTCGAAAGCGGTAGCAACCACTCCCCAATATCTGTTTCCCAACCGTATGATTTGTGGCTTTGGAGATACGCATCCGGGATATTTGAGTACGAATTTCTTTATCCGTATGATACAGAATGCACAGGCGAACGGGAAGAAAGAACAGGAAAACTATTTCACGGCTTTATTGAAATGCCTGAACCCGGATTTGGGAAATGATAAAACAGAAAAGAAGAATGTGCGTGTATCTGTCAATTCTTTCTTTGAAGATAAACCGCTGACGCTAAATCCCAAAGTGCAGCCGGGAAAGATAGAAGATTATGTTTCTCCTTTGTTTTATGCTCCCAATGTGTCATGGCTGGTACAGCGTAACGGTATGCATCCGCGCAACAGTTTGATGATTTCGTTGAATGGCAGTGAAGGTAATCACATGCACGCTAACGGCATTTCGATGGAACTTTACGGAAAAGGATACGTATTGGGTCCGGATGCAGGTATCGGGCTTTTCTTGTACAGCGGACTGGATTATGCGGAATATTATTCTCAATTCCCCAGTCATAATACAGTTTGTGTGGATGGAATATCGAGCTATCCGGTGATGAAAAGTAACCATTCTTTTGATTTGCTTTCCTGTTTCCCGGCATCAGCGGAACCGGGCAAAGCATTTACGTCCGTTACTTACAGTAACCTTTATTTCCGTGAACCGGAAAGCAGGGCGGATCAGACCCGTATGATGAGTATTGTCACTACTGGGGCGGAGACGGGGTATTATGTCGATGTATTCCGCAGCCGGAAAGAGAAAGGAGGCGATAAGATGCACGATTACTTCTATCACAACCTTGGGCAGACTTTGACATTGACGGCAGCAGATGGCAGCGACCTGAATCTCCAGCCTACGGAAGAACTCGCCTTTGCAGGCGCACATCTTTACGCTTATTCCTATTTATATGATAAGAAAGTGGCTGCAACCGCTAAGGATGTCAAGGCAACTTTCACCATAGATATGAAAGATAAGGACGGCGATGATATATACATGAATCTTTGGATGAAAGGCGAACCGGATCGTGAAGTCTTTACGGCTTTGGCGCCAATGACCGAAGGGCTAAGCCGTACACCGAATATGCCCTATAATATAAAGGAGCAGCCGACGCTGACATTTGTTGCCCGTCAGCATGGAGAAGCTTGGAATCGTCCTTTTGTCTCGATATATGAACCGAGTACGAAAAAGGAACCGTCTGCTATTCAGTCCGTCTCTTACTTTGATGCAGAAGGAGCAGGTTTGGAAGACTTTGCCGGTATCTGTGTGAAAAGCAAAAACGGACGTATAGATCATATCTTCTCTCTATCTGATGCTGCACAAACCGCTATTTATCAAGGAATGAAAGTGAAAGCGGATTATGCTGTTATCAGCAATGAATATGCAGGAAACCGGACGTTGTTTTTAGGGAATGGGACCCAATTGGTTGCACCCGGGGTAATGATTCAGACCGACAATGCCGCTAATGTATTGCTCGAAAAGAAAGAAGGGAAATGGTATATTATTTCTTCTGCTCCCTGTACGGTTGTTATCGGCGATAAGAAGATAAAATCCGATGCTTCGTCGGAGCCTATGTTGTTGCGTATCTGATGTTTCATTGGTAATAAAGAAAAATTGTATATCTTATCCGTAGTATGGTATATTATGGCCTAAGATGGAAATTGTTGCAATAAAAAACAAAAAAAGCGTGTTTAAACGTTTTTAATACTATATTTTTTCTAATTTTGTGGCTTTCTGTCCAAGTAGTATATAAAATGGACAGTAAGCCCTTTTTTTGTGGGTAAATATTTAGTGGGAAATATTTAGTGGGAAATAAATGATGGTATATGTGATGAGAAATGGTCGCAGGGTAATAGCTGCGTTATCATTTCTGTTATTATGTTGTGGTGTACATGTGCACGCACAACGGGTGGCTGTAAAGACAAATGCATTGGGTTGGCTGACCGCCAGTCCGAATGTAGAAGCAGAATTTGTATTGGGTAGTCATGTCTCCTTGAACATGGGGATTGCTGCGAACCCAATCAGTACAGACAACTTTAAAACGACTTTCACGCATTTTCAGCCTGAAGTTCGTTACTGGCTAAATCGTCCGATGGTGAGTCATTTTCTTGGAATCACCGCTTTCGTGAATAATTTTGATATGATGGTAAAAGATGTGCATCACAAAGGCGATGCATACGCCGCTGGTTTGACCTATGGATACGCATGGGTGCTGGGCGATCATTGGAACATCGAAGCAACTGCCGGAGTGGGTGTGTTGCGCTACCGTCAGTTTAAGTATGATAAGGGTACTCCGAAACCGGGTGCGGTCAACGATAGTAAGACCACCATTGCACCTGTCAAACTGGGGGTATCCTTTGTTTATATTATTCGATAACGAACATTAGCTAGTCAGAAAAGAGAATGAAAATCAATTTGAAACGTGATAGATTAACAGGTATACTTCTGGTGGCGATGATGTTCGTCGGTATGAATGTATCCGCCCAACGGATCCGCGTGCAGGGGCATATCACAAACCCGCAGGGAAAAAGTGTTCCGAATGTAAATGTGTTGAATCCGGTCAATGACGAACGTATAGAAATGTCCGACGAGGATGGCCGTTACAGTGTCTTGGTTGAGAAAAACGGCTCGTTGAAGTTTACATGTGTCGGTTATGAAGACAAAACAGTGAAGGTGGCAGGAAAGCAGATTCTGAATGTAGTATTGAAAGATGCCGTCATCGAACTGGACGAAGTTACAATTACTTCCAAAGTGAAGGACAAAGTGATTCCGGAACCTACGGACATCGAAATCAAAGGTAATTATTTCCATCTGAAAACTCGTGTCCCGGTGCCTAAGGAGATGTTTAACTCACATCGTCGCTTGGTATTGCAGCCTTCCATTTATGATGTGACACTGAAAAAGCGTCTGTTGATGCGTCCTGTTGTATTCGACGGGGATACTTATAATACAACGCAAAATCGAATGTACGATTATGATATGGATAAAGATCCTTTGCACGATTATATCCGTGTGAAAACTACTTCTTCGCGCAAGGGGGATATTATTGCTTACCATGATTCTATCTATATAGAATATCTGCAACATGACTACCGTGCAGATGTGCATCTGGCGATGGAGAATTACCGGAATATCATTTATCGTGACTCTTTCTCCATTGCACGCGGAACGGTCAACCCGCTTCGTTTCTTGGAGTATAAATTCTCCGCTTTCAGCCTGACGGACGAGAAATATCTTCCGAAACCCGTGATGCAATTGCGGGATACGAAAGGTGAGGTAAACTTAACCTTCCTGGTAGGTAAAGCCGACCTGGATGATAAGAATCCACAGAATCAGGTGGAACTGAACCGGTTGAACCAGGAATTGCGTGGTATTGAGACGAACCCGGATGCCTCTTTGAAGAGTTTTCATATTACGGGGGTAGCTTCGCCGGACGGTTCTTACGCGACGAATCTTCGTCTGGCAAAATTGCGTACGGATAAGGCCCTGGAACGTATACTGGCACAACTGGACCCGGAAACACGTAAACTGTTGGAGGTGAAATCGGATGCATCGGTTGCCTCCTGGAAGGAGGTAGCTGAATTGCTGAAAAAAAACTCCAAGCCGGAACTGGCTAAAGAAGTAGAGGACTTAATCAAACAATATGCAGCTACTCCTTACCGGTTGAATGGGGTCTTGAAATCGAAACCTTTCTACAAGGAACTTGCGGCTACTTATCTGCCTAAATTGAGAAAGGTGCAATATACCTATGGTTATTCAATCTTCCGTTCTTTGACGGACGACGAGATTAGAGAACTTTACAGAAAGAATCCGAAGCAACTGACCCGTTTCGAATATTACCGTATGATTACGACAGCAAAAACTCCCGACGAAAGGGAAAAGTATTGCAGGGAAGCTCTTGAACTTTATGATAACTTTACGTATGCAGCCAATGAACTGGCAGTGGCAACGATACAGAAAGATACTCCGGATTCACGTATTCTCGAACCGTTTGTCAGTAAATCGGCACCGGCGGAGTTATTGTCCAATCAGGCTATTGCCTTGCTGCATGAAGGGAAATATACAAAAGCAGATTCAGTCTTGACCTTGGTTCCCGAAGAAGCGGTTTCTGAAGATTTGCAGGCCATTGTTCAGGCATTGGCCGGTTATTATAATGATGCTTTCGAAAAGGTGGCGGCTACCAGCCCTTTCAATGAGGTGGTGATGCTGCTGGCAATGAAGAAGAATCAGGAAGCATGGGATAAGATTTCTACCATGGATGTAGAGACCGCCCGCGAATATTATATAAAAGCGATTGCCGCCAACCGCCTGGAGAAAATAGGTGATGCGATTATGAGCATTGAGAAGGCCCTTGAACTTGATCCTTCCTTATTGGAAGTAGCGAAGGTGGACGGTGATATTATTGACTTGCTGCCGGAAGAGCAGAAAATTAAATAATGATATATACAACAAGAGTAAACGATGAATATCTTCAGAATCAACAATAAATATGTAGCAGTGGCAATCTTCCTGATGCTTGCTGTTACCTTACAGGCACAGGATTATGGTGCATTGCAATATATGTTACAGAAACGGCCTGCAAATGAAAAGTTCGAGAGCAATAAATTCAATGAACATCTCTTTTTCTCTGCCGGAATAGGGCCATACAGCTTGTTAACAAGTGGAGATAGTCAGGATGGAATGGGAATGACCGCCCATCTCTTTATGGGAAAGTGGATTACTCCGGTTCATGGACTTCGGATAGGGGTGAATTTAGGTTATCTGCCGTCGAGTATCTACGATTCTAAAATAAAAATGGGTGGCGGCAGCCTGGACTATCTGTTGAATATGTCCTCCCTGGCATACGGATACAATGCAAACCGTTGTTTTGAGTTAGTAGGGATTGCAGGTATAGAAGCCGGTTATTCTAAGGTGGGCGACAATAGCGATCGTTCCGAAAAGTATCCGGATTTGAAAGGCGGCGGTCAGCTTTATTACGGCGCTCATCTCGGTTTACAGGGAAATGTACGTCTTTCTTCTACATTGGATTTGTTTGTAGAACCGCGGATCGGATGGTATAATGACGGTTTTGCGTATACGGAAAGTTGGAGAAACTATAAAATGGCTGGTTCGGTTCTGGTAGGTCTGACCTATATGCCTGCTGCTCCGATGGGAACTAAGATTCATTTCGATGATTTCGATAAAAGTTCCTTCCTGAATCATATGTTTATCTCTTTATCCGGTGGTATCAGTACACTGAAAGTTCCGGGAATCAAGAATACGATTAAAGGATTAGGTCCCCAGTTCTCTGCCGGAATCGGTAAATGGTTCAGTCCTTCTTCCGGTCTGCGTTTGTCCGGGACGGTTGGACTTTCAGACACCCCTTCGGGCAGTGCAAGCGGCTACTTTAAACATGTCGATCTGCATGCGGACTATCTGTTGAATATCAATAATGTTCTTTGGGGATATGATGAAGACAGAATATTTAGTCTGATCGGTATTGCCGGAGTTAACCTGGCAGGTACGAAAGGAGTGGATAAAACCGCCAAGTATGCTCCGGGAATAGGAGTCGGTGTGCAAGGAAGTTTCCGTATCAACCGTTCTGTGGATTTATTTATAGAACCTCGCCTCAATGTGTATAATAAGAGATATGCAGGAGGTCGCGGAGTAGGTGGCAATACGGATCAGCTCGGAGAGTTGAATTTTGGTTTGACTTATCATACGATTGACCGTGCGGCACGTCCGAAGAACGGATTCTCAAGCAATCACATCGCAGACAATCTGTTTATGACTTCGGGAATCGGTGTGCAAATGTTCCTGAATAAGACGAATCTTGAAAACCTTGGTTCTTTAGGTCCGCAGGCTTCTGTCTCTATCGGTAAGTGGTTGAGCCCTTATTCCGGTTTGCGCCTGGTGGGTACGGGTGGATTCTTTACGAACTATGTAGTTCCGGGAAGTGTTAAAGCGGGCAAACTTAGACATGCCAGCGTCAGTGGTGGTCTTGATTACTTGTGGAACATAACGTCTACCATGAGTGGATATAATCCCGATCGTATCTTTGATTTAATAGGTTCGGTAGGTGTCAACCTTGCTTATACTTCCAAATCAGACCATAAGTTCCAACCGGGTATTAATGCAGGCATACAGGGATTATGGCATGTGAATGATTTTCTCGGTTTGTACATTGAACCGCAGATTCGCTTGTATGGAGATAAATTCATTGAAGGTAATCTGGGCTTTATGCAGAAAGACGTAATGGTAGGAGTCAATGCAGGTTTCCACTATCGCTTTGTTCCTTATTCAAAAGCAGCCAATCGCAGCGTGTTTGGTCAGGATGACAAGCGTTACTTCATCTCCGGTGCACTTGGATTGGGTAGCTTGCTCGTAGCCAACAAAGATTTGGTGAAGAATGCAGGTGTAGAAGCAAAAGGAAGCATAGGTAAATGGTACACTCCGTTATCTGCATGGCGGGTAAATGGAACAATTATGTACAAGGCCAAAACGTCGTCGAAGATGAATCTTCATTATGCCGGTTTGGGTATGGATTATATGATGAGTCTGGCCACATTGGCAAAAGGATACAGCCCCGACCATGTGATAGATGTTGTTCCTTTTGTGGGAGTTACGGCCGGACTGGTACGCCGTTACGGTAAGTTCCGAGCAGTGCCGGGACTGGATGCCGGTGTGCAGGTAAAGCTGAAAGTGGCTTCTTCTTTGTATCTGTATGCCGAACCTAAAGTCGGTATCCGTACCGATACATACGATGGCTCCGAACAGGGAAGACCTGACCGCGTAGCTTCCATGGTAGGTGGATTATTGTACAGATTCAAGATGCCTACTTTCCAATAAGAAGAAAAATAAGAAATCGAATAAAAAGGGTTGCGCAATACCGGATTAGTGATTGTGCAACCCTTTTTGTATTCCATTTCCAAGAAATTACGGTTACATAAACGTTACATTAATATTACTTCCATTTCTACCTGATAATGAATAAAATGAATCTTTAGAATTCATTTTCTCCCTTGCTATTCTCCTCTACTTTTGCTCCAGAAATTAAAACGAAAACGTATGAAAACGATTACTGAAGCAATATCGAAACAAAGTTCAAACAGAAGATTAGCCGATTTCCTCTTTATTCTATGGGCAGGTGGAGCAGCCCTTCTTTCTTACTCACTGGTTTATACATTGCGCAAACCTTTCACAGCTGCTACTTTTGACGGGATAGAAGCATTCGGCTTTGATTATAAAGTACTGGTTACTATCATTCAGATAGCAGGTTATCTGATAGCCAAGTTTATAGGTATCAAGTTGATTTCCGAATTGAAGAGAGAGAATCGCCTGAAGTTTATACTCGTTTCCATTGCCGTAGCGGAATTGTCATTGGTTGCGTTCGGAGCACTTCCCACTCCTTATAATATGTTTGCCATGTTCTTCAATGGATTGTCATTGGGCTGTATGTGGGGAGTTATTTTCAGTTTTATCGAAGGTCGCCGCACTACGGATATTTTGGCCAGTCTTTTAGGAATCAGTATTGTTATCAGTTCGGGAACGGCAAAATCCATCGGATTGTTCGTTATGAATACATTGAACGTCAGCGAATTTTGGATGCCGGCACTTATCGGTGCTTTTGCACTTCCTTTATTGGCTCTTTTGGGATATAGCTTAACCCGTTTGCCACAACCTACGGCACAAGATATAGAACAAAAGAGTAGTCGTGTAACTCTGAATGGCAAGCAACGGAAAGAACTGTTCATCGACTTTATGCCATTTCTTGTATTATTGTTTGTAGCTAACCTAATGTTGGTAGTGCTTAGAGATATTAAGGAAGATTTCCTGGTGAAGATTATTGATATGAACGGACAGTCCTCATGGATGTTTGCGCAGGTAGATACAGTCGTTACATTAATAATTCTGGCGTTATTCGGAGCGATGGTCTTTGTGAAAAGTAACATAAAAGTTTTGGTTGCCCTGCTGGGATTGGTCGTACTTGGGACAGCCACCATGAGTTTTATATCTTTCAATTATGATTCTCTGCAATTGGATGCAATCACCTGGCTGTTTGTCCAAAGTCTCTGTCTGTATATTGCCTACCTCTGTTTTCAAAGCATTTTTTTCGACCGCTTCATCGCTTGTTTCAAGATAAAAGGAAATGTCGGTTTCTTCATTGTGACCATTGATTTTATCGGATATACGGGAACTGTACTTGTCTTGATGTTCAAAGAATTTGCCCATGTAGACATAAACTGGTTGGAATTTTATAATATATTATCCGGTTACGTAGGACTGATCTGTACGGTTGCTTTCACCTGCTCCATGATTTACCTGATACAGCGCTATAAAAAAGAGAAACAGCTGAAGAAAGCGAAAGAAGCCGAAATGAGCAACGGGATAAAATTTACGGGAGAAGGTATGGAGCCAACTACTTTTTCACAAATTTGATAAAAGGTGGACGATGAAAATAATAGGACTATATTTGAAATTCTCCTTCCTTCTATCTCTAATACTAACGACTTCCCGGATAACGGCACAGAATCTGCCCGATGGCATACAATATAAAATCACCGGGCGTCTATTAATGGATGGAGGAGTGTATCTGAAGAATCCGAATAACTTTGGCAACGGCACGGAATTTAATGACCTTCGCATCGGTGTAAAAGCTACCTATCAGAACTGGGGAATGAAACTGGAAATGGGATATGCCGGAAACAAAGTAGCCATCAAAGATGCTTTTGCCACCTATTCCTATAAGAATAGTTCCATTCAGATAGGACAATTCTATGAGCCATTCAGTCTCGATATGATTTGTAGTACATTTGATCTTCGCTTCAACCAATCTCCGGGAGCTGTGCTGGCATTGACAAATAGCCGACGTATGGGAGTAGCCTATTCCTATCGTACCCAATATTACTATCTGTGTGGCGGATTCTTTACCGATAATGATTTGAGCAACCTGAAAAATGCATCGCAAGGATATGCCATTGACGGACGTTTGGTTTACCGTCCACTTTATGAGCAAGCGAAACTGATACATATAGGATTAGCAGCTATCCATCGTACACCGGACGGCACGCTTCCCGAAGATGAGAACAGGAATACGTTTACTTATAAATCTCCGGGCGTGAGCACGATTGATAATCGTACATTAATACAAGCAGATGTAGATCATGCAGCATCCCAATTTAAAATAGGAACCGAACTGCTAATTTACTATCATAAATTCTTTCTTCAGGGTGAATACATCCGCGCCCATGTAAAACGGGAAAAGGGTTTTGAGAACTATACGGCACAAGGAGCTTATCTGCAATGTTCCTGGCTATTGTTGGGACAGAATTATCTGTATGACGAAGAAGTAGCCTGTCCCGGAAGACCGGAAGGAAAAGCACTTGAACTATGTGCCCGTTTCAATTATCTCTCTCTGAATGATGCCGGAATAAAAGGCGGAACACAGAAAGACCTCTCCTTCGGATTGAATTACTATATCAATAAACACATTGCTGTCAAATTGAATTATAGCTACTTCATCCCCGGCTCGCATATCAAAGAGATCGAAAGCACAAACTTTAGTGTAGTACAGGGACGTTTTCAATTCATATTCTAGTACTTGGCAGTTCCGTTCGAATAAAGCTATAATAAAGAATAGGAAGGTGTATTGTATACTAGTTTTACTAAATGTTTCAAAGACATATCGAGAGCACTGCCGACTCAATATGCAGAACCGTATGTAAAAAGTAAAAAATAAGAAGACAGAAAAAACTGGAATGTTCTAGGTAAATCTCCTTTATTGTTCGTAATAGACAATAAAGGAGATTTTTTGCATTGGTTATTTTTTCTATAGTTTCTGTTACCAGTTTGCCAACCTGGGTGGAATAGAAAGTATAGTTTTAGAAAGAACTTCAATAAACAGAATAATTAAAATATAACATAGTTTAGTGATATGAATATAGTAGGAGTTTTATCAGGTAAAAGAAAATGTTTGTTAGCAATAGCTATTGCATTTTCGACATTCGGGAATGCCCAATTAGTAACCTATCCGGAAGGATTGAACACTGGTATGCCACATAATGATGATTATACAGTCAAAGTACGTGAAGCAGGCGGTGAATGGAAAGATGTATTCGAATATGAAGTCCAAGTAGATATGGATCGGGTACAATCTGCTTCAATGGTACAGTTTGATATAGGCAGTCCCGTAGAAGTGATGGTGAAAAAGAACAATGGCACCATTCAGGATGTGAAAATCCGTCCGTTAGCAATAGGTATACAACATACGGTAAACCACAATGCTATCTTTTTTACACTCACTAGACCTCAATGCCTGTCGATTGAGTTTAACGGTGATCGTTTGCATAATCTTCATTTGTTTGCTAATCCTTTGGAAACAGAAACTTATACTGAAAGCAGTGACAAAGTAATGTATTTCGGACCGGGTGTCCATCGTCCGAAAGATTTGCCGAACACACAGATACAGATTCCTTCCAATACTACTGTTTATTTAGCTCCCGGAGCTGTTGTAAAAGCTAAATTATTGATTGACAAAGCTGAAAATGTACGCATTGTCGGGCGTGGTATTCTCGACCATCCGATCCGTGGAATAGAAGTTACTCATTCTAAAAATATATGGATTGACGGTATTACAGTTATAAATCCAGATCACTATACAGTATTTGGTGGTGAGTCTACAGGGTTGACCATCAATAATTTAAAGTCTTTTAGTTGTAAAGGATGGAGTGATGGCATAGATCTGATGTGTTGCAGTGACGTATTAATAGACAATGTTTTTATGCGGAACAGTGATGATTGTATTGCCATCTATGCCCATCGCTGGAACTATTACGGAGGAAGTCGTAACGTGACTTTACAGAATTCAATCCTTTGGGCGGATATTGCTCATCCGATCAACATTGGAGGACACGGTAACCCGGACGATAAGGCTGGAGAGATTCTTGAGAATATAACTGTCCGTAATGTCGATATTCTGGAACATGATGAAGATGATCTTCTTTATCAGGGCTGTATGGCAGTGGATTGCGGTGATAAAAACTTGGTACGCAAGGCATTATTTGAGGATATCCGTGTAGAGAATATCCAGGAGGGAAGATTGTTTCATATTAATGTTCGTTTCAATTCAAAGTATGATAAGCAACCCGGCCGGGGAATTGAAGATATTATTTTTCGGAATATCATTTATAATGGAGTAGGGGAGAATCCATCTCTATTGAAAGGGTTTGATAAAGAACGTTCCGTCAAGAATATCATCTTCGATAATGTGATTATCAACGGCATGAAGATGAAAAATATAGATGATTTTATCACGAATGAATACATAAAGAATATCACAGTCAAATAGCATAATCTGGTATATGAAGTATGAATGGAAAAATCTCTTTGTATTAGGTGCAAACTTCTTTTCTTCTAATATCAAACTTTCTTTAGGTTAAACATAAACTATAAATGCAAGTTTCATTTATATAATTAGAACTTGCAATTATATAAATGAAACTTTCGTTTTTATAATCAAAGCTTGCAATTATAGATTTCTATTAGATAAGAGTAACTTTAGTATTAGAAGGAAAGAACTTTGCAATAGGAAGATAATAACTTATCTATTAATAGATGAGAGCAAAGCTGCACTGGAATCAGAATTAAGGAGTCTGGAAGAGAACCATGAGTATAAATACAAGAGTTTTATTCCCGGGTTTATGCTAATCAAAGTAAATGTTTCATTCACTTTGAACTCCTTTTTATTACTAAATACTATCTTTGCTTATCACTTGTATAAAAAACGAATCGCACTATGATTAACAAAATTATATGGATTATTGGGATTGTATGGATTGGGAATATTCAAAATGGAGTGCAAGCGCAACGACGTAACTTTATCCATCCCGGAATCACCTATACCCAAGGTGATTTAGACCGGATGAAAGCTATGGTCAAGGCGAAACATGAGCCTTATTATTCTACTTTTCTGAAATTAAAGGAATCTCCCTATTCTTCACTCAATACGCAAGTTATCAATCGGGGAAAACAAATCAGAGAAGGACGTTTTAATGCTACTATCGGAGTAGATGGCAGGCGGGCACATGACTTAGCATTGCTTTGGCATCTGACGGGCGATGAGGCTTATGCCCGTAAAGCGGTCGAATATCTGAATGCTAATTCTTATTATACCAATACAAGTAGTCGTGGAACAGGACCATTAGATAACGGAAAGATTTACCTTTTAATTGATGCCGCCGAATTAATGCGTGATTATTCCGGTTGGAAAGTAGAAGGCCAGCAACGTTTTAAAAATATGTTGGTCTATCCTGGATATAGCAATACGGAAGATTTCTCTTCCAAATATGCAAATTACTGGGATGATTCAAAGAACGGAGTTACATTCTATTGGAATATTTTTAATTTCGATGCCGCAAGGTTTGGTAATCAAGGACTTTTCGCTGCTCGTGGAATGATGGCAATGGGGATTTACTTAGATAACGAAGTAATGTATGACCGTGCTTACCGTTATTTATTGGGAATGAAGCATCGACCGGATGATTTACCTTATCCTTCAGGACCGACGGTCACTAGCAAAGAACCGATTAAGAAATCACCAACCATGCTTGATTATAAATTGGAAGGAAGAGAAAACAAGATTTCAGATTATGGATACGATGAACAGCTACAGTATTATATCTATCCAAACGGTCAATGTCAGGAGTCGAGTCGCGACCAGGGACATGTATTGGCAGGTATCCACAATTATGTAGCTATCGCAGAAATGGCATGGAATCAGGGAGATTCTTTGTATAATTGTCTCAATAACCGTTTGCTTCTTGGTTTGGAATGGAACTATCGTTATAACCTCTCTAAAGTCCAGACCTATGAAGAGCAAAAAGAGCCTTGGGAACCGACAAGTTATAGTAAGAATTCAAATGAAGTTACCTTTGAGAACGGAAAATTTCTCCAGATAAAAAGCCGTAGTGGACGTTGGGAATCCGTAGCCGTATCTCCTCACGGACGTGGAGACGTAGCAGGTAGTGGCGGAACTCGTGAAATGGCATTGGCGCATTATGCAGTACGTGCTGGATTGCCGGAGAACAACTATACCTGGTTGAAACGTTACCGTGATTATATGATAGAACATCACGGTTGCGAAAACTGGGGGATAGCACCCAACTGGTTTTATGAATGGACTGACTGGGGAACATTGACCAAGCGATTGACTCCCTGGATGGCAGGCGATCCCGTTTCTTTCTCTACGGGAAAGCGTGTATCAGGAATTCATTTGCTACCTAGTGAAATATCGGCTGCCGATTACGATTATTATTGTCTTGCGGAAGATCCCGAAGGGCATACCTATCACAATGTAGGAAAGAAACGTGGCAACGAATACAGACCTGACGGAGCAGTAGAGCTACGAAAAGAAGAAGATAATTACGTCGTTACCCAAATAGAAGATGGAGAATGGATGAATTATACTGTAAGTATTCCTACCGATGGAGATTATACCGTTTATCTTGTTTATCAATCAAAAGGAAATTCTTTATTGTCCGTAGCTTCTGATTCAGAAGTAAAGACAGAACCCATGCAATTACCCAGTTCTATACAATGGACGGAAAGAGAAATAGGAAAACTCACTCTTCCCGCAGGAGCTTGTGTACTTCGTTTACAGATAGAGCAAGCCGGAGATAAACTCGAAATTCAGAAAATAATAGTAAAGTAGGATAAGGGGATTTGATTCTTCGTTCGTACTTAATAATAGTACTACAAAAAAAGATGGCCATGAAAATTCGAATATGTTTGTTAATCATACTAATGGGATTATTGTATCCGGGTTATATTAGCTCGCAAGAATCCCCTTATGTATTCCGCCAGATTGGAGTTGTCGAAGGATTACCGGATAACTATGTAAAAAGCGTTTTCCCCATTCCCGACGGACGTATCGGTGTGCGAAGTACTGTGTTATTAAGCCTGTATGATGGTGCGAACTATTCAAATTTCCCTTTCAATATTCATGGCGAATATTCGATAGCATATAACCATATTATTCCCGAACAATATATTGATGCCGACAAACGTTTGTGGATGAAAGAACGCAAGAGCCTACGCGTCTTCGATTTGACTACCGAACAGTACATCTATAACGTAGATTCTTTATTTCAACAATTCGGCTTAAAGGATAAAGTGGCGGACCTGATTATTGATTCAGAGAAACATTGTTGGTTTCTGACGCCGGGTTCCTCTGTCTATATGTACGATGCAGAGACAAAATCAATCGAACAGGTTTGTAGGAATGATGAGTTTATGGAATACTATGGAGGATTACTCGGAGTAGAAAGTCATGGAAAATACAGTTGGATGGTTCATCAGAAAGGGGCTATCCGTTGCTACGATTTAGAAAAGAAACGTTTCGTGCATCAACTTGATTTCCTGAAAGACCAACTGAAACCGGATGACCGTGTGGTTTTGAAGATACTCGATAATGGTGACTTTTGGTTGATGTGGGATCGTGGAGTAGGCTATTATGATGTCTATAATAAAAAATGGAACCAAATTTCAGGTATCCAACTCGGACACTATTCATGGTTTACTTCTATGGATGTGGATAAAGGTGGAAATGCATGGGTAGGAACCGTTATCGATGGATTCTATGTCATTGATATGCACAATTTCTCTGTAACCCGGACACTGGATATTCCTTTATTATCAGGTAATACAGTACGAAACGGTATTCAAAGCATCTATTGCGACCGGGAAAATAATTCCGTTTGGATAGGACTTTATAATCAGGGAATGTGTTATTATCATCCCAGCATGAATAAAATAGTGCTGTACAATAAGAAGATGATAAATGGCGACTGGAAAGGAGAGGAAATCCGCTGTATGCTCGAAACATCTAAAGGAGAAATTCTGATGGGTACTACTCAGGGTGTCTATCGCTATGAACCGGAGACTAAAAGCATGAACAGATTCTATCATGAATTCAGTCAGAAGAATTGCCGTGTACTTTATGAGGACAGCAAGAAGCGTGTTTGGGTCGGAACATACCACGATGGGCTCTACTGCATAGATCATGGAAAGGTACAATCTTACGATTATCCCGATACGGATTATCAGAATGAATTGGATTTCAGTAATATCCGTGTCATGGTCGAAGATTCTTCCGGTCGATTGTGGGTAAGTATATATGGTGGTGTAGGATTATTCAATCCTGAAAACGGGCAAATAAACTTATTGTCCGAACAGTTTCCCGAACTCAAAAAATATAAAGTAGCGAATGCATTGGCCATAGATAATCAATCCCGGTTGGTCGTAGGCAGTGATAACGGACTCTACATTTACGATCCTGCAACGAATAAAATATGGATACCGGAGGAAGACGGCCAGGCTAATTCTATTTTCAATCAGGGAAGTATCAAGTATAATCAGATACTCAAAGACCATGAGGGAACTTTATGGTTTGCTACACAATATGGCTTGAGCGTTTTGACTTACAATGGGCAAAGCTACACATTAGGGAAAGAAGAAGGTCTGTCTAAAGCTATCCTGAACGTAGTGGAAGATAAGAACCATGATATATGGATTTCGACAGTCACTTCTATTTATAAGATAAAAGTAGACAGAAGAGCAGATAAATACAGCTTTCATGTAATCAGCTGTCTGTCGGAAGATGAAATCCGTCAGGATGATTTATATAGTTTCCCTTCGTTAATGACCAGGGACAATCAGCTTTTCCTGGGGCTGATGAACGGCTTTATTGCTTTCTCACCAGAAAACATGATAGATAATCAGTGCCTCAATCGTCCTCTGTTTACCTCATTCCGCTTGTTTAATGTTCCGGTTGTTTCGGGCGAAATATATAACGGACGTGTCTTATTTGATAAAGCATTAAGTTATTCGGACGAAGTACAATTAAAATATGATGAGAACTATATCACACTTGAGTTTTCTGGTCTGAACTTCCCTAATCCTTCTCAAACCTCTTTCCGTTACCAACTGGAAGGATTTGACAAAGAATGGACGGAAACCCTTTTTGAGAATGGACAAGGACGTGTGGTCTATAATAATCTCCCTTCGGGCGAATACATCTTCCGTGTGTCCGCTGCCGGAAACGACCGGATATGGGGACCGGAGTCTGCATTCAAAATTGTAATTCATCCCCCATTCTGGGATACACTGGCCGCTCGTATTTTCTATGCAATTTTAGTTATTCTCTTAATCTTCGGGCTGATCTACGTAATAAACCGCCGCAACCGGCAGAAGATGATTCGTATGCAAGAAGAGGAAGCGTTGAAGCAGAAAGAAGAACTGGATCAGATGAAATTCCGCTTCTTCACAAATATAAGCCATGAACTCCGCACTCCGCTGACATTGATTATCACGCCATTAGACATGGTGATACGTCGATTGACAGACGATGCGATGAAAAAGCAACTGAATACCATCTATAAGAATGCTCAAAACCTATTGTCATTGGTGAATCAGCTACTCGATTTCCGCAAACTGGAAATGAAAGGAGAGAGGTTGCATCTGATGAACGGCGATATGGAGGAATTTATTGTTTCTGCCTATAACAACTTCATGCCAATGGCAGTAGAGAAGCACCTTAACTTTGTGAACCAATCTGAACATAGAGCGCTTTATATGTTCTTCGACCGGGATAAGGTACATAAGATTATGAATAATCTCTTGTCCAACGCCTTCAAATATACACCGCAGGGAGGCACAGTGAACTTACAGCTCGCGACAGAAGAGATAGAAGAAAGAAACTACGTGAGAATATCCGTATCTGATACTGGAATCGGAATATCCGAATCAGACCTTCCTTATATCTTTGACCGTTTCTATCAGGTAGGAAATGAAGGGGACGAAAAAATAGGCAGTGGCATCGGACTTCATTTGGTAAGGGAATATGTAAATATACATGGTGGCCGTATTAAAGTGGACAGTCAGATAGATCGTGGATCAGTATTCACCGTTTGGTTGCCGATGGACCTGAAACCGGAACCGAACGAACTGCCGGAAGAAATCATCGGAACGGAAACACCAGACATTAAAGAGAAAGAAACCACTACATCTACAGTCGATGATAACCTGAAGAAACTGTTGTTAGTGGAGGACAATCAGGAATTCCGTACTTTCCTGAAAGAACAGTTAGAAGATTTTTATCAAATCATTGAAGCGGCAGACGGCGAGGAAGGAGAGCGAAAAGCGATAGAGGAAAATCCGAACCTGATTATCAGCGATATTATGATGCCGAAAGTAGACGGTATCGAACTTTGCCGTCGGATCAAGACGAACGTGCAGACTTCCCATATACCTGTGATATTATTGACAGCCCGTACTGCCGATGATATCAAGATTAACAGCTATGAAGTAGGAGCAGACTCTTATATGTCGAAACCTTTCAACTTTGATATGCTGATGGTACGCATTGAAAAGCTGATAGAGCAGCAGGAAAAGAGAAAACAGGAATTCCGTAAAAACATAGAAGTAAATCCGAGTGCTATCACCATTACTTCAGTAGACGAACAGCTCATACAGAAGTGTCTGGAATACATAGAAAAGAACATGGACAATCCGGAATATGGCGTAGAAGAATTGAGTGGCGATTTGGGTATGGTGCGTATGAGCCTTTACCGTAAGCTACAATCCATCACCGGACATACACCGACAGACTTTATTCGCAGCATCCGTTTGAAACGGGCGGCACAATTATTACAAGGAAGTCAGTTGCCGATTGTTGAAATAGCGAACCGGGTAGGATTCAGTTCACCCAGCTATTTCTCGAAGTGTTTTAGAGAAATGTTCGGTATGCTTCCCAAGCAATATGCCGAGGAATCGGGAAGAAAAGAATGACATTGTGCTTGTGTTTGTAGTTTAATTATTACATTTGCGCTGAATAAGTGAGATAATTGTAAGATCTTGTTCACATTGGGGCAGAAGAAGTTTTATTTTATAATATATATTGATATGAAAGTATTAGTTTTAATTTTGTTGGTAGGAGGTTTGATGTTATCCTCTTGCGGAGGTAGCAGTTCAAAAAATAATGCAAATGTTAAGGAGGTAAATCCTGCAGATACCATCTATTTGGGAGACTTACGTGAAAAATTTGCAAATGATAGTGTTTTCTTTAAAATAGTGGCACCGGATTTGATGTTGATGGATTATCAGTATCTTTGGGCAGTAACAGAATCGGAAGCAGTAGAGAAAGGACTGACAAAAGAATACTATAAACGTGTGAAGAAAGAAATCACCGATACGAATGAAGCGATCAAAAGAGGTGTGATGAAAGGTGCGAACGTAAAACGTATACCGGATTTCCAGGCATCACAGGAAAATAAATAATGAATCCTTCCGGATGAAAGCTTTCATCCATGCAAATATAAGAACAGGGGAGTCGTCAAATGTAACGACATCCCCTTTTTTATTGGTGTGACGGTTAGATTTATCCCGATGAAATGGGAAGTTTTTGCAAAAATACACGCTTGTTACGATAGTTTTGTTATCTGTTACTTTTGTGGTATTTGAATTTGAAACTTGTTCCTACTTTTGTATCATCGTTAAACGGATAAATTTAATGCCATGAATAAACAGCAAGCTACATTTGACGACTTCTTCTCTGAATGCTATCTTAAATATAAGGAGTATATCAAGAACTATATCGCTATCCGCATTTGCCATCCGCATGAAGCGGAAGATTTGGCACAGGATGTCTTTGTCCGCTTATGGGAACACAGGGCATTCGTGAACAAAGATACAGTCTGGTCTTTGCTTTTTACCATCGCTCGCAATATAGTAACCGATAAAATCCGTCGTTATTATAAACAGGAAGATTTCGTCGCCTACATATATAATAGGATGGAAGACACCAGTCGGAATACCACAGAAGATACCATTCATTTTCGTGAACTAAAGAAGATGCATGACCAGGTTATGGAAGCTCTTCCTGTTAAACGCCGTCAGATTTATGAACTTAGTTTCAATCATGAACTCTCTTGTCCTGCCATTGCAGGAAAGCTGTCCTTATCTCCCCGTACAGTAGAATGTCAATTATTACTGGCTCGTAAAACGGTTCGTACTTATTTGAAAAATGAATTCTCCAAAGTCGGTTAAATACCAGATTCGGAAAAACACATATTAACTTTAACAATTTAATAGTATTATGGAAATTAAATCCAAATTCTTATGTTCAAAAGGAGTCGCATTGGCTTTCGCCATGCTGCTGGGTGGTTCGCCCGGTGTATTGCTCTATGCAAATGATTCTGTAGAAGAGAGTTTGATGGTAGTCCAGACGGGCCGCATCATCAAAGGACTTGTGACAGATGCGAATGGTGAACCACTAATTGGTTGTAATGTAGTGGTCGTAGGAAGTAATGCAGGAGTAATTACCGATATTGACGGTCGGTTTACGCTGAATATTCCTGCTGATGCCAAACAGATAAAAGTTAGCTATATCGGATATGTAGATCAGATTATTAACCTTCATGGCCGCTCTGATTTTAAAGTGGTATTAAAGGAAGATAATAATGCACTGGACGAGGTTGTTGTAGTGGGTTATGGCACGCAGAAAAAAGCGACGTTGACAGGGGCGGTAGAACAAATTGGTAGCCAGGTATTGGAAAGTCGTGCCATTACCAATGTCGGTGCTGCTCTGCAAGGAGCCACTCCGGGTTTGGTAGTCACTCGTTCTTCCTCACGTCCGGGTAATGAAGGTTTGAATTTCCAGATTCGTGGTCTGACATCTGTCAATGGCGGTAGTCCGTTGATTATTGTGGATGGAGTACCCGTATTGAATTCAGAGTCATTCCAAAATCTAAACTCGGATGATATTGAGAATATTAGTGTATTGAAAGACGGTTCAGCTTCCATTTATGGGGCGAAAGCAGCTAATGGCGTTATCTTGGTTACTACCAAAAAAGGTAAAGGCAAGACAACGGTTGATTATGGCTTCAATATGCGTTTCACTACCAATGGTATTATGGCTTTCTCTCCCAGTATGCAGGAATATGCTTCCATGTGGCTGGAAGCCAATAAAGAAATGCCGGAACATGACTGGTGGGGCTGGGGAGAAGAAAACCTGAAGAAGATGGCTCAAGGCATTGAAGGTATTTATGAGTCGACTGTAGCCGATTGGGGTACGATGTTCGTTGGTAATGCCAATCGCCTGGATGAATTGTTTGCCCGCCGTTATTCTTACCAGCATAACTTGAGTGTAGCAGGTTCTACGGATAAATCCGATTACCGCATTTCATTAGCTTATGCTGATAACCAGGCTAATCTGGCTACAGCCTATGACGGACAGAAACAGTTGAACTTGCGCTTAAACTACGGCATCAAATTGACTGATTGGTTCAAACTGGAGACTTTAGCCAGTATGATTAAAACAAATACCGAAACACCCACACATGGTATCGACCGTACACTTTACGGAAACGATGCTCCGTTTTTCCCGGCAAAAAATCCCTATGGACAATGGTACGCTAACTTCGGTAATGTAGGTGATCGCAATGCGGCAGCAGCTACAACGGATGGTGGACGTGACGAGAGAGAGAAGTTGACTACTCGTGTCGATTTTAAAGCATTGGTGGATATTTGGAAAGGAATCACTTTCGAGGGTACTGCTTCATTTCAAAATGAGGAATATCGCAGAGAACGCTATTCGCTTCCGGTACAGTGTTACAATTGGTTCGGCGAGCAGACGGCGAAGTTAGTATATGAAACAACACAAACCCTTAGTACTCCGCAAGATGTGCTGAATTTTAAAGATTCCCATCAGCCGGGATATTTGGTACAGGCAAATAATGCCCGGTATCAGTACTATTCAGGGTTATTGAAATATAAGCGTACATTTGCCGAAGTACATAATATAGATGCTATGTTCGGCATCAATGCCGAGAAATGGGTGACTAAGAAAGTTGTTACCGCCCGTGAGAAGTTTGAGGATGCCGGAATTTACGATTTGAATTTGGCTACGGGTACACAGGGTAACGGTGGAGGAAAGACTCATAATGGTACCTATTCATATATTGCCCGTTTGAATTATAACTATGCGGAAAAATATATGGTTGAATTGATGGGGCGTCGTGACGGAAATTCCAAGTTTGCTCCCGGTTATCGTTTCAAAAGCTTTGGTTCTGTCTCTTTGGGATGGGCATTCTCGGAAGAACAATTTGTAGAATTTTTAAAACCTGTTCTTTCTTTTGGTAAGTTGCGTTTAAGTTACGGTAGTTCGGGTAATGATGTCGGGCTGGGTGATTACGATTATGTGTCTACTGTCTCTCTTGGAACAGCCGGTTTTGGAACTATACCTGCCAATCAGGTATCTTCAGGTTTTGGCGGTTTAATTTCTTATGACCGTACTTGGGAGAAAGTTTCACAGAAAAACTTTGGTATCGATCTTAACTTTTTCGATAATCGTTTGAAAGCTACATTCGATTATTTTATAAAAGATAATACCGGTATGTTGGTAAATGTCACATATCCGGGTGTATTAGGAGGTAAAGCTCCTAAAACGAATAGTGGTCATTTGAATGTAAAAGGTTGGGAATTCACTATTGGATGGCGCGATCAGATTAAAGACTTTTCTTACTATGCCAACTTTAATATTGGTGATACAAAGAGTCTGTTGAAAGAGATGGAAGGAGCAGATTCTTATGGGGCTGGTTGGAATGCAGCCGTGAATGGGTATCCGTTGAATTCGTACTTTCTTTATCGCACAGATGGTTACTTTAAAGATCAGGCAGAAGTAGACCGCTATTATGCACTCTATGGAGAGGGTAAAGAAGATTTGACTGGTGTAGGAGCAGGAAGTGCAAGCCGGTTGCGTCCAGGTGATACCAAACGTTTGGATTTGAATGGTGATTATAAGATTTCCGGTGCAGGGAATGAGAATAGCGATTTGCAATATCTCGGTGACTCCAATCCACATTTTGTTTTCGGTTTCACACTGGGAGGATCATGGAAAGGTATTGATGTGAACGCAATGTTCCAAGGTGTCGGCAAGCAGTATGTTATCCGTAATGACTGGATGGCTTATCCTTTTCAAACACGTACTGCCAATCAGAACCCGACATATTTGGGAAAGACATGGACAGAGAGCAATCCGAATGCTGAATTCCCTCGCTTGACTACCAATGCGAATCTCGCACGCTGGAATTATCAGAATAACGACTTTATGATGCAGAATAACCGCTATATCCGTTTGAAAACATTAATAGTCGGCTACACATTGCCGCAGATATGGACTCGCAAGGTGAAACTGGAAAAAGTACGTGTTTACTTCTCTGGTAATGATTTATGGGAAGCTACCAGTATTCGAGACGGTTTCGACCCGGAAATGGGAGCAGCCTCCAACAACAGTGGATACCCGTTTGCACGTACTTGGTCGTTCGGTCTGAACATCACTTTATAGTAGCTATGGAAAATTAAATACAGAATAGAAGATATGAAAAAGATAACGAACTATATATTAATTTGCACCTGCGCATTGGGATTTTCTTCATGCGTGAATACGTTCCTTGACTTGGAACCACTGGATGCCAAGACAGATGTGATTTATTTCAAAACTCCGGAGCATTTCCGTGAATATGCTAACGGGCTTTACGGGCAATTATTGGGATGGCAGTCTTCCTATGGAAGTATATTCGATCACATGGATGCGGCATCCGATCTTTCTACTTGTTTCAGATATTCGTATGGTGTGGGGACCGGTGTGATGGGAGTTCCTAATGACGATAGCCGTTGGGGTAATTGCTATGGTAATATTCGTGCCACTAATCACATGTTTGAAAGAGCAGTTTCTTCCTATACAGGTAATTTAGCGGATATTAAAAAAGAATTAGCCGAAGGTCATTTTTTCCGTGCCTATAACTATTTTTACTTATTGAAGTTTTTTGGTGGAGTGCCTGTCGTTACGAAAGTTCTCGACGTGACTTCACCGGAGTTATATGGAAAACGTAACAGCCGTTATGAGGTTGTCAACTTGATTCTTTCCGATTTGGATGAGGCTATTGCAGGGTTGCCGTTGGAACAGAATATAACCTCTGCCGACAAAGGTAAAATCAGCAAACAGGCTGCACAGGCATTTAAGGCTCGCGTGTTACTTTATGAAGCTACCTGGCGTAAGTACAATGGCACTTCTACTGATTTTGAAGGTTCTGCCGGTCCGGCTTCCGATCAGGTAAATACTTTCTTGGAAGAATCTGTTCAACTATCCGAAATAGTGATGGGGGATGCTGCTTATTCTCTTTGGAATTATAATAATGTAGCAGCAATGAAAAATTTGAGTAGCCGTTATCTGTTTAATATTGAAGAAGAAGCTAGCAATCCTGCCGGTGCAGGAAGAGCGACGAACAAGGAATTTATCATAGCTTCTGTATATAGTCAGGAAACGCGTAAAGGACAGGTTGATTTGAATCAGGTGATTTATACGGATATGCGTCCCAGCCGGAAATTGATTGATATGTTTTTATGCACTGACGGGCTTCCGGTTAGCATGTCCGATAAGTTTCAGGGGTATAAGAATCCGGGGGATGAATTTCAGAACCGGGATTTCCGTTTGACTTCTTATGTGGGTTCATATTCAACGAGCCTGACAGTTGAGAGCTGTGGGTATGGTGTTTCTAAGTTTGCTATTACTGATATTCAACGTCAAAGTAAAGATGAATCGGCTAATTATCCGGTACTTCGGTTAGCAGAAGTATACCTGAACTATGCCGAAGCCGTGATGGAACGCTATGGTGAAATATCAGATGACCAGTTGAATAAGTCGATAAATAAAATCCGTGCCCGTGCGGGAATTGCTAACCTAACAAATGCATTGGCAAAGCGAATTCAGGAAGGAGTGCCGGCAAATGCGACTAAGACAGTCAATCAGGTAATGTTGGATGAGATCCGTCGTGAACGTGCTTTGGAACTCTATATGGAAGGTTTCCGTTGTGACGACCTGAAACGTTGGGGCATTGCGGAGAAGAATCTGAATGAGTCTCGTTGCGGTGCGGTAGTAGGTAATGCCAGCTATCCGACAGCATTTGTAGACGAAAACGGGAACGCTACCAGTGCTTTCAATTCGGCTATCTTTACGAAGGGGACGGAAGAAGTGGAAACAGGTAAAGGCAAATTACCTTGTGTAGTGCTCCTCAAATCATCCGACTGTGCATTTACTAAGGGAGATTATTTGTGGGCGATTCCAAGAAATCAAATCAACCTGAATTCAAATCTGGTACAAAATCCGGGATATTAATCATTCAATCGTTTAACGTATAATACCATAGATTATATGAAGTTTTTATTCAAATATACATTTCACTTGGCAATACTTGCTTGTGTTTCCGCACTTTTCTCCGGTTGTGAGCAAGACCCCAAGTATAGAGTTTATGATTATCCCGTGCCAGTAGTGGAGAGCATTTATCCTACGGACGGATATGTCACTACACAGGTAGTTATTACGGGAACCGATTTTGGTGACCGTGCTGAAGCAGTGAAAGTTTTCTTCGGTGAAGCCCAATCCAATAAAGTGCTCGATTGCAAAAATAACCGTTTGGTAGTGGAAGTGCCGGAAACTGCAGTAACAGGCAATCTGTCTTTACAGATTTATAATAAAAAGGTGGAGAATATCGGTCATTATACAGTACTGCCTACACCGCGTGTCATTACAGTGACTTCTGATAGTGAAGACGGTGAAGGGGTAGCCGATACGGGAGACAAGGTCACTATAACAGGTGAGAACTTTGGTACGGATCCATCTGATATTTCTGTCAGCTTCAATGGAACACCGGCTGAATTTGAACTGGTGGATGAGTCTACTATTGTTGCGACAACTCCTGCAGATTATAAGACAGGTAATGTGACTGTAACTATTCATGGATATACAATGACAGGTAGTGCAATGTTTAATCCTAACTCAAAGGGTGATGTAACAGTGCTTTACCTTCAAAACTACAAGCAGCCGTTTGCCAAGGCAAATGATGAAAATTGGAAGAATGGTGAATGGTGGACTCCGGCAGTATGGAATCAGAATAAGGCATCTTTCAATGCAAAAAACAATACTACTGTTACCGGAATGCAGTATAAAGCAGCAGAGGGCTTCACATTAGCGTTCCAGAATGGATGGGAGAAGGAAGCTTATACGAATGGAAAAATATGGCAAGTTGCTACACTTCGTCCTGGTAAATACAGACTGGAAGTTACTTATGCCTATACGATGGTAGTAAGTGATGCGGGGAATTTTATTTCTGCATTGATGGCCAAAGGAAATAGTGAGAGTGATATACCGAATGTAGCTGATATTGAGCAATTAAATGGAGTTTGTGCGATCTATGACAAAGCTGGAACAAATGATGACTCGGGTGTTTTGGTAACCCCTTCATTTGAAGTGACGGAGACAACGGATGTTGTCATTGGATTCCTGACTTCTCTGGCTAAAGGTAATTCATACTTTAAGGTGACAGAATTGAAATTGATTCTTGAATGATGTGGAAAAAGAAAAAAGAGTAATTCATCGTGATAATATAATTAAGATTATGAAGAAAATATATAACTATCTGTTTCCCGTTTTTCTTTCGCTTTTCGCATTAGCTGCTTGTGACGAGGATAACGAAGAAATTGTTTCAATGAGTTACACTGATCCTGTGGCGACTGTAACAAAGATAGATCCCGTAGAAGGATATGTTGGGAATGAGTTTACCGTAAGTGGCAGTGATTTTGGTATCATAACAGAAGATGTGAAAGTATTTATCGGTTCCCAGGAGGCAGTAGTAGTCTCCTGCGCCGATGATGCTATCCTTGCGAAAGTGCCGGAATCGGCAACAAACGGAAAGATAACCGTTGAGGTTTTCGGGCAACGTGTGGAGACTGATCTAGTTTATCGTGTACTTGGTAAGCCGGGTGTCAGCGTAGTGAAACCTTCTTATGGTTTTCCGGGTGCCAGTATCGTTTTCGAAGGACAAGAATTTGTTTCTTCTAAAACACTGTATACTTTGACTTTCGGGACTTCCACAGACAAGGCAGAGATTGTGGGTACACCTATTGATACCGAATTTATGGCCAAAATTCCCGAGACAGCTGTCAGTGGAGTTATGACACTTATTATGGCAGAACAAACGATTGATTTGGCTTCTTATCCTTTCACTGTGTTGAAGCATGCAACGCTTGATACTCCTAAGGAAGACGAACCGGTTCCATCAGGTTTTGCTGGCAGTAAATTTGCAATAACAGGAACCAATCTTGTGCAAGAATTGCTGGATAAGTCTGTTGAAGGGTTGGAGCCTTTGAAAGTAACTTTCTTTAAAGCTGGCGGAGAACCTGTAGAAGCTGCAATAGATACAGATAATTTGACGGATAAGAGTATTCCACTCACTGTACCTGCTTCGTTGGAAGCCGGAGATTATACAATAACTGTCATTACTCCGTTTGAAGCTATCGGGACACAGTTGAAATATACGGTATTACCGATGCCGACAGTAACAGGCATTTCAACGAAAGCCGGATACATTAATGCGGAAGTAACGATCATTGGTCAGAACTTTGGTACGAAAGCTGAAAATATTCAGGTCTTTTTCGGAGAAACAATTTGTGATAAAGTGACACTGAATGATAAAGGTAATATCGTAGTGAATGTTCCCAAAGGAGTTTCATCTGAAGCTCCGGTGAAGATTAAACTGATAATTCAGGGTAAGGAAATAGAGATGGGCGAATCGGGCACATTTGAGGTTTGGGAAACTCCGGAAATCACTTCTGTTGAAACACCGTATATTTATCCTAATGGCACATTAGTAAAAGCCGGACAGGAAATAACATTTACAGGAAAAGGTTTTGGAACGGATAAGAATTCTGTTACAGTTACTTTTGAGGGAATATCCGTACCCGTTACGGTTAAAGAGATTACTACGACTTCTATTACTGTAACGGTTCCGCAAGGTTTCAATGGTGGAAAAGTAACAATGGTGTTTGAAGGTATTGCACAACCCGTAGAGAGTGATATGTTACAACCTCTGCCGGTGGATGGAGATATTTCTCAATATGTACTCATGAACTATAAACAGCCTTTTGAATATGTAAAAGAAGGTGGGGATAAAGGATTCCATAAAAAAGGAGAGTGGGCAAAAGCTGCTTATTGGATAGTTCAGAACTCTAACTTGACTGCTGGTGAAGGAGGTGCTGCTGTTGATTTGGCATTTAAAACGAAATATGGTGATGGAAGTGATGCAGGTTTGGCTTTACAAACAGATTGGGGATTTGACAATCCTAAAAATGATGGTAAGGTATATCAGACTTCTCATCTTCAAAAAGGAAAATATAAGTTGACGGCACACGTTTATGAATATGACGGCAGAGGTTTTACCGGTTATGTTGCGGTTTGTAAAGGTAACGAGATGGCAAATACGAGTGATATACCAAGTAAGAGTCTGGCAAACGCTTCTATTTCGGGTACGGGTGATGTAGTAGTTGATATTCTTGTTGAAGAGCCTACCGATGTTGTCATTGGTTTTGTATGTACGATTACAGTAAAACAAGGACGGGCTAAGATAGATAATTTCAAATTAGAGTTAGTAGAGCAATAAACTATAATTGGGTGCACCGTAATCAATGGTAGATGCGGTGTACCATTAAACCAAAAATATGATGAAAAAGATATATTATATAACCGCAGTATTTGCTACCCTGTTTTTGGTAGGATGTGGGGACGGCATTGACCTTCCGGGTGTCAATGTGGAAACTGATTTGAATAAAATTCCTCTTCCTGATAATAACGTAAATTTGGAACAGGTTGAACTTAAACCGTCAACGGAACCTATGCTGCATGAAGGGTTGCATACAGAGGAAGACTTCCAGCGTATCCGGGATAAAAAAGCTGCCGGAGAAGAGCCTTGGGTAAGTGCTTATCAATTATTAGTAGAAAGCCAGTTTTCGCAGAAGACGGCAGATACTTATCCTACAGAATGGATTAAACGAGGTATTTCAGGAGATGAAAATTACATGAATGCAGCCAGAGGAGCCACTATTGTATATCAGCAAGCGCTTCGTTGGAAAATTGAACAAGATGATGAATATGCGGCAAAAGCGGTGGAGAATCTGAATAAGTGGGTACAGACTTGTGTAGGTGTAACAGGTAATACGAATTTATCGCTTGCTGCAGGACTTTATGGTTATGAATTTGCTATTGCCGGTGAATTATTGAGGGATTATGGAGGATGGGATCGTGCGGACTTCGCAGCGTTCCAGAATTGGTTGCTTAAAGTGTTCTATCCTGCTAATGATGATTTTCTGAAACGTCATCACGATACGAATGCGTTACATTATTGGGCTAACTGGTGTCTTTGTAATATAGCGGCTAAAATGGCTATCGGCATTGTAACCGATCGTCGTGATATTTATAATGAAGGTATCGCCCATTTGCAGACAGGTGATACAAACGGACGTTTACGTCGTGCTATCTATCACGATTATGCACCGGACTATAACTTTGCTCAATGGCAGGAAAGTGGACGTGACCAAGGACACACGTTGATGTGTGTCGGATTGATGGGAATTATTTGTCAGTTGGCATGGAGCCAGGGAGACGATTTCTTTGCTTATGATGATAATCTCTTCCTACGGGCCTGCGAATATGCCGCTTGCTGTAATTATACCAATGAGACTGTACCATATACTACTTATATATGGCAAAAACAGAGTCAATGGGGATATCCGATTCCGGAAGAACAAACAACACTTGGTGGCGGTAAATGGATCAAACGTGCGATATGGGCGTTGCCTTACTATCATTACAAAGGGATAAAAAACATCTCGGATGATAATCTCAAATATACTAAGATTGCTACCGAATATGTAGGAATAGAAGGCGGCGGCGGTTATTATGATGCTAACTCTGGTGGGTATGATGTACTTGGACTCGGTACATTGATGTATGCACAATAAATGAATAATTCAAAATGAATAGATTGATACGAATAGCGCTTACATTTTTACTTGTAATGACTTCAGGAGTTATACAGGCAGAAATTGTCATCTATCCGGTGCCACAAGGCATCTACTATGCCCGCCATAATGACGATTATACAGTAAAAGTACGGCAAGTGGGTGAAAAAGATTGGGTAGACCTTTATGAATATAATGTAAAGGTGGATATGGATACCAAGTCGGATGCAACCATGGTACAGTTTGATTTTTCCGGTAAAGTGGAAGTGCTGGTGCAAAAGAATAACGGGGAACTCCGTTCAGCAGTAGTGCGTCCACTATCTAAAGGAATTCAGCCGGAGATAGACGGAAATTTTCTGCTGTTCACATTGGATAAACCACAAAAACTCTCTGTAGAGTTCAACGGTGACCGTTTGAATAATCTGCATGTGTTTGCCAATCCGATCATTGAGAATGTGCCTGATAAGAATGATCCGAATGTGATGTATTTTGAGTCCGGTATACACGAACCCACAGATGTGGCAGGCAAATGCTTCCGTATTCCTTCCAACACGACTGTCTATCTGGAAGGTGGAGCGGTGCTGAAAGGTTGCCTGACTTGCGACAGTGTAGAGAATGTAAAGATTCTCGGACACGGTATGTTGCTTGAACCGCAGCAGGGAATATCGGTGGCATACTCCAAGAATGTACTGATTGATGGAATTACAGTTGTCAACTCCCGTCACTATACAGTTTCCGGTGGACAATCACAGGGAATTACTATCAAGAATTTGAAATCATTCAGTTATCAGGGTTGGAGTGATGGATTGGATTTTATGTCTTGCTCGGATGTAGTGATTGATGATGTTTTTCTTCGTAATTCAGACGACTGTATAGCCATCTATACGCATCGTTGGAATTATTATGGAGATTCTCGTAATATCCGTGTACTTAATTCTACACTATGGGCGGATATTGCTCACCCTATCAATATCGGTACGCATGGAAATACGAAAACAGGAGATGAGGTTTTAGAAGATATATTGTTCAAGAATATCGATATCTTGGAACATGATGAGGACGATCGTGATTACCAAGGCTGCATGACTATTAATGTAGGAGATCACAATCTGGCACAAAACATCACTTTTGAGGATATTCGTGTGGAACATATCCAGGAAGGACAGTTGTTTCATCTTCGGGTGATGTATAACCAAAAGTATAACACAGGTCCCGGCAGAGGTGTCAGAAACATAACGTTCCGTAATATTTCATGTACCGGAAAATATATCAATCCTTCTTTGATGGAAGGTTATGATAAGAATAGGAAGGTTGAGAATATTTTGTTTGAGAACATAATGTTGAACGGCAAACGGATCGCCTCTTTGGAAGAACTGAATATAGATAAAAAAGATTTTGTAGGGAAGATACAGATAAAGTAGCTAACAAATAAAAGATTGTGTTGATTTTACCCTCACACTCTCACCCGGCTCTCAATCCCTTTATCCATCGTACTTTCGTGGGTGAGGGTAAAGGTGAGGGTAGTGTGAGGGTAAAACTTACTCTCACACTGTCGACGCTTACCAAATGATATAAGTATGCATTGGCATTGAAAGGTTTAGCTATTGAGAGAACAGTCCGTTGTATTTATTGTATCGGAATTATATGATTATAACTAAAAGCCTAGAGACAGAATGGTTGTTTCTTGTCTTTGAGATAGAATTTACCTGCTTTAGAAACTATAGTTTCCCGCCTTTGGAACTGGAGTTTCGAGCCTTTGGAACTAAAGTTTCAAGACGGGAAACCATCAGTTTCAACGCTTGAAACAAAATGTTTCCCGCCTTGAAACAAATAATGAGGTTATTGCTCTGACGAAGCTCTGACTATATCAGCATTGTGATGATTATAATATTATCTGTCGTTTTTTCTCATCATCCACCACAGCCATCATTCCTTCTACTTGTGCAAGAGCCAGCATACGTCCGTGGAAAGAATATCCTGGGTTGTAGCCTTTATCTTCATCTCCCAGCATCATTCGTCCGTGGTCTACACGCATCGGTAATCCCGGATTCTCATTTTCGAAGATACGGATAAGGTCAACCAGATGTCCTCTTCCCGTAAGATGGGAGCTTTCAATGAAGTTTCCACCTTGCATGGCAGCTGTGCTGCGCAGATGTACGAAATGAGTTCTTTTTGCAAATTTCTTAGCCAACTCACGTGTATCGTTATGTTCGCCTGCACTCAAAGAGCCTGCACAGAAAGTCAATCCATTATGAGGATTATCTACGGCATTCAGGAACCATTCAATATCATTTTCATTGGTAACGATACGTGGTAAACCTAATACCTGGAATGGAGGGTCATCCGGATGTACGCACATATTAACTCCATATTCTTCGCATACAGGCATGATTGCAGATAAGAAATAACGCATATTTTCACGCAAAGCATCCCGGTTTATATCTTTGTACAAAGCAAGTAACCGCTTGAAGATGGAAACCGGATTTTTATCTCCTTCTTTGATATTGCCATTAACAAAACCTTGAGTTTTGACAATGATCGTATCAATCAAAGCGTCTTTTTCTGCTTCTGTGATAACCTTATCCAACTCGGCAACTTTCTGAAGTTCTTCTTCAGTGTAATCTTTTTCAGCTCCTTCACGTTCCAAGATTCGGATATCGAAATAAGCAAAGCGAATACGGTCGTAATAAAGTGAACTGGTTCCGTCCGGCCAGGGATGTTGCAAGTCTGTACGTATCCAGTCGATAACGGGCATGAAATTATAACACACTGTCTTTATGCCGCATTTACCCAAATTGGCAAGGCTTACTTTGTAGTTCTCAATCAACTGTTCACGTTCCGCTCCTGCGTATTTGATTGCTTCACATACAGGAAGACTTTCCACTACCGACCAACGTAAACCATAAGATTCGATATATGATTTCAAATCGTTAATAGCTTCCATTGTCCATATTTCACCGTTCGGTACATCATGCAGGGCAGTGACAATCCCTTTTACCCCTATTTGTCGGAGCATCGGCAAGGTTATCTTATCCTTTTTGCCGAACCATCTCCAAGTCTTTTCCATCATAGTCTTTCTCTTTATAACAGGCTATTATTTATTGCTTAAACTCCGCTGAATGCACTGAAACCACCATCAATAGGTAACATTGCTCCGGTTACGAAGCTAGCGGCTTCACTACACAGGAAATGCACTGCACCATTCAACTCTTTGATGTCACCGAAACGTTTCATTGGAGTTTTAGCCAATACTTTCTTGCTTCTATCTGTCAATGAACCATCTGGGTTGATGAGTACACGACGGTTTTGGTCGCCGATGAAGAAGCCCGGTGCAATAGCGTTTACACGGATACCATCACCGTATTTAAGTGCCATTTCGCTTGCCAGCCATTGAGTGAAATTGGCTACGGCAGTTTTTGCAGCCGAATATCCCGGTACGCGGGTGATAGCGCTGTATGCTGCCATTGAGGATACATTAATGATACATCCTTTGCCTTGTTTTGCCATTACTTTACCGAATATCATAGACGGATAAACCGTTCCGTTCATATTCAGATTAGTCACTTTCTCCCAACAGGAAATATCCATGTCATAAAAATGTTGTTCCGGTTCAAGAGTAGCTCCCGGCATATTGCCACCGGCAATGTTCAATAGAATATCGATCTGTCCCCATTTGGCTACGACTTCTTCGGCTACTTTCTCCAGGCTGGCGATGTCAAGTACATTACCGATGATGCCGATTACATCGTTACCGTATTGCTTAAGTTCAGCCACACGGTTGTCCAGTTGCTCCTGACGAATGTCAATAGCTACAACTTTTGCTCCCTGCTGTACAAAGTGTTGGGCAATATTTCCGCCCAGTACACCACCTGCTCCGGTAATAACAGCAACTTTACCGGCAATACTAAATAATTCGTTCATGTTTTCTATCAAATGTTTTTATGAATGGATGCAAAAATAGCGGGTTTTTATACATGCTATGATGCGTATTTTTGCAAGATATTTACCTATCTTTGCAAAAGCAGTTTAGAAAGGAGATTTATGAAGAAGATAATGAATGAGAAGTTGACTATTACGACTTCTAATCCCGTCCGTGCCCGCTTTTATGAATATCCACGTTTCACGTATCCGTGGCATTTTCATAGTGAGTATGAAATTATTTATGTGGAGAAGGGAGAGGGGGATTGTCTGGTGGGTGACAGCATTATCTCCTATTCAAAAGGTGATTTGATTCTTTTCGGTTCCGAACTGCCTCATAGTATGCAAAGTCCACCGGACGGCGGGGAAGAATCTGATAACGAAGAAAAATCCGAACTGAAAGTAAGAGGAGTCAATATTCAGTTTGAAAAAGACTTCATGCATTATTCTATATCTCAATACTCCCAGTTTATTCCTATCAGGAATTTATTGGAGGATGCTTGCAGAGGAATTAAATTCACAATTACCCGTTCGGGGAAAATCATTAAGCTATTAAAACAAATACCTTCTGCCAAAGGAGTAGATCAAATTATCCTGTTGCTTTCACTCCTACAAATGATGGCTACCAGTAATCACAGGAAGTATCTGACTACTTCTCATTATACTCCGTCTCCTTCGATTATGCGTAATGAAAGAATGGAAAAAGTGATTGCCTATTTGAATAAACATTATACCGAGTCTATCGGTCTGGATGAAATTGCTTCTTATACAGCGATGAACCCTACTGCTTTCTGCCGATACTTTAAAGAAAACACAGGAAAAACATTCAAAGAGTATGTACTTGATATGCGTATCGGATATGCTTGTAAACTATTGAATAGTAGTATGATGAATATATCTCAAATCAGTGCTACTTGCGGATTTGAATCACCTGTACATTTTAACCGCATTTTTAAAAGGGTGACAGGAATGACACCTACTTTTTATAGGGAACAGATGGAATAAGCTTTTCAGGCAATAAATATTTGAGTATAATTTCTTTCTCGTTCGTATATAATAGGAAAGATGAATAAACATGAACGTAAATAGAATGAAGAAAAGAATTTTGCTTTTGTTGTTGGTGATACCGGCATTGATAAAAGCGCAAGATGTGATGACAGAAACCCGTCAGGAACTGACGTCTCCTGATGGAGCTTATCGTTTTACCTTTTATCAACGTGCGGTAGGAGAGGATAATGCACAAATGTATTATACCTTGACTTATAAAAATCGTCCGGTGATTGAAGAAAGTAAACTGGGTGTTCTGATTGAAAATCAGTTGTTTGAATCGGCGTTGGGTATACCGAATGATACTTGTCATTTTTGGTGTGAGAATCTGAAGTTGACGGGGACTGAACATCAAAAGACGGACGAGAGATGGAAGCCTGTATATGGCGAGCGTGCGGAGGTTCGTGATTGCTATAATGAGATGACCTTGAAGTTCAAGAAAGGAGAAGGAAAAGGTAATCGGGATGGTGGTTATGATAAGCGTAAAAACTACTTTATGAATATCATAGTCCGCGCCTATAATGAAGGAGTTACTTTCCGCTATCATTTTCCGGAAATGACAAACGGGCTTTTCTTGCATATCGTCGGTGAGCAGACTAGCTTCACAATGCCTGAAGGAACGATGGCGTATTATGAACGTTGGGCACAAGGGCCTTATGAACTCCGTCCGTTGGAAGGATGGGGCAAAGAGGAGAGTGAGCGTCCTTTGACATTGAAACTGCCTGATGGATTATCTGTAGCCTTGTTGGAAGCGGAAATGGTGGATTATGTTCGTGGTAAATTCCGTTTATCGGCAGAGAAACCTTCCACTTTGGAGACAAGCCTGTATAGTAGCGTCGATATTATTTCTCCTTACAGTACTCCGTGGCGTGTAATCATGGTTGGCGAACGTCCGGTCGATTTAATTAATAATAATGATCTTGTCTTGAATCTGAATCCGGCTTGCAAACTGGCTGATACTTCTTGGATCAAACCCGGGAAAGTATTCCGTTCGGGCGACTTGAAACAAGATAGAGTAAAAGCGGCCATTGATTTTGCGGCAGAACGCGGTATTCAGTATGTACACATGGATGCAGGCTGGTACGGACCGGAAATGAAAATGAGTTCGGACGCTACTACAGTTTCTTCTGATAAAGACCTTGATATACCTGCTTTGTGTAAATATGCCGAATCGAAAGGAATCGGACTTATGGTGTATGTCAATCAGCGCGCATTAGTGCAGCAGTTGGATATTCTGTTGCCTTTGTATAAAAAATGGGGATTGAAAGGTATCAAGTTCGGTTTTGTACAGATAGGTAATCAGCGTTGGAGTACCTGGTTGCATGATGCAGTTCGTAAATGTGGAGAATATAATCTGATGGTAGATATTCATGACGAATATCGTCCGACAGGTTTCAGCCGTACTTATCCTAACCTGATGACGCAGGAAGGTATTCGTGGAAATGAAGAAATGCCGGATGCCACACACAATACGACTCTTCCTTTCACCCGCTATCTGGCAGGTGCAGGAGACTATACGCTTTGCTATTTCAATAATCGGGTGAAGAATACGAAAGCACATCAGTTGGCGATGGCAGCTGTGTATTACAGTCCTTTGCAATTTATGTTTTGGTATGACAGACCGGAATTCTACCAGGGAGAAGAAGAACTGGAATTTTGGAAAGCAATTCCGAGTGTATGGGATGACAGCCGCGCGTTAGATGGAGAGATTGGTGAATATATCGTTCAGGCACGTCGTTCGGGGAATGACTGGTTTGTAGGAGCAATGACGAATACGGAAGCCCGCACAATTACATTGACTACGGATTTTCTGGAACCGGGTAAGAAGTACATGCTTCACCTGTACGAAGATGATGACAAGCTGAATACACGCACGAAAGTACGCAGTACTCATAAGAAGATAAAAGCCGGAGATAAGCTTGTTTTGAAGCTAAAAGCAAGTGGCGGAGCCGCATTGCATTTCACTCCGCTAAAGAAATGACTCAAATTATTTTGATGGTCATTGAGTATGTGAAAATGACAAGTAAATGATAATTTTGCGGAGTGCCCTGAAAGGGCTTAATTATATAGCGTAGGGCAACGCCCTACGAAAAAGACACACCAGCCACAAGCCCTGAAAGGGCGGAACTGTATACAATTATGCCCTTTCAGGGCGCAAATTCAGATTGTCGTTTTTACGTAGGGCGTTGCCCTACGCTATATAATTAAGCCCTTTCAGGGCACCCCAATAAATATATAATTGTAAGGCTTTCAGCCTAACCGATAAATTCTCATTTAACCGCTAAATTCCCATTTGTAGTCTTTATTGGGATTTACTACTTACCACTATTTACCATAATTAATCAACCACTTCACCATCTCCGGATCATAGTGGGAGAAAAAGAGTGTTTTAGCTGTATCAAGCGCAGCGATAGCCGCCATGTCATCCGGTGCTAATGAAAAATCAAAGACATTGAAATTCTCCATCATACGTTCTTTATGAGTCGATTTAGGAATCACGATAATATCGCGTTGAATCAGATAACGCAGTGCGACCTGTGCCACTGATTTGCCATATTCTTTACCGATTTCCTGGAGAGTCGGGTTGGTAAAGAAGTCGTTTCGTCCTTCAGCAAACGGTCCCCATGACATAATTTTAGTACCATATTCTTTCATTACTTCCTGCAACTTTATCTGTTGGTTGAAAACGTGTGTCTCTACCTGATTGACGGCAGGAGTAATTTCACAGAATTCTGCCAAGTCTATAAAGCGGTCAGGATAGAAGTTGCTGACACCGATTGCACGGAGTTTACCAGCCTTATATGCTTCCTCCATAGCCCGGTAAGTTCCATAATAATCACCGAACGGCTGATGAATGAGCAATAGGTCAATATAATCGCTCTTTAACTTACGCAGCGATTCATCAATAGAAGCTTTAGCTTTTTCGTAACCGGCATTTGAAATCCATACTTTTGTAGTGATGAACAGTTCCCCACGTGGTACGCCGCATTTACTGATTGCATTTCCAACACCTTCTTCGTTATGATAGGCTTGTGCCGTATCAATAGAACGATAGCCCACACTGATTGCATCCGACACGCAACGTTCACACTCTTCAGGCGTAACCTGATAAACACCATAACCTAAAATAGGCATTTCAATGCCATTGTTCAATTTCACTTTTTCCATAATCAAGTATATTATTAAAATAAAAGCGTATTCTAATGTTTTTATTATCTTTATTTCCTCTATACAAAGTTAGTCTGTAAAAGGTAATCTGTTTTTATATAGATTACGGGTTTTGCTACCTTTTTTACGGATAACGCTATCTTTGCATTTAATATCTACTATTATATATAGTCGTTTTTTGAGTATTTTGTTCTTCATATTCGTAGTATAGGAAGTTAAATCAATTAAAAGAAGCATTATGAATAAATATTTTCTTGTTGTATTGTTGTCATTATTCATGCAGGTTGCTAAGGTGGCAGCAGCCCCCTGGCAATGGTCAGTGGAAATAAAAGAGCTGATTTCAGAAGAGACAAACGCCCACCCTTCTGCCTATCTATGGATACCGGAAAACTGTAAACAAGTCCGTGCCGTCATCATCGGGCAACACAATATGACCGAAGAAACAATTTTCGAGCATTCTGAATTTCGGAAGAATATGGGCAAACTGGGAATTGCAGAGATATGGATCACTCCCGGAATAGACCAACGCTGGGACGTGACAAAAGGTACCCAACAAATCTTTGAAACAATGATGAAGAACTTGTCTGAAATAAGCGGATATACAGAACTGGAGTTTGCCCCGGTTATACCTATCGGACACTCGGCAATGGCTACTTATCCGTGGAACTTTGCCGCCTGGAATCCTGAACGTACATTGGCCGTACTCTCTATTCACGGTGATTCTCCCAGAACTCATTTGACTGGTTACGGGCGTGCGAATTTGGATTGGGGAACCCGTACGATTGAAGGTATCCCCTCATTAATGGTGATGGGAGAGGACGAATGGTGGGAAGACCGGTTGATAACCTCTTTCGATTATCGTCGTGAATATCCGAATGCTCCCCTTGCATTTCTTGCTGATGCAGGACACGGACATTTCGACATATCCGATGAATTGATTGATTATCTTTCCCTCTTTCTGAAAAAGACAGTGGAATATCGGTTGCCGGAGCATTCGTCATTGGATGCTCCGATTCAGTTAATTCCGGTAGAAGCAAAGAATGGCTGGCTGGCAGACCGTTGGCGAAAGAATGAAAAGCCTACAGCCGAAGCCGCTTCCTATGATAAGTATAAAGGAGACAAGAACCATGCGTTTTGGTATTTTGATAAGGAAATGGCAGATGCCACAGAAAAATATTACGCCAATGAGCGTGGAAAGACAGAGCAGTATATCGGCTTTGAGCAAAAAGGAAAACTGATAACTTTCAATCCGAAATCCCATGTACGTATGTCTCCTTCTTTTCAACCCGAAGCGGACGGAGTCACTTTCCACCTGAAAGCAGTGTACACAGATATGTTAAGGAACGAATATTCAAAAGAACACAGTACGCATCCCATTCGAATGTCGAGAATTTGCGGTCCGGTGGAAGTGGTGAATGATACAACTTTTACTGTTCGTTTCTATCGGATGGGATTGGATAATCCTAAACGTACAGGAGGCATCTGTTTGATGGCTTCCGTAAAACAGGATCATAAATACCGGAGTGCCGTTCAGCAGGTAGAGATTCGTATTCCTTACCGGAATAAGGAAGGGATACCCCAACGTATAATTTTCCCGAAACTATCCGATGTAAAAGCTTCAGTGAAAGAAATAAGTTTAAATGGAACTGCTGACTCCGGCCTTCCGGTTTACTATTATGTAAAAGAAGGTCCGGCAGAGATAAAGGGAGATAAACTGGTATTGACTAAAATTCCCCCACGTGCAAAATTTCCGGTAAAGGTGACAGTGGTAGCCTGGCAATATGGGCGTAGCGGAGAACCTAAAGTGCAGACTGCTGAAGCAGTAGAACAGAGCTTTTATATTACTGCCCGTTAGTTTGACAAAGAGATTGTTCAAGGAATCAGAGTACTAATTCCTTGAACAATCTTTCCAAAGTCTTATCTAAATCAGTAGAAAATCCCGGATGTGGGCGAGATACTTGTATACAGGAACTTTTTACTGCAGTCAGCCAACGAAATCTGTCAGGAATATCCATATTGGCTATGGCTCCTCCCTCTTTATTTCCCATGCATATCTTGTCAAAGACCTGTAACCCTTCTTTCAGGCAATTAATATCCAGTTCGGAAGAAAACAGTTTTAGTTTGTTCTCATCTATCGTATAGAGGGATTTCAGGTATTTGGCTTGTTTGGAAAACAACACAATCCCCATATTGATAAACTCCTCCCGTTCTACTTTAGGAACGAAACGGATGACTGCGTATTCATATAAGTGCCTTTCTTGCATTTTGCGCTTCATTTACAAATGTTTCGGAATGTTTCATCCTTTCTTCTAAGAATCGAATATAAATGTCTCTCAAATCCTGTGGAGTTTCTGTGCCTTCTGTCCAGTTCAACCAGTCGTCGGGAATAGCATTGACTATCTCACGGATTTTATCAGAAGTCAATATCTGTCTGAATTCGATATCTACTTCTTCCAGTCTATCGGCAAACGGTAATAATACATGATCTTTTATCTGTACAAAAGGAACCAGTGCCTGTTTTTGCCAGTTAGTCCAGGAATGGTGGAAATAAAGGGACGCCCCATGATCTATCAGCCATAGTTCTTTGTGCCATATCAACATATTGGTATTTTTAATGGTACGGTCTACGTTAGTCAGCAAGGCATCCAGCCATACTACTTGCGAAGCCGTTTTTCCATCTACTTGATGTACTATCGGATCAAAAGTCAACGAACCGGAAAGGAAATGCAATCCCATATTCAGTCCTCGACTCCATTGAAGTAAATCCTGTATCTCTTCGTCTGCTTCTGTTCTTCCGAAGGCCTCGTCCAGATTCAGAAAAACTATTTCGGGGACTCTGAAACCTAGTGCACGGGCTATCTCCCCACCAATCAGTTCGGCAATCAGCGCTTTTGTTCCGTGTCCTGCCCCTCTGAATTTGACTACATACTTAAATTCATCGTCAGCTTCGGCTAGAGCAGGCAATGAGCCTCCCTCACGCAGAGGAAGAATATATCTTGTAACATTTGCCGTACGTAAATCCATGTAGCTCCTTTCTTTGATTTGGGGAATAAAGATAGGACGTTTCAGATGAATTTTATAAGAAAGTGGGCTTTAAATTAAAGAATTGTAGCTTAATTAAATAATTTTGTGGCTTTGAGTGTTTAAGGCACCTTGTTCGTATCTTATAGATAAAAGATAGAAATAATATGAATAAGAAAGTTTTAGTTACGGCAATCTTGTTTGGTTCATTGACAGTATCGGGTATAATGTCAGCTCAATCTGTATATCCCGGACAACATCAGGGAAAGTTGAAAAAGGAAACAGTGGCTCCCCTTCAGGCGGAAAGTTTTGATTTGAAAGATGTTCGCCTGTTGCCAAGTCGTTTCCGTGATAATATGCTTCGGGATTCTGCCTGGATGACGTCAATAGATGTGAATCGTCTGCTACATAGCTTCCGTACCAATGCCGGTGTGTTTGCCGGACGTGAGGGCGGATATATGACAGTGAAGAAACTGGGTGGTTGGGAATCTTTGGATTGCGAACTTCGCGGACATACTACCGGACACATGCTCTCGGCACTTGGTTTGATGTACGCAGCTACCGGCAGTGAGATATTCAAACTGAAAGGCGATAGCTTGGTTAACGGATTGGAAGAAGTGCAGAATGCACTGAAAAACGGGTATTTGAGTGCCTGGCCCGAAGAACTGATAAACCGGAATATTCAGGGAAAAGGTGTATGGGCTCCCTGGTATACTCTGCACAAACTTTTCTCCGGGCTGATAGATCAATATCTGTATGCGGATAATAAGAAAGCATTGACTATCGTCACCCGAGTGGGTGATTGGGCATACAATAAATTGAAACCCCTTAGTGAAGAAACACGTAAACTTATGATCCGCAATGAATTTGGCGGTATCAATGAGTCATTCTATAATTTATACTCAATAACGGGAGATGAACGTTATCGCTGGCTGGCGGAATATTTCTACCACAATGACGTAATCGACCCATTGAAAGAACTTCGTGATGACTTGGGAACGAAGCATACCAATACTTTCATCCCGAAAGTGATAGCTGAAGCCCGCAACTACGAGTTAACCCGCAACGAGACAAGCAGAAAACTATCGGAATTCTTCTGGCACACCATGATTGACCATCATACTTTTGCTCCGGGATGTAGCAGTGACAAAGAACACTACTTTGATCCGAAGAAGTTATCCCAACATCTGACCGGCTATACCGGAGAAACTTGTTGTACCTATAATATGCTCAAACTTAGCCGCCATCTTTTCTGCTGGACGGGCGATTCATCTATTGCGGATTATTACGAAAGGGCATTGTATAATCACATCTTGGGACAACAAGACCCTGAAACAGGTATGGTAGCTTATTTTCTGCCTTTGCTTTCCGGGTCTCATAAGCTGTATAGCACAAAAGAGAACTCTTTCTGGTGTTGCGTAGGTAGCGGATTTGAGAATCATGCAAAGTTTGGAGAAGCCATCTACTACCATAACAATCAGGGAATATATGTAAATCTATTTATCCCTTCACAGGTAACCTGGAAAGAAAAAGGACTGACAATCCGTCAGGAAACGGAATTCCCACAGGAAGAAACAACACGTTTTACTCTTCAGGCAGAAAATCCTGTCCGCACGACTATTTATCTGCGCTATCCTTCGTGGAGCAAGGATGTAAAAGTTTCGGTGAATGGTAAGAAAATATCTGTAAAACAGAAATCTGGTTCTTATATTGCCATTACCCGTGAATGGAAAGATGGCGATCAAATCTCGGCTACTTATCCGATGCAAATCAAACTGGAAACTACTCCGGATAACCCGGATAAGGCAGCCCTGTTATATGGCCCGTTGGTATTGGCGGGAGAACGGGGAACTGAAGGTATGCAAGCCCCTGCTCCTTTCTCAAATCCTGCTCTTTATAATGATTATTATACCTATAATTTTCATGTCCCAGCACATTTGCGTACCTCTTTGAAACTAGATAAGAAACACCCTGAACGTGCTTTGCAACGTGTAGGAAGTGATTTGAAGTTTACGACAGAACAAGGAGATGTGATTCGTCCGCTATACGATTTGCATCGCCAGCGCTATGTCGTATATTGGGATTTACAATCAGAAGAATAGATAGTAAACAACGAAATGAATAATCGTTTATTAATTGCCGCTTTTGTAAGTATCTGCTTTTTGTCCGGTTCTTGCAAAATATCATCCGGTCAGGGAAGTCGGTATGACTTCTCTTCTTTGGATTCTGTTATCCAAGGATGGGTAGACAAGGGATATTACCCCGGAGCATCCATTTGTGTAGTGAAGAATGATACCGTCATTTTTCAGAAGAACTATCGGGATTATACACCCGATACAAAAGTATATGTCGCTTCTGCCGGAAAATGGGTAGCGGCTGCTGTCATAGGCGCGGTGGTAGACCGTACTGATTTGGGATGGGATGATCCGGTAGAAAAATGGTTGCCGGAATTTAAAGACGATGCTAAAGGTAAGATTCTTCTCCGGCAATTATTATCCCATACATCAGGAGTACGTCCATATCTTCCCGAGCCCCGTGTAGATAACTATAATCATTTGGATTCGGCAGTCACTGAAATTCTCCCTTTGGATACAGTCTTTACTCCCGGCACTCGTTTTGAATATGGTGGACTTGCCATGCAAATTGCCGGAAGAATGGCAGAAGTGGCGATGGGAGAGGAGTTTGAGACTCTTTTTCAAGAACTGCTGGCGCAACCTTTGGAAATGAAAAACTCTCATTTTACCCCAATCAACACGGACGGCGGACATGCACCCATGTTAGGGGGCGGACTGTGTACTACAATGAATGATTATCTTCACTTCCTGTCCATGATTTATCACGATGGAATGTATAATGGCAAGCAAATTATATCAGCAGAAACTGTGAAAGAAATGCAGGCCGACCAAGTGAAAGGCGCCATAATCCCTTCGAATAACTCGGATAATTATGTAGCGAAAGGACTGGGACAATCCCACAATGGAATCTACGGATTAGGAGAATGGCGTGAATTAATAGATAAAAAGACAGGTGAAGCTTATCAGATTAGTTCACCGGGATGGGCCGGTGCTTATCCGTGGATAAATAAACACGATAAAGTTTACGGATTCTTCATCTCCCATGTAGCAGGTTCTTCTGCTAAAGAAGACGGTTTTTCTTCTTTCTTTGGCAGCCCTGTCATTTCACGGACCGTTTCAGAAATACTGAAAGGTAAGCCATTGGTTGTCAAACAAGGACGTATCAATGTAGGAAACGGCTCTCTATACTATGAGGAAGCCGGTCAGGGTGAACCGATCATCTTTGTACACGGTCATTCGCTTGACCATCGTATGTGGGATGAGCAATTTTTAGTGTTTGCGAAAAAGTATCATGTCATTCGCTATGATTTAAGAGGATACGGCATTTCTTCTTCCCAAACAGAAGATTATCAATTTATGCATGTTGAAGATCTGGTTACTTTGATGGACTCTTTGCACATCAAGAAAGCGCATATCGTCGGACTTTCTTTGGGGGGATTTATCACTGCTGATATGTTGGCGTATTTCCCAGACCGGATGTTATCGGCTTTTTTAGCCAGTGGAAACATCCGAAAGTCCAAAGGTCCCAGTGAACCGATGACTAAAGAGGAAGCAAAGGTACGTGATGACGAAATAGCTGCCCTGAAAAAGAAAGGAGTGGAAGTGATGAAGAAAGAGTGGTTTGAAGGATTAATGAAATCCGGTAGTAGCCAGCGTGAACGGATGCGTGTGCCTTTGTGGCAGATGATTGACGAATGGGATGCGTGGCAACCGCTACACAAAGAAGTACGGGTAGTAGCAGGGCTGGATGCTATTGAAGAATTGAAGAAGAGTCACCCTGCTGTACCTGCCTTAATTGTAGAAGGTCATTCTTCTGATAACAAATTTTCAAAAAATCCTCCCATATTGGAATATCTACCTAATGGAAAGCTGAAAATCATAGAGGATTGCGGGCACATGATGAATATGGAGCGACCGGAGGAATTCAATGCAGCTTTAGAAGAATTTTTAATCAATATTGAACAGTAAAATGAAAAAGCAATAAATATCATGAAACAAATAGTTCTATGCCTGATCGGAATATTATTAGCATCGTTTGTATCTGCACAAAAGATAAATCATCCTTCACTTTTGTATACCCCTCAACGCATTCAGCAGGTAAAACAACGTATGCAGAATGAACCGAAATTGCGGGAAGCCTGGGAGGATATTCAGAAAACCGCCGATGAAGCCTTACAAAAGAAAGATTTCAATCGGTTGGATTATTTGTCGTTGGCCTATCTGATGACGGATAATAAAGAGTATGCAAATATAATCAAAGAGATTCTTTTGAAAGCTGTGGAAGCCGAATCCTGGGGAGATATGGAAATGATGGCACGTATTCCAGTCTGGCGTTCGCAACTGGGCATGGCACATAAGAGCTTCCTTTCTGCCATAGGATATGATGCGGCTTATAACATAATGTCTTCTTCGGAAAGAAAAAAGATTGCCGAAGGCTTGAAACGATTGGCTGTAGAGCCTGCCTTGGGCGACTGGCTGTTGGAACCTGCCCGAATCCATTCTTTGAACTCTATGGGACACAACTGGTGGACTTCCTGCGTATGCCAGGGTGGAATATTAGCATTAAGCCTACAGAATGAACTTCCCGAAGTAAAAGATTGGGTGGAGCAACTTCATGAATCACTACCCGAATGGTTTGACTTTGCAGGCGATGCCTTGCAGCAGAAAGCAAAGAGCTTTGATGAGGCCGGAGGAATGTATGAAAGTCTCAATTATGCAAATTTTGGTATTCAGGAAGCTCTTTTGTTTCGGATCGCCTGGATAAACACTCATCCGGGACAAAATCCCGGTGATATACCCCAATTGGCAAAACTTCCGAACTACTTTTCTCAAGTATGCTATCCTCGTACAGGTATGCTGTATAGTTTGAATTTTGGTGATAGTCATAAGAATGTATCAGCAGAATCCAGTATGATGTTATTGTATGCATTGGGACTGAAAGACCCGACTATTCTGTGGTATATAACCCAAGTAGAGCAAGGACAGCATCGCGATGGATTTTTCCTGAATCGTCCGATGGGCTTTCTCTATACCCCTGATTTGAGTAAAGCTCCCATAACTCCCGATTTGAAAACCTCACAGCTATTCTCGGATTTCGGTTGGGCCACCATGCGTACTTCTTGGGAGAAGGATGCTACGATGCTTGCTGTGAAAAGCGGTCATACGTGGAATCATTCCCATGCGGATGCCAACTCCTTTATTGTTTTTCATAAAGGCGTTGATATTATCAAGGATGGAGGAAACTGCTGGTATCCCAATCCTGCCTATCGCAACTATTTTTTTCAAAGCCAGGCACATAATGTAGTCCTGTTCAACGGGGAGGGACAACCTCGTGAACAACAGTATAGCGGCTCTACTTTGCGAGGAAATCTTTATCATCTCTTGGATGCGGGCAATGTGAAATATGTTTTGGCCAATGGAACAGGTCCTGTCTCTAATAATTTCAGCCGTAACTTCCGTCATTTCCTGTGGATGGATAATGTGATTTATATGATCGATGATTTGAAGACACATAAGGTAGGACAGTTCGAATGGTTATGGCATACCAATGGAACTTATAAGAAATCGGGCATTGACGTGAATGTGACAAACGGAAATTCTTCAGTAGTCATCCGTCCTTTATATCCCCGCATGCTGGCTAAGTCCGATTTTGTGCACGACTATCCCGAAGATTTATATTGGGAAGAAATAGAAGCTCCTACGGAAGATTTGAAAGGAACCGAAAAATATTATTCATTCCATTTACCAGCCGAGGTGAACCGTGTGAAAGGACTGACAGCTATTATTCTGAAAGACGCTCCCGATGAAAAAGACCTGCCTCAAATGGAAAGACGTGAAGGGCAGGACTGGATAGGGCTTCGTATCCGTCATAAAGGTAAAATTACCGATTTATATATCAACCAACTGGCGGACGGAAGATTAATGCACAGTAATTCATGGATTATGCCCGACGGCTGGATGACAGATGCTTATATGTTTGCAGTTTCTTACCCAGAAGGTACTGAAGCAAAGAACGCTAAGGACTTCTTTATTGCTTATGGAAGTGCATTGAGACGGGGTAATGAAACTTACTTTTCATCATTGGCTAAGCTGTTCGTTATTCAGAAAGCAGAAGGTAAGAAACTTGATCTTTGGATAGACGGACAGCCGAAGATAAATACCACCTTTAGAAGCACAAAGAAGCCTATGTCTGTAGAAGTGAATGATAAGAAAATCCCGGTAGTTTATCAGAAATCACAGATAAAGGTGAAACTGTAAATTATGTATATCCAGGATAGATTCTATCTTTTTAAAGAGAGTAAGTTCCTTGTTTTTTGTGCAAACCTATATAAAATCCGAGATATTTTATGTAGGTTTGCATTGTTTCATTAAATATGAATCCTCTATGCATAATCTAATACGACATATAGTAAAGGCTTTGACTACTCTTTGTCTGCTACTCATAAATATACCTATTTATCCGATTTCTTACTCTTTCCGCAGCATTTCCGAAACAGACGGACTTTCCGACCTGATGGTCAGTTCTTTTTATAAAGATTCATTAGGCTATATTTGGATTGGCACGGCAAGTTCTGTTGAACGTTTTGACGGAGTCCATTTGAAACATTATCCCATATTAGGGAATAATGAAAAACTAAAATGGGTGAATGTAATAACAGAGACGACTGGTAATAGGATATGGATAGGGAATGATATGGGATTGTGGACGGTTCATAAGGAAACAGAAAAACTGGAACCCTTTAGTCCGGAGACTATTAATTGTGGTGTTCGTGCCCTTTTACCAACTCGGGATGGAGGATTGTATATAGGTAGTGAAAAAGGATTATTTATCTATCGAAATAATCAATTGGAGCGACTGGCAGTAAGTTCCGACATCTTATCGGCAGAAAATTTCATCGTTGCATTGAATTTGGATGAAAATGGAGCTTTATGGATTCTTACCAAAGGTGGATTACATTCCATGAATATTTCAAACCGGAAAATAACCTCTTATCCATACAAGCAGGGATTCTCCTATAGAAATATGACACGTATCGGCAAAAAGCTTTATTTAGGAACAATGGATCATGGGTTGCTATGTTTTGATATCTCGACGGGTGAATTTAAAGAAAATATTATTGACTTGGGTTGTAATGTTATCATGTCTCTCTCCAGTGATGAAAAGAATTTGTTGTATATAGGCACTGATGGAAACGGGGTACATTTTGTTTCTGCGAATAATATGAAGATTGTTCGTTCCTTTTGTTACGAATCGGGAAATAAACAGGCGATCCGTTCCAATTCTGTCTATGCATTATTGGTTGATAGGGAAGGAGTGATTTGGATTGGTTTTTATCAGTTAGGCTTGGATTATACACTATATCAGAGCGGGTTATTTTCTACCTATGCCTATCTTCCTTATTTCGACTCAAAAGAGATGCCTGTTCGTGCAATAGCTGTTTCGAAAGACGAGAAACTGATAGGTTCGCGCAATGGACTTTTCTATATAGATGAAAAGAAACAGCGGTTTAAAAGTTTTAAGGTTCCCGAATTACGTTCCAATATGATTTTGTGTATTTATGCTTTTGAAGGAAAGTATTACATAGGTACTTATGGTGGCGGTATATATATCCTCAATCCTTCCACGTTGACTTTATCTGATTTTGAAACAGCAGACTTAAAATCAACTCCATTCCTGAAAGGACATGTGTTTTGCATAAAATCGGATGATGAAGGAAGTTTGTGGATGGCGACGTCTATGGGACTTTACTGTTATAGAGATGGAAAGCAAATCCGGCATTATACTACTGAAAATTCGAAATTACCGGGAGAGAATGTCTATGATATATGTTTTGATTCCACTCGTAAAGGATGGATTTGTACAGAGAACGGTTTATGCATTTGGGATCCATCAACCAATAGTTTGAAGTCGGATATGTTTCCTGAAGGGTTTATTCATAAAGATAAAATCCGGACAGTATACGAAGATTCTAATCATGAGCTTTATTTCCTTCCGGATAAAGGTGCAATTTTTATATCTGATTTGTCGATGAATCATTTTCGGAGAATGCAGTCGGGCACTCCTTTGGATGGAAAGGATGCAATGTTTATTATAGAAGATCATGAAGGTTGGTTGTGGATTGGTACTAATTTGGGCTTATATCGTTATGATAAGAAAGGTAATTTTATTCCCTATAATTTCGTAGATGGCTTGCCCAGTTCTATATTTATTACTTGTTTCCCTGTGATAGATGAAGAGGGTACGATGTGGTTCGGCAATTCGAAAGGTATGATTTATCTGACCTCGGAACAAAATGGCAGAAAAGCAAAATGGCATTATCCGGTTGCTATTACCGATGTATTAGTGAATGGAAAGCAATCGGTTTATGCTAAGATGAGTAGAGAAAATAACGTGTATAAAATAAAATTGGAAGCAGATCAGCGTAATTTGACAATCCGTTTCTCTGGGTTCACTTATTCGGAGCCTGCATATATGTCTTATAAATGTAAGATGGAAGGAATAGATAGCGACTGGCAATTATTGAGTGGACAATCTGAAATAACGTATTATGACTTATTATCCGGCAATTATCAGTTTAGAATTCATCGGGTGGATGATCCGGAGTCGGAAATTTGCCTGATGGTGACTATTGCTCCTCGTTTCAATGCTGTTATGTGGAGTGTGACTGTTTTAGTGATATTGATAATAACCTTGGCTTATATATATTATCGCCGGAGAATGAAACGAAACAACCTAATTCAGTCGAAGGAAAAACAGCAACCGGTAATAGAAGAAAAATATAGAAAGAGTAATGTGACTGAAGAAGAATGTAGGCGCTTGGCTGGCGAACTGGAACTTCTGATGCAAAGGGATCGACTATATGTTAATCCCAATCTGAAAATAGCAGACTTGGCTGCAATATTGAATGTTTCCACTTATACATTATCCTATTTATTCAATCAATATTTGGATAAAAACTATTATGACTATTTGAATGACTATCGCATAGAGGAGTTTAAGCGTTTGGTTGATAAAGATGAATATTCTAAATATACGTTGACAGCTTTAGCCGAACTATGTGGTTTTAGTTCGCGTACTTCCTTCTTTCGTTATTTTAAAAAGGTTATTGGAATTACTCCGAATGAATATATTCGAAGTATCGGAAAGACCAATGAAGAATAATATACTTATGTACCTTTCATTTTAAACTTTAGATTGATAAATACCTCTTTAGAGTCTCAAATAATAAATTGAGACTCTATGAAATTGAGAGTTAACTGTCTGATAATTAGAATGTGTGTTGATCGCTTGCTCTCCGCCAATAGGACGGAATTTATCTCTTTCTTTTTGAATATCCGTTTTCATATTTACCTTCTATATTTGCCAACGTAATGATAAACAAAAATCTAAGCAATGGAAAATATAGATATGTCATCCGTACAGTTGATTACTGATTCTTATCAGAATTATCATCGTTCCGTTTACTTGTATATCTTATATAAGATAGGAAAAGATGAAGACGCGAAAGATCTGGCTCAAGATGTATTTTTACGTTTGATGGATTATAAGCAAATGTTGCGACCGGAAACAATAAAGTACTTTATTTTCTCTATTTGCCGGAATTTGGTTATTGATTATTTGCGTCGTCATTATAAAATGCAGGAAATTACATCCTATTTTTTAGATCAGCTTCCTACCTTTATTAATGAGGTAGAGAGCCAGATAATCGCTAATGATTTATCTGTGTGTGAGCAGAAGAGAGTTCTCCGGCTGCCTGCGCAACGAAGAAAGATTTATGTAATGAGTTGCTTCAAGCATATATCGTCAGCGGATATTTCCGCTTGTCTCGGATTATCTGTCCGTACTGTAGAAAATCATTTGTTTATCAGTCGGAAAGAAATCCGTGAATATATCCAACAGTGTATCTAATATTAGAATAAATAGTATAAATGTTAGTTTTAAATTTTATGTATATGAAAAAAAGTCTCTTCAGATTTTCATCGAGAAGGATTCTATTCTCCACGGTGATAGCCTCTGCTCTTATAGCAGGTGGCTCGCAGGCTGTCTTTGCAGATGCCGGGGAAGTGCAAGTCGTATTGCAGACTGGTACAATTAAAGGTAAAATCGTGGATTCCAATGGCGAGCCCGTTATCGGTGCTAATGTTATGGTAAAAGGCACCACCAATGGCTGTATGACTGACATTGACGGAAACTTCTCATTGAAAGATGCCAAAGGAACTTTGGTTATCTCATATATCGGTTACAAAACGGAAGAAGTTCAAGTGAAAGGCCATGAAACCAGTTTGAAGATTGTATTGAAAGAAGACTCTGAACTACTCCTGGAAGTTGTAGTGGTGGGATACGGCAGTATGAAGAAAGAGTCGTTGACAGGCTCGGTAACAGTGGTCGACCAAAAACTTTTTAAAGACAAAGGTACGGTATCCAATCCGCTTTCGGCCATGCAAGGTCAGGTGCCGGGTTTACGCATCACCCGCTCGTCGGCTGCTCCCGGTGAAGAGGGATGGGGTGTCTCAATCCGTGGTTCTGTATCGAAGAACAAGGTAGAACCTCTCTTGATTATTGACGGTGTACCTGCCAGTGGTGTGAGTGAGATAGCTCAACTCAATGCCGATGACATCGAAACCATTAACTTCCTGAAAGATGCTTCGGCTGCCATTTATGGTGCAAAAGCGGCAGGTGGTGTGATTTTGGTAACTACCAAACGTCCCGATGCCGGCAGAACCAAGGTGGAATATAGTGGTTCGGTTACACGTAAAATTGTGGGTTTGCAGCCCCGCATGATGAGTATGGACGAATGGACGGATGGTGTGCTCCAAGCCCGCTTGAATGACGGCTATGGCGAAGACGACAACTGGGTGCGCTATGCCCGTTTGGCTAAAGCGATGAAGAGGAGTTGGATTAATCTGCATGGTGGAAATAATCCCGATGAAGATCCCATTCCGGGAGGATTCCGCGGTGTGGCCGACTTTGTGTTTCATGATATGAACTGGACTGATGTGCTGTGGGGGAACGCTACTTCTACCCAACATAACCTCAGCATAAGCGGAGGTTCGGAGAAATCGACCTACCGGCTCTCGCTTGGTTATTTGAATGACCAAGGGACGCTGCAATGGGGGAACAACTCGAACGAACGCTATAACGTACGTTTATTCAACAGCTTCAAGATAAACGACCGTATCAGCTTGGAAAGCAATATGTCAGCCAGTCGTCAGCATCAGGTGGCTCCTACACAGATTGGTAGTATATTAGGCAGTAGCATACCGCAGCCAGGGTTACCGGTTTCGACCATCGATGGCAAACCGTATGCGTGGGGAGGCATTCATACTCCCAACTGGTCGGCCGAGTTGGGAGGTGACAACAAACTCGTAGTGACCACTATGAATGTGAACGAGATTTTGAAAGTGAACATATTGGATGGCCTTGATTTTCAAGGTACTTTGGGGTACTCAACGAACAATGCGGCCCGTGACGAACAGTATCTTTCAATTGATTGGTATCAATACGATGGCACACCGATTCAAAACGAGAACTCTCCCTATCCTGCAAAAGAAAAATCATCGTATACTAAAAGCTCTGCACGTACCGATAATTACACGGCATCAGCTTTTCTCACTTATAAGAAATTATTTGATGAGGCTCACGACATATCGCTTATGGGAGGTGTGCAATATGACTATGCCGCTTACGATTATAGCGGTACCAAAGCAATGGACGTGGAAGCGGCAATCGAATCGCTTAACGGTAAAGGACAAATCTACATAGACAAGGTAGACCGTTGGGAGGAAGCTATTCTCTCTTATTTCGGTCGCTTGAATTACAACTATAAGTCAAGATATATGGTAGAAGTGAATGCTCGCTACGACGGCTCTTCGAAATTCTTGCCCAAGAATCGCTGGAACTTCTTCTGGGGCGCATCAGCCGGATGGCGTATCACTGAAGAGAAATTCATGGAGAACTTGCGTGACTATGTGAATGAACTGAAACTACGTGCCTCATATGGTGAGGTAGGTAACCAAAATGGTATCGGACGCTATGACGGCATCCAACTTTACAACTACAAATCGAACAGCGGTGCTTTGTTGGGCAACTCGAAAGGAACCTATGTGGAATCTGCCGGACTGGTGAGCACTGTGCGTACTTGGGAACGTATTTACAACTATAACTTGGGTATTGACTTCGGATTCTTCAACAATCGCCTTACGGGTACGTTCGAGATCTTTAAAAAGAAAAACGATAATATGTTGGTTTCGCGTCTGCATCCCGGTGTTCTGGGCGGAATTGCTCCCAGTACGAATAGTGGTAAGTTTGAAGCCAATGGTTACGATGTTAGTTTGACTTGGCATGATAAGATAGGCAGTTTCAACTACCATGTTGGCGGTACGTTAACCTATATGACCAATAAACTCGTTGATGGAGGTAACATCGTGGTGAGCGCAGGTTATAACGAAGCTGTGAATGGCTATCCGCTCAATTCGGTATTTGGCTACCGCTATGTGGGCAAGGTACAAAACCAAGACCAACTGGACTATTACGTGGACAAATATGTGGGCAGCAACTCTATCGCCCTGCCTGCCAACTTGCGTTTGGGCGACCACATGTATGAAGATGTGAACAAAGACGGTAAACTGACACAAGATGACCTTGTATTTCTCGGTTCCGACGACCCCAAATATTCGTTCTCGTTTAATTTCGGATGCGAGTGGAAAGGATTCGATTTCAATACCGTATTCCAAGGTGTGGGCAAGCGTACCATCTATCGTGAAATCGACTCTTGGAAAGTGCCTTTCAAGGCTATTTGGCTGAACACTACCAACCAGTCGGTGGGTAATGTATGGAGTCCTGAAACTCCCAATAACCATTTTCCTACTTATTCAAACAGTAATGACATCAATAATTATAACTACATTCCCTCTACCTGGTCGGCCGATAACGGAGCTTACCTGCGTCTCAAAGAGATTGTACTTGGTTACACATTGCCAAAGGCATGGATGAATAAGAGCGGTTTCATCAGCAACTTGCGTATTTATGTATCGGGCGCCGATTTATGGGAAAAATCGTATATCACCGATGGTTGGGATCCCGAAGCCACCCGTAAGGTGGAAAACAAGCAACGCTATCCGTTTAACCGCACCGTGACTTTCGGTGTGAATGCCACATTCTAATTTTTATTCTTAATATTGAAGATAACAATGAAAAAAATAGTATATATTTTAGGAATTATTTGCGCCATGACCATGCAGTCGTGTTTAGACCTTGAGCCCAAGACGCAATTGGCGGATACCAACTATTGGAAGTCGCCCGAACACTTCAAACTTTTTGCCACCCAGTTCTATGGCTGGTCGGCCGACTTTCGATGGCTCGACGACAGTCAGCACGCCGATATTCGCTCGGATTTGTTTGCCGGCAGCACGGTGAACATCTATAGTAACGGAACGAACAGCATTCCGTCATCCGACAAGCATTATACCGACAATTACAATCGTATTCGCCAAGTCAACACCTTGTTGCAACAGGCTGATGCGTATGAACAACAAGCCGACATTGCCATTTCAGTGGGGGAAGCCCGTTTCTTCCGTGCTTATTGTTACTTCGAGTTATTGCAGGCTTACGGTGACCTTATCATAGCCCGCACGCCGCTCGACATCGACTCGCCTGAGATGCAGAAGGCTCGCAATCCGCGTACCGAGGTGGCTGACTTCATCATTGACGACTTGAAAGAAGCCGCTAAACTATTGCCCGTTGATAAGGCTATCAGCAGCAGCGATGAAGGTCGCCTTTCCAGCGAAGCCGCTTTGGCGTTTCTTTCGCGTGTAGCCCTTTACGAAGGTACATGGGAGAAATTTCATAATGGCGGTCAAAATACCGAACGTACAAAAGATTTGCTCAATACCGCAGCACAGGCGGCTCATGATGTAATGGCGGGCGGAGCATTCGAGCTTTTTGCTCCTCAAGAATTGGGAACGGAAGCCTACAAGTATCTCTTTATCTTGGAGAATGAAAAGTCAAACCCTGCCAATATCAATAAAACAGGTAATAAAGAGTATATCTTTACCCGCCGCCACGACCCTGTTATCAATTCTATTGGTTTCAACATTACACAAGGGCGTTTGGGCAATGCCTTGTACGTTACTCGCAAAATGGCTAATATGTATCTGCAAAGCAATGGGTTACCCATCAATCCCCAAACGTGGAATTACACGAAAGTGGATGATGAATATAAAAATCGCGACAACCGCATGAACAATCAGCTTATGGTGCCCGGACAGACTTATTGGGGTACAAATGGCGGACGCATTGATTGGAGCGGCGATGCTGCCGAAATAGCCAATGCCTCGCATAGGAACTTCATGCCTCAAACCGGTACGGGCTACTTTCCCCACAAGTGGTGCAGCGAACGTGACGGAGTGCCCACCGGTATGGAAGCTTACGACTTCCCCGTCATCCGCTATGCCGAGGTGCTGCTGAACTATGCCGAAGCTGTGTTTGAACGCGATGGACAAATATCAGATGAAGACTTGGCTATCAGCTTGAACTTGACACGTAAACGCATTAACCCCGAAATGCCTGACTTGACTAACGACTTTGTCACGGCAAATAATTTGGATATGCGCACAGAGATTCGTCGTGAGCGTACCATCGAGTTTTTCGATGAGAATTTCCGCATTGATGATCTGAAGCGTTGGAAGACGGCCGAAGACGAAATGCCGATGAATCTCACCGGTGTGAAGTGGAAAGATACTGATTTTGAAAGCAGATGGCCCGATGCTTCTTTTAAAGACAAAGATGGTGAAGGCTGCATTATTCACGAAAAAGGACGCAACTGGCACGAAAAGCATTACTTGTTGCCGCTGCCCACTGACCAACTCAAGCTGAACTCCAACTTGAAACAAAATCCGGGTTGGAACCAATAATCCATTCATTATTCATTTATAAAGTAATCGAATTATGACATACAAAAACATACTTCAAAAGGGTGCATTTGCAACACTGTTGGCGGGTGCCTTGGTGGTGACCGTTTCGTGCAACGATGACGATGTATCCCCCGTTTTAGAAGAGAGAGTGCTCGTTAAGGAAATCAACCTTGAGGTGACTCCCGAACTGCCTCTGCTGATAGGCACTGATACTTTGATAAAATATACCGTAGGCCCGGATGAGGCTTTCAACAAAGAGGTGGTATGGAAATCGACTGTGCCCGATGTGGCTACCGTAGATGCCGAAGGACGCATCACTGCAGTGAAGGCCGGTAATACGGTCATTTCGGCCAAACCGGTTGTAGGCTATTCTGCCACTTCGACCATCAATGTGAAGGTGGTAAACGAAATCATTCACATCACTGATATCAGTCTTACTAATGAAGAGCTTGAAGTGTTTGTTACCTCGACTCTGCCGCTCATTTGGCAGACTACTCCGGTCGATCCCACTTACCCCGGAGTGATTTGGAAAAGCCTTACTCCCGATAAAGCCACCGTCAATGAAAAAGGCGAGGTGAAAGGTGTGGCCGAAGGAACGGCACGCATACAAGTCACCGCTACTGACGACAAACATTTCACAAAAGTGTTTGAGATTAAGGTGAAGCCTATTATTTATATCGAAAGTATGGAATTCGTGAAGGAAACCGATAAGCTGGCTTTAGGCGAAACCTATACTCCGCAGATGAATGTAACGCCGGCAGACGCTACGCTGTCGTACATCGCATGGGAAAGCAGCAAGCCCGATGTTGTAGAGATTGACGAAAAAGGCCGGTTTGTGGCGAAGGCTTACGGCAATGCCGTGATTACTGCTTTGGCAGACTATGGCGACGGTAAACCTATCAAAGCTACGATGAGTATCAATGTGAGTGAGGGATTGATGAACGACCAATTTACCATTGAGAACATCTGGCAACCATTCGGCAATTTCAATCATCGAGAATTTGAATGGATGGAGAACGACGGAGTACTTCGCATATTACCCGGTGACGATAAGGCTTACAAGGCTGTGCGCATTTGTCGTACCGGAGGATTTGGGTTCAACGTAACCAACTATCCCATCTTGGCCTTTAAAGTGAAATTCCCCGAAAATGTGTTCGAAGCATCAACAAGCATAGAGTGGTATCTCGACATTTGGGGTGGAAGCGGCATTACCGTAGCCGGTAAATATGGCGAAGATACCGATAAAGGAAAAAACGCCATGACTGTGGCAGATTGTGGCGAATACAAAGTATTCTACGCCGACTTTACGAAGAAATTCCTCGGCAAGAATCAACAGTATATGCCTACTGCATTGACGAAGTACGACACGGTGGAACTTCAATTTTGGAAAATATGGTATGAAGCCAGCGAAACTGGCAGTATCTATGTGGATTGGGTGAAGACCTTCGAATCGGAACAGGAACTGAAAGATTTGATTAAAGCTGAAAAAGCCGAATAATGGTAGCCGACTTCTCAGAAACTGATTGAATAACAAAATGAATATTGAATATATGAAAAATTTGATTTATACCTTCGTGGGCAGCATGGCACTTGTGTTGCTGACCGGCTGTAGTGCTGAGTTCGAGAACGGAACTCCCGAACCATGGCAACGCGAAATCAACCCCAATGAAAATTATGAGTACACCATCAAGCACCCTTGTCTGGTGAACACCGAAGCCGATTTTGAACGTGCACGCCGTAAAGTGAATGAAGGCGCCGAACCTTGGATTAGTGGTTGGCAAAAATTGTGCGACAGCCGATTTGCCCAACTGAATTATAACTCAAATCCGCAAGAAGAAATTGTGCGCCACTCAAAAGGCGGAAACTTCAATACGGCTGCTTTTGATGCCGGTGCCGCTTATCAGTTGGCTTTACGCTGGAAAATTTCGGGAGATGAAGATTATGCGAAAGCGGCTATTAAAATTCTGAACGGATGGGCTAAAACTTGTAAAGGGGTGAACTATAAAACGTGGCCTGACGACAGCCATCGCCTGCTTGCTGCCGGATTTATCGGTTACCAGTTTGCTGCTCCCGCTGAACTGATGCGCGACTACGAAGGCTGGAAAACCGAGGATTTCGAAATCTTCAAGAAATGGATAGATAAAACTTTCTATCCTATCTGCGACGATTTCTTAGATAACCACTTTAACTCTTCAGCCATTGCAGGTTGGATGAGTTGGGATCTGCCCGCCATGCTCACCATTCTTTCTATCGGCGTGCTGAATGATGACGATGCTAAGATTAAACAAGCCCTGGAGTTTTTCTACCACGGAAAAGGTATGGGCTGTATCGAGTGGTCGGTGAGAGGTATGCACGAAGACCCGGAAGGAAAAGTGAAAGGCAGACATTTGGCACAGAGCCAGGAGATGGGACGCGACCAGGGGCACGCCACTCTCAATGTCGGTTTGCACGCTTACTTCTGCCGTACGGCTTATAACATGGGTATCGACCTTTTTGCCTACAACGACAACATTGTTCTCGACCTCTGCGAATATACGGCTAAGTATAACTTGACTTCGGCTGAAGATGTAGAAATGCCTTTCGAACCTTACTATCACCCCAAATATGGTTGGCACGAGAAGGTGTCGGCCGAGGCTAAGGGGCGTGCCCGTCCGGGATGGGAACTCCTCTACAACCATTATGCCAAGGTGAAAGGTATGAATGCACCCTATTCTCAAGCCTTTGCCGAAAAGGAACGCCCCGAAGGATATGGTGAGCGTGGAACTGCTGAAGCCGGCGATTTGGGATTTGGGACATTATTATATACTGAAGAATAACTTTTGAGTTTTCCGGCTGATTTCAAGGAGTTAAGAGGTTAGACTTCTTAACTCCTTGATACTACTCTGTGAAACCTTCACAACTCTTTCCTTATGATAAATAGATTATTTCCTACCTTATTATTCTTTATCTGCTTCTTTTATAGTTTGCCTCAAACGGCAAAGGCGCAAAACAACGAGTGGGAAAATCCCGCCAAATATGAGTGGAACAAAGAGAGGCCACATGCTGACTTTCGTCTCTACGAACAGTCAGAGGATGCAGTGAACGACAAACCCCGAAAATCGTCTTGGCAACATTCGTTGAATGGTGTGTGGAAGTTTATCTATGCCCCTACTATAGCAGCGAGCATAAAAGATTTTTATCGGATAGATTTACCCGACAGTAATTGGGATACAATAACAGTTCCTTCTAACTGGGAAATCCAAGGATTCGGTGAACCGATAATCCGCAACATTCAGTATGTATTTTCATCCAATCCACCTTATATTGACGTAGACAATCCTGTGGGTACCTATCGGCGCACATTTACGGTTCCTCGAAACTGGCAGGAGCGCGAAGTATTTCTGCACTTCGGCTCCATTAGCGGCTATGCCCGCATTTATGTGAACGGGCAGCAAGTCGGAATGACCAAAGCTTCCAAAACACCGGCTGAATTTAATGTGACGAACTATCTGAAAGAAGGAGAAAATTTACTGGCAGTACAGATTTATCGCTGGCATGATGGCAGCTATATGGAAGACCAGGATTTTTGGCGACTGACCGGGATTGAACGTGATGTATTCTTGCAAGCTTACCCTAAACTGACTATTTGGGATTTTTTCTTAAAATCAAGTTTGGATAGTACATATAAGAATGGTATATTCAATGCTACCGTAGATTTGCGTGAATTTACAGGTAATAATGTAAAAAAAGGAACACTCAAACTGGAATTATTGGATAAAACCGGCAAAATAGTTTTGTCACAACAAAAGAAATTTGACATAGAAGATGAGTTTACCCAATTAGCTTTTTCGGGCGTCATTAAGAATGTATCCAAATGGAATGCTGAAAAGCCATCTCTTTATGATTGTGTCATCACACTTTGGGATGATAAAAACAAGCAGCTTGCAGTTACTGCCTGTAAGACCGGTTTCAGAAAGATAGAAATAAAGAATGCTCGATTATTGGTGAATGGTGTTCCGACTTATATAAAAGGCGTGAACCGTCATGAGCATAATGACAGCTTGGGGCACGTCCAAACTCGCGAAATTATGATGAATGACCTGAAATTGATAAAACAACTGAATATGAATGCTGTTCGTACCAGTCATTATCCCAATCATCCGTTGTTTTATAAATTATGTGACCAATATGGCATTTACATTATAGATGAAGCCAATATTGAAACCCACGGAATGGGCTCAGTTCCTTATTTCAAAGATACCATTCCGCATCCTGCTTATCGTTCCGAATGGTATGCGGCTCATGTAGACCGTATCACCCGTATGGTGGAAAGAGATAAAAATCATCCGTGCGTCATAGGCTGGTCGTTAGGGAATGAATGTGGTAATGGAATCGTATTCCATGATGAATATAAACGTCTGAAAGAATATGACCCAAGTCGTTTTGTGCAATTCGAACAGGCTTGGGAGGACTGGAATACAGATATTGTATGTCCGATGTATCCCAATATGTGGAAAATAACGGAATATGCCAAGTCCGGTAAACAGCGCCCCTTTATCATGTGTGAGTATGCCCATGCCCAGGGGAATAGTAATGGTAACTTCAAAGACCTTTGGGATGTTATTTATGACAGTCCAAATTTGCAAGGTGGTTTTATTTGGGACTTTATGGATCAAGGGTTTAAAATGAAGACAGAACCGGGAGACGGACGCATCTACTGGACGTACAATGGAAAAATGGGAAGTTATAAATGGCTGGAAGATAGGAAAGGGGAATTAAATACAGGAACCGACGGCTTAATTTCTGCTAATGGCATTCCCAAACCACAAGCGTATGAAGTAAAGAAAGTCTATCAGTACATTCAGTTTAACGCGAAAGATTTGAGTAAAGGGATTGTTTCAATCAGGAATCGTTATGATTTTACCAATCTGAATGAATATGCTTTTACTTGGGAAGTATATAAGAATGGAGAGAAATTCTCTACAGGAAATTTCAATGTTGAATTAAAACCTCATGCGGAAAAAGAGGTACGATTGAATCTTCCAGTCATTCCGGAAGATGGAAATGAATATTTTCTCAACCTCTATGCCTATACAAAGGTTGCTACCGATTTAATTCCTGTACATTATGAAGTGGCTAAGGAACAGATAAAGCTAAATAGAGGCAGTTTCTTTGCTTCTCTTTCGGCTTGTTCGGGTAAGTTGTCTTATGAAACGAAAGACAATGTTTTATCTTTTCAGTCGGATGCCGTCTCCGGTAAGATTGATTTGAAAAAAGGAGTGCTGTTTAATTATAGCATAAACGGCAAACAACCCATTAAGCAATATCCGGAACCGGCTTTTTGGCGTGCTCCGGTTGATAATGATTTCGGGAATAAAATGCCCTGGTTGGCAGGTGTCTGGCGGACAGCGCATGTGAACCGTTATGTGAAGAACGTGGTTATAGAGGAAAAGAACGAAAAAGGATTGTCCATAAAAATTGATTGGATATTAAGTGACATTCAAGTTCCTTACACGATAGAATATTTGATACGTAATAATGCATCTATTATTGTGACAGGAAGTATTGACTTGACAGGAACGAGACTTCCTGAACTTCCTCGCTTCGGTATGCGGATGGAATTGCAACAACCCTATGAAAATCTGACTTATTATGGTAGGGGACCTTTTGAAAACTACATCGACCGTTATTCAAGCTCGTTCATCGGGCGATATGAGGATAAAGTCGACAATCAGTTCTATTGGTATATACGTCCACAGGAAACCGGAAATAAAACGGATGTTCGTTGGCTGGCTTTATTGAATAGTGAAGGAGAGGGAGTGAAGATTACAGGTCTGCAACCTATCGCATTTTCCGCTCTGCATTTCTCACCGGAAGACCTTGACCCCGGTTTGACCCGCAAATTGCAGCATACCATTGATATTGTTCCGCAAAAGAATATTTTCCTGCATGTTGATTTGAAGCAACGCGGATTAGGCGGTGATAATAGTTGGGGGATGTATCCACACAATAAATATCGTTTGCTTGATAAAAAATATGTTTATAGCTATATGATTGAATTGATAGACTGATAAATAATTAGAATAGCATAGAGATAATGGAAATGTGATTGATAAGTATTGCGCTATGGGTTCTCCACATTCTCCTAATCGGGAAGAGACAGAACTACTGAAACGGGAAGGATGGAGTACGGCAAAAGAAATGATTATAGTCTTTTTTACTGTTAAAATCTAACGCCAGGTTGCATAATTGTACAACTTGGCGTATATTTGTAATATGAAACGTAAGATTATGTCTTATTCAATGGCTTTCAGAAAAAGAGTCAGAAGACACCATCAGGAGAGATAGAAAAGGCGTTAAAAATAAAGGAGGCTTATTATGGAGACAAACAATCATCAAATCGTTGATTACAGTGCTGTGTTAGAAGCACAGTATGGAGCACTGGGCACTCCTGAACGTGCGAAGTTTGACGAAGAAGCTTATGCTTTTTATACGAGTCAAATACTTTTGGATGCGCGAAAGAATGCCAGATTGACGCAGGAAGAGCTTGCAAAACGTATCGGTGCCAACAAATCATACATCTCACGCATTGAGAAAGGCATTACAGTTCCGAGTGTTGCTACTTTCTATCGTATCATAAATGCTTTAGGATTAACGATTGAGCTTAAACCTGCTTTATGATTTAGGTTATTTTGCAATAATAAAAAGTCCCATTCCATTTATTTGGTTCGGGACTTTTGTTTTTATTTGGATTGTATTGAGTAAATTATTTACCCCCTTCGTATTTAGTTATGTACATATAGAGAATACGAAGGGGCTACTTTTTTAAAAAAGGAATGTGCTCTTTTGGAGATTTTTATGTATGTTTGTCACATGTTTAATATGAAAGGAAGCAGTTGTAAGTGAAGAACACGATTAAATATCTGATTCTTATATTAATATATTTGGCTTGTGGGGGTAATCTACAAGCCCAAAACTATACATTCCGTAATGTCGTCATGTCCGACGGGCTATCCGGACTGTTGGTGAATGCCATTTATAAAGATTCCGAAGGTTTTGTATGGTTGGGGACGGATAATTGCCTCGACCGTTTTGATGGTGTGAAAGTGCGCCATTTTGAATTCCGTGGCATTGAGTCGGGAAGAAAGAAACGGGTAAACAGTGTTACGGAAACATCCAATAAACAACTTTGGGTGGGAAACGGAATCGGGCTTTGGCGGTTGAATCGCCCAAACAGCCAATTGGAAAGGATTGTCCCCGAAAAGATAGACTTTGCCGTCAATACGTTACTGGCCGATGGAGATATTCTTTATATCGGCACAGAGAAAGGCTTATTCATTCATAAAGACGGTCAGTTGCTTCAAGTCTTGACAGACCGGAATATGCTTGCCGCCTGTAACAGAATCATGGATATTTGTCTGAATGAAGATAAAACCGTATTATGGTTGGCCACGGTACAGGGATTGTTCTCTTATTCACTGAAAGACGGCAAGATTGATTCCTGGCATTTTCAGGAGGATGTGCCCGAAGCCGATTATTTCCGTTGCCTTACTCGTATCGGCGAAACGCTCTATCTCGGTACAATGAGCCAAGGTGTAGTACGTTTCGATATAAAGAAGGAATCATTCTCTCATGCGGTATCTTTGGGGTGCGATGTCATTTCCGATATTTCCAGCGATGGTAAAGGGACTGTGTATATAGCTACTGACGGCAATGGCGTACACTTCCTTTCACACAAAGACCAACAAGTGACACGTCGTTTTTACCATGATGTCAATGATAAGGAAGGAATTCGCAGTAATTCTATTTATTCCTTACTTATAGATGATAGAGGTGCCGTCTGGGTGGGGCATTTTCAGGCAGGACTGGATTATTCACTCTATCAGAACGGCCTTTTCCGTACGTATGATTATCCACCTTTGTTTAATTCGGCCAATCTTTCCATCCGTTCTTTTGTAAACAAAGGGCAAGAGAAGGTCATCGGTTCGCGTGACGGCTTGTTTTATATAAACGAAGCTACCGGAGTAGTGAAGAGTTTTGTAAAACCCGTCTTGACCTCGGATTTGATACTGACAATCTGCTTCTATCAAGGAGAATATTACATCGGTACGTATGGTGGCGGTATGATGGTATTGAATCCGGAAACGCTGTCTCTGAAATATTTTGCCCAAGGTGATACGGAGCTTTTCCAGAAAGGACATATCTTCTGTGTGAAACCGGATGCCAAAGGAAATCTTTGGATAGGTACTTCGCAAGGGCTGTTCAGCTATAACGGACAGACAAAGCAGATAAAGAGCTTCACCAGTGCCAACTCCCAACTGCCGGAAGGCAATGTGTATGAAGTCAGTTTTGACTCTACCGGCAAAGGATGGATTGCTACCGAAACCGGTATGTGTATTTACGACCCGGCTTCCCAAAGTTTGCGTTCCAATGTCTTTCCCGAAGGATTCGTGAATAAAGATAAGGTTCGTACTATCTACGAAGATGCTGAACACAACCTCTATTTTATCCGTGAGAAAGGAAGCCTGTTTACATCCACTTTAACGATGGACCGTTTCCAGAACCGCTCTATCTTTTCTACTCTTCCGGACAACTCGCTAATGTCTGTTATAGAAGATAACCAAGGCTGGTTGTGGGTGGCTTGCAATGACGGGTTATTGCGTATCAAAGAAGAGGGAGAGGAATATGATGCTTTCACTTTCAATGATGGAGTGCCGGGACCAACTTTTACGAATGGAGCTGCTTATAAAGATGAAAAAGGACTATTGTGGTTTGGTAACACTAAAGGACTGATTTATGTCGATCCGAAACGTGTGGACGAGGTGCGTGGCAAGGTCCGTTCGATCGTATTTACTGACATATTAGCTAATGGTGTCCCTTTTACCAGCTCCTCTTTGAAATACAATCAGAATAATTTGACTTTCTGTTTCACAGACTTTGCTTATGGTCTCCCATCTGCCTTACTATATGAATATCGACTGGAAGGAGTGGACAAGGACTGGAAATTATTGGCTGCACAGAACGAAGTTTCTTATTACGGACTTTCTTCCGGGACTTATACTTTTCGTGTACGTCTTCCGGGAAATGAGCAATCCGAAGCTAGCTGTCAAGTGACGGTATGCCCTATGATACCTTGGTGGGGATGGGGACTTTCCGTTTTATTAATCGTAGGAATTATAGCCTTTATACGGTATTATGTCTGGAAACGTATGCGTCGTTTGCTTGTTTCTTCTGCTTCGCCGGTTGTGGTATCATCAGCAGAGGAGGAGATACAACAAAGAGAACAGTCTGTAGAACAACATCCGGAAGTAAATTCAGAACAACAACCTTCCGTTGTTGAAGAGAAATATAAGACCAATAGACTGACCGAAGAGGAATGTAAAGAACTTCATAAAAAACTGGTGGCTTATGTGGAGAAAGAAAAGCCATATATCAATCCCGATTTGAAGATGGGTGACCTGGCTTCTGCATTGGATACTTCTTCACATTCATTATCGTATCTTTTGAACCAGTATCTTAATCAGTCCTACTATGATTTTATCAACGAATATCGCGTTACCCAATTCAAAAAGATGGTAGCGGATAGCCAATATTCCCGCTATACTTTGACTGCACTGGCAGAACTTTGTGGATTCAGTTCGCGTGCCTCCTTCTTCCGCTCATTCAAAAAGAGTACGGGAGTTACTCCGAATGAATACATCCGTAGTATCGGCGGAACAGCCAAAGAAGAGTAACTTTCCGACTTATTATCCCTGAAATCTATTTTGCATCTATATTACCTTCACCCTTCACTTCTCCCTGTTCATCGGGGTTAGAGGGTGAACCCTGCCCTTTCACTTGGTGAACCCCTTCTCTTTTATTCTTTTCCTATTTCCAATCTGTTATTAGATAAGTTCTTCTTCTCCCTATCTAAACTTCCTTTTCCTTAATTGCAAAGTTGTTTTTTATAGGAAGCAAACTTTAAATGCAAGTTTTGTTTTTATAATCAAAGCTTGCATTTATAAAAACAAAACTTGCATTTATATAATCAGAACTTTCATTTATAGTTTATCATTAACCAAAAGCAACTTTGCAACAAGGGCAAAACAAGTTTATCATTAATGAAAAGGAACTTATCTCTTAATGTCCTGCATCATCATTAGCCTGAATGTAAGATGAAGGAAAGGCCAAAATGGTGAAGAAAGGGAGTAAAGAGGTGAAGGGGGTGAAAGCAAATGGGTATAAGGAGAGCGAAAATACATTGTTTTTTAGTAAATAGAGTATCAAATTATAAAATGAGACTCTGTTTGTTGTGAATGTAACTTCTTGATATATAATGATATATATGCAAATAAGTCTATCTGGATTCTTGGAGATTACTCTGTCCTGTTTTCGAGCTGTTATATCCAAAATCACCTCTATATTTGCATCGTGATCAAAACCGAAAAAGATAGTATTATGGAGACAATAGCTAACACTTACGACGACATTATCACCCGTTCTTATGAAGAATATTATCAGGTGATTCTTACCTATATTACTTATCGTATCACTCATCGCTACGAAGCGGAGGATCTAACTCAAGATGTATTTGTACGTCTGCTGGACTACAAACAAATGCTCCGTCCCGACACAGTGAAATATTTCCTGTTCACTATTGCCCGCAATATTGTAATCGACTATATCCGTCGTTATTATAAGAAGCAGGAAATAGACAGCTACATCTATGATACTATGTCTACTTTTACCAATGAAACCGAAGAAAAAATTATCGGTGATGATTTAGTGACAATGGAACGGACCCGTTTGGCTGCCATGCCCGAACAACGTCGGTTAATTTATACATTAAACCGTTTTGAAAATAAAACTTCTCCGGAAATCGCTAATGAACTGAATCTAAGTTGTAGGACGGTAGAAAACCACCTATTTCTTGGACGTCGTGAAATGCGCGAATTCTTCCGAAATTGTATATAATCTTATTCATTAATAAATAACCCTTTGTGCTTATGGAAAAGGAGTCAGAATTTACAAAGAGGTGTTTGTATGCCTCATCTTATTTTAGAGAACAAGAATTTAATACTATTTTTAAACCTCAAATTTAATTTTATGAAACAGAGAAGATTTATGTTTAAACTACAATCTAACAAGGCGGTTACGCTTGCTTTAGGACTGATGCTAGGATTATGTCCTGTTTCAAGAGGGTATGCAGCTCTGGATGATAGTCAAATAGTAACACAAATGCAGAAAAAGGTCAAGGGGCAAGTACTTGATGCTACTGGAGAGCCTTTAATAGGTGTGAATGTGAGTGTTATAGGGCAGACCGGAGGTACAATAACAGATATAAATGGAAATTATTCATTAGATGTGCGTAAGGGAGCCAAGCTGAAATTTTCATATATTGGCTACAAGGAGCAGGTTATTGAAGTGGGAGATCCGACTGTAATTAATGTGAAGATGAGTGAAGATTCGGAAGTACTTGATGAGGTCGTAGTCGTTGGTTATGGTGCGCAGAAGAAAGAATCATTGACTGGTGCTGTAACTGTTGTAAGCGATAAAATGATAAAAGATAAAGGTACCCTTTCTAATCCGGCACAAGCATTGCAGGGACAGGTTCCAGGTGTTATTATTACCCGAAATTCAGCGGCTCCCGGTGATGAAAGTTGGAATATGAAACTACGTGGATCATTCTCGAAAAACAATTCGGATCCCTTGATAATCATTGATGGTGTAGAAGCAGAATCATCAGTGTTTGGTCAGCTGAATCCATCTGATATTGAATCCATTAACTTCTTGAAAGATGCGTCTGCTGCGATTTACGGAAGTAAAGCAGCCGGCGGTGTTATTTTGGTACAAACTAAAAAGGCAAAAGCCGGTAAAACCAAAATAGAGTACAACGGATCAGTAACAGCTAAACTTGTGGGATTGCAGCCTACTCTGATGACTTTGGATGAATGGGGAGATGCAGTTATTCAAGCTCGTACTAATGATGGTTACAAGTCAGATGATACTTGGTTAAGATATGTAGCGTTGGCAAAGGCCAACCGGGGACACTATATTGATCTGAACCATAGCCAAAACCCTTATGCTAATGCATTTACTGATGTAAAGGACTTTGTGTTTTTTGATACGGATTGGCAGGATATTTTGTGGGGTACTACAGCATCTACTTCACATGAATTAAGTGTAGCTGGAGGAACAGACAGAAATACTTATCGGTTGTCGGCACGTTACATGTACGATGGAAGTAACTTGAAATGGGGAAATAACAATAACCAGAGATATAATCTTCGTTTAAGTAATACGTTCCATGTGACAGATGCTTTTGAGATAGAATCGGTTATCGCCTATTCTCGTCAAGATCAGGTTGCTCCGACACAGATTGGTGCAGCATTGACCTCTTCGGTGCAGCAACCTGGATTTCCATCATCAACGATAGATGGCAAACCTTATGCCTGGGGTACTTGGGGAGCTCCAAACTGGTATTGCGAATTGGGTGGTGACAATAAATTGAAAGTTTCCGGAGTGAACATCAGTGAGACCTTCAAATATAAGTTTAACAAACATTTTGATGCTGTAGCTACCCTGGGGTATAATACATCTACCTCTACGCGGGATATTCAAGGTAAATCTATCGATTGGTATAATTATGCCGGTACAGAAGTGACAATGACCAATCCGACGGCTGATAAGAATTATTATTATAAGACTTTTTCGCGTACGGATATGTACACGTTGAATGCTTATTTAAACTGGCATCAGACATTTGCGGAAAAACATAATCTGGCAGCTATGATCGGTACTCAATACAATCTGAAAGAGTATGATTATACACCGGTTAAAGCACAGAATATATTACCCTCACTGGAAATTATTAATGGTACGGGCGAAGTACTATTGAAGAATTCATCCAATGATGGTCCTGAAAAATGGCACGAAGGCCTATTATCTTATTTTTCCCGCTTAAACTATAATTATAAATCAAAGTATTTATTGGAAGGTAATTTCCGTTATGATGGTTCATCTAAATTCCAACCGGAAAACCGATGGGCATTTTTCTGGGGAGTATCTGGCGGTTGGCGTCTTAGTGAAGAAGAGTTTGTTAAGAAACTGAATCTTTTTGATGAGTTAAAGTTGAGATTGTCTTATGGTACAGTTGGTAATCAGGGAGGTATTGATCGTTATGACGGCGTTCAGCTTTATAATTACTCGCAGAATTCAGGTGCTTTAATCGGAAGTAGCAAGATTTCTTACATTGACACGAATGGTAAACTGTTGAGCACAGATCGTAGTTGGGAAACAATTAAGAACTATAATATAGGTTTGGATTTCGGCCTGTTCAACAATAGATTGACAGGAACTGTTGAAGTTTTCTGGAAAGACTGTAACAATATGCTGATTGATGTCACTTATCCTGGAATATTGGGTGACAAAGCGCCTACTGCAAATGTTGGAAGCTTTAAAGCCAATGGTTGGGAAGGTACATTAAACTGGTCTGATAAAATAGGTAAAGTCTCTTATCATGTTGGTGGTACTTTTACATATACCACTAATGAATTGACAGATAATGGAGGTAGTGCTACGATTAAAGACGGTGTACGTTCCGATCGTGAAGGATATCCATTGAATTCAGTATTTGGTTTAAGATATTGTGGAAAGATTCAAACGCAGGAAGAATTGGACAAATATATGAATCGTTATGGAGAAAATAACTCTATAGATATGCCGGCTATGTTGCGTCTGGGTGATAATATGTTTGAGGATGTGAACCGTGATGGCAAATTGACTGAAGAAGATTTTGTATATTTAGGAACGGATGATCCGAAAATATCTTTCTCATTCAATGCCGGTTTAGAGTGGAGCGGCTTTGATGTATCTGTCATTTTCCAAGGAGTAGGCAGACGTACAGTTTGGCGTGACGGGGACAATAGCAGTAATGTAAACTGGCGAGTTCCGATGAGATCTGTCTATATGAATACGACTAATCAGTCTGTAGGAAACGTATGGTCTCCGGAAAACCCGAATGCACATTATCCTACTTATACAAATACGTCGCAGATTAATAACTATAACTACAGATGTTCTTCCTGGTCTGTTGAAGATGGTTCTTATCTTCGTTTGAAGAATATAACTTTGGGTTATACACTACCATCTGCTCTGCTTGCAAAAACAAAGGTATTGAGTTATGCCCGTTTGTATATCTCTGGAGCTGATTTGTGGGAGACATCTAAGATTAATGATGGCTGGGATCCGGAAGCTTCTCGTAAAGTATCAACTTATGGCCGCTATCCTTTCACCAGAAATGTAACAGTTGGATTAAATTTAACCTTTTAAACATTGAATAATATGAAATTATATAAGATAAAAAGTTTCCTCATACTTGCAGCAGGACTGATGCTACACTCTTGTCTGGATTTGGACCCGCAGGATCAATTAGCTGAAACAAATATCTGGAGTTCTCCTGCCGATTATAAATTGTTTGCTAATCAGTTCTATAGTTGGACACGTGACTTTAGCTCACTTGATAATAATTCAACGAAGCCTTTACATTCGGATTATAACTCCGACCTGTTTACATGCAAAGACGACCGCAATCGTTTTAGCAACGGAACAAACTCTGTTCAAGAGTCAGATGGTAATTATGGCTCGGCTTATGCACATATCAGACGTACGAACCTGTTATTGCAAAATGCAAGTAATTACGCTAATCAAACGGATATTGCACAATACGTAGGAGAGGCCAAATTCTTCCGTGCCTATTTCTACTTTGAATTGGTTCAGCTTTATGGAGATGCGATTATTGTAAAGAAACCATTGGATGTGACAGATCCGGAACTGAAAACCGCCAGAAATGATCGTAGTGAAGTAATTGATTTCGCTATTGAAGATTTAGAGGCCGCAGCAGAACTATTACCTAAATTTTCGGAGTTAAGTACTGAAGATAATGGCCGAATCAGCCAAGAGGGTTGTTGGGCTTTCTTGTCGAGAGTGGCTTTGTATGAAGGGACTTGGCAAAAGAGCCGTGGCAATGCAGAACGTGGTAAAGCGTTGCTGGACATTGCAGCGAAAGCTTCCGGAAAGGTAATAGCTAGTAATACTTTTAGCTTGTTTAAACCGGAAGCATTGGGAGATAGTGCGCAGAAATATATGTTCATCCTGGAAGATGTCAAATCAAATCCGGCTGGATTACAGAAGAGTGCGAATAAAGAGTATATATTCTCACGCCGTCATGATGAAGTATTGGCTCCTATTGGTACAAATATAACCAAAGGTAGTTTGATAAATGTAATATGGGTTAGCCGGAAATTTGCTAATATGTATCTCTGTCAGGATGGTTTGCCTATTGAAAAGTCGGAGATGTTTGATCTTTCTAAAGGATATGATAAAATGGATTCGGAATTCATGAACCGTGATAATCGTATGCGATATACTTTGGCTCGTCCACATGATAATTTTTGGAGTAATAATAATCCTCGTGTAACATGGAAGAGTGATGCTGAAGATCTGAAGTCAGCTTCCATTAAGAATTACATCCCGGATACCGGCACTGGTTATCATAATCAGAAATGGGCATCAGAGCGTGCCGTAAAGGATAAGTTTGAAGGTTATGATTATCCTATCATTCGTTATGCAGAAGTTCTGTTGAATTATGCCGAAGCAGTATTCGAACGTGATGGAGCGATTTCGGATGATGATTTGAATCTTTCTCTGAATCTGGTTCGTTGCCGTGTCAATACTAAAATGCCTAAGTTAACAAACAGTTTTGTGTCGGAACATGGATTGGATATGAGAACAGAAATACGTCGTGAACGTACTATCGAACTCTATAATGAGGGTTTCCGCCTGGATGATTTGAAGCGTTGGAAAACAGCGGAAACAGAAATGCCACAGGATATTTTAGGTGTTAAGTGGAAAGGTACTGAATATGAAACAACTTGGTCTAAGTGTCCTCATCCTAGAAATGATGATGGTATTCTGGTTCTTGAAACCGGACGGAAATGGGCTGAAAAGAATTACTTGTTCCCATTACCAAAAGATCAGTTGCAACTGAATCCTAATTTGAAGCAGAATCCGGGATGGGAATAAATAGATTGAAGAATTAAAAACATGAATCGTATGAAAAATAGATATTCTTTTTGGATGAATAAACTTTGGATAGTTGGTTTTATGACCGGATGTCTGACCTTGTCTTCATGTGACGATGAGAAAGACCTGACGACTGGAATGCCCGAGAATCAATTAATTAATAATATAGTTTTAAAAGTTACGAAACAATTGCCGGTAGCAATTGGTATGGATACGACTATTGTACATAGTATTGTTCCGGCAAATCCTACGAATCCTGAATTGCTATGGACTTCCTCTGATGAGTCTGTTGCCACTGTTGCTCAAGATGGGACAATCACTGGTAAGGCGGTGGGAACAGCTGTCATTACTGTAATGCCGGCTATTGGATTTGGGGTGACAAACTCTACCTTACAGACTGTTGAGGTAACGGTAGTACCTGAAATTATAAAAGCCACTTCCATCGAATTTACTAATGAAGATGCCGATGGTAATCCGTTGACTGAATTATATCAGATGGATGACGTGCAATTGACTTACAATATTTTGCCGGAAAACCATACTTACTCCTATTTGACATGGAAGAGTAGCGATGAAGGCATTGCAACAGTTGATGAAAATGGTAAAGTAACAGGTGTTGAACCGGGTAATGTCACTATTTACGCTTACACACATGACGATAGCGGAGTCATTGGTAAAATTGATTTGAAGATATTGCCATATATTCCAGTAGAGGATATAACTATTCGTCCGTATGATGATATGTTATATATGGATGAAGTAATCACTTTAGATTATACATTTACTCCTGAATCGGCAACTGCAAGTACAGTTGAATGGACTTCTAGTGATGATAAAATTGTCACGGTAAAACAAGGTAAAGTTACCGCAGTAGGCTTTGGAACAGCTGTTGTTACGGCAAGATGTATTGCGAATGATAAATCGGCTTCAGTTACGATTACTGTTGAGGCAGGAGCATGGATCTGGGATAAACGTAATAACTTTAAGAACTGGGAAATTAGTCAGGCTTATTCAAGTTTTGTCATTCAGGATGGTAAGATGGTAGTAACTTGCGGTCAGCAGAATGCGGATATGAAACGTGCCGATTTAAGACTTGCGGCCAGTGCGACGGCACCTGTTTACATGAACTGGGGAAATTATCCGGTACTTGCATTGCGAACGGATCTTCCTGGTGGTGGTAAAGGCGTAGGCAAAGGCGGTGTTTATACCTTGAATCTGGCACCTGTTACCGGAAGTGGTGCAAATAAAGCTGAAAATAATGGACTCTTGCTGGATGATGGTACCCGAATGTTATATTGGGATGTTTCAGCTTGGGGAAATGTTTCGACAACAGAAACAATTCCGTACAGAACATTTGAAGTCAAAGTTGCTGATATTTATAACCAGAACTTGCCAACAAGTAAATATACTGTGTATTGGATTAGAACCTTTAAGAGTGTAGCAGAAGCGGAAGCCTTTGCTAAGGCTGAAGTGAAAGCTGAAAACTAAGTATTTAATATATAAAATAATATATTGTATTCCATGAAAAAGAATTTTATACTAACAATAGCTTTGTTCGCAACTGTCACATTGAGTGCATGCAGCGAGATTGAAGATGGAGTAAATAGAATGGATGAATGGGAAGATGAAAAGATAGAAGTCGACTATCCTGCCAGTTTCGTACATCCGGGTATAATGCATACGAATAATGATATTGAACGTCTTCGTGAAATAGTGACGAACAGAGAGCAACCAGGGTATGGTTGTTATGAGATTTTTGCCAGTGATGCTCGTTCGAAAGCAGATTATACACTTCAGGGACCTTATAAAGAAATTTATCGGGGAAATGATAATGGGACTCGTCCGAGTATTCAGGGTAAATATGAAAGTGATTTTAATGCAGCTTATCAAAATTCTGTAATGTATGCAGTAACACAGGACGAGGCTCATGCTAAGAAGGCAACAGAGATTCTTATGGCTTATGCCAATACATTGGAAGCTATTGTTGCAGGAGATCAGCCATTATTAGCTGGTATTATGGGAGTGAAATTTATGTATGCTGCTGAAATGATGCGTTACTTGTATCCTAAGGGAATGACTGATGAAAATTTTGCCAAGGTCTGCTCCATGTTTAAAAATATATTTGTTCCGATACTCGATGATTTTATGGCAACTCCGGCTTATACGAATGGTAACTGGGGAGCATCTGTCAGCATGTCTTATATAGCAGCTGCCGTACTTTTCAATGATCTGGATATGTATAAGAAAGCTGTAGACTTTTATTGTAACGGGATAGATAACGGAACAATCCGGAATTATATAGATGGAGAGACCGGACAGTGTCAGGAGAGCGGGAGAGATCAGGCTCATGCTCAATTGGGCTTGGCATGTTTATCTGTGACTTGTGAAATCGCATACAAACAAGGTACCGACTTATATGGAGTGTTGGATAATCGCTTGCAGAAAGGTTATGAATATACTGCGCAATATAATGCCGGGCATGATGACGTGCCTTTCAAAACATGGAAAGATATTACTGGCAAGTATTGTAGTTGGACGAAGATTTCAAGTGACCAGCGAGGCGTATTCCGTCCGGTTTATGAAATGGTGTACAATCACTATGTGAACCGCAAGCGTGGGAGTATGAAATATACAAAAGAAGTGATTGATAAGATCCGCCCTGAAGGTTACTATTATGAGCACTTTGGATTTGGAACTTTCTTATTCAACGATAAGGCAAAATAAAGATCGTTTTATCTTGAAATTCTGATATAGAGGGGAAGATATCAAAGTGAAAAAGAGCCTTTGGTATCTTCCTTGTTACTGTTATCCGTATGATGACATAGAGTCTGTGAAACATTATAATTGAAAAAAGAATATATGAATATTAAGAAGAGAGTGTTTTCTTTGCTCAGTTCATGCTATGTAGTAGGTTGTCTGTTTGCCCAGAATATATTGATATCTACTCCGGCAACTTCATTAGTATTGTCGGCTCCAGAAAAAGGAGAGCTGAAATACATATATTATGGCGCCAAGCTGTCTGATAGAGATTTTCAAACTATCGGAAGTCTGGATAAAGGCAAATATGCAGCTTATCCGGTTTATGGGCTGAACTGCCCGTCTGAAGTTGCTTTGGCAGTGAAGCATAATGATGGTAATATGACTCTTCAACTTGAAGTTGTGAAAGTTGAAAGTTCCCATCAGGACGAAGCGAACCTGACCATCATTTCTTTGAAAGATAAAGTTTATCCTTTTTATGTGAAAATGTTCTATAAGGCATATCAGGATACAGATATTATTGAAATATGGAGTGAAATCAGCCATCAGGAGAAGAAAACAGTAGTACTTAATCAATTTGCTTCAGCTTATTTGCCTATTCGTAAGGGAGATGTCTGGTTATCACATTTGTATGGTGCCTGGGCCAATGAAGGACGCTTGGAAGAGGTGCCGTTAGAAGCCGGAATGAAAGTAATTAAAAATAAAGATGGAGTACGCAATTCGCACACAGCTCATGCAGAAGTAATGTTTTCTCTTGATGGAAAACCTCGGGAGAATGAAGGACGTGTTATTGGTGCCGCTTTGTGTTACAGCGGAAATTATAAATTGCGGATTGATACAGACGAGAGTGATTATCACCATTTTTTCGCAGGTATTAACGAGGATAACTCCACCTATAATTTAAAAAATGGAGAGATTTTTCGTACACCGGAACTGGCTTTGACCTATAGCGATGAGGGTTTAAGTGGAAGTAGTCGTAATTTTCACCGTTGGGCTAGGTTGCATAAATTGGCTAACGGTACAAAGTTGCGTAAGATTTTGTTGAATAGCTGGGAAGGTGTTTATTTTAAAATTAATGAGGATGGCATGAATCAAATGATGGCAGACATTGCCTCCATGGGAGGTGAATTGTTTGTCATGGATGACGGATGGTTTGGCGACAAGTACCCTCGTAGAACGGATAAGACTTCCTTAGGGGATTGGGTCGTAGATAGAAAGAAACTTCCGTCAGGGATAGGAGGATTGCTTGAAAATGCACGGAAAAATGGAGTAAAGTTTGGTATCTGGATTGAACCGGAGATGGCAAATACGACAAGTGAATTGTATGAAAAGCATCCTGACTGGATACTCAAAGCTCCTAATCGTGAATTGGTTTTAGGCCGTGGAGGCACACAAGTTGTGCTCGATTTAGCTAATCCGAAAGTTCAGGACTTTATTTTTGGTATGGTAGATAATTTGATGACAAATTATCCGGAAATAGATTATATTAAATGGGATGCTAATATGTCTATAATGAACCATGGCTCCAATTATTTATCAGATAATGACCAGAGCCATATGTATATCGCATATCATAAAGGCTTCGAGACGATTTGCCAACGTATTCGCGCTAAATATCCGGAGGTTACCATACAAGCTTGTGCTAGTGGCGGCGGGCGTGTCAATTATGGCCTGTTGCCTTATTTTGACGAGTTTTGGGTAAGTGATAATACGGATGCTTTGCAACGGGTTTATATGCAATGGGGAACATCTTATTTTTTCCCGGCAATTGCAATGGCTTCTCATATCAGCGCATCTCCCAATCATCAGACTTTCCGTCGTATTCCATTAAAATATCGCATAGATGTGGCCATGAGTGGGCGTTTGGGAATGGAGATACAACCACAGGATATGACAACAGAAGAGAAAGAGCTTTGTAAGAAAGCAATTGCAGAATATAAAGAAATTCGTCCGGTGGTACAGTTTGGGGATATTTATAGATTAATTTCTCCTTATGAAAAACAGGGAGTTGCTTCGTTGATGTATACTTCACCGGAGAAAGATAAGGCTGTGGTATATTGGTGGAAATTAGAGCATTTTCATAATCAACACCTGCCACGTGTGCAGCTATATGGTTTAATTCCGGAAGCGAACTATCAAATCCGTGAGCTGAATAGAATTGATACCCAGCCATTGAGTTTTGAGGGAAAAGTATTTAGCGGGGCATATCTTATGGCGAATGGATTAGAAATTCCTAATAATCATATTGTAGATAGAAAGATGCGAAATGATTATTCTAGTAGAGTACTTTATTTGAAGAAGATGGAATAAATCAGGAAATTAAGAAAAAATGATGAAGGGGATTAGGTATTTACCTAATCCCCTTCGTATATATAAGCAAATAGGTTAAGAAATAGATTGTTTGAAATCAGAGATTGGATTCAGTTTTTTAAGTGATTGGTTTTATATAAAGGTAGAAAGAACCTGTTTTTAGGAATAACGAATCTTATTTTGAATGAAATTGATTATTAAGGTATATGCGTAAAAAGATTCTGTTTTTAGCAGGAATGATGGCTTGCTGTTCATTGGCAGGTGCACAAGAAATTTCTAAGACCTGGGTGGCTGATAAGGGGAATGGAACTTATCAGAACCCGGTTCTTCATGCAGACTATTCGGATCCGGATGTATGTGCAGCCGGAGATGATTTCTATATGACAGCGTCCAGTTTTAATTGTATTCCCGGAATTCCTATTCTTCATTCTAATGATTTGGTGAATTGGTCGTTAGTAAACTGTGCTTTACCGATTCAGGAGCCGGAAGAATTCTTCGATAAGGCACAGCATGGTAAAGGCGTATGGGCACCGGCTATTCGTTTTCATAACGGAGAGTTCTACATTTACTGGGGTGATCCGGATTATGGAATCTATATGATTAAAGCCAAAGACCCGAAAGGAAGATGGAGCAAGCCTGTATTGGTGAAAGCCGGGAAAGGAATGATTGACCCGACACCACTTTGGGATGAAGATGGAAAAGTTTATCTTGTACATGCATACGCTGGTAGCCGTAGCGGAGTGAATAGCATCGTAGTTATTTGCGAACTGAATGCTGAGGGAACAGAAGTAATTTCCGATCCGGTGATGGTATTTGATGGAAATGATGGAAAGAACCATACGGTAGAAGGACCGAAGCTTTACAAACGCAACGGATACTACTATATTTTTGCTCCGGCAGGTGGAGTAGCAACCGGTTGGCAATTAGTACTTCGCTCGAAGAACATTTACGGCCCTTACGAATCGAAGATCGTAATGGCACAAGGAAAGACAAATATCAACGGGCCTCATCAAGGTGGCTGGGTAGATACCAACACAGGAGAATCCTGGTTCGTTCATTTTCAAGATAAAGGAGCTTACGGACGCGTGATTCATCTGAATCCGATGACTTGGGTAAATGATTGGCCTGTAATCGGAGTAGACAAGGATAAAGATGGTTGCGGTGAACCGGTAACGACCTATAAGAAACCGAATGTAGGAAAGACATATCCGATAGCCACTCCGCCGGAGAGTGATGAATTCAATACCCGTCATTTAGGGTTACAATGGCAATGGCATGCCAATAAAAAAGACACTTACGGGTTCACGACCGACTTGGGGTATATTCGTCTTTATGCAGGCAGCCTCTCGAAAAAATTTGTGAACTTCTGGGAAGTTCCTAACTTGTTGATGCAAAAGTTTCCGGCTGAAGAGTTTACAGCTACGACCAAGTTGACATTTACTGCCAAGCAGGATAGGGAACAAACCGGAATCATTGTAATGGGATGGGATTATAGCCATCTCTCCATTCGTAAGGAGGGAGATCAGTTTATTCTGCAACAAGCAGTTTGCAAGGATGCGGAACAGCAAAATCCCGAACAGATAAAAGAATTGGCAAACATTCCGGTGGAACATCTGAAGATGCCGGGAGTAGCAGATAATGAGTGGCAAACAGTTTATTTGCAAGTAAAGGTTCGTAAAGGAGCCGTTTGTACATTCGCTTATAGTCTGGATGGAAAGAAATACATGACAGTGGGAGAGCCTTTCACAGCCCGACAAGGCAAATGGATTGGAGCCAAAGTTGGAGTATTTTGCGTAACTCCGAATGAGGGCAATCGTGGATGGGCAGATGTAGACTGGTTTCGGATGACTAAGTAACTGACCGATCAAGTAACTGACAAAGAGAAATAAAGATTAAGAATTAACGCGAATATATTTGAACTAAGATGAAAAAGATTGTAGTAGGTCTGGCTGTGATGTTAGGTTTTTGTATGTGCACTCACAAGCCTTCCGGTACATTGGATGTGAATAAGGCACTAGACTATTGTGCAGAGCAGACACAACGTACGCTTACGGAACTGAAAACAGATTCCGGCATTGACTATACGATGATGCCACGTAACATTATGGCTGACGAACACCACTGGAACTGTCGTAAGGCAACGAAAGAAGAATGGTGTGCCGGTTTCTGGCCGGGTGTGCTCTGGTATGATTACGAATATACACAGGATAAGCACATTCTGGAAGAAGCGAAGAAGTTTACGAACTCATTGGAGTTCCTTTCTCAAATACCGGCTTATGACCATGATTTGGGATTCCTCGTATTCTGCAGTTATGGAAACGGCTATCGCTTGACGAAAGATCCTGCTTATAAGAAAGTGATTCTGGATACAGCCGATTCGCTGGCTACTTTATTCAATCCGGTTGTAGGAACAATGCTTTCATGGCCTCGTGAAGTGGAACCACGCAACTGGCCTCACAACACGATCATGGATAACATGATTAATCTCGAAATGCTTTTCTGGGCAGCGAAGAATGGTGGAAATCCTTATTTGTATGATGTTGCTGTTTCTCATGCTGATAAAACAATGAAATGTCAGTTCCGTCCCGATTATACATCCTACCATGTAGCAGTCTATGATACCATCACAGGTAATCTGATAAAAGGAGTAACCCATCAGGGCTATGCAGACAGTACCATGTGGGCGCGTGGTCAAGCATGGGCAATCTACGGATATACTGTAGTCTATCGGGAGACGAAAGATCCTAAATATCTTGATTTCGCACAGAAAGTGACAGATGTTTATCTCGAACGTCTGCCGGAAGATAAGGTTCCTTATTGGGATTTCAGTGCCCCGGGAATACCGGATGCTCCGCGTGACGCTTCGGCTGCGGCAGTAGTGGCCTCTGCTTTGCTTGAACTATCTACTTACCTCCCGAATGGAACCGGAAAACGTTATAAAGATGCAGCTATTGAAATGCTGGCAAGCCTGAACTCTGACAGTTATCAGAGTGGCAAGAGCAAACCGTCCTTCCTGCTTCATAGTGTAGGACATTGGCCGGCTCATTCAGAGATAGATGCCTCTATTATTTATGCAGATTATTACTACATTGAAGCATTGCTTCGGTTGAAACGTCTGCAAGAAGGAAAGAATGTAATTAAATAAAGAAGATTTATATAGAATAAAACACTATCTTTATCACAGTTATTTAACAATAAATCTATGTTGTATGAAACAGTGCATTAAAACAAATGGAGTTTTATTCTTTTTTTGTTTGATATCATTAATCATTACTGCACAGGAGCAATCAGTGCAGTCTAATATCAAATGCTTGAATTATCCTAGTTCGTTTGAGTTATTGCTTCGGCATTTTAAAGGAAAAATTGTATATATTGATGTAATGGCATCTTGGTGTAAACCCTGTCTGGCAGAACTCAAAGAATATGAAAAAACAGATGATTTTTTCAAAAAGAATGATATTGTAAGACTTTTTATTTCAATAGATGAACCCAAGGATTGGAATGCCTGTTTGAAAAGATTGGATGAAAGATTATTAAATGGGTATTTTGTCACCTATCATCGACCAGAGAATAGTGTTGAGAATAATAAATTTTCTGTTGAAGTGGAGAAGTTGTTTGTCACTTATGATGAGAAAGGTAATTTCGCCGGGCTTTCAGTTCCTCAGTTTATTATTGTTAATAGGGAGGGAACTATTGTAGAATATAAGGCACAAAGACCAAGCAATCCGGAGGAATTGAAGAATCAGTTGAAACAATACTTGGAATAATATGAGGAAAGACTCCCAAAAACGAAAAGCTCTGCAAGAACGAAGGTTCCGTGCAGAGCTTTTTTTACTGGTTAGGGTTAGGTTTATTTTATTGTTTTACCTTGATGATGTCATAATTCAGATCGCTGACAGCTTCTTGCAAGCTATCGTTCACCAGACGAAGAGTGGTGTCATTTACAATCACGAAATACATCGGAGCTTCACCATCCTTCGGAGTTAACTTAACAGCAGTAACAGGTTTTTTGTTCACAACCTTGTGTACTGTTTGTTGTTTTCCTTTTGAAGTGAAAGTCTTGTTTTGTCCTTGACCTTCAGCATCGAGGTAAGTCATATCCAGTGTATACGCAGTATCCACACCGTCAGTTGCAGCGTTCAGGGTCAGTACATAGTCAATACCCGGACCGTCGGCAGCAGGAAGAGTACCTTCATAAACTTCAGTCAATTCGGTAATCGGAGTCATAGCAAGAGCTAGACTGTCTGCTTGAGCCTCTGCGGCTTTGTTTGCTTTTGATTGGCATGATGCCAAAGCAGCTACGACTGCTGCTAACATAATTACTTTTTTCATCGTTAAGTGCTTTAAGTTAATATAAATATAGTGAGCTATTGCTCGTTTTTTGCTATCCTATTCCTGCTCTTCGTCCCGTTTGATGACAAGCAGTTTGTCTACTCGTCCGCGGTCCATGTCCACCACTTCGAATTGCAGATTCTTGTAGGTGAAGATGTCTCCCGCTTTCGGGATACGGCCAATCAGGAACATGGCTAATCCCCCCAGAGTGGTGAAGTCTTCCGATTCCAGATCTTCATAGGATAAAATCCCCATTTCCTCCATGAAGTCGTCGATGTTCATTGAAGCTTCCACCAGCATCGAACCATCCTGCCTTGTGACGATTTCTTCTTCTTCCGTTTCATCCTCTTCAAGGATGTCTCCGAAGATACTTTCGGTCAGGTCGTGCAGTGTGATAATGCCTTCTGTGCTGCCATACTCGTTAACAACAACTCCGAACTTGTTTTTGTTCTTCTTAAATAGCTCTAAAACTTTATTTGCATATAAACTTTCCGGAATAAAGAGGGGAGGACGGGCTATTTCGCGTAAGTTAAACAGCTTTTTACTGCCTATCATCAGGATAATATCCTTTACGGAAACCACACCGATAATCTCATCTTTCCGTTCGTCCACCAACAGATATTTGCTATAATGTTCTTCTTCGATTGTCTTCATCACCTTTTCCTGCGTATCATCAGGGTGAAGGATAATGAGATCTCTGCGATGCGTCATCAGTTCGTTAGCCCGTTTGTCGGAGAAGCGGAACACATCACGTATCATTTCCGTTTCCTCTTTGTCAATCACACCCTGTTCCGAACTTTGATGGAGAATCATTTTGATTTCCTCCTGCGTCATGGGGCGTTCTTCGCTTTTCAAACCGATAAGTTTGTTCAGTAACCGGGTAGAGACACTCAGCAACCATACAAAAGGATAAGAAACCTTTGTCAGGAGAATCATGACCGGGCTGAACAAAGTGGCGTATCGCTCCGGATTACTAAGAGCGATAGATTTGGGTACTAGCTCTCCGATAATCAGAGAAAGATAGGTAATGATTGCTACGGTAGTAATCATTGCCAGGTTGCGTGCGTATGCTTCTGCGCCCGGAATGAGAGAAAAGAAAGGTACGAGGTCGTCGGCAATAGCCACACCACCATACGCACCGGATACGATACCGATCAGCGTGATACCAATCTGAATGGTAGACAAGAACTTTTCCGGTTCTTCCAATTGTTTTAAAACTCCTCGGGCTGATTTGTTACCTTTTGCGACAAGTGTTTCAAGACGTGCTTTGCTGGATGATACCAACGCAATTTCATACATGGCAAAAATGCCATTCAGTATAAGTAAGAAAAGTATGATAAGAAATTCCATAAATGGATTTAAATGGTTATAGGGTCGAAATTACAAGAAATCGGGACACTATGCAAATATGTGTAATATATTAATGAAAATTTAATAATCGTGTTGTCTTTTTTGTGTAATCATAATAATATAATTGAGGCACGGATTACGCTGATTTCACAGTTTCAATTAAATAAGAACTGTGTTAATCCGTGTAATCCGTGCCTTAATAAAAATCAACAGGAAGTTTTGAACTCTTCCTTATATATTAGATAAACTCTTTACTTCTTAGCGTAGCTGTCTGCTTTGGCTTTTGTACGTTCAATGCGTTTTTGAGTGTCCGGATGTGAAGAGAACATTCTTTGTGCATAGGATGCTTTAGGAGCATCTTTTGCAAGTTCTGCCAATTTACTCAAGGCATTTGCCATTGCATAAGGGTCGATGCCGTTTTTTACGCAGAATTCAACACCATAATCATCGGCTTCATTTTCTTGCTTTTGTGAGAATTGTGCACCGGCAAGAGCTTCTGCCATGGCTCCCAGTTCGGAGTCTGTCAGTTTGGCTACTTTGTCGTTGGCTGCACCTGCCGCGTTTTTCACAGCTGAACGTAGGTAGGCATTTTTCATAGCGTCTTTGGAATCTGTGTGAACCACGTGGCCAATCTCATGTCCTACCACTGCCATCACTTCTTCATCCGTCATCACATCCATCAGACCGGCGCAAATACGTACACTACCGTCACCGCAGGCAAAGGCGTTTACGTCTATTACTTCATATACGCCAAAGTTAAGTTTCAGTCCGTCCACTTCTTTGATATGTCCCGTCAGTTTCTCCAGACGTTTGCCGTATTCGGTATCAGGTTTTGTCAATGGATTATGAGTGTCCATCCATGCCATATATTCCTTACTCATATTAGCAATGTCCGCATCAGATAACGTAACGGCTGATACTACATCTTTACCTGCTTGCAAAGCTTTTCCTAAATTAATCTTCTTGCCGAATTGTGCAGAAGCTGTCATTCCCATGCCTAATAATACGAAGGCAATCATAGCGATTTCTCTTTTCATACTCTTTTTCTAGTTTAATGTTCTATGCATAAATTAATACTCAAATGTTATTCCTAATGTGGGGAGCAAAGTCCCGCTCGATTGTTTGAGGCGTTTCATTTTATAGCGTTGGCTGTTGGCAGGAGCTTCCGGATTCTCGATGATGCCGGTGCTCATCAGCACATCCTGCTGTTTCAGTTTGCTGGCCGTGATATTCTGCAAATCAAGATAGAATCCTAGCATGCAATGTTTCAGATAAAATGTCTTGTCGATACGGAGGTCTACCTGTGCAAAGGCCGGAAGACGTTCCTTATTATATTTTGAATAGTCGTAATATGCTTTGCCTTGTGCATCCCAGGCGGATACCAAAGATGACTTTTCTTCATCGTATGGGGTATAAGGAGCACCGCCGATGCAACTGACTTTCATGCCAACACTCCATTGGTGGGGCAGATTGTAAGTTCCCCGCAAATTGAAAATATATCGGTTGTCCCATGCGGATGCGATGTATTCGCTCTCTTTGTCGTTACGGTATTCACTTTTAAAGATGGTGAAGGAGGAAGCCAGATTCAGTTTCTTGGCGATCAGCCACTTTACCAGAATCTCCGTGCCATACGAACGTCCTTGAGCGGTAGAAGTCAGCAATTCATTGCCAATCACTCCATAGTCATTTCCTTTGCAGGTAAGAGGAATTCCGTCTACAACGGAGAGCGGAATTTTATCATAGTCTTTGTAGAATCCTTCGACGGAGACTTCGAACGTATCCCCTTTGCGCCAACTAATGCCCAGACTTTCCTGGCTGACTTTCATATAGCGCAGATTGTATTTGTTGACATACATTCCGTTATTATCTTTAAAACCGAGTGCCGTGTAAGGAGGCAACTGATAATAAAGTCCTGCATTTCCGCTTACGAACCAGTGCTCGGCAAGTTGGTAGGAAAGCGATATGCGGGGAGAAAGCTGGTCGGAGAGTGACTTCATGGCCGACGAATAATTGTTGGCATCAGCTCTCAATCCCAAGGAAGCTGTGAAACGTTCGTCCATCGAAGAGTAGCTGATAGTGCCGAAAAGTCCCCAACGCATCATTCCCAAATAGGTGTGGTAATCAAACGTTTGTGCCTGATTGGTATATGCCTTTTGAAAGGTGGTGTTGGTATATTGACTATAATCCAGATTCACTCCGAGATTGACTTTCCAGTTGCGGAAAGAAGAATTGTTTTCGAAGCGGAACTTCGTTTCCTGTTCGGTAGAACGGAGGCGGAGCATCAGATTTTCCGGAATGCTTTCATCATTCTGCCGGTATTTGGTGTTGCGGTTGTTCAGATAGCTGTGACTGACTACCACTGACTGCACATGTGCGCCTGCATAATGACGATAAACGGCTCCCAATGTAAATGTCTCCTGCTTGATTTTCGGCAGGTAACTAAGAATATATTCGTTGTCTTCGCTATCCGCTTTCGTGTTCAATCGCATATTGTCGATTCCTCCGAGTCCCAGCACTGTCAACTCGTTCTGTTCGTTAAACCGGGTTTTCAATTTGAACTGCGCATCGGTGAAAGTCGGCAGGAAAGGGAGGTCGAGCATATCAAACAGGAATTGCAGATAAGATTGACGTATAGATACCAGATAAGAGGTCTTTTTCCCGATATGCCCGTTGGAGGCGAGCGAGACTTCGGATGCTCCGAGGGTAGCCTTTACAGAGTTGTGCTCCATATCTCCGTCGCGCAACTTGAAATCAAGAACGGAACTAAGTGCGTTTCCTCTATCAGTGGGGAAAGCACCGGTGTAGAAATTGACTTCACGTATCAGGTCGGCATTGAGGATTCCCACCGGACCACCGGAGGCTCCTTGCGTACTGAAGTGATTGATATTGGGAATTTCCACTCCATCCAGGTAGAAACGGTTTTCAGAAGGAGAACCACCGCGCACAATCAAGTCGTTGCGGTATCCAATCGGTGAGAAGGCAACTCCCGGATAAGACTGAACAATACGTGAAATGTCCCGATTAGCTCCCGGACTTTTTTCTATTTCCTGCAATCCGATAATGCGCAGGCTGACGGGGCTTTCCAAATCACGTCGGAAAGGAGAAGCGGTGACGGTTACTCCTGCGAGTTCGGTCAGGTTCTCTTCCATCTCTATCGAGATATTCAGATCTTTGGTAGATACAATATATTCGGGAGTAGTGACACTTTTGTAGCCGATGGCAGTTGCTTGCAGGCGGTAGATGCCGGGAGGTACTTGTTCGATGGTGAAATGGCCTTCCGCATTGGTGACGCCACCTTTGTTCAGCCCGAGAACCATTACGTTAATGAACTCTAATGGTTGACGGCTGTTTTTCTCAATAACCGTTCCCCTGATTTGATGTACAGGTTGTGCCTGTAGCAGGGAAAGTAGAAGGTTTGAAAATAGTAGCAGAGTCAACAGTCTTTTCATGTGATTGCGAATTATTGCTGCGAAAGTACGAAAAAAGTATTAAAGAATGATACCTTCCGTGAATAAAAACAGAATCACTTCCTGTTTGGTTCGTTTTACCTACTGATAAACTTAGCCGGATTTTGTTTCACATTTCATTTTTATATCTTATTTTTGTGGGACATATTAAAACAGATTCCTTATGAAGACTGTAAAATTGATAACTTGTAATGATGCGATGAAGGCACATATCCTTCAGGGAGCGTTGGAGAATGAAGGCATTGAGTCTATTCTGCACAATGAGAATTTCTCTACTTTGTATAAGAGTTGTGTGAGCAATATAGCAGGAGTGGATATATTGGTGGCGGATGAGGACTATGAAAATGCTGTCCAAGTGTTGAGGGATAACGATAGTTGGCCGGAAGAATTAACGCTTTGTCCGTATTGCGGTTCATCGGACATTCAGTTGGTTCTAAGAAAAGGAAAGCGGTGGCGCGCTTTGGGTGCCGCTATCATTTCTGCATTGATGGTCACTCCTCCGGGAGATAACCACTGGAACTATACCTGTAAACAGTGTCATAAAACCTTTGAAATGCCGGTTTCTAAATTTAATCCTTCTGCAGAGACAGAGGAATAACTATATCTAACTATTATAACACGCAATGAAAAAGAAAAAACTTCTATTAATTGCTCTTCTTTTAGTATGGGTGGCTCCTTCGTTTGCTGCCAAAGTAGATACTTTATTAATTAAAAGTCCTTCCATGAATAAGGATGTGCAAGTGGTGGTGGTAACGCCGGATGCTGCGCTGGGGAAGAAAGCGGTAGCTTGTCCCGCCATTTATTTGTTGCACGGTTACGGTGGAAATGCTAAAACATGGATTGGAATTAAACCGAATCTTCCTCAAATTGCGGACGAAAAAGGAATTATATTCGTTTGTCCGGACGGAAAGAATAGCTGGTACTGGGATAGTCCGCTCAATCCGTCTTATCGTTATGAAACTTTTATTTCATCGGAACTGGTGAAGTATATCGACGAACATTACAAGACGATTGCCGACAGAAAAGGACGTGCCATCACCGGATTAAGTATGGGTGGACACGGAGCGATGTGGAATGCAATCCGTCATAAAGATACGTTTGGTGCCAGTGGAAGTACAAGCGGAGGGATGGATATTCGCCCGTTCCCGAAAAACTGGGACATGTCCAAGCAGTTGGGAGAATATGAATCTAACAAGGAAGTATGGGATAATCATACCGTTATCAATCAGATTGATAAGATAGAGAATGGCGATTTGGCTATCATTGTCGATTGTGGAGAAGGAGATTTCTTCTTGAATGTGAACAAGGATTTGCATAACCGCCTGTTAGAAAAAAAAATCGATCATGATTTTATTACCCGTCCGGGAGGACATACAGGGCAGTATTGGAATAACTCCATTGATTATCAGATTCTGTTCTTTGATAAGTTTTTCAAGAAATAAAACCGGGAATACTTGACTTTGGCTTTTCAATGTTGTATCTTTGGTACAGAATCATAAAATAGATTGAGGTTAAACTACGATAGAAGGAGGGAGTGGAAGCTTTCTCCTTTTTTGTTGTATCCTTGGGAGGCGTGAGCTTTATCCCGGCTTATAAAAGGGATGAAACCAGAGATTAACGTGTTTTATACCGCAGCTTTATAAAAATTAGACGGTGCGTTACGACTCATTAAACGCTGCGTTAGGAGAAGTTGAAGCCTTTGTTAGGTAAAATCAGAGCCTTTGTTTCGGAATAAACAAAGTTGAGGTATGAAAAGGGGCTTTATAGGTTAAGAATCTATAATTCTGCTCTTGACAGAAATAGAGTGATTGTGCTACTTTAAAAGAGAATGCGATGTTCGGAATGAAAGATTATTCGAAAGAAACCGAAATGTTGCGTGTGTATGGATAATAGTTGGCCTGTCCTCCGGCATAGGTCGTTTGACAAATCATCCTGGATGGATTCCCTTTTTTATCAAACTCATACGAATAGATTGTCTTTTCATCGTTACTTCCTGCAGGACAACTGCGTATGGTGAAATGGCGCGGGTCCTTACCCAATAACCCAGCGTAAAGAGCTTCAATATGGAATGTCAGAGGGTGTATTTCTAATAAACCGAGGCAGGGTAAATGGTATGTCGAACTTTCTTCTCCCGGTTCATAAATGAACTTGTTTTCAAGGCCGTTCATCTTGGAACTGATAGAGGTTATATCTCCGTTCTCGTATGTAAGTGATGTTGATGAGTATTCTGTATTGTCAATATTCTCGACAATTCCGGTTAAGTATCCTTCTGCAGAGTAAGAAAATTGATAAATACGATTTTGTGAAGACAAACTGTATACACATTGACTGGCATAGCCTTCGCTATTTAATGTATATACTAAAGTGAGATAGTCAGTGGTAACTGTTACCTGATTATCAGAGTAGCTCAAGTTTACTTCGTTGCTGATTTCTTCTTCGAAATAACGTTGTTTTATAATATGTTGAATCAGGCGCTCACCATCGAACATAAATTTCTCTGTCTTATCTACAGGGTTTGAATCGTTCTTGACGGATTCATTGAAAATCATAGCCCATTGCCCTTTATTCTCTACTGTGCCCTTTTCGTCATCATCCGAACAACTGAATATCAGTATTGCCAGCAATAAAATAGCTATTTTTTTCATCCTTTCTTATTTTAATCGTAATCCGTTACTACTAAAACGTCTACTTGCCGGACTTATTACGCTTTTCTCTATTTTGAATTGCGCTTTTGTGGTCTCTTCGGTTTCTTCATCCTTTGGTGGATAACTTCCGTCAATAACACCGATGGCTACTTTTAACATTCTTTCGTTAGGATCACCGAATGGTAAAAATTCACTATAATTAGTAACTCCATCAATAGTAGTTTCACTGATTTTAAGATCTGTTGCAGGGGAGATAGCTCCTCCGGCATCGTGGTTGGAATCATAGACAGTGCATACTACCGGGTTGATTGACCACAGAAATTCTTCATTAATGAATTGTTCTGTTGCTACATTTTGTCCTTTAGTGACACCACCGATGGTTACGACAGGATAACTGTCTTTCAGTGAAAGACTCCTAATTAACATTTCCGGTGCTCCGGCTGTTGTACTGCTTGTAATAGCAAACAGAGCGGGCAGGTCTAAATTAACACCGCTCTTTAATATCTCACTATCAAAGTTGATGGTAGCATCCTTGTCTCTGTTTTTATTATTATATTCCAGATAGGCCATCGGCTTATTTAATCGTGCCTCTGAAGTCAGAATTGTACCTAATAACTGAACACAATCCAATGAACCACCGGTGTTGTAACGTAGGTCAAGTATAACATATTTCACGCCAGCTGTCTTGAACTCTTGTGAGATTTGTCGCAATTCGTTATTGTATTTGTCCGGATCACTATTGGTTCCGGCTGTGAAGCTATTGTACATGAGATACCCTACTTTAATATCTCTATTGTTTTCTTTTACCGTAAGTATTTTGGTCTTATGCACTGGATTATCCTCAACGGATCGTGCCGCAGGTAGTTTTAATGTTATGTCATTAGGTACTACCTTGTATACAAATTCTTCTTCTCCTTCTTCCCCTTCTTCCGGCTCAACAGGAACTTCTTTCCATACTCCCATCACCAAATCCCGGGCTTGGGTTCCTTGCAGTAATTGAGTCTCGTATTTCTTGCTGATGTAAGAAGTATCGACTTTCATAATCCAGTTTCCACGTTCCAGTCCGGCTGCTTCTGCCGGTGAACCGGGGATGACGTAAGTAATTAATGCATTATATGCTGTATCGATATCCGCACTTCGAACCAGTGAATAATCAAATCCATAGGTAGGCAGCGGAGTCTCCATCACAGAGTCCACAAACGAATAGCTGTCGTTTTTTGATTTTACTTTAGATAAAAACGAGGCAGGTTCCAGAAACAGATTCACATCATCGTAGGAAGGTAGATCTTGATACCACAGATAGTTCTGCTGCATGATGTCGTACATCCATGTATCCAGTGCGGTCTGATGGGCATACTCCGGCCAGCGGTCGACACCACAGGAGAAAAAGCCACTGATAAATACGATGCTCAGGGCAGGTATGAGGATTATCTTTCTTAATTTCGTCATCATAAAAAGCTTTTTACTGTGCAAATGTAGGAAATACTTTGCTTATCTACCACATTTATGGTATAAAAATGCCTTCAATATGTGATTGGCTGTTAGAGATTCTTGCCTTATCTTTGTAGCATAGAATTTTTTAATAGGTATTAGCTTACATATAGAACGTTATTAATAGACGAATCATTATTCATGGATATAGCTGCATTATTATCAGGAGGTGTCGACAGTTCGGTTGTTGTACATCTCCTTTGTGAGCAAGGATATAAGCCCACTCTTTTTTATATTAAGATAGGCATGGACGGAGCGGAATATATGGACTGTTCGGCAGAGGAAGATATTGAATTATCTACTGCTACGGCACGTAAGTACGGTCTGTCTTTGGAGGTAGTGGATTTGCATCAGGAGTATTGGGAGAATGTAGCGGCCTATGCCATTGATAAAATCCGGCAGGGGCTGACGCCTAATCCGGATGTGATGTGTAATAAGCTTATCAAATTCGGTTGCTTTGAACAGCGTGTAGGGAAAGACTTCGACTTTACGGCAACCGGTCATTATGCCACCACCTTGCAACGCAACGGTAAAACTTGGTTGGGCACAGCGAAAGACCCTGTGAAAGACCAGACGGACTTTCTCGCACAGATTGATTACCTGCAAGTTTCCAAACTCATGTTTCCCATTGGAGGTTTGATGAAGCAGGAAGTGCGTGAGATTGCCAATAAAGCCGGATTGCCGAGTGCCAGAAGGAAAGATAGTCAGGGTATCTGTTTTCTCGGGAAGATAAACTACAATGATTTTGTCCGTCGCTTTTTAGGAGAAAAGGAAGGGGCGATTATTGAATTGGAAACCGAAAAGAAATTGGGTACACATCGCGGCTATTGGTTTCATACAATCGGCCAGCGCAAAGGGCTTGGATTGAGTGGTGGACCCTGGTTCGTAGTCAAGAAGGATATGGAAGAAAATACAATTTATGTGTCCCGCGGTTACGGTGTGGAAACACAGTACGGCAATGAATTCCGGATGCATGATTTCCATTTCATTACTGATAATCCCTGGAAAGGGCAGGAGAAGGAGATAGACATCACTTTCAAGATTCGTCACACTCCCGACTTTACCAAAGGAAAACTGATACAGGAAGGGGAGAAGCAATTCCACATTTTGTCCTCTGAAAAGCTGCAAGGCATTGCTCCGGGGCAGTTTGGGGTGATTTATGATGAAGAGGCGAAAGTTTGTGTGGGAAGCGGAGAAATTATCTGTTAAATAGTTCCCTTAGAGGGGTAGAGGTTAGTGAATAGCGGTGTCAGATATAGTATTCGGCTAAATCCACAATCCCTGCCCTCATCGCATATTTAGTAGCCTCGTGCACATTATTCACTCCCAATTTGCGAAAGATATTCTTACGATGGCTGTTGATCGTATGGAAACTAAGATTTTTCTCTGCGGCAATCTCTTTCGTTGTTTTCCCTAATGCAATTTCTTTTAGGATATTCTTTTCTGTCTGCGTCAGCAAATGGTCGTCCATGCTTGACGCTGCCAGCGGAGAAGAAGTTCCCGAAAGCAGCAGATTGCTGACATGATTGCAAATATACCGTTGTTTGCGGGTGGCGCATTGAATGGCAGTCATGATTTCTTCTTTTGAGTTATCTTTCATCACTACCCCGAAAGCCATGCTGCTGAATAATACTTGGCGGAGAAAGTTCAGGCTTAGTTCGTCAGAGAATAGAATCCAGTCGGCTTCCTTGAATCTTTCCTGCAAGACAATCAATTCATCTGCCCCCGCAAAATTGAACAAAGTATAATCCAGAATAATCACTGCTTGCGGATACAATCGTAGCTGCTGAATCAGTTCAGCCTTGTTGTCAGCTTCTAAAAGGAGGGATACCTCCTTTTGTTTACTCAACAGGAACATCATTCCTGCCTTACTGATATCCTGATTGTCTGCAATGATAAATTCTCTCATAAGCCATACTGAATAAAAAAAACTCCGCTACAAATGTACGCATTTTGCGTGATTTGTAGCGGAGTTATGATAAGATTCTTGTATTCGGATTACCAGGAACGTCCCTTGAAGATATTTGACTGGTCAAGCGGAACGATATTTCCGTTCAATGTCAGGTTGTTGTTGCTGAAGTTCGGGCTGATACTAACCGAAGCTGTATTGTTTCCACTGCTCATATTAATAAATACTTGAGCGGAGATGCCGATACCCTGAACACTGAATGAACAGTTCACATTTCCTTTTTTGTCGATATTCATCTTCATATCCGAAGAATTACCATCTACTGTCACACCACCGATTCCGTTAGGACCAGGGTAAGGAGTGTTGAAAGCAGTCTGTACGGTAGCTCTGTTGCCGTTCATCAGGACGAAGTTGGTGTTTGAAGTAACAAAAGCACTCATACCGTTGCGGAAGACAACCTGATTAGCTTCCAGAACAAATTGCTTGTTTTTCAAAGCCTGTACAGCTTGTTGGTAGGCTACCATGTCCTGCACCTCTTCTTCGGCACGGAGTTTTGCTCTCTCTGCATCTCTTTCTGCTTTTCTTTCTGCGCGGCGTGCTGCTGCGTTACTTTCTTGTGCATACATCATTGTGCTTGCACTCACTAATACTAATGCTACTAATGCAATAAACTTTTTCATAACTTTTTTTTGTTTAGGTTTAATACGTTGTTCGTTTATTGCAAAAACAAAGAGCATGCCAGATTGTTCACGAACGTCTTGCAATTTTATATCCGATGGCTGCCACGGTGATACTCATTAAAGGACTGATAATGTTGAAAAAACAATAAGGGAGATACACAAGTGTGGGTACACTCAAGATAGTGGCTTGAGTCATTCCACAGCTGTTCCACGGGATCAATACGGATGTAACGGTTACTGCATCTTCCGTGGTACGGCTTAGTAAGCAACTTTCATACCCTTTCTTGGCATAAATATCGCGAAACATATTTCCCGTCAGAATAATACTGATATATTGATCGGCAGTGGTCAGATTAAGAAACAGACCGGAACAAACCGTCGCACTGACCACGCTGACTGTTTTCTTCATAAAGCGCACAAAGATGGAAGTGATACTTCCCACCATGCCGCTTGCTGTCATTGCTCCGCCGAAACACATGGCACATAGTATCAACCAAATCGTATTCATCATTCCTGACATGCCACGTGTGGCAATTAAATCTGTCAGAACGGCATTATCCGTGTGTAAATTTGTCTCTCCGTAGATAGTCATCATCAGTCCTTTAAACAGTGAATCGAATCCGGAAGCGGCAATTCCTGAAATTTCTTCCAACAAATCCGGCTGAAAGATCAAAGCAAAAACAGCAGCCAGCAGGGTGGACAGGAACAGCGTAACGATAGACGGCACTTTCTTCGCTATCAATATGCCGGTTACTACGGGAACTATCAGCAGCCACGGAGTGATATGAAACTTTTCATTCAGAGCTGTTGCCACTTCTGCGATGTGTTGTGTATTGTTGGCATCATGAGAGAATCCTGCTACAGTGAAAATAATTAGCGTAATGACAAGAGATGGAACCGTAGTAATCATCATATAACGGATGTGACGAAACAGGGGAGTATCTGTGATGGAAGAAGCCAGGATGGTGGTTTCGGATAAAGGAGATATTTTATCTCCGAAGTATGCCCCTGAAATAATGGCTCCGGCAATCCAGCCGTCTTCAAAACCTTGCGCCTTTCCGATACCCATCAGGGCGATACCGATGGTAGCAATGGTAGTCCACGAACTTCCGGTCATGACGGAAATCAATGCGCAGATGATGCAGGTAGATGCCAGGAAGAAACTGGGATGGATAATTTGCATCCCGTAGTAGATTAGCGTAGGCACTACTCCACTAATCATCCAGATCCCGCTCAACGCACCGATTATCAATAGAATAATAATGGCTGTTGCCACTCCGGCAATATTGTTGGTGATGGCGAGCTCATAATCTTTCCAGGGAATTTTATAGAACACCATACCGATAAGGATACAAATAGCTGTAGTGGTGAGTAGTGACACTTGGCTTCCGCCGCTTAGGGCATCACTGCCAAATGTGCGGATAGTGGCAAACAATAATAACACCAGTACAATGATCGGTATCAATGATACAAGGGGAGAGGGGGCTTTCTTCATGTTGATTCTTATAACCTTTTATTTGTTTTCCGGCTACTGTTTTGTTTATAGCCGCGCAAAGATACAACAAAAAAGAATGAAATCTTTTGCTTCAAAATGTCAGGCAATAAAAATTATTATAAGTTTGTATTTGATTGGAATATGTATAAGACCGGCTCAATTAGCGAAAGTCTTACGCCTTATCCACCAGTAACGGATGAAAAGTACCCCTGTCAGGATGAGGGCAATGGATAATCCGGTATAGAAAACAGAAATGAACGTTTCGGGCAGAAGATGGAAGCTACGTATAGTAATTCCCAGAGAAATCATGAAGATCATTGTAATCCAGCTTTTCACATCGAAAAAGGAGAACGGGCAATTTTTGTGTTCTTTCTTTTGTTCGATTCGTTGGGTATGTTTATAATAAAGTCTTCTGAACACCAGAACGAAGAATAACAAGAAAACGACGGTAGCTTCTCCTATTTTGAACATCCAATCTTGGGAGGTGTTTAACCAGGTTACAATTCCTATTCGCAGAATATTCGCACCGGCTATAATCCAGACGGTGCCGGCTGTGATAAGTAAGATTTGTCTGTTAACTCCGTATTTCATTGGCTTTTTTATTGTAATAAACGGTTTGACCGTCCGTTTTGTTGACTCACTTCTTGTAGAAAGTCGTAATTAATAAAGAAATTCCGGTTAAAACGACTCCGGTACCGATAACTCCGTGCCAACCATACAGTTGCCAAAAGCTGCCCGCCAGAAATGTTCCCATCGAACCGCCAATAAAGTAAGTAGTCATGAAAACTGTATTGATACGGTTCGAAGCGCGCGGGTCTAGTTCGAAGATACTTGTCTGGTTGCTAAGTTGGATGCATTGCATCCCTATGTCAATGATGATGATTCCGGCAATGATACCAATAAAGGTGTTTTCACCGATGAAGAACAGTAACCAGGCAAAGAGAATCAATCCGCAACCGATAAAGTTGAAGCGGCGTACCCCGACTTGTTTTACATATCTTCCAACAAAAGAGGCTGTTAATGCTCCCGCCACTCCGCAAAGTCCCAGCATACCGATTACGTCGCTGTTAGCGAAGAACGGGGCTTGTCCCATTTTAAAAGCCAGACAGGACCACATGGCGAGGAGGGAACCGAAATTCAGTGCCGCCCGGATCGAATAAATGCGTAGTTGCGGGTATTCTTTCACTAAGGCTAACAGGGATTTCATCAGGCCGCTATACTTTCCCTGAAAGTTGGTCTGAATGTCAGGAAGGACTTTTAATACAACGATTGCGCAGATAAACATCATGCCTGCAGCGATGTGATACATTTCCCGCCAGCCAATCAGTTCACCGATAAATCCGCTGACGACACGTGAAGCCAGAATGCCGGTCAATAGTCCTGATAAGACAATCCCTACATTCCTGCCTTTATTTTCCGGACGGGAGAACTGGGCGGCTATCGGAATGAATATTTGTGGAATCATCGAACAAACTCCCGTGAGGAATGAAGCGATAAGTATCAAATGAAAATTGTGCGTCAGGGCGATGGTCAATAGGGAGAATATCAGAATGGTGAAGTTGACGAGGATGATTTTCTTACGCTGATATAAATCTCCCAGAGGGGTGATAAACAACAATCCTGCCGCATAGCCTATTTGCGTGACCATGGCAATCAGGTTAGTTCTGAACTCTGATATGCCAAGTTCATGGCGTATCATATTTAATAGGGGTTGAATATAATAGATGTTGGCTACCGAGACACCGGCCACAATAGCAAGTGTCCAGAGGATAGATGCCGGTAGTCCCCCGTTTTCTTTTAATGGCTGTTTCATGCGGCAAAGATAATAAAATAAGATGTTTATTCGATAAAGAAAGTGGTGGAAACTGTGTTGCCTTCTCCGTCTACTGCCGTCAGGGAATGTTTGCCGGGAGCAGGTTGCAGGGAAATTTTGTGGAAATCCTGTGTCTGTGTCTGATAGGTGTCGTCGAGATGCCAGAAGATAGTGGCATTGGGATTGCTGTGTGCCAGTTCCACCGTGATAAAGCCTTTGCTGCCATCCAGTTGCTTGGGCAGCTTGATGTGGGCGTTCATCGGAGGGTAGATGAACTGCATGGGTTGGAAAGAATCTTCTCCGCAGCCGGCTTTGAAAGGTGGCAGCGGTTTATATTCCGGATGGTGTTGTTTATAGTACCATTCCCATACGGGCGGCAGGGCAAACCATGATTTCTGAATGGTAGGTTCCGTGTTTGCACAGTTTTCATAGATGCGGTGGCTTTCGTCGGCGGATAGTGTGACGAGATGATGGTAAGGACAAGCCTCTGTCCGTAATCCGACGGGAAGGATCAGTACGGTGTCGGTTTCTTCACAGAAACGTCCTTTCAGATGACCGGATTGACGGCATATTTCTGCATCAACGAAAATTTCTGTGGGACGTTCGAACCAGGGTGAAGATGGGAGATAATTGAATATATCGAATAATACGGGACCGGCTGTCTGTGCACCGACCAATCCGGGTTTTCCTTCTCCGGTTGCATTTCCTACCCATACGCCTACTGCATAACGGGGAGTCACGCCAACGGCCCAGGCGTCACGGAATCCGTAACTCGTTCCGGTCTTCCATGCGATAGTCTGCATTGAGGGGATTGATTTCCAGTCAATTTCTTCAGGGCGGTTGACTTCTGTTAAGGCGGAAAGGGTGAGCCAGGCCGCTCCTGCAGAAATGACTCCTTCTGAAATAACTCCTTCTGATATATCCTTTCTCGAAGTTGTTTTTCTTGAAATGGTCTTTCCTGAAGTAACTTTTCTTGAACCATCTCTTTCCGAAACTGTCTTTTCTTCTGTTCCCAGTAGTATCTGCACTTCCTTTTCTTGGGGAAGGTCGTTGGAATGACTGTTGGAGAGGCTTCGTCCCATTTGTGCATAAGCATTCGTCACATCCCATAAAGTAGCTTCGGCACCTCCTAAAATGAGTGATAATCCATAATGGGAGGCTGATCGGTTGATAGTCTTGAACCCCATTTGTTGCAGCATGTGATGAAATTTGGGTACTCCATATCTTTGTAACATGGTGACAGCCGGGATATTCAATGAGCGGGCAAGAGCTTCGGAAGCGGGGACGGCTCCTTCAAACTGCATGCTGAAGTTTTGTGGAGTAAAGCCATTGATATTAACGGGTACGTCCGGTAACAGCATTTGCGGTAATAGACTTCCCTCCTGTAGCATGGCACCATAGAGAAAGGGTTTTAAAATACTGCCTGTACTTCTGGGAGCTTGAATCACGTCTACTTGATTCCCCCCTTGCTTACGGTCGAAATGTACATTTCCGCAGTATGCTACCACTTGATTGGTGGGAATGTCTATAATTAGGATAGCCAGGTTACGGATATCACTTCGATTAAATTCATTGCTCCACCGTTCCGCCAAACTCTCTATATGGGTTTGTATTCCTTTATCGATGGTTGAGCGGGTATATAATCCGTTTCTTTCTTGATAAAAGCGGGTAACCAGGTGGGGGGCTATTTGAGGAAGAGGATGTGGTTCGTCGGGTAACGGTTCGCTGATAGCCAATTCATAGGTGGACGCATCAATAATCTCTTCTTCAAAAAGTTGTTTTAATAAACGGTTGCGTTTGGAAAGTAGTGTTTTTCGTCCTTTGGATAGATGAATCATGGCGGGGGCATTTGGCAGGACGGCCAGCATGGCTGATTCCGCCCATGATAAATCTTCGGCAGAATGACCGAAGTAGCGCCAGGCAGCAGCATCCAGTCCTACTACATTTCCTCCGAATGGTGCATGAGAGACATACATGGATAAGATTTCCTCTTTGGAAGTCCGGAACTCCAAACGGGTAGCCCAGATCATTTCGATGACTTTCTCTCCGATAGTTCTGGGTTTGTTCCGGGCGAGACGGATGGTCTGCATGGTAAGGGTACTGCCTCCGCTTACAACACGTTTATTCTTTAAATTCTGATAGAGTGCTCTTCCGGTAGATAGCGGATTAACTCCCCAATGGTGGTAAAAGTGTTTATCTTCAAAGGTAATAAGGCATTGTTTGATTTTCTCGGGTGTTGTCTTTCGGGGAGGAAACCGCCATTGACCATCCGAAGCGATACGTGCTCCCAGTAATTCTTCGTTTCGATCAGTCACAACGGTGGAGTAGGGTACATGAAACAGTTGCCGGGGAAGGCAAAAGATGTATCCTATCATCAAAAGAGCAATGCTTATTGTCATTACTTTCTTAGTAACAGATAATCGTTTGAAGAATTTATATATAGGATTCATTTAAATGTTAAGAGCTAAGAGACATATCTTTGTGACAAATAATTAGGCACGGATTACACGGATTACGCATTTTTGGTTAACGAGTAGAACCGTGTAATCCGTGCCTGAAATTTATCGACTGACAGTTGTTCTTCCCGCTTTGCTGCGTGCCTGTACGTTTACATCATACATTGCTTCACATTGAACGGCAGGAAGAATAAAGTTACCTGCATAAGTCGCTTGCAGTCTGACAGTGAATACTTTTGTTTCACCACGACGCAAATTGAAATAAGTTAATACCCTGTCATCGCGTATATCCAGATAATTATATTTGCTGACGGATTTACCGGAACCGTCGGCTGCTCCGCTTTCCGTTTCGGGGGCAACCATTCTTTCGTTGTATATTTCCCAACCGGACGGTATGATATGCGTCAGTGCCAGATTGGTGTAATCGGAAGTTCCGCTAATATTGGATATGGAAGTGATAGCCATAAAGTCAGTTCCCTGTATAATATCATTGACAGAGATTGGTGTACCGTTCAGGTTGGCATATCTTATATCCATGCGAAGATTGTCGCTGATGGCCGGTAATGTATCGTTCAACAACTGTGTGCGTGTGATAAGGTCTACGCTAAGCGCTCCTTTTCCTTGATTCTTCACAGCAATCATACCGGATTTGGGAGTGGTGGCGATTTCCTTTTCAAACACAGCTTTAGCCGATTTCACGGCAGGTTGTTGTTTGTCGTTCCATGTCCATACGAAATCCAGTGTGCCTGATAGCTTTTCAGCCAGACGTCCCATTGCCATAAGAGCAAAAGCGGTGGATTGTGTACTGAACCACTCCTCTTGTGACAGATTCTTTGAAACGACTTTTGCCTGCTGCAAAGCATCCCGTTCCCGGTTCATCAGGATCAGTGTTTCCAGAATCATAGCTTCATCACGGTCGGAGGAACCATAAATCTGATTCATGGAAGAGTAGGGGCTTACTGTTGTTTCTGCATTATACACCAGTTCTTCAGCCGGTTTCATCTTTCCGGTCAGTGCATAGGTTGTTGCCAGTCTCCATTTAGCTTGAATGGATAATCCTGCCTGTTCTTTCATCCGGTTCATGGCCCCATATTCCGGTACTCCTGCCAATGCAAGCGTATATAAGCGGAAAGCCTGTTGCAATTCCGACTGCCATTGTTGCCAGCCGCTTGCATCCTGCGGCATCCGCCAGTTTTGTGCGGCAGCACGTTGAAAACGCTTCCACTTGTTCAGTACATTCGAATGAACGGCGTATCCTTTTTCTTGTGCCAGTGTCAGGAACATTCCTGCATAAGAACTGATCCATTCGTCGGCAACAGCATTTCCCGGCCAATATACAAATCCGCCATTGGGGAGTTGACGACCATAAATCTGCCGGATAGCTTCCTGTATATTTGTCTTTATCTTTTCGGCTTCTATCTTATCTATTGTTTTGAATTGACCGACAAACAGAAGAGGCAAAGCCTTGGAAGTCAACTGTTCCGTACAATGGTGCTGATAGTTATATAAGAAGTCGAACCGGCGGCTGATATCAACCGAAGGTATGCGTGATACTTCCAGCTTTATCTGGTTATTTGCAGAAGAACTGCTTAGATTGTATGAAAGTTCTTTGCTTTGTCCGGCTTCTACCCATTGACTGTTGCGCAGGGTTACTACCGGATTCGGGTTGCGTACTTCTATTTCAATGGTTTCTTTAGTTTGTTGTCCGCCACCATTGGCTGTCAGATGGATGGTAGCCTTTCCTGTTTTACTACCTGTTTTTAAGGTAAAGAACACGAGCTGGTCACCCGGTTGGCTAAATTTGAGCGACTGTTGGTTGGCCCCTACAATCTGTACTCCTCCACCGGATGCCTGAAGTGATACGGTTACATTCTTCACTTGATTTTCCATCGCAAAGATATTTACCGGAACGGTGATTTCTTCCTGAATACTAAGCACACGGGGCAAGGTGGACAACATCATTAACGGAGTCCGCACGAAAGCCGTTTTTTCCGCATTGCCGTACGCTCCCTCTTGTCCGGCAACCACCATGGCACGTACCGAACCTACATACATCGGAAGTTTCAGCGTATGCGTCTGGCTCTTACCTTTTCCCAGATAGAAAGGACCTATAAACTTGACTACCGGTTTGAAGCGGTTTGCTTTTGCATCGGCAGGTTTTAATGTGGCGTCTCCACCCGTACTGAAAAGTGAACTGTAACTTCCGGCGGAAGCTCCCAATACATTATCATACATATCCCATGTCCGGATGCCGAGTGCTTCGCGTGAATAGAAATCATTCCATGGGTCCGGGGTTTTGAAATTGGTAAGATCCAGCAAACCGTCGTCTACAATAGCTAATGTATAAGTCATCGGTTTTCCGGTCTTTTCGCTGACGGTCACATTGAAGTTGGTTTCCGGGCGTAACACTTCCGGCATCTGTATCTGCGGTTGCAACACCGTCTGACTGTTAGTCACGAATACCGGAACGACGCCATACATACGGATAGGCAGGTCATTGACTGTTTGCGCGTGAGGCTGTAACAGACTGATATGCAGATATACATTCGGAGTCATCTCTGGTGTAATCTTGAATGTATATTTCGTATCTCCTCCGTTGGAAACCTCTATCCATTCTTGTCGTAATACGGTAGAACCGTTTTCTATGGATACCAGTGCACGTCCTCCCGCTGCTGCAGGAATGATTGCTGTGGCTGTTTCTCCTATTTCATAAGAATCTTTGTTCAGCGAGAAAGCAAGCATTTTGATACCGCTGGGATCAGTCTTGCTCGAACGTCCCCGCCATTCCGGCCAGTCAACATAAACTGTACCTCCGGTGGCATGTCCACTCTCTTTATCTTTCACGTAAACCAGGTAGCGTCCCCATGACGGATAATCGATACGGAATTTGAAAGATGCTTTTCCGCCTCTTGTCTGTAAATTGCCGCTGGCAACAGGAGTGATGGAACTGTTGTTGATATACGTTCCGAAAGATTCACCACTGTTTTCCCACCACCAACTCCAGCCGATGCGGTATATTTTGTATTCCAGATTAGAACTGTTCACTAACTGTCCCTGCGTGTTTACAGTTACAATATCGAATACATGATCTTTGTCAGTTTCAATATATTTGCCTTTTGGCTGGTTCAGATTGATACCGACATAAGAGGTGAATGGTGAGAATGGAATTGTTTGAGTGTAGATGCTGGCATCTCCTCCCGGTTCGAACACGCGGGTGGTGAAAGTGGCGTTCAGCATACCCGGCGCTTCCGTTGCGGTCGGAACTTTCAGCATGACATTTGCTTTTCCTTCTGCATCCAGTGTGCCGTCAAATATATCTGTTTTGATAGTCGTGAAATCCGTAGCCGGATTGTTAAAGATATATTGTCCGTAATTCTTAAACTGTGTATTCACTTTCGATAAAGACATTTCTACTTTGGCTTTCAGTTTGGAGGCAGTTGCTCCTGTCAGCCAGGTTGAAGTGAGTGGGGCATAGAAATCCTTGTCCGTGGCTTGAAGAACCTTCGGCAATGCCAGATTTATTTTCAAGCGGTTGGGCTTTATGGTTTCGATACGCAGACCTTTGTGGAAGGTGGTTCCTCCCACCTTAATATACGCATTCCAAAGTCCGGTCGGGTCTGTTGCCTGTGTCGGAACGTCGAATGTATAGAATCCGTTCATTCCTTGTGTTGAAATCATTTTCGTGTAGAACTGTCCTCTCGGATTGTAAATCTCCAGTGCTACGGGGTGCTTGTCGGGGATTCTCTTTTCGCGGTCTTCCAATATAAAGGAAATGTGCAGCGTGTCTCCGGGGCGCCATACCCCTCTTTCGCCATATATAAATCCTTTCAGTCCTTTTTGAATATCTTTTCCTCCCACGTCGAATCTGCTGACGGACTGTTCTTCACCGTCCACAACGCGCACATACGCCTTTTGCTTTTCCGATTCTGCCACGATAATGAAAGGCACACCGTTCGGAGCGATTTCAACGAATCCTTCTCCATTGGTTTCTCCTTTCCCTATGGGTTGTAACTGGAAGTTATACGCTGTTACCTGTGCTTTTCCTATCGGTTTTGTATCCAAAATATTACTAACGGCAATCCACAGTTTATTCAGTGAGTTCCGTTTTACAATCATTCCCAGGTTGGAAGCAAGAACGTTGCAGGCAGCTGCCCGGTCTGAATCCATATAATAAGACGGATGGCAGGGGTTGTCGCGTTCCGTCCATCGGTACACACTCCAGTCCATTGTTCCTCCGTTGTAATAATAGTAGGCCTCGGGAGTATTCCAGATTGCTTCATCTTCTTCGGACAAAACACTTCCACTTACTTTGGTCAGCCCGTCGGAGGTGCTGCTGTCGGCGAATTTCATATCCTGATTCTCGCCTCCTCCACAAGGATAAGCGGAGTATTCCTGACGAAATGAAAGTATGACACGATAGATGGCACCCGGTTCCTGGTGGATTAATCCGGCAAGGTCTATCGAGTAATCTCCCCAATGATGAATGTCTTTGGAAGCATCTTTGGCAAGCCATAATGTTTTCTTGTAAACCAGTCTTCCCGAACGGCGTAGCTCATTGGCCGAGGCCAGTGAATTGGTTTGCATAAACATCAATACATTGTTCTCGAAAATGCGGATCACGCTCAAATCCACAGCGTATAGGTTGACAGCCCTGAAAGGAATAATCAGACTTTTCGAATCGGGCAGGATAGCGGCGGTAGTAGACATTTCCACTTGTGGTTTCAGACTTACTTCACTGAATGAGATCGTATGAGAAGTTCCCAACGCTTTACCTTGACTGTCTTTGACTCCTTCATGGATATTCAACGTCAGTTTGTTCTGTGTGTTTGCTTCGAAATAGATAAAAACTCTGTTCTCACTGATTTGGAAGATCGATGAGGAGATTTCCGGGATCTCAATCAGTCCTTTTAAATCTTGAGTAGTGGATAAGGGAGCGGAGAAAACAATCTCGATTCCATTTTCCGGTTGGTCGATGCGTTCGGCAGACATGAAACGGAAACAATCTTTCGCCGGTATCAGTACTTCTTCGCTTTGTTTACGGTCGATGCCGGCTGCGTTGCCGTTGGCTGTGATAGTCAAGGGGTAATCATCAGCTTCTCTGGGGATTTGTCTGATACTAAACAAATACCGGGTATGATTGTCGGTTGCGGTGACTTCCACCGGATAACTCTTTTTTCCGTCACTGGCAGTCAGCATCTTTTCTACCTCTTCCTTTTTCACTACGTCGCTGAAACGTATCTCTCCTTTAATATTTATTTCATTCGGTTGGGTAGCTGTAATCGGCAATGATTCCAGTTGCAGGGTGAAGTTACGTTCCTGTACACGGAATGAGAAGTTGAACTCTTTCAGCTTTTTGTCCACTTCGATGAAGTCTCCGAGTCGGAAAGTTCCTTCGTAAAGTGTTCCCGGTTTCAGCGCTCCTTCTTCGGGTACAAATTCAATGGTATTGTTGCTAACCCAATATGCTTTTCCTTTTAATGAAGGTGAGAAACTGAACGGATTGCTTTTTAACTCATTGTTCATATCCACCATGGGTTGGTCGTGGGTCAGTTCTATACGTATGGTCGAATTTTGTGAGATGACTCCTCCCGTATACGCATTTACATACGGTGCATAATCGGCAGAAGGAATGATGTCTTTTTGAGTGCGTGTGCATGAATATAGGCCCACAGTCATCATGATAAGTAAGAATAGTCCGGTAGCACTGATGCTACGTGTAGTCTTTGTTTGTCCCATAGTGAGAAGTTTTTTATAGTTCAACAAACAAATATACAGTTTTTATGCTAAATCCTTTGTTATTCTGATTATTTTTGCAAGTTCTTAATCAATTTATTTATGGGGAAAAAGAAAGAATACAAAGAGGCCAATCGGCGATTTTTGAAAAAACTGTCTTTTCAGGAAGGTGTTTGCGCGTTGCCGTGTGGAATCTATTACAAAGTTTTGGAAACTGGCGAAAGTACGATTTCTCCGGGTGCGCGGAGTATTGTTACCGTGCATTACAAAGGAAGTCTGATTGATGGTCGGGTGTTTGATAATTCTTATGAGCGTACTTGTCCCGATGCCTTACGTCTTAGTGATGTAATAGAAGGGTGGCAGGTGGCACTTCAGAAAATGCATGTTGGTGATAAATGGATTATTTATATTCCTTATGCAATGGGATACGGTATCAAATCTTTTGATTCTATTCCTGCTTACTCGACATTGATCTTCGAAGTGGAACTGCTTGGCGTTGCATAGAACATAAAGATGATCTATATACAATCAGATACATGGATATTTTTCTTTTAGCTTTTTCATAAAAGACTTGCTTACTTGTAAAAGTTCCATCTCATTAAATGGAGGAAGCAATATGCAATTGTTGTCTTCAATCGAAACCAGATAGCTTATATTGATAATGTGTGATTGGCTAATCTGGATAAGATAGGGATGCAGACTCAATATCTTTTGTGAGTTTGTATTTCTTTTGAGTGCCAGGGTATGATTATTATTTAATACAGCTTCCCATAGTTTACTCTTGGAGTTATACCGGAAATAGCCAATCTGTTCTAAATGGATTAGTTGCAAGTTTCCAGTAATGGTAGTATATAAAAAGATCTTTTCTTCTTGATGTTTTTCTGTGTCGGTGTGATTGCAATTGTCAATATTCATATTCTATTTATCTTAGTATTCGATTAATCTGTTGATGATGCCAACGTCGTAGTTTTATTTTGCATCAAAAGTAACGGATTGCTTTTAGCTATAAAAATAAAAAGTGTCTCATTCCTGAAATGAGACACTTTTTACTATTAAGAATTGTGCTTTTAAAAAAGGAAATTATTGTTCTACTCTTTGATTCTCAATGAATTTACTGGGTGATACACCATACTTTTCTGAAAAGTTACGATAGAAAGTTGCCCGGGAGGTGAAACCGCATGCAAACATCAGTTCTTTTACATTACTCTTTGGATTTTCGGCGGCTAACTGTCTGAAATATTCCAGTCGAAGATAATTAATGTATTCCCGGAAACCTGTAAAGCCCTGACTTTTGATTGCTGCTGAAATATCATGTTCCTGTTTATTCAGGGACTTGGCTAAAAGTTCTATGTTATACCGTTGATCGGTGTAGGGATGCTGTTCCTGAAGATAGGCTTCAATCGTTGAGAAGAGCGGGAGAGTAGGAGATGGCTTTCCAGCTTGTAGCATTATAGTGCTTTCCGTATTCTTTGCATTATGAATCATGTTTATATGGTTCGAAAACGGATTCTCATAACGTAAATATTGTATGGAGAATAAGACCGTAAAAACGATTGCCATAATGCCGAACAGATTGAAAACAAATTCATTGATATTTAGAGTGAACAAAATGTATATCCCTAAAAATACGAATAGAAAACCGATGAATAGATACATGTTATTATTTATCCTGCGGTAGGTCTTGTTATTCATCATCGGATAAATAAGAAGAACGAGTGGGGTAAAAACGGATAACAGGAATATGCAAGCCCTAAGCTTGACATCTATTTGATGGATATTCGGAATAATTTCATCTATGGAGTGGATGGGGGTGATATTCCCATTGAAACCTAAATAACTGATTCCTACCGTTATCGTAATGATAGGTAATAACAGAAAAGTAAATATCCTGAAATGGTTCAGATAGCCCGGCGATAAAGAAGCGATAGGGAACAGGGCTACAATATTTGCTAAAGCATACCATTTGAGCATTTTCTCTATGTTGAGCAATTCTGTGAAGTTGTATTCCGGAGTGTCTGTGACAATTGTCAACCATCCGATATTTTCCCATGAAAACATAATGCCGATGCCGGTTGCTATAATTCCCCAATATAATTTCGGATAATTGTCTTTAGCACGTATAATAAGGATGATTCCTATAATTAACGCAATCAGATCAAGTGTAAGCTCAATAGATAGATGTGTAATTCCCATTTTTTTGACGTGTTTCTATTCCTTGCCAGTCAGTGTGTAAATGTTTCCCGTACAAAGGTAGGCAAAATAGAAATATCAGGCAATAAAAAAGATATGGCTTTGGAGAAACTTAGTTGTGCGGCGATATGCTATATTTCTTTCGCTGAATCATTTTCGGCCAATTCTTTGATCTCTTTATTCAAAAATACAGAAAGCACAGTTCTTACTACAACCACTCCACCCAGGATTGCCAATTCGTCCAACGTTGGATCAACCACAGTTTTTAGTATGTCGGAAGCAATTAGAAATTCCAATCCAAGCAAAAGGTAAGTGCCAAAATCCGCCCTCAACTGCCGTATATTGTTAACCGTATATGTTCCGTTGAATCGTTTTATTTCATTGCGTAAAAAGGCGATGAAGCAGACTAATACTCCGTAAGTGACAATTAGCAGACTAATAACACTGATAATAGTGGCAAGTGTATTTAAGAATGTGAGTAGCATTGTTGTATAATGTTTTAGTATCTGTTATGTAAACAGGCGAAGTCATACAAAAGTTCTCGAATTAGCTACATTATTTGCTCTTACAGGTTTATATTTGTATATTCAAGTTAAAAGCTACCTATTTGTCCAGTTTAAATAGTGTCTGGAGGGTATTCAAAGTGGGTTGAAAGTGGATGTAAATCAAACACTGATTGGTACAAAGGAGAAAGAAAAGATGATATGGTTTATATGAAGTAATACATTTCTGAATAAATTTATCCATATCAAATTATTACAAATAAAAAGAACTCCTGTAATCGTTAAGATTACAGGAGTTCTTTATCTATATAAAGTAACCTGAATTACTTACCTAAAGCCTGAGCAACATCAACCGCACAAGCTACAGTACAACCTACCATCGGGTTGTTACCAATTCCCAGGAATCCCATCATTTCTACGTGAGCAGGAACTGATGAAGAACCAGCGAACTGAGCGTCTGAGTGCATACGACCCATTGTATCCGTCATACCATAAGAAGCAGGACCGGCAGCCATGTTATCCGGGTGAAGAGTACGACCTGTACCACCACCAGAAGCAACAGAGAAATAAGGTTTGCCAGCAAGAACACGTTCTTTCTTGTAAGTACCAGCAACTGGGTGTTGGAAACGAGTCGGGTTAGTAGAGTTACCTGTGATAGATACGTCTACACCTTCTTTCCACATGATAGCTACACCTTCGCGAACGTCGTCAGCACCATAACATTTTACTTTTGCACGAGGGCCGTCAGAGTAAGCGATTTCGCGAACAACTTTCAGTTCACCTGTGAAATAATCGAATTGAGTCTGAACATAAGTAAAGCCGTTGATACGAGAGATGATCTGAGCAGCGTCTTTTCCAAGACCGTTCAAGATACAACGCAACGGTTCTTTACGTACTTTGTCTGCTTTTGCAGCGATTTTGATAGCACCTTCAGCAGCAGCGAAAGATTCGTGACCTGCCAGGAAAGCGAAACATTTAGTTTCTTCGCGCAGCAACATAGCAGCGAGGTTACCATGGCCGATACCAACCTTACGGTCGTCAGCTACAGAACCCGGGATGCAGAAAGCTTGCAGACCGATACCGATAGCTTCAGCAGCTTCAGCAGCGTTTGTGCAACCTTTCTTGATAGCGATTGCACTACCTACCACATACGCCCATTTTGCATTTTCAAAACAGATAGGTTGAGTTTCTTCACACGTTTTATAAGGATCAAGTCCATGAGCTTCACAGATAGCGTTAGCTTCTTCGATATCTTTGATGCCGTTAGCGTTCAAGGCAGCGATAATCTGTTTGATACGACGGTCTTGGCTTTCGAATTTTACTTCTCTAATCATAGTTTCTTTCCTCCTTATATTATTCGTGACGTGGATCAATAGATTTAACTGCTCCCTGTTCTGCTGTTACGCGTCCATAAGTACCTGTAACTTTCTTCAAAGCTTCGTTAGCATCAGTACCTTTCTTGATTTCGTCCATGAACTTACCCATGTGTACGAATTCGTATCCGCAGATTTCGTCGTTCTTGTCCAAGAAGATTTGTTTGATATAACCTTCTGCCATTTCAAGGTAACGAGGACCTTTAGCCAAAGTACCATAAAGAGTACCTACCTGGCTACGCAGACCTTTACCCAAGTCTTCCAAACCTGCACCGATAATCAAACCACCTTCAGAGAAAGCTGATTGAGTACGTCCGTATACGATTTGCAAGAAAAGTTCGCGCATTGCAGTATTGATAGCGTCGCAAACAAGGTCAGTGTTTAATGCTTCAAGAACTGTTTTACCCGGAAGGATTTCAGAAGCCATAGCAGCTGAGTGAGTCATACCAGAGCAACCGATTGTCTCGATCAAGGCTTCCTGGATGATACCTTCTTTAACGTTCAGTGTCAGTTTACAAGCACCTTGTTGAGGAGCGCACCAACCGATACCGTGTGTCAAACCAGAAATATCAACGATTTCTTTAGATTTTACCCATTTGCCTTCTTCGGGTATGGGAGCCGGTCCATGGTTAGGACCCTTCTTTACAACACACATGTGTTCCACTTCGTGTGAATAAGTCATAATTAGCTCTTTTTTTAAGTGATATAATTAAAAATACGTAGTCACGATTCTCTAAATCGCCCACAAAGGTAGTCGATTTATTTGTTTCTGCAAATCGCCTTTTATTACTTTTTTGTGAAAAGTGACAAATCTGTTTACGTTTTTTTGTCGTTTGTAAAGTCGGGATTGCATTTGTGAAAGATTGAGACCGGGAGAACTATCTATTCTTTGCTTTGTTGTTATTAGAAAAAGAAAATTTATGGAACTGAATCAAGTAGATATACATTATTTAATAGCGGCAATTTGCGTTATTTCATCTGCACTTATTTTTTATACGATAGGTGTTTGGGGAGAACGTCTTCAAAGGAAATTAAAGTTTTGGCATCTCATTTTCTTTCTTCTCGGGTTGTTGGCTGATACGGTGGGTACAAGCCTGATGGAGCATATTGCCGAACTGACTCATCTGCATGACGAAATGCATACGGTGACAGGGGCAATTGCTATTCTTCTGATGTTTGTACATGCGTTATGGGCGATATGGACCTATGTGAAGGGAACGCCTATAGAAAAGAGACATTTTAATCGTTTCAGCATTGTAGTTTGGTGCATTTGGCTTATACCTTATTTAATAGGGGTTTATTTGGGGATGCGATTACACGTATAGGATTAGGCAGCAGATAAATAGGGGGAGAGGGATTATTCCGCTAAAAGCTTACGTTATTTAGTTCAAAAGGATACAAAAATGAGGGTGTTCGGAGAGGGGTGTACAAAGCGCTGAAACGCCCACCAGTAAAGGGGGAAAAGCCAATGAAAACCAGTAGAGTAGAGAAGAGTAAAGAAGAGTAAGTAAAAGTATTATTTCTGTTATAAACAACAGCAATAATACTGGGCAGAGAAGATGGCTTTGGATGCTGCCGTTGTCGGTTCGGACCACTTCGTCGGTGCCGTTTCTGTTCCCGTGTCCCTCATGAACTGTTCGTCCGGCAGATAACCGACTTTTGTCTGGTAGGTTGTTGATGCTCGCCCGGTGGGTAACGGACATTCACACGGTAGGTAACGTACGTTTGTACGTTAGGTAAATTCTATATTATTTCACGGGCTACCGTTTCAATACTTGTTTGCTAAAGTATCATTTGCTTCAAAACCGTACCGGAAGGAATGAAACGGATTGATAATTGTTTTTAGTAAGATTGTAGGCGTATCATTATTAGATATGGGATTAAAGTTGTAACTTTGTTGCTTCAAATATTAAATGAAGATATGATCGAAGTTTTAGAGTCTGCTTTACAGAAGGCTGCGGGTGAAGGAATGGATGAATTTATCCAAGCGTTTACAGATAAATATAAAGAGATTATCGGTGGCGAACTAACTGCCGAAACAATGCCTCTGCTGACAGGAGAACAACATTCTTTGCTGGCATATCAGATTTTTCGTGATGAAATAATGGTTGGTGGATTTTGCCAATTAATTCAGAACGGCTATGGTGGATATATCTTTGATAATCCGTTTGCGAAAGTGATGCGTTTATGGGGGGCAGAAGAATTCTCTAAATTAGTCTATAAGGCTAAGAAAATCTTTGATTCCAACCGGAAAGACTTGGAAAAGGAACGGACGGATGATGAATTTATGGCTATGTACGAGCAATATGAAGCTTTTGATGAGTTGGAAGAAGCTTATTTAGAGATGGAAGAACAAGTCACAGCATTGATTGCAAGCTACGTAGATGATCATTTGGAACTTTTTGCAAAAATAATAAAGTAACGGATGCAGTATTTTTTAAGTACTTGCATTTATTAATTATGAATTAGAATTTATATCTTTGCAAAATCTAAAAAATATGTTTATGAAACAAGTGAAATTTTTCTTGGTGGCTTTGATGGCTGTGGTTATGGGTGTGTCGGTTACTTCATGTATGAATGGAGATGATAATAGTGGACCACGAACTTTGAGTGTCATTGCAAAACTGGATTCTTATGGTAGTAATTTTAAAATGATAGATGGGACTAAGTTGGTTCCTACTGATCCGACTAGCATTATGCTTTTGAATTCAGGAATGTACATTGTTAATGGTCAGTATAATGTAGAAGATGTGAATGTTAATGCAGCTTCTATAACTTTTACATTGACTTCAACTCCTACCAATATTGATGGACCGAGCGTAACTTCTACACCGGATGATGCCGATGCAACAATGTATGCTTTGAATTATGAGAATACATATTATCCTTATTTCTTTGATAAGAATACATTAATTCTTCCTGCAATGTTTCATTTTAAAAACTCATCAGTATCAACTGAATTAGAAGCAGAGTTGAAGAAACATAAATTTATTCTTTCATATGATGCGGAAAAAGTCGCTGAAGGTGGTGAAACATTAGATTTGTATGTGAATCATATTATTACTGAAGATAAAGATGAAACTCGTACATCTTACACAGTAAGCTATCAGGCTTATGATTTGTCATCAGTATTACATCAATTTACAAATCTGAAAAAGATTATAGTGCATGCTCAAGTAAATACTTCGTCTAATAAATTGGATAATTCTAGTACAAGAGAAGAGAAATTTGAAATAGATTATTCAAAGATTTCACAATAACATTGAACTACAAAGAACTATTTAACATAGCAATGAAATTGATTTCCTCTCCGGCCAAGGCCTGGGAGGAAATTTCTATGGAAGAGGATAGGCGAAAAGTATATATAGCTTTTGTCTATCCTATGATTGGTTTATGCGGTCTGTCCGTATTCGTCGGTTCGTTATTGACGAATGGATGGGGAGGTCCGCAAAGTTTCCAGATAGCTATGACCAATTGTTGTGCCGTAGCTGTAGCCCTGTTCGGTGGCTATTTTCTGGCAGCTTATGCCATTAATGAAATGGGAACAAGAATGTTTGGTATGCATAGTAATATGCCGTTGACACAACAGTTTGCAGGATATGCATTGGTTGTGCCTTTCCTGCTTCAGATAGTAACCGGACTGTTACCTGATTTTAGAATTATTGCTTGGTTGCTGCAGTTCTACATCGTCTATGTGGTATGGGAGGGAGTTCCTGTACTGATGGGAGTAGAAGAAAAACAACGATTAAAATACACCCTTTTGTCGTCTGTATTGTTAATACTATGTCCGGCGGTGATACAGATCGTGTTTAATAGACTGACGGCTATACTTAATTAATGAGTAAAGATGAAACAACCTCCTGTAAATATAAAGAATAAACGGGCTACGTTTGATTACGAGCTGATAGATACCTACACAGCAGGTATCGTATTGACCGGTACGGAAATAAAATCCATTCGTTTGGGAAAAGCCAGTCTGGTAGATACGTTTTGCTATTTTACGAAAGGCGAATTGTGGGTGAAGAATATGCACATCGCCGAATATTTCTATGGATCGTACAATAATCATACGGCACGTAGAGAGAGGAAGTTGTTGCTTAATAAAAAAGAATTGGAAAAACTTCAGCGGGAGATGAAAAATCCCGGCTTTACGATTGTCCCTGTACGCTTGTTTATCAATGAGAAAGGTTTGGCGAAACTGGTCATAGCTTTGGCGAAAGGTAAGAAAGAGTATGATAAACGGGAATCCATTAAGGAGAAAGACGACCGTAGAGATATGGCAAGAATGTTCAAGCGGTAAGTAAAAAACGCTATAAGATAAAACGCCGGACTACGAGAGGTCTGGCAGATGTTGGCAGAGTAGGTAATTAGGAATTAATGTGATAGGGTAATGAAAAAGACAATTTCTCAAGTCGTATCCGAGCGCATCCTTATTCTGGATGGGGCAATGGGTACAATGATTCAACAATATAACCTCAAGGAAGAAGATTTTCGTGGTGAACGATTTGCGCATATCCCCGGACAGTTGAAAGGGAATAATGACTTGTTGTGTCTGACACGTCCCGACGTGATTCAGGATATTCATCGTAAATACCTGGAAGTGGGTGCGGATATCATCGAGACCAATACATTTAGTTCAACCACAGTTTCTATGGCTGATTATCACGTAGAAGAATACGTACGTGAGATGAATCTTGCAGCCGTAAAATTGGCTCGTGACCTTGCTGACGAGTATACAGCCAAGAATCCAGATAAACCACGTTTTGTGGCCGGCTCCGTAGGACCTACCAATAAAACCTGTTCTATGAGCCCGGACGTGAACAACCCGGCTTATCGTGCTTTGAGTTACGACGAACTGGCTGCATCCTATCAGCAACAAATGGAAGCAATGCTCGAAGGTGGGGTAGACGCCATTCTGATTGAGACAATCTTTGATACCCTAAATGCCAAAGCTGCAATTTTTGCTGCCGAACAAGCCATGAAAATGACAGGCATAGAAGTGCCGATCATGTTATCTGTAACAGTGTCTGATATTGGCGGACGAACATTGTCCGGACAAACATTGGATGCATTTCTGGCTTCTGTGCAACATGCCAATATATTTTCAGTCGGTTTGAATTGCTCATTCGGTGCCCGTCAGTTGAAGCCGTTCCTGGAACAGCTGGCATCCCGTGCACCTTATTATATTAGTGCCTATCCGAATGCCGGGTTACCGAATAGTCTGGGTAAGTATGACCAGACACCTGCGGATATGGCTCATGAAGTGAGAGAATATATTGAAGAAGGATTAATCAATATTATTGGTGGCTGTTGTGGTACGACAGATGCTTATATTGCTGAATATCCCGCCCTTGTAGAAGGAGCTAAACCACACGTTCCTGCCTCTGCGCCGGATTGTATGTGGCTCTCCGGACTTGAACTGTTGGAGGTGAAGCCGGAAATAAACTTTGTGAATGTCGGCGAACGTTGCAACGTAGCCGGTTCGCGCAAGTTCCTTCGTCTCATCAATGAAAAGAAATACGATGAGGCTCTTTCTATCGCCCGCCAACAAGTGGAGGACGGTGCTTTAGTGGTCGATGTCAATATGGATGACGGATTGCTGGATGCAAAGACAGAGATGACTATTTTCCTGAATCTTATCATGTCCGAACCGGAAATAGCCCGTGTTCCGATTATGATCGATTCTTCCAAATGGGAAGTTATTGAAGCCGGACTGAAGTGTCTTCAGGGCAAATCAATTGTCAACTCTATTTCTTTGAAAGAGGGGGAGGAAGCTTTCCTTGAACATGCCCGAATCATCCGGCAATATGGAGCCGCTGCTGTGGTCATGGCGTTCGACGAAAAAGGACAGGCAGATACAGCCGCCCGTAAAATCGAAGTTTGCCAACGGGCTTACCGTCTTTTGGTTGACAAAATTGGTTTTAATCCTCACGATATTATTTTTGACCCCAATGTGCTTGCTGTAGCTACGGGGATTGAAGAACATAATAACTATGCTGTAGATTTTATTGAAGCTACCGCTTGGATAAAGAAAAATCTCCCTGGTGCACACATCAGCGGAGGAGTCAGCAACCTCTCTTTCTCTTTCCGTGGCAACAATTATATCCGTGAGGCCATGCATGCAGTGTTCCTTTATCACGCCATCCAACAAGGAATGGACATGGGAATTGTGAATCCGGGAACTTCCGTATTGTACACTGATATTCCGGCTGATGTCTTGGAAAAGATAGAAGATGTTGTCTTAAACCGTCGTCTGGATGCGGCGGAACGGCTTATCGAATTAGCGGAATCTCTGAAAGCAAACATGAGCGAAACTGCCGGACAACCGGCTGTCAAGCAAGATGCCTGGAGAGAAGGAACTGTTCAGGAACGTTTGAAGTATGCCTTGATGAAAGGAATTGGAGATTTTCTGGAACAGGACTTGGCAGAGGCATTGCCTCTTTATGATAAAGCTGTCGATGTAATTGAAGGACCGCTGATGGATGGAATGAACCATGTTGGTGAACTGTTTGGTGCCGGTAAGATGTTTCTTCCCCAGGTTGTGAAGACTGCCCGCACCATGAAGAAAGCCGTAGCTATCTTGCAACCGATCATTGAATCGGAAAAAGTGGAAGGAAGTGCTTCGGCAGGTAAAGTGCTACTGGCAACTGTAAAGGGGGATGTGCACGACATCGGAAAAAACATTGTAGCTGTAGTGATGGCCTGCAATGGTTATGATATTGTAGATTTAGGAGTAATGGTTCCTGCAGAAACCATCGTTCAGCGTGCTATTGAAGAAAAGGTAGATATGATCGGGTTGAGTGGACTGATTACTCCATCTTTGGAAGAAATGGCTCACGTGGCTGTTGAACTTGAAAAAGCAGGTTTGGATATTCCTCTTTTGATTGGTGGAGCCACTACATCGAAGATGCATACGGCATTAAAGATTGCTCCTGTTTATCATGCTCCGGTAGTACACCTGAAAGATGCTTCCCAAAATGCAAGTGTCGCTTCCAAATTGCTCAACCCGCAGGCAAAAGCCGAGCTGGTGAATGAATTGGAGGCAGAATATCAAGCGCTTCGTGAAAAGAGTGGGCTGATGAAGCGTGAAACTGTTTCGTTGGAAGAAGCACAGAAAAATAAGTTGAACCTGTTTTAAATATTGTCACAATGAAAAAGATTTTCTCTTTCTTATGTCTGATTGTAGCAGTCACTGCTATGACCTCCTGTTCTTCTGCAAAAGAAGAAAAAGGAACATCCGGAACCGGAAATGCTGTGTTGGATAATATTTTCGAGCGCAAAAGTGTGCGTGCTTATCTGAATAAAGGAGTAGAGAAAGAGAAAATCGACTTGATGCTTCGTGCCGGAATGGCTGCTCCTACGGGTAGGGATATCCGTCCATGGGAATTTGTGGTAGTATCTGATCGTGCCAAACTAGATTCAATGGCAGCAGCACTTCCTTATGCCAAAATGCTGACGCAGGCCCGTAACGCCATCATTGTCTGTGGAGATTCAGTACGCTCGTCATATTGGTATTTAGACTGTTCCGCAGCAGCACAGAATATTTTGTTGGCTGCTGAAAGTCTGGGATTGGGTGCTGTATGGACAGCGGCCTATCCTTATGAAGACCGTATGCAAGTAGTGCGTAAATATACTAACCTGCCCGATAATATTCTTCCGCTTTGTGTCATTCCTTTTGGCTATCCGGCTACAAAAGAGAACCCGAAACAGAAATTTGACGAGAAAAAGATACATTATAATCAGTATTAGTAAACAAAAGTTTTGTCTTTTCAATAATTTCCTTACATTTGCGTCTAAATTGATTAAAATCTGATACGCAAATGTTTGGAATAGACGACCCTTTTATTATTCTGCCTTACCTGCTTTCGGTGGTATGTGTGATTTTTGCTGCCTGGTTTGGGCTGAAATATTGGAATAAGGACGACGAAAAAGACGAAACCCGATGAATACATTTACTCTTGGACTAATTGTGGTAGCTTATCTGCTGTCACTGGCCTACCTCGGCTTTTTGGGATATAAGAAAACAACGAATACCAGTGACTATTTGGTAGGCGGACGTCAGATGAATCCTATCGTAATGGCACTTTCTTATGGTGCTACGTTTATTTCTGCATCTGCTATTGTAGGTTTTGGAGGAGTGGCGGCTGCTTTTGGAATGGGTATTCAGTGGCTCTGTTTCCTCAATATGTTTGTTGGGGTGGTTATAGCTTTTATCTTTTTCGGTTTGCGTACCCGGCGTATGGGGGCGAAGTTGAATGTGAGTACTTTCCCTCAATTATTAGGCCGTCATTTCCGTTCCCGTAATATACAGGTATTTATTGCTGCTGTTATTTTCATCGGAATGCCGCTTTATGCAGCGGTTGTAATGAAAGGTGGAGCCGTATTCATCGAACAAATCTTTCAGATTGATTTCAATGTTTCCTTATTGATATTTACCTTGGTTATTGCTGCTTATGTCATAGCAGGGGGAATGAAAGGAGTAATGTATACAGATGCTTTGCAAGGAGTTATCATGTTTGGCTGTATGTTATTTCTGTTGTTTTCTTTGTATCAGGTGCTTGATATGAACTTTATCGAAGCTAATAAAGAATTGACTGCCATTGCTCCGCTAGTTCCGGAAAAGTTTAAAGCGCTAGGACATCAAGGATGGACTGCAATGCCCATCACAGGTTCTCCACAATGGTATTCGCTGGTAACTTCTCTCATTTTAGGAGTAGGAATCGGCTGTCTTGCACAGCCGCAGTTAGTGGTTCGCTTTATGACCGTGGAGAGTAGCAAGCAGTTGAACCGCGGTGTATTTATCGGTTGTTTCTTTCTGATTATAACAGTAGGGGCTATCTATCATGCTGGAGCCTTGAGTAATCTTTTCTTCCTGAAAACAGAAGGAGCGGTTGCTACCGAAGTTGTGCAGGATATTGATAAGATAATTCCATATTTTATTAATAAAGCGATGCCCGACTGGTTTGCCGCACTCTTTATGTTGTGCATCCTTTCAGCCAGTATGTCTACGTTAAGTTCGCAGTTCCATACGATGGGTGCTTCGGTAGGCTCTGATATTTACGGAACTTATAAACCACGTTCACGGAATAAACTTACCAATGTGATCCGTCTGGGCGTATTATTCTCTATCCTGGTCAGCTATATTATTTGTTATATGTTGCCTCATGATATTATAGCCCGCGGAACTTCTATCTTTATGGGAATTTGTGCAGCCGCTTTTCTTCCGGCCTATTTCTGTGCTTTATATTGGAAGAAAGCTACTAAACAAGGTGTCATGGCAAGTCTTTGGGTGGGAACAATCGGCAGTCTGTTTGCTCTTGTGTTTCTTCATCAGAAAGAATCTGAAGCATTAGGTATCTGTAAAGCGTTATTCGGACGGGATGTGTTGATTACCACTTATCCTTTCCCTGTGATTGACCCGATATTATTTGCCTTACCATTATCTGTATTGGCTATTGTCGTAATCAGTCTGATGACCTATAGGAAATAAGTATTAGGTATTACACCTAATACTTAATACTTTATCTCATGCTTTTATTTTCTTTTTGTAGGATTCGTAGCGCGACATAATATCTCGAACGAAATTGTAAGTCTCGATGCCACGGAAATATCCGTTTTTGCAGACAGGATCGTTGAAGTATTCTTGATTGCTTTTAAGCAAGATGAAGTTTTCTACATTATCTTTCCATACTAATTTGTTTTTCCCGTATTTTTCGGCTAGTGCCATTGCGTCATATATATGTCCCAAACCGGCATTGTAAGATGCCAGGATAAAATTGAGCCGTTCCTGCTTATCGGGAATCATGCTGAAACTCCGGTCGGTGGCAGTAATATATTTGATAGCCGCTTTCACACTTTCCTCCGGATTCTGCTCTTTGCCGGGAGGTACTCCCATTGCACGTGCTGTGGCAGGCATTAACTGCATGAGTCCTTTGGCACCTGCCCAAGATACAGCGGTAGTGTCAAAATTGGATTCTGTATACGCTAATGATGCAAGCATACGCCAGTCCCAACCGATGTCTTTGGAATACTTTTTGAATAAATGGTCATAATGAGATATCTTTCCTTCTTTTAAGGAGAGGATAGGAGAGTGCGGCATCATTTTACTATTCTCAAAATAACGTTTCATACTGGCTGTGTAAGCAGGAGAAGTCATGTTTTCCTGATGCCATTGGGTAGCGGCGGCTGCCAGCTCGGGGCTGTCTTTTCGTACCGCCCACGAAGAACGTTGATCGAAACTGATGGACAGGCCGATATTTAAATTGGGATAATAGGTCTTATTAAGTCTGGCTAAATCATTGTCGGCCACCGTATACAGAATTTTTCCTTGCGCTACTTGCGTAATCAAGTCCTCAATAGTGATACTGTCATTGGTGACTTCATGAATCCGGATACCTCCTCCTAATTCACTATTCAGATTGACGAGGCGGTCATAATATTTCCCTGGTTTTACGTATATATCTTTTCCGACCAGTTCGGTTACATCTTTCAACGGCTTCTGTTTTCCTCTTCCTTGCTGAACAATTACCTGGTGAGTAATTACATCTTCGCCACAATAAAGAAGACTGTCTTTCCACTCTTTGGTGATTGGCAGATTATAGGCAATCATGTCTCCTTCACCTGCCAATAATTTTTGGATCATTTCGTCGACGCTGTTGGCTACTTCAATCCTAAGTTTTAGTCCCAGGCTTTTGGCAAACTGTTCACTAAGTTCATATTGGAACCCCATTTCTTGTCCCCGGTAAATGAAATAGGAAGTAGAGCTATATAATGTCAATACAACGAGTTCGCCACTATCTTTTATTTGTGGAAGATCACGCGCTGTCTCATCCATCTTGTTATGATGCTTATTCCGGCATCCGAGCATACAACAAAATAGAATAAGAAATAAAGGAATACTCAGTGTCTTGACATTCATTTCTTAATTTTTAATTTTCAATTTTTAATTCTTAAGGTGCTTCTTGATGTACATAGTCAGTATATCAATAGCTACCCTATTACTGCCTCCTTCCGGTACAATAAGGTCGGCATATCGTTTGCAAGGTTCGATAAATTGCAGGTGCATAGGTTTTAAAACCCGTGTATAACGTTCCATTACAGCTTCGGCAGTACGTCCGCGCTCAATGACATCTCTCTGAATGACACGAATCAGGCGTTCGTCGGGATCGGCATCAACAAATATTTTGAGGTCCATCATATTGCGCAGCTTTTTATCACATAAGGCAAGGATTCCTTCAATGATAATCACCTCACGAGGTTCGATATGAATGGTTTCGGGCTGGCGCGTGCATGTGAGATAAGAATAGGTGGGCTGTTCGATACTCTTCCCTTCTTTCAGCGTCATGACATGCTTGGATAGCAGACTCCATTCAAAAGCATCCGGATGGTCAAAATTGATATTCTGGCGTTCTTCAACCGGGACATGACTACTGTCTTTGTAGTATGAATCCTGTGGTAAGAGTACTACTTCTCCTGCGGGGAGGCTTTCTATAATTTTCCGTACGACGGTGGTCTTTCCGGAGCCCGTTCCGCCTGCTATTCCTATAATTAACATCTCTTTAAATGTATATTTGAACCAAATAGAGTATTTTTGCATTACTATTAATGTGGTAAACGCATTAACAAGACAAATATAGAAACAATTCATTAAAATAACAACGTAATGGTAAAACACATTGTATTATTTAAGTTAAAAGACGAAGTTCCTGCTGAAGAGAAACTGGAAGTCATGACTAAATTCAAGGAAGCGATAGAAGCTCTTCCTGCTAAAATTTCTGTAATTCGCAAAGTGGAGGTCGGATTGAATATGAATCCTGGTGAAACATGGAATATTGCGCTTTACAGTGAGTTTGATACACTAGAAGATGTTAAATTCTACGCAACACATCCCGACCACGTAGCTGCCGGAAAGATTCTGGCTGAAACGAAGGAGAGCCGTGCGTGCGTAGACTATGAATTATAAACCCCAAAAATAAAGATGAGAAAAATAATTTCTTTCCTGCTTTTAAGCTTTGTTGTATATGCATTGCAAGCGCAGATCAAAGATCCGGTAAAGTTTAAAACAGAGCTGACAGCTCTCTCCGATACGGAGGCAGAGGTGGTGTTTACAGCTACCATGGATAAAGGTTGGCATGTTTATTCTACCGATCTGGGAGATGGCGGCCCTATTTCCGCAACATTCAATGTTGATAATAAATCGGGTGTCGAGCTTGTAGGCAAACTGAAGCCTGTAGGCAAAGAAGTATCTACTTTCGATAAATTGTTCGAAATGAAGGTACGCTATTTCGAGAATACAGCAAAGTTTGTGCAGAAAGTAAAATTCACGGGTGGAGCTTACGCAATCGAAGGTTATCTGGAATATGGAGCTTGTGATGACGAGAGTTGTCTGCCTCCTACTCAGGTGCCGTTCAAGTATTCCGGAGTAGCAAAAGCCGGAAATGCTGTAACGAAAACAGAGCAACCGGAACAAAAGGTAGTGGATAAGCAAAAAGAAGAACCCGTTCCTGCTGCTACGAAAGATTCTTCTGCGATGATGGAACTGGTGCCTGCAACTACAACCGAAGCTGCTACGGATATTCAGCCTGCTGTTGCATCGGGTGATCTTTGGAAACCGGTAATCAGTGATTTACAAGCTTTAGGAGAAGAACATGGTCAGGAAGATATGTCCTGGATATATATTTTCATTACTGGTTTTCTGGGTGGATTATTGGCATTGTTCACCCCTTGTGTATGGCCGATTATTCCGATGACAGTCAGTTTCTTCTTAAAACGTAGTAAAGACAAAAAGAAAGGAATTCGTGATGCGTGGACATACGGTGCATCTATCGTAGTGATTTATGTGGCATTAGGCTTGGCTATTACTTTGATTTTCGGAGCCAGTGCATTAAACGCTTTATCTACCAATGCTATTTTCAACATTCTCTTCTTCCTGATGCTGGTGATTTTTGCTGCTTCATTCTTTGGAGCGTTTGAAATCAGGCTGCCGTCGAAGTGGGGAAATGCAGTAGATAGCAAAGCTGAATCTACGACCGGATTGCTAAGTATTTTCCTGATGGCTTTCACGCTTTCATTGGTATCTTTTTCTTGTACAGGTCCGATTATCGGCTTCCTGCTTGTACAGGTATCTACAACAGGAAGCGTAGTTGCTCCGGCAATCGGTATGTTAGGATTTGCCATCGCTTTGGCATTGCCGTTTACACTCTTCGCCCTGTTCCCGTCTTGGCTGAAATCGATGCCAAAGTCCGGCGGATGGATGAATGTTATCAAGGTTACGCTGGGTTTCCTCGAATTAGCATTTGCACTTAAATTCTTGTCAGTTGCTGATTTGGCTTATGGTTGGAGATTGCTTGACCGCGAAACATTCCTGGCTCTGTGGATTGTCATCTTTGCTTTGCTTGGATTCTACCTGTTGGGCAAGATCAAATTTCCGCACGATGACGATGATAATAAGGTGGGAGTAACCCGCTTTTTTATGGCGTTAATCTCTTTAGCATTTGCCGTATATATGGTTCCCGGTTTGTGGGGAGCACCATTGAAAGCCGTATCTGCATTTGCTCCGCCTATGCAGACGCAAGATTTCAATCTGCATAAGAATGATGTACACGCGAAATTCGATGACTATGATTTAGGAATGGAATATGCCCGTCTGAACGGAAAACCGGTTATGCTCGACTTTACCGGATATGGTTGCGTAAACTGCCGTAAGATGGAAGCAGCGGTATGGACTGACCCGAAAGTGAGTGATTTGATTAATAACGACTACGTATTGATTACACTTTATGTAGATAATAAAACTCCGTTGACTGAACCTGTGAAGATTATCGAAAACGGTACAGAACGTACTTTGCGTACTGTCGGCGATAAATGGAGCTATCTGCAACGTGTGAAATTCGGAGCTAATGCCCAGCCTTTCTATGTATTGCTGGACAATCAGGGTAAACCGTTGAATAAGTCGTATGCTTATAACGAAGATATTCCTAAGTATATTGAATTCTTACAGACCGGATTGGAGAATTATAAGAAAGGGAAATAACGATTTCTCCGATAATGACCAATCTTGGACAATGAATAAAAAAGCGGTCTCATCTTTTCGAAGAGGCCGCTTTTTGAATAGAATAAATTGAAATTTTAGCGAAAATTACATGGGTACTTCTATTAATAGAAGTTGGGTTCCTTTTAATATATGTATCGGGAATTCTTTTGTATCCCAAACACCGATACCATCACGTTTGGACAGCCGTTCTTCCGCCACTGTGATTTCTCCTTCAAGTACGAAGATATATACCCCGTTACCTTCCTGATGCATCTTATATTCGATTGTTTTTTCCGTATCGAAACTTCCCATAGAGAACCATGCATCTTGTTTGATAGAAGCTGGAGTCTTCCCGTTCGGAGACAGGATTAGCGCCAGTTCATTTGGTTTCAGGAGCGGACGAATATCGAAGTTGTTATACTCCGGTTTGGTGTTTTCAACTCGTGGAAATACCCATATCTGCAGGAATTCCAGTTGTTCTTTATCACTGCCATTGTATTCACTGTGATAAATACCACTACCTGTACTCATAACCTGAATATCACCTGGAGTGATGGTTTTAGTGTTTTGTACACTGTCACCATGTTTCAGGTATCCTTTTAGGGGGATGGAAATCACTTCCATATTTTTATGCGGATGTGTATCGAATCCCATAGACGGGTCTACACTGTCATCGTTCAGCACTCGTAATGCTCCGAAATGAATTCTTTCCGGATTATAATAGTTGGCAAAACTGAATGTGTGATGGGTCTTGAGCCAGCCGTGATTGAAATAGCCTCTTGATGAAGCTCTGTCGATTACTTTTTTCATAATCTTCCTTTCTTTTTTAATAGAACTTTGGTGTGCGTCTTATTTGCACTTTACTATTACTAATAACAATGGAAAGGTAGATAAAGTTCTTAACGGGAGATTTAATAAGAAGGGAGCTTTATTTTTTTATTTCAGAAAAAATACATACGTTTGTAACATCATAACAATACCTTTGTAGCCAAAAATAAAGAAAGTATGTACGCAACAGACACTCTAATGGATGAACGGGAAGTGGTTCTCCGTCTGATAGACGGAGATGAAGAGGCCTTTTGCGAACTTTATGCCGCTTATAAGAATCGTTTGCTCTACTTCGCCCTGAAATTCGTCAAGTCGCATGAATTTGCGGAGGATATATTTCAGGATGCGTTTACGGTAGTTTGGCAAACCCGTCGTTTCATCAATCCCGAAGCCTCTTTTTCTTCCTATCTTTATACTATTGTGCGTAATCGTATTTTGAATCAGTTGCGGGATATGGCTAATGAAGATCAGCTGAAAGAGCAGATTCTTTCTCAAGCGATCGATTCAGCGAACGAAACGAATAATCATATTCTGCTCAATGATTTGAAAGAGATTATTGCCCGTGCATTGGAGCAATTAACGCCCCGCCAGCGTGAGGTATTTAAAATGAGCCGTGAACTACAGATGTCTCATAAAGAAATAGCCGAAGCATTGGGCGTTTCAGTTCATACAGTGCAAGAACATATTTCTCTTTCTCTAAAAGTGATTCGTTCCTATTTGACTAAATATTCAAGTACATCAGCCGATGTACTTTTGATTCTATTGTGCTTGAATTTATAATAAATGTTAATCACACCCTAGCTCTTTCTTACTTTTGTGTATTACTTATACAAAGGGAAGGAAATTAATATCCTTATATTGAATATATGATGAAAGATACTAAAACAGAAAAAGATAAATTGCATCGTTACCTGGATGATCTTTATACCCGGGATGATGCTTCACAGTTGTTGCAAAGTATTAAGGATTCAGAAAACCAAGATATATTGGACGAACTGGCAGCAGAGGTTTGGGAAGAATCCGGGAACCTGCAACCTGGTAATGATTTGGAGCGGGAAAAATATAAGAGAGAGGCACGCCAATTACTGAAACGTATTGAACACAAAAAACGTACATGGTTCCGCCGGGCTTCTGTAGTGGCAGTCAGTACAGCGGCTGTAATAGCCATTATCATAGGGAGTGTCAACTTTTTCCGGTATATGAATGAACAACAGGTCACACTGGCTGAAATTACCACTTCCTTTGGTGAGAAAAGACAAGTGACTTTGCCGGACGGGACTCTTTTGGTTCTGAACTCTTGTTCGCAAGTGCGTTATCCGGATCGTTTTGTTGGAGATCTCCGTGAAGTGGAACTTGAAGGAGAGGGATATTTCCGTGTTGCCCGTAATGAAAAGATGCCATTTGTTGTGAGGACGAAGCGACTGGATGTTCAGGTGTTAGGTACCCGGTTTGATGTAAAATCCTATTCAACAGATGAAATAGTGTCTGTGAGTGTGGAGAGTGGTAAGGTGCAGGTCGATTTGCCGGAAGCGATGATGAGGTTGACTGCTAAAGAACAGGTGCTTATCAATACTGTTTCCGGAGAATATAGTAAGAAAACAGAGGATAGGGGAGTGGCTGTCTGGATGAAAGGTGGGTTACGCTTTTACAGTACACCTATCCGCGATGTGGCAAAAGAACTGGAACGGGTATATAATTGCCGGATTACTTTTGCTCCCGGTCAGGATTTCAACAACTTGATTACCGGCGAACATGATAACAAGAGTCTGGAAGCGGTACTTAAATCCATTGAATTTATCAGCGGTGATATCAAATATAAGAAAGAGGGCATCAATGTACTTCTTTATAAAGAATGAGATGAATAATAGATAATGTTCAACCTTTTAAAAAATAATAGATGAAAACAGCTCCTTCATGAACCTCCCCAAAATGATAGAAGCACTCCAAAGGAATGCCTCTATCCGCAATCCGGACGGATATTCATAAGCTTCGACCCAAATGAATAACGTATCGCGCATTGCTTGTTTTTAATAACTTTAGTCAATTACTAAAACGCACAAATTTATGAATAATCTTCTTATTTGTAAAGGGATAAGTAAAAATAGCTGTTCGTTTTTAGCTTTTTTACTATTCACCTTCATTTTAATAGCTCCGGCTGCTGCTCAGACATTGAAAGAGCATGATATTACGCTTCGTGTGCAAAACGAGCCGGTAGAGAGTGTTTTCAATAAAATCAGCAAACAGACTAATTTTAAGTTTCTCTATGATCAGGAGACGGTGAACAAGGCTCCGAGAGTTTCTTTCGACATTAAAAATGCTTCATTAAAACAGATTCTGGGAGAAATTACTTCCCAGGCCAAGCTTTATTTCAATAGGACCGATCATACAATTGCTGTCAGCAAACAGCCGCTTAAAAAAGAAGAAACTGCTCAACGTGCACGCACTATTCAGGGAATAGTTGCAGATGATAAAGGAGAACCAGTGATTGGTGCCAGTGTGCAGATTAAGGGAGAAGGCAATGGTACGATTACCGATATTGACGGACGTTATTCATTAATGAATGTACCGGAGTCTGCAACATTGACCATCTCTTATATTGGATATAAAACGGTAAATATCTCTGCAAAGGATAAAAATACGGCGAAAATCACGTTGGTAGAAGATAGTAAGATGATTGATGAGGTAGTAGTGGTAGGATATGGAGTTCAGAGAAAAAGAGATGTCTCTACTTCTATTTCTTCCGTGAAAGCTGAACAAATTGCGGACGTTTCTGCTTCAGACTTCCGGCAGGCGTTGGCGGGTAAGATGCCGGGGGTACAGGTTACTCAGCCAAGTGGTGATCCGGAGGGAAGTGTAAGTATCCGTGTTCGTGGTATCAGTACGGTTAATGCCGGTAGTGATCCTCTTTATATTATTGATGGCGTGCCGGTAGAACGTGGATTTGCCAATCTGAATAATAATGATGTCGAATCTGTGGAAGTTTTGAAAGATGCTTCGTCGGCAGCTATTTATGGTAGTCGCGGTTCCAACGGTGTAATTATTATCACGACCAAGCAGGGACAATCGGAAAAGATGAAAGTGCAGTATGATGGATATTATGGTATCCAGAGTGTTTCGAAGAAACTTTCAATGATGAATGCATATCAGTTTGCCGAATTTGCAAAGGATGGTCATGACAACGCTTATCTGGATGCTAATCCCGGAGGTTCACCGGATGATCCGAACGGAATGCGCCCGAATTCATGGGAACGTATTCCTACTGAACTCTTTCCCTATCTGAATGGTGATAAGGGGTTGACGGATACAGATTGGCAAGATGCTATTTTTCGTACTGCTGCTACTACGAGCCACAATGTTTCTATTTCCGGCAGAGGAAAAACAGTTGGCTATTTCATTTCGGCCAACTATTATGATAAAGAAGGTATTATTATTAATTCCGACTTTAAGAAATATAGTATGCGTATGAATTTGGACGGGAAATATAAAAGACTGAAATTCGGTCTGAATTTCTCTCCTTCCTATTCTACTTCCAATCGGGTAGATGCTTCCGGATCTAATGGTATTGTGCAGTCGGCATTGATGATGCCTCCGGTATGGCCGGTATATAATGCGGATGGCAGCTATAATTATCAGGGAAACGGCTATTGGAGAATTGGAAATGACTATCAGCATAATGCCGTATTGAACCCGGTAGCCATGGCAAACTTACAATCGGATGTTGTAGACCGTATGGCGATTGTCGGAAAAGTTTTTGCTGAATTGGAGTTGTATAAGGGGCTTACTTATAACATTTCTTTTGGTGGCGATTATTATGGTTCGCATAATGACCAATATCGTTCTTCGGAACTTCCTTTATTGGGACAAAAGTATTATGATGTAAAGTCAAATCCGACAGCCTACAGTTCATCAGGTTTTTATTTCAACTGGTTGGTGGAGAATAAAATCAATTATAACACAACGATTAAAGATGCTCATTCTATCAATGTGGTCTTAGTACAGTCGGCTCAAAAAGAGACATATAAAGGAGATAATGTGACGGCGACCGATTTCCCGAACGACTATATACAAACAATTTCCGGAGGTACGGTGACGAAAGGTGCATCCGATAAAACCCAATGGACGATTGCTTCTTATCTGGCGCGTATGCAGTACAGCTATAAAGGTAAATATATGGCTTCGGCGGCTATTCGTGCAGACGGTTCCTCCCGTTTTGGCAAGAATAACCGGTGGGGATATTTTCCTTCAGCTTCTTTGGCGTGGAGAATAAGCGGAGAAGACTTTTTTATGAAGGCTAAGAGTCTGTCGTTTGTAGATGATTTGAAATTAAGAGCGAGTTATGGAGTGACCGGTAACTTCCAGATTGGCAATTATGATCATTTGTCTCTGATGGCTTTGGATAATTATGTGCTTGGCACAGGTAACGGACAATTGGTGAATGGTTACAAGCCAAGTACCATAAAGAATGAGGATTTGAGTTGGGAAAAGAATGCGATGGTAAATGTGGGTGTTGATTTGCAGATGTTCAAAGGATTGCTGGGACTGACTGTGGATTATTATAATACCAATACCTCTAATATGTTGTTGAATGTACCAGTCCCCCACCTGACCGGATATAGCACTGCATTGATGAATATCGGTAAAGTAAACAATAGGGGATGGGAAGTTGCCTTGACTTCACAGAAGAATATAACTAAAGATTTCGGTTATTCGTTTAATGCCAATTATGCCACTAATACGAACGAAGTGAAGGCGCTCGGTCCGGGTAATGCTCCTATCATATCTACCGGTAGCGTAGATCATGCTTATTACATAACGAAAGTCGGTGAACCCATCGGATGTTATTATCTGTTGGTGCAGGATGGAATTTTTTCCAATGAAGAGGAATTAAAAAAGTATCCTCATTTCAGCAATACCCAGCCGGGAGATTTCCGCTTTGTGGATGTCGACGGGGATGGAGTGATGGACTTGGATAAAGATCGTACGATCGTAGGTAACTATATGCCCGATTTTACCTATGGGTTTGGTGGTAAAGTCTGGTTTAAGGGATTTGACCTTGATTTTAATTTTCAAGGAGTATATGGTAATGAGATTCTGAATCTGAATCGTCGTTATATTGATAATCTGGAAGGTAATACCAATGGCACCACTATAGCCTTGAATCGTTGGAAAAGTCCGGAAGATCCGGGAAACGGTCAGGTGAATCGTGCCAACCGTAAGTCAAAGGGGTATAATGGTCGTACTTCAACCTGGCATCTGGAAGATGGTTCTTATCTGCGACTGCAGAATGTGACACTAGGATATACCTTGCCGAAGAACCTGACTCAACGCTTTTTCGTGGAAAAATTAAGAGTTTACGTTTCCGGACAAAATTTATGGACTTCGACTAATTATAGCGGATATAATCCGGAAGTAAATGCACGTCCGAGTAATTCTCTTTCACCGGGTGAGGATTATGGAACTTATCCATTAGCTAAAACATTCTTGTTCGGGCTGAACATAACACTTTAATCATCCTTTAAAATACACGTTATATGAAAAAATATAAACTAATACTATTCCTATCAACTGCCTTGTTATCAGTTGCTTGTACAGATAGTTTCTTCGATTTGGAACCGAGTAGCAGTGTGCCTACCGACAAGGTATATAAGACAGCGGAAGATTTTAATGTAGCCGTGATAGGATGTTACTCCAAATTGCAGACACAAGTTTCCTATTTTACAGAGTGTTGCGAATATCGGAGTGATAATTTGACATTGAGTGCGCCCACTGCCGGAACACAAGATCGTTATGATATCGATCAGTTTGCAGATAAAGCCTCTAATGGAATTCTGGAGGCCGCCTGGGCGAACTTTAATAATGGAGTTTATCGTTGCAATCTTGTATTAGATAGAATTGATGAAGCCAATTTCGACGCGACTCTGAAAAAACAATATAAAGGCGAAGCTCTTTTCATCCGTGCCCTTACTTATTTTAATATGTATCGTTTATGGGGAGGGATACCGATGACTAATAAAGTGGTGACAGTGGCTGAAGCTCTTAAAATCGGGCGCAGTTCCGATCAACAGGTTTATGATTTTCTTGTCGGTGATTTGAATCAGGTTATTAATGAAAATATGTTGCCATCTTCTTATACAAGTGCCGATATGGGACGAGTGACTTCCGGTGCTGCAATGGCATTGCTCGGCAAGATTTACCTGACTTTCCATAAATGGACGGAGGCTCGCAATGTGTTATCCCAACTAGTGGGTCGATATTCTTTAATGACTACTCCCGAACAGGTGTTTGACGTGAACAATAAAATGAACGATGAGATTATTTTTGCTGTTCGCTTTAATAAAGATGTCGAAGGAGAAGGACATGGATATTGGTTCTCTATTATTAATCTGACTGATGATACCAATCAGACAAAGTCTCTGAAAGAGTGCTACAAAGATGGGGATAAGCGCAAGAATCTGATTACCTATGTAAAGGTGGAAGATAAAGTATGCGTGATGAATAAATTTAAAGATGTCAAAAGTGCGACCTATAATACAGTCGGTAATGACCAGATTATTCTCCGTTATGCCGATGTGCTGTTAATGTACGCCGAAGCTTTGAATGAAATCAGTTATAGTAATTTGCAGAATTCAGAAGCTATGGTTGCTTTGAATGCTGTGCATACTCGTGCCGGATTGTCTCCGCTTCAGATAACAGAGCTTCCCGATCAGGATAGCTTCCGTAAAGCGATTATGTTGGAACGTCAACAGGAGTTTCCTTATGAAGGACAGCGTTGGTTCGATTTGGTACGTATGGGAGGTGCTAAGGAGGCTATGAAAGCAGAAGGACATATTATTCAGGACTATCAATTCCTGTATCCTATTCCAAAAACGGAGTTGGAAAGAATAAACAACACAGAACTGTTGTGGCAGAATACGGGATATTAATAGGATTAAACTAAAAGAAATCAAACGATGAAAAAAATACTATATAGCTTGTTGTTTATTTTCACGGTAATCTTTACTGCTTGTGAAGAAGATCTGCCAAAGGCAAGTTTCGATTTATATGAACTGAAGTCACTAACGGCAACAGCCGGAGATATGAATGTGACTCTTTCCTGGGAAGCATACGAGAATGCCCGTCCGAATGAATATTTGATTCTTTGGACTTCCGGATCATCAGATGCGGAAGGAGGCGAGATGACTGTGGATGCAAAAACAATGACTGCCACTATCAATAATCTGGTGAACGATGTTGCTTACACTTTTTCTGTGCAACCTCGTTATGCGGGAGGATTGGCCAGTAAAACTACTGCTGCCTGTACACCGAAGAATGCAAGATATCCGATTTCTGATCTGACGGCAGCAGCCGGCAATGAAAGAGTGCGTTTGAGATGGACGAAACCTGCGAGTGAACGTTTCACTCGCTATCAGGTTACCGTGAATCCCGGTAATCAGATTATCAATCTGGATGATACTTCATTGGAAGAATACATCGTTGATGGTTTGACTAACGATCAGGAATATACATTCAATGTAGTCTGTGTTTATCCTACAGGCAATTCTATTGCGGTGGAAACTTCTGCTACTCCCGGATTGATCTATCCTATTCTTGCTAGTACGGAACTGGTTGTGTGGGAGCCTTCTACCTTTGCTTATAACGATATGTATTTCATGGCTGGTGAAGTGAAATCGGTAAGTTGGGATTTTGGTGATGGTACGACATCGGGAGAAAACAATCCGGTGCATGCTTTTGCTACTACCGGTACTTATACAGTGGCCGTAACGGTGACTTATGTAAATAATACCACCGAGTCGGGCAGTCTGACTGTCACGGTCGGCAATTATAAATGGAATTCTGTCGATTTGAACTTCGGTGGACTTACCGGATATGTAAAGACCTCCAATCCGGTGTTCTCTCCGGATGGAAAAACAATGTATATCCCGACATCTACTCCTGCGGGTCATTTATTTGCTATTGACGTAGTGAGCGGTGAGTTCAAGTGGGTGTTTGCTATCAGTCAGATAACTTATGGCGGAGGTGCGTTAGTGGCTCCTGATGGTACAATCTATCAGTGTGTAAGAAATGCCACTATTAATAATGTATATGCTATTAATCCGAACGGAACTCAAAAGTGGGCAGTAAAATTGGATGCTGCGATAGGAGCTTTCCCTGCATTGTCGGCCGATGGTGTTCTTTACTGTCTCACCAATAAGAGTACGTTGTATGCGCTGGATGCATCCAGTGGTGCTATTAAATGGCAACAATCGCTTGACGGGGCAACCGGTAGTGCTGTGGCTATTGATAAAGCCGGAAATGTTTATGCAGGTACAAGTGCAGCCATTTATTCTTTTAAACCGAATAAAGAGCAGAATTGGAAATTGGAAGAAGTGAATGTGACAGAACAAGCTACGTTTGCTTTGAAGGATCAGGTACTTTATGCGACTTTGAAAAATGGAGGACTCGTTGCTGTTGATATGACAAACGGAACGAAGAAATGGACGTATCCGACTACAAAAGGAGATGCTTATTTCCCGATTGCTGATAAAAATGGCAATGTCTATTTTACTGAAAAAGGATCGCAGACTGTTCATGCAGTAAATGCCAGCGGATCTAAAATCTGGGAGAAAAATGTGGGTAACAATTTGAACTACAGTGGAGGTGCTTTGAGTACGGATGGTATTCTTTATATCGGTACCCAATCGAATAACAAAGTGCTGGGACTTGACATCACTAATGGAAACATTGTTTTTGAAGAGACTGTGGGACAACAAGTCATGGCAGCTGTTAGCATTGGCCCGGACAGACGGCTTTATTGCGGAACGATCGGATCTAATAATATCGGTTCGATAAAGGCTTTTGCTGTCAATAAGACATTAGCAACAGACTCCTGGAGTATTCGTGGTGGTGATATTCAAGGTACAAACCGTCAAAAGTAAGCGATAATGAGAGTTCCTGTTTTTATCTTATTTATGGCGATGACAATGGGTTTATATGCACAGAAATATAAAGTAGGTACGACTACAGCTTTGTGGAAAGTACCTGCTTCCACAGACTTTTCTCAAGCCCGGTCTGTGGGGGTAGAGTATGTGGAAGTAGCATTTAACCAGTGTTATAGAGGAGTTCCGGCAGATGAAGTTGTTCCTCGTATCCGGGATATGAAAGCAAAAATTGATAGTGCCGGTATCAAGGTCTGGTCTATACATCTTCCTTTCTCACGCACGTTGGACATATCGGTGCTGGATGAAAAGAAAAGGAAAGAAAATGTAGATTTTATGGCGGAGATGATTGGACAGTGTGCTCAATTTCAGCCGAAATGTTTGGTATTGCATCCTAGTTCCGAGCCTATTGCTGACAGTATTCGGGCACAAAGAATAACTAACGCTTCCAGGTCTATCGCTTATCTGAAAAAATATGCGGATCAAATAGGAGCACAGTTGTGCATCGAAAATCTGCCGAGAACTTGTCTGGGTAATACTCCTGAAGAGCTTTTGGAGATAATCAAAGATATTCCGGGTGTGAAGGTTTGTTTTGATACCAATCATTATACTAAAGGGACGACAGGGCATTTTGTAGAAACTGTTGGTGAGCGTATAGGTACTATACACGCTTCGGACTTTGACTTTGTCAACGAGTGTCATTGGCTTCCTACACAAGGTGACATTCAATGGGGAAAGTTAATGCATGCACTCGAAGGAATCGGCTATGAAGGGGTTTTCATGTATGAAGCTACCAAAGACCATGAAAACGACAATACGCGTCCGACACCGGAACGGGTGGTTGAGACTTTCAATAAAATAATTAATGACTATAAAAATCAGAAATAAGATGGATATAATAAGAAAAATACAATATTTACTGTTTTGTCTTTTGGCAATAGGTTTTGTTGCTTGTGATGATGATGACAACAACAGTACCGAAACTGGTCATGAAGGAATTCTTACGCAATTGGCAGAGGAAGTAGATGCCACTGCACAACAGTTGTGGAGTTCTTCTCCTTTGATTGTCAATACCGGACGTACCACTACTTTGACCAAGATCCAGGGATATGCGGATAAGTGTAAAGATGATTATTTCGTCAGTTATCTGAATGGCTTCGATCAGGCGAGTACGAGTATGGAAAAGTGTGATCCGATTATCTATTTTTATCGGAGTGCATTTGATCGTGTGATGGATGGAATTAAAAACTCAAAAGTAGAAAATGGTACGGCAGCGATCTGGTTACTCTATAATATGGGGTATGTGGTAAAAACTCCGTCAGGATGTTTTGCTATTGACATTTCTCATCGTTGGGCGAAAGAGCTGGCACCTTATATTGATTTTCTCTGTGTTACACACAAGCACTCCGATCATTATAATAATGATCTTATCCAGGCTATGTTTGATTTAGGTAAACCGGTGTTATCCAACTATTTGAAAGACACGACATATCCTTATACTGCAAAGGGGGATAAAGATTATGAAATTGGAAAATTCAAGATTAAAACCTGTATCACTGACCATAACAATGCCGGGTTATCTAATTTTGTGACTGTGTTTTCGATCGATTGTGGAGAAGATACTGGTAATTTCGTTTTTATGCATGTAGGAGACTCTAACTATAAACCAGAACAATATACGAATCTGGCTTCTCATGTGAATGTTTTGATACCGCGTTATGCTCCCAATGCTCTGACCGAAAATAATATTCTGGGTTTAGGTGCGGGACAGGTGGAGCCCGATTATGTCTTGTTATCACATATCTTGGAACTGGCTCATGCAGGTGTTGATGAATCAAGATGGTCATTGGATATGGCACTCGAACGGGCTTCGAAGATTAACTGTGAACAGACTTATGTACCAATGTGGGGAGAAAAACTAGTCTGGAAAAACAATAAACTGAATTAAAATTCTTAATGCTTGAACTTATGAAACGGATATGTAACTTCATACTTCTTCTGTGTTTGGTGCAACTGGCTGTTGCCCAAAATAGAATAGCTGAAATCAGAGAAAATCTGTTGGGAAATCATCCAGATAAAATATTGGTTGTATCCCACCGGGCTGACTGGCGTAATGCTCCGGAAAACTCATTGCAAGGTATACAGAATTGCATTGATATGGGAGTCGATATGGTAGAGATTGATTTGAAAAGAACCAAAGACGGACATTTGGTAGTGATGCACGATAAAACAATCAATCGCACCATGAACGGAAAAGGACTGGTGGAAGATTTTACATTAGCGGAATTGAAAGCAATGCGTCTAAAAAATGGGGTAGCTTGTAAAACAAGACATCAGATTCCTACATTGGAGGAAGTCATGTTGCTCTGCAAAGGTAAGATTATGGTAAATATTGATAAGGGCTATGATTATTTTCAGGAGGCTTATGCCGTACTCGAGAAGACTGGAACAGTCGACCAGTGTGTCATCAAAGCCGGGCTTCCTTATGAGCAAGTGAAAGCTGAAAACGGTGCTGTGTTGGATAAAGTAATTTTTATGCCTATTGTACAGTTGCACAAAGAAGGAGCCGAAGCTATTATTGACAGTTATCAGACTCACATGAAGCCTGCTGCTTATGAGTTAGTATTCGATAATGATAATCCGGAGGTTCTTAACCTGATAAAGAAAGTGCGTGATACAGGTTCTAACTTGTTTATCAATTCTCTTTGGCCCGAACTATGTGGCGGTCATGATGATGACCGTGCGGTGGAACTCCATCAACCGGAAGAAAGCTGGGGATGGATCATTAATCAGGGAGCGAAATTAATTCAAACCGATCGTCCTGCGCTGTTATTGGAATATCTGCGCAAAAAGAAACTTCACGACTAAATAGACTTTTTCATGTTGAAACAACTTATAAACTTTTACAAGGTCTCTTCACCGAGACCTTGTAACGGGGAAGCTTTGTCTTCATCCGGCTCACAACATCTTCATTCCGATGCCCGTCGTCTGAAATACCTGAAATGGTCTACTTTTCTTTCAGCCACTTTCGGTTACGGCATGTACTATGTTTGTCGTCTTAGCCTGAATGTCGTGAAGAAGCCCATCGTAGATGAAGGAATTTTCTCCGAAACAGAACTGGGAATTATCGGTTCGGTATTGTTCTTTACTTACGCCCTTGGAAAATTTACGAATGGTTTTCTGGCCGACCGTAGCAATATCAACCGCTTTATGACTACCGGTTTACTGGTAACTGCTTTAGTGAACCTGTGCCTGGGTTTTACCCATTCTTTTATTCTGTTTGCTCTCCTTTGGGGGATTAGTGGCTGGTTTCAGTCTATGGGTGCTGCTTCTTGTGTAGTGGGACTTTCCCGTTGGTTCACGGACAAAGAACGAGGTTCCTATTACGGATTTTGGTCTGCCAGCCACAATATCGGTGAGGCGTTGACCTTCCTAATTGTTGCGTCTATCGTTAGTGTATTGGGGTGGAGATACGGTTTCTTCGGTGCCGGTATTGTTGGTTTGCTTGGTGCTTTAATTGTGTGGAAGTTCTTCCATGACACTCCCGAGAGTCAGGGCTTTCCTCCTGTAAATGCTCCCAAACAGAAAGAGGAGATGAGTGTGGTGGAAACGACAGACTTTAATAAAGCCCAACGCCAGGTATTGATGATGCCTGCCATCTGGATACTGGCTCTTTCGAGTGCTTTTATGTATATCAGTCGCTATGCTATCAATAGCTGGGGTGTTTTTTATCTAGAAGCGCAAAAAGGATATTCCACGTTGGATGCCAGCTTCATTATTTCCATTTGTCCAGTCTGTGGTATCGTAGGTACCATATTTTCGGGTGTTATTTCTGACAAGTTATTTGGCGGTCGTCGAAATGTTCCCGCCCTGATTTTCGGATTGATGAATGTTCTTGCACTTAGCCTGTTCTTGTTGGTTCCCGGTGTACACTTTTGGATAGATGTGTTGGCTATGGTTCTTTTCGGTTTGGGTATCGGAGTTCTCATTTGTTTTTTAGGTGGCCTGATGGCAGTCGATATTGCTCCTCGCAATGCGTCGGGAGCAGCATTGGGGGTAGTCGGCATTGCCAGTTATATTGGGGCCGGATTACAGGATGTAATGAGTGGTGTTCTGATAGAGGGGCAGAAGACGGTTCAGAATGGAGTCGATGTTTATGATTTCACTTATATCAATTGGTTCTGGATAGGAGCGGCTCTGCTGTCGGTATTCTTTGCATTATTGGTTTGGAATGCAAAATCAAAAGAGTCAGATTAGTTTCAGGTATATTAGGTTAGATTGAAAAACACTTGTTTCCAAAAGAGGATAACAAGTGTTTATTTTCAATGGTATCGGTTTTTATTTCGGGAAGTTCGTAGCTACGATTCTTCCCGAAATGTTTTATCATATTTACCTCGTCTCTACCAGCCAACGATTGATATTGCGAGTTTCCGCACTAAATTCCACTCCGATTTTTATTATTTCCCGATGGTCTTTCTGATAAGGAATCAGATATCCTTTCTCGTCAATTTGCTTCATCGCTTCTTCTGCTGTTCCATTTAATTTGAACTCAAACACATAGACATATTTCGGCGTTTTAACCATAGCATCGGCACGTCCACGGGTGCTGCGCACTTCCGCTTCCGTGAATTGTCCCATCAATTTGAATACGAGATAGAAGATAACCTGATAGTGGCGTTCAGTCTGGTCATTCAATTCATACGGAATATCGGCAAAGAAAGCTTCCAGACGGGTGAGGAAAGATTCGTAATCACCTTTCTCCAATTCATCAATGAATTTTCCAATATAAAATCCCTGATCATTGTTCTTCATCGGAGTGTAGAATGGCACAAGAAAGTTAATGAATCCGTAACGTACCTCATCGTTAGGAAAGTCAAGTAAATAATTATTAAACCGTCTGTCGTAATCCTTAATAGTCAAATATCCACTTTGATAAATCAGCGGTACGGGATTATTAGCATCCATTCTGTATTCTGCAAAAGAAGATGCAGGTGCTTCTATGCCATTTAATAAAGTACGGAGATCATACTCACTTTTTTGCAGTAGTTCAACCAAAAATGTCGGTGTGCCAGTCTGGAACCAATAGCTACCCAACTCCAGTTTGCTGAAAGCATTCAACACACTGAACGGATTGAATACTCCTGCACCATCCGGATGAAAATGATAGCCGTCATAGTTGCGTTCCATTGCTGTGACTACCTCTTCTGGAGTCTGATGATTTTTGTGCCCGAAAACTTCAATTTCGGGTTCGAAAGTACTCTTTAGTTCTTCACGGGTGATGCCGCAAAGTGTGGCGTAAGAATAGTCGAGACTAATATCATTCAACTGATTCAAATCGCTGAATACGCTGACTTGTGAGAACTTCGTAACTCCGGTCAGGAAAACAAAACGGAGATATGCGTCGGCGCTTTTTAGTACTCCATAAAAGGCTTTTAATGTCTGACGATAGTCTTCGAATAATTTCGGACGGGTAATAGCCTGCAAAAGCGGTTTGTCGTATTCGTCCACCAATACGACGACACCTTTTCCTGTTTTCAAGGAAGCTTGTTCGATTACATAACTAAAGCGCTCCTCAGGGCTACGGTCTTTTTTCTCATTGCCGTAAATAGCTTCCCATTTTTCTAAATATTGGTTTAGCATTGCAATTAAATCTGCTGCCGTTTCATATTTTTTGGCATTCAGATCAAGATGTAGAACAGGATGTTGTTCCCATTTCGTCTCCAGTTGTTCAATAGCCAAACCATCGAATAGCTCTTTTTTTCCTTGAAAATAAGCATCGAATGTAGAAATTAATAAGCTTTTACCAAAGCGACGCGGTCTGCTTAGAAAATATGGTTTTCCTAGGTTAGCCATACGCCATACAAGTGCAGTTTTATCCACATAAAGATAATTGTCCTTCCGTATCCCTTCGAATGTTTGTATTCCAATAGGAAGTTTACGCATCAAGTTGTCCATATCCGATGATTTTAGAGTTTCTTACGCAAAGATACAATATGCAAATGAGAATTTAGACAGAATACGAATATAATCTTTTCAGAATCTTTTCAGTATCATGCTTTTTCTTTGCGTAGAATAATTTACTATCTTTGCTACTTTAACCCGAAAATCAATGAGTAGAATATTATTAAATACTAAGACTTGGCTATTATTTGCGCTGTTGCTTGGAATATCATTTTCTGCATGGGCACAAAGTGACGATTTCAATACATGGACTAAATTCAAGGTAAATCATAAGATAGATTCCCGGTTTTCAGTTTCAGGTGATTTGGAATTGCGCATGAAAGATGATGTGAGTAAATTGGATCGTTGGGGGCTGACTGTTGGCGGAAGTTACCGGCCCTATTCATTTTTGAATCTGGGTGTTGGCTATGAAACCCATCTTCGGAATTTGGGTGACTCGGACTGGAAATTCAGGCATCGCTATCATATAACTGCTACTGCCAGTTTTCGTTATCAATGGTTGAAAGTAGCTGTAAGGGAAAGATTTCAGCAGACTTTTGATCGTGGCAACTCTGAAACTCGTTTGCGTTCCCGCTTGAAATTATCTTATGCTCCTACAAAAGGAATTGTTTCTCCCTATTTCTCTGTTGAAATCTATCAGAGTTTGGATGACGTTTCTTTTTGGAGAGCCGATCGTATGCGTTATCGTCCCGGAGTAGAAATAGCTTTGGCCAAACGTTGGTCGTTGGATGCATTCTATTGTTATCAATATGCATCTTCGCAAGGCAGACACATTGCCGGAATAGAAGTGGGATATTCTTTCTGAAATTAGCAGGCTCTTAATATAATAATGTGAGAGTTTAATTCTTTGTTCCTGACTAGTCGTTTGTAACTTGTTGATTGTTTGCGTTATAGATGAAAAATGTAAAATTTTCCTATAGAAACTATACTCCGACTTAATATAATTATATACTTTTGCTTTCAAGACATCAAAATGATATCTTGAAATTGATGATTCCTCAGTACAACAGACGTGTTGTTCAGTATCCCATAACCGAAAGCGAATACTTCCTCTTATGCTATTCTTTCTGTTCAATCAAAAGTTTCTATTGGGAAATTAAAAAATAAATATGATGAAACTATTTTATAACCTACAAAGGGGCGTGGGTTTATTTGTTTTTTGTACTATCTTGCTTAGTGCTTGTGTGAACCATATTTCGGAGGAAGAGGAGGATAGTGTTAATAATGGGGATATTCCATTGAAATTTATTGCCGATATTCGTGAATCAGTTGGTACCCGTATGGCAAATAATAACTTTGCCGAAGGGGATGAAGTCGGTCTGTTTGCTCTTGCCGGAACCACTACAATGCAAGAAGAACGTTATGTGGATAATCTTCATTTCATACGTTCATCCAATGGTGAGTTTGAATCTAACGAATCGGTATACTATCCGGATGATGGAGTTACATTGAATTTAATCAGTTATTATCCTTATCAAAAGAGTGGCGTGGGGATAGGGGAGAGTACCATGCAGGTGGCGGTTTCAACGACTCAAAATATTCCTGACGATTATTCACATTCTGATTTCCTAATTGCTTCTAAAGAAGAGGTCTTAGCCAGTAAGGAGGCGGTCGCTCTGACCTATAATCATCAGTTTTTTCGTCTGAAAATTGTTCTTATTCCTGGAGAGGGGGAGAATTTGGAAGATATGTTATCCGTTAAGCCTACGCTTTCGGTGAGTGGCTTTTATACTAAAACAAGTTATGATTTTCAGAAAAAGACTTTCTCTGGTTATTCCGAAGAGAAAGATATTATTCCTGCAGGAGAATGGGAGATAAAAGACGGACGACTGATAGGAAAGGAATTTATTTTGATACCGCAGGAGGCGACTCCGGGATACCAATACATAACGTTGGAAGCTGCAGGAAAGCTATATACAAGCCCATTACCATCTACTTTACAATTAAAAAGTGGAAAGCAGCGCGAATTGGAAATAAAGTTTGTATCAGCCGAAGATGTATTAATGAGCAAAGTGAATGGGGAAATCGGAGATTGGGACGGAACCGAAATAGATCATACAGAATCGGTCACGCTTCATAAATACATAGATGTTTCGAAGTTGACTTTTGAAAAGTCGAATGTGTATAAAGTGTTACATTCGGGAAAGCAAGTAGCCGAAATATGTAAGGAGTATCTTGTTACTTCGGAATTTTCTTCGCAGGCAATCGTTGCCTATCCGATGAAAAAAGATGGTAGTGTGGACTTATCTCAAGGTGTTGTGGCACAGTTACTAGGGAAATCCGGAAAAGTGAATGGAGGAAGCATATCATGGAATATGGAAGATCACTTATTGGCCTATGTTGACGGAACTTTGCCGATTCGTAATAATGTATATGTGATGGCAAACGGAACCGTTTCTTTATCTGTTACGACAGCAGATGACGTACTATCTGTTTTGGCTTTGGAAGATATCGTTCGTGATGTACGTGGAGGAATCATTCATAATTATCCGTTAGTGAAGATTGGAACACAATATTGGATGCGGGATAATCTGGAGGCATCTTCGTATGTTGGCGGTGAAGCACTTCCCAGACTGGATGCAGTGACAGCGAATGTTGTCGGATATCTGCAATCTGCTACGGAACACTATTTTTATACAGCTAATGTAGTACTTTCTAATAAAATTCTGCCTGCTCATTGGAGTATACCGGATTGGAAAGACTGGAACATTTTAAAAGACTATCTGAATGGAGAGGCTTCTTTGCTGAAATCAGGTACTTGGTTACCTTTGAAAGCGGGAGAACAGGTACAGTCTGCAACTAATTTATCCGGTTTTAATGGAATACCTGTAGGAATGTATGTGGGGGCTTTTCAAACTGATTACGAGAAAAAACATCTGGCATATTGGACACTGGATAATGCAAATGCCGCTATCGATATCAAGGTTTTCTATCTGAAAAGTGATACGGATATCATTGAAGAATCTAATGCAGGTGTTGATACAAAAGCCTTTGCCATTCGTTGCATCAGAAAGTAAATCGACGAAAAAGGCTTCTCTTTTCCATAAATTGCTTATATTTGGGAAGTAAAACTAACTAAAAGAGAGAACTATGAAGAAGATAATAAACCCCTGGAAAGGTTTGGAAGGGTACAACTGCTTTGGTTGTGCTTCCAATAATGAAGCCGGATTAAAAATGGAATTTTACGAAGATGGTGACGAAGTGGTAAGCATTTGGAAACCACGTCCCGAATATCAAGGCTGGATTGATACCTTGCATGGCGGTATTCAAGCTGTCTTGATGGATGAAATCTGTGCCTGGGTTATACTTCGTAAACTACAAACCACGGGGGTGACGTCGAAGATGGAAACTCGTTACCGAAAATCGATTGATACCAAAGATTCTCATATCGTATTACGCGCGTCTATTAAAGAGGTAAAGCGGAACATCGTTATTGTTGAAGCAAAGTTATATAATAAGGATGGAGAAGTCTGTACAGAATCAGTTTGTACTTACTTTACTTTCTCGAAAGAAAAGTCGAAAGATGAAATGCATTTTTCGAAATGTGATGTAGAATCGGAAGAGATATTACCATTAATTTGAAATAAAAACTTAAGTTTTTGTGATAAATGTTTGGTAGTATCAAACAAATACTTTACTTTTGTCGCAGTTAATAAAAGAAATATGAAATATACAGCTACACATCATCATCATCATTTTCCTAACGAATAATCGGTGGGCGTGGATGATATTGTGTATAACTATATAAACGATAACGAAGGCTTACCGAATGCGGTAAGCCTTTTTTGTTTTTCAACGCAGATTGTATTTGTAATTAATAATTAGTAATTAAATAAAGTCATGTTAAGAATCGCAGTACAAGCCAAAGGACGTCTCTTCGAAGAGACAATGGCACTTTTAGAAGAGTCAGATATCAAGTTAAGCACTACTAAACGTACCTTGTTGGTACAGTCTTCTAACTTTCCTATCGAAGTTCTATTTCTTCGTGATGATGATATTCCGCAAACGGTAGCTACCGGGGTAGCTGATTTGGGAATTGTTGGTGAGAACGAGTTTATGGAAAAGGAGGAAGATGCGGAAATTGTCAAACGTCTGGGATTCAGCAAATGTCGTCTGTCACTGGCTATGCCGAAGGATATTGAATATCCCGGTTTGTCATGGTTTGAAGGCAAGAAGATTGCTACCTCTTATCCGGTTATTCTTCGTAACTTCCTGAAAAAAAATAGCGTAAATGCCGAAATACATGTGATAACCGGTTCGGTAGAGGTGTCTCCGGGTATTGGATTGGCTGATGCCATTTTTGATATTGTAAGTTCCGGTTCTACTTTGGTCAGCAACCGCTTGAAAGAAGTGGAAGTTGTAATGAAGTCGGAAGCATTGTTGATTGGCAACAAGAACATGAGCGAAGAGAAAAAAGAAGTGCTCGAAGAATTGCTGTTCCGTATGAACGCAGTAAAAACAGCTGAAGATAAAAAATATGTATTGATGAATGCTCCAAAAGACAAACTGGAAGAAATCATAGCTGTATTGCCCGGTATGAAGAGTCCTACAGTGATGCCATTGGCACAGGAAGGCTGGTGTTCTGTTCATACAGTACTTGATGAAAAACGTTTTTGGGAAATTATCGGAAAATTGAAAGGACTGGGAGCAGAAGGTATTTTGGTACTGCCGATTGAAAAGATGATTGTATAAATAGATAGGAACGAAAATTCGTTCCTGATAAAATATGAACCATGAAATTGATTAAATATCCCTCAAAAGAGCAATGGACAGAACTTTTGAAACGTCCGGCACTAAATACGGAAAGTTTGTTCGATACTGTTCGTTCTATTATAAATAAGGTAAGGACAGAAGGCGATAAAGCAGTATTGGAATATGAGGCTGCTTTTGATAAAGTAACCTTGTCCGCACTTGCTGTGACTCCTGAAGAGGTTCAAGCCGCCGGGACATTAGTAAACGATGAACTAAAGGCTGCCATTTCTTTAGCTAAACAAAACATTGAAACATTCCACTCTTCCCAGCGTTTTGTCGGGAAGAAGGTAGAGACAATGAATGGGGTAACTTGCTGGCAAAAATCAGTGGGAATCGAAAAGGTCGGCTTATATATTCCGGGTGGAACAGCACCGCTTTTCTCAACTGTATTAATGTTGGCTGTTCCGGCTAAAATTGCAGGATGCAAGGAAATCGTACTTTGTACGCCTCCCGATAAAAATGGAAATATTCATCCGGCTATCCTTTTTGCTGCGCAATTGGCAGGTGTCAGCAAAATATTCAAGGCTGGTGGTGTGCAGGCTATTGCCGCTATGGCCTATGGAACGGAGAGTGTCCCCAAAGTATATAAGATATTTGGCCCCGGCAATCAATATGTGACAGCTGCCAAACAGTTGGTAAGCCTGCGTGATGTAGCTATTGATATGCCTGCCGGTCCTTCAGAAGTGGAAGTCTTGGCTGATGCATCTGCCAATCCGGTTTTTGTAGCAGCAGATCTTTTGTCACAGGCAGAACACGGAATAGATAGCCAGGCTATATTGATTACCACTTCCGAGAAACTTCAAACAGAGGTGATGGAAGAAGTGGAGCGTCAATTAGCAGAACTTCCCCGTCGTGAAATTGCGGCGAAATCACTGGAGAATAGTAAATTGATTTTAGTGAAGGATCTGGATGAAGCATTGGAACTGACTAACGCGTATGCTCCGGAACATCTAATCATAGAAACGGAGAACTATATGGAAGTGGCCGAACGTGTGATAAATGCAGGTTCTGTCTTCTTAGGTTCATTAACTCCCGAGAGTGCCGGCGACTATGCTTCCGGAACGAATCACACCCTGCCGACCAACGGTTATGCCAAAGCCTATAGCGGTGTAAGTCTGGATAGTTTTATCCGTAAGATTACATTTCAGGAAATCCTCCCGGAAGGAATAAAAGCTATCGGTCCTGCTATTGAAGAGATGGCGGCTAATGAACAGCTGGATGCACATAAAAATGCCGTCACAGTTCGTCTCAAAGCAATTCAAAATTCATAATTTAAAACTTAAAGAAGTGAAAACGTTACAAGAACTAACCCGACCGAATATCTGGAAATTAAAACCCTACTCTTCGGCACGAGATGAATATAAAGGAGTTACAGCCTCTGTTTTCCTGGATGCAAACGAAAACCCTTACAATACGCCTCATAATCGCTATCCGGATCCTATGCAGTGCGAACTGAAGACGTTGTTGTCGAAAATCAAAAAAGTATCTCCCAAGCATATTTTTCTTGGAAACGGTAGCGATGAAGCCATCGACTTGGTTTTTCGTGCATTCTGCGAACCGGGAAAAGATAATGTCGTAGCCATCGACCCTACTTATGGTATGTATCAGGTTTGTGCCGATGTGAACGATGTGGAATACCGGAAAGTATTACTGGATGATGACTTCCAGTTCTCTGCCGATAAACTGCTGTCGGCTACCGACGAACACACCAAATTGATTTTCCTTTGCTCGCCTAATAATCCAACAGGAAATGACTTGCTCCGTTCTGAAATTGTAAAGGTACTTTGTCAGTTCGAAGGATTGGTGATGTTGGATGAGGCTTACAATGATTTTTCCCAGGCTCCGTCTTTCCTCGAAGAGCTGGATAAATATCCCAACCTTGTCGTATTCCAAACATTCTCCAAGGCTTGGGGATGTGCTGCAATTCGCTTGGGAATGGCTTTTGCTTCCAAAGAAATTATAGACATTCTTAGTAAAATCAAATATCCCTATAATGTCAATCAGTTGACTCAACAACAAGCTATTTCTATGTTGCATAAGCACTATGAGATAGAACGTTGGGTGAAAACGTTGAAGGAAGAGCGTGATTATCTGGAAGCGGAATTTGAAAAACTTCCATGTACCATTAAACTGTTCCCGTCCGATGCGAATTTCTTTTTGGCAAAAGTGACGGATGCCGTGAAAATCTATAATTATTTGGTAGGGGAAGGAATAATAGTGCGTAATCGCCATAACATTTCACTTTGCTGCAACTGTTTGCGTGTGACTGTCGGTACTCGTGTCGAAAATAATACCCTATTGGCAGCTCTTAAAAACTATCAAGGATAATTTATGAAGAAGAAAGTATTATTTATAGATAGAGACGGCACGTTGGTGATCGAACCTCCTGTAGATTACCAACTCGACTCATTGGAAAAACTGGAATTCTATCCGAAAGTATTCCGTAATTTGGGCTTTATCCGCAGTAAGCTCGATTTTGAATTTGTGATGGTCACTAACCAGGATGGATTGGGTACACCTTCTTTTCCGGAAGAAACATTCTGGCCTGCCCATAACTTGATGCTTAAAACATTGGAAGGGGAGGGGATTACTTTTGATGAGATTCTGATAGACCGTAGTTTTCCTGAAGATAATGCGCCCACCCGCAAACCGCGTACCGGAATGTTGACGAAGTATCTGGATAATCCGGAATACGATCTTGCCGGAAGTTTTGTAATAGGCGATCGTCCCACAGATGTGGAACTTGCCAAAAATATCGGTTGCCGGGCAATTTATTTGCAAGACTCGACCGAAGCTCTGAAAGAAAAAGGATTAGAAGAAGTCTGTGTTCTTGCAACTACTGATTGGGATCGGATAGCCGAATTCCTTTTTGCCGGAGAACGGAAAGCGGAAGTACGTCGTACTACAAAAGAAACAGATATTTATGTTGCTTTGAATCTTGATGGAAATGGAACTTGTGACATTTTTACCGGTCTTGGCTTTTTCGATCACATGCTTGAGCAGATTGGAAAACATTCTGGCATGGACTTAACCATCCGTGTTAAAGGAGATTTGGAAGTAGATGAACATCATACGATCGAAGACACTGCTATCGCACTGGGCGAATGTATCTATCAGGCTTTAGGTAGCAAACGAGGGATTGAACGTTATGGCTATGCCTTACCGATGGATGATTGTCTTTGTCAGGTTTGTCTGGACTTCGGTGGTCGTCCCTGGTTAGTTTGGGATGCTGAATTCAAGCGTGAGAAGATAGGAGAGATGCCGACGGAAATGTTCCTTCATTTCTTTAAGTCACTAAGTGACGCGGCAAAGATGAATTTGAACATCAAAGCGGAAGGACAGAATGAACATCATAAGATAGAAGGAATTTTTAAAGCCCTTGCCCGTGCTTTGAAAATGGCAATTAAAAGAGATATCTATCATTTTGAACTTCCATCTAGTAAGGGTGTGCTTTAATGTTTTTTAGAATCATATCCATATTGCTTATGCAAAAGCAAATCCCACTATGCTTATTGGCGATAGTCTTATCCGTCTCTCTTTTCGGTCAAAATCTGAAAGCGGATAAGATTATTCTGTCTGATAGTGATTTGACAAATTTGTATCAAATAGATTCGGGCGTATATCGTTCGGAGCAACCTTCAAAAGAGGGCTTTAAAGCTTTAGAAAAGTATGGTATTGGAGAAGTATTTAATCTACGAAACAGACATAGTGATGATGACGAAGCAAAAGGAACAAGTATAAAACTTCACCGGGTAAAAACTAAAGCACATTCGATTAGTGAAAAGCAATTGATACAGGCATTACGCATTATTAAAAATCGTAAAGCGCCTATTGTTTTCCATTGTCACCACGGCTCTGACCGTACAGGGGCTGTTTGTGCGTTTTATCGTATCATTTTTCAGAATGTTTCAAAAGAAGATGCAATCCATGAAATGACTGAAGGAGGCTATGGCTTTCATCGAATTTATAAGAATATTATTAGAAGAATCAAGGAAGCAAATGTGGAGCAAATAAGAAAAGAAGTAATGGAAGGTGGAGAGTTATAATATGCCATATCTTTACCATCGCTCTGTCACAGCTGTGCCACCGTATTGTCACAACCATGCCATCATGCTGGCACAGTTGTGCCAATGCGGTGGCACAAGCCTATTGATAGGACGTCCTTACAAGGCCTCTATTTCTTTAAGCCACATGGCTGAACTGGCATCGCTCGGCATTCTCCAATCTCCTCTCGGGCTGATAGAAATACTTCCTACTTTAGGACCGTCCGGCAAGCAAGAACGCTTGAACTGTTGATTAAAGAAACGACGGAAGAAGGTAGAAAGCCATTTCTTGATGGTTTTTTCATCATACATATCTTTGAATGCAATATTTGCCAGATAGAATATCTTGGAAGGCCGGAAACCGAAACGTAAGAAATAATATAGGAAGAAGTCATGTAGTTCATAAGGACCCACCAAATCTTCTGTTTTCTGTTTAATTTCTCCGTTTTCATCTGCCGGAATCAGTTCCGGACTGATGGGAGTATCTACAATATCGAGTAAAGTCGCTTTCGAATTTTCATCCATGCCATTTACTGCCACCCATTGTACCAAGTATTTTACGAGAGTTTTAGGGACACTCGCATTCACTCCATACATGGACATATGATCGCCATTATATGTTGCCCATCCTAGTGCAAGTTCTGATAAATCTCCTGTACCAATAACCATTCCCCAAGTCTGGTTCGCCACATCCATCAATATTTGTGTACGTTCGCGTGCTTGAGAATTTTCGTATGTGACATCGTGTACATTAATATTATGGTCTATATCCTTAAAATGTTGAATGCAAGCATCTTTGATACTGATTTCGCGAATAGAGATACCCAGCGATTTCATTAGATCGATGGCATTATGATAAGTACGGTCGGTCGTTCCGAATCCTGGCATCGTAATGCCGAGAATATCCTTTCTGGACAATCCCAACTTATCAAAAGTCTTCACACATACAAGTAATGCCAATGTTGAATCCAACCCGCCAGAGATACCGATTACAGCAGTTTTAGCTCCTGTATGGATAAGCCTTTGTGCCAATCCCGCTACCTGTATGGAGAACACTTCTTCACAATGCTCATTTAGCTCTATTCCTTGCGGTACAAAAGGATGAGAATTAAACTTCCGGGTTAAGGTTAGCTCTTTGCTGTTGACAAATTCAGTCGCAATAGAAACCGCCTTTTTATCCCCTAAGTTTGCTTGATTAGCTGCAAAGGTTGTATTTATCCTGCGTTCTGCCCGGATACGTTCCACATCAATTTCGCTGATAATCAGCTGTTCTTTCATGCTGAAACGTTCGCTGTGTGCAAGCAGTGAACCGTTTTCATAAATGAACCCGTTACCGGCAAAAACTACATCGGTAGTAGATTCTCCAAAGCCACAAGACGAGAATACATATCCGGCAATACAACGTGCAGATTGTTGGCTGATGAGAGAACAAAGATAATTATTCTTTCCAATACCTTCATTATCAGCAGACATATTGAAAAGAATTTCTGCACCTTGCAGTGCTAATGAAGAACTCGGAGGTATAGTAGACCAAAGGTCCTCGCATATCTCGATGCCAAAAGTCGTATCTGAAGTCTCAAAAAGCAGATTAGAACCTATCGGAACGATTTGTCCACAGAGACGTACATTATTTGTTGTCAACTGAAGCGCCGAGGTAAACCAACGTTGTTCGTAGAATTCTTTATAATTCGGGAGATAGGTTTTAGCGGTAACTCCTAACACTTTTCCTTTTTGAATCACTGCAGCTGCATTAATCACTGTCGAGTTGACCACCACAGGCATGCCAACAATAGAAATAATGTCTAATTGGCGGGTGTTATTCAGGATTTGCATCAGTCCCATTTCTGCTTCTTCCAGTAAAAGTTGTTGTCCGAATAAGTCACCGCAAGTATATCCGGTAATACTCATTTCCGGAAAAATAATGATCTGCACTCCTTTTCCTTCGGCTACTGCAATCAGACTTTCTATCTTCTCTACATTGAATTTGCAGTCGGCCACTTTTACGTGTGGCACAGCTGCGGCTACTTTTACAAATCCGTAGTTCATCTTATACCTTATTTATATATAATGGGTGCAAAAATAGGAAATAGTTTTGAATAATTATCTTTTCTGTGTTGAATCCTCTCAATAAGCTATTTGGTATGAGTTACGATATTGTTGTTTAAACAATTAAAACAGCTATTAAAATGAACGTTAATATTTAATTATCCTTGAAATATACTATGGATTTACTTCTTTAATGGACTATATGTACTTAAATATGTAGCAAAAAGACATTAGTGGAAATATGGTATAAAATATGCGACATATAGTTTCATTTATTTAAATATAATATATATCTTTGTAGACAAAATAAAACGATATTGAAGTACACCTAAACAGAACAAGTGATATTAGTGTTTAATTTATAACTTAAGAGAGCAGATGGTCAAACCTTTAATTCACACAGCAGCAACACGAAAAGTCTATTTGGATATTTGGCGCAATATTAAGAATTTGCCAAGTTAGTCTATTCCTATTCTATATTTATAGATAATAATAGCCTATCCCGGGTCGGTGCAGAATATGCTTAAAACCGATTTTGGGGGAGGGGGTGTATTGTTATTTCCTACGCAAAGATAAGCGTATTCCTCATTGTAGATAAATCTATAAAAATAAATCAATTTCATTAATTTTAATTCAAGTATCAAAGATGAGAAAATCAATTCTCTTGTTTGTACTCTTTACTCTGACAAGTATCCCCCTGTTGCTTTTTGCGCAGGGTGGATATCAGGTAACGGGACACATTATTTCGGCGGAAGATAATCAGCCGATGATTGGTGTGTCTGTTCTGGAGAAGGGTACAACAAACGGAGTAATTACCGATATCAATGGTAATTACAGTATCACAGTGACGAAGTCTCCTGCTACTTTGCAGTTCTCTTATGTCGGTATGAAAACGATAGATAAGCAGGTGACTGCTTCTACTCGTATAAATTTGACAATGGAAAACGATGCACAGATGGTGGAAGAAGTGGTAGTTGTCGCGTATGGTGTACGTAAGAAAGGAACAATCGCAGGTTCTGTATCTACGGTAAAAGCTGAAAAGATGGAAGATGTTCCTGCTCCGAGTTTCGACCAGGCACTGCAAGGACAGGCGCCAGGATTAATGGTGCTTTCTGATTCTGGTGAACCCAGTAAGGCAGCCACTTTTCGTATTCGCGGAACAAATTCAATTAATTCGGGAAAAGATCCTCTTTTTATATTGGATGGAGTAGCTATTTCAAGTTCGGATTTCAATACAATTAGTCCTAATGATATTGAAAGTATTTCAGTATTAAAAGATGCTTCTTCTACTTCTATTTATGGGGCACGTGCTTCCAATGGTGTGGTCGTTATTACATCCAAGCGCGGGCGTATGGGGGAAGCGGCTAAGGTTACTTTCCGTACACAGCTCGGATTTTCTCAACTAGCCTCAAAAGATTGGGATCAGATGAATACGGATGAACGCATTCAATTTGAGAAAGAAGTTGGACTGGATAAAGGACAAGATTATGAAAAGTTGAGTAAGACAAATATCAACTGGCTGGATAAAGTGTACAATGATACTGCCCCTTTGCAGAATTACGAGTTATCTGTAAACGGAGGCACGGAGAAATTGAATTATTATGTTTCAGGAAGTTATTACGATCAAGATGGCATTGCAGTAGGGTCTACATTCGAACGTGTCGGTTTTCGCGCCAATGTAGAGGCAAAAGCTAATAAATGGTTGAAGATAGGAACAAATTCAATGTTTGCCTATCAGGAAGTTGAACAGAGTGATGATGGAGAGTATGCGTTATGGGCTCCTATTTCCGCGTCTTTTTTTATGTTGCCTTACTGGAACCCTTATAAGGAAGATGGAAGTCTGGCACTTCAGGATGACGGGAGTTGGAAGGGAACGACAGAAAATCCGTTGGCATGGATGGCAAATAATCCGTTGTCGAATAAGAAATACAAACTTTTATCCACTTTTTATGCCGAGGTTACTCCGGTAAAGAATCTGACAATCCGTTCACAGCTAAGTGCTGATTATGGTCATACTACCTCTTTTTATCAAAGTTTCCCCAGTTACAAGCCAAATAATAATTATGGAGGTGCGCAGCGTAGCTCGTTTGATATGCTTAACCTGATGATTACAAATACGGCAAACTACCGTTTTATGTTGAATGATGTTCATTCATTCAATTTTATGGTTGGTCAGGAAGGTGAAAACTATCATTATGAAGGTTTCCAGTTAACTACTCGGGGACAGACAAATGATATTTTGACAAACTTAGCTTCAGGCTCAACTGCTTCATCATGGTCAGATCCTGTCACAGAATATTCTTTTCTCTCTTTCTTTGCCCGGGGCGAATACAATTATGATGACCGTTACTATGCTGATTTCTCGATTCGTGGGGATGGATCTTCACGTTTTGGTACCGATAACCATTGGGGAGCTTTCTGGTCAGTCGGTTTTATGTGGAACCTTCGTAAGGAGAAGTTCATGCAAAAATATGATTGGCTTACTAATGCGCAAATTGCGGTTAATACAGGTACATCCGGTAATTCTTCTATTAATAACTATGAGCATCTGGCTTTAGTTTCCGGTGGATATAAGTATGATAACGAATCAGGTATTGCAATTTCCCAGTTAGGAAATGAAGAATTGAGTTGGGAGTCTACATGGGCTACTAATGTGGCGTTGCATTTAGGTTTTATTGATCGTATCAATTTGGATGTGGAGTTTTATAATAAGAAAACGACCAATATGTTGATGGCGGTTCCTATTTCTTATACATCTACCGGTTTTGGGACCCGTTGGGATAATGTGGGAGCCATGCGGAATCGTGGTGTAGAAATTAATGTCGGCGCAGATGTACTCCGCATCAAAGACTTTAAATGGAATGTGAATGCCAATGTATCCTATAATAAAAATGAAATAACCGAGCTCTATAATGGGGTGACAGAATATGTAGCTTCCGATACCGGTAGAATGGTTGCGGTAGGTCATCCGTTAGGAGAATTTTATCTGAACCGTTATGCGGGAGTTAATCCGATTAATGGAGATGCTTTATGGTATACCAAAGACGGTGAAATTACTATGGAATATAATGAAAGCGACAAGGTGATGCTGGGCAAAACACATGAAGCTCCCTGGCAAGGTGGTTTTGGTACTACACTTTTCTGGAAGGGATTTTCACTTTCCGCACAGTTCACATGGGTGGCTGATCGCTGGATGCTTAATAACGACAGAGTCTTTCAGGAGAGTAACGGACTGTTCAGTGCCTATAACCAGTCAAAACGTATGCTTTACGACCGATGGAAAAAACCGGGAGATGTGACTGATATTCCCCGTTATGGAGTAACTCCCCAACTGGATTCACGATTCCTTGAAGATGCATCTTTCCTGCGTCTAAAGAATTTGATGCTCAGCTATACGTTCCCACAGAAATGGTTGAAGCGGACTAGCTTTTTGAATAGTGCCCGTATTTATGCGCAGGGACAGAATTTGTTGACATTTACAAATTTCACGGGTATGGATCCGGAGTCTACGTCCAATGTGTACAAGGCCCAATATCCGATGTCACGTCAGTTCACATTCGGACTGGAAGTTTCATTCTAAAATAAATCAGTGATGATAAGAAAAATAAAATTATATATAGCTTTGGTTGCGGTATTGCTTTCGGCATCTTCCTGTCTTGACAAATATCCGCAAGATGCTATTCCGCAAGATGATGCTATTAAGACAGTGAGCGATGTGCGTCAAGCTTTGATCGGTATTTATGCGCAGTTTAAAAACAGCAGCCTATATAGCGGTTACTTGACCTTGTTACCTGATATTCAGACAGATCAGGTTTACGCTGTTAAAGGATATACGAATGTCTATGGTGATGTATGGCGTAATGAGATATTAGCTATCAATAAACAGGTGGAATATGTGTATGGTGGTTTGTATGCCGTTATCGGACGTTGTAATTTCGTTCTTGATAACATGGCTGCCGTAGAAGCGGCTACTTCCGATGACGAACAACTGGATAAGTTGGATAACTACAAGGGACATATTTATTTTGCCCGTGCGCTGGCTTATTCGGAACTGCTGAAGTGTTTCTGTAAAGCTTATGACAGTGATGAAGAGGCTGCCAATGAACTGGGAGTTGTATTACAGTCCAGTTACGTTAATCCGGGACCTGTAAAACGTGCTTCTTTAAAAGATTCCTATCAGTTTGTTTTGGATGATTTGGCTAAAGCTGCTGAATATCTGGCTGCGGATGATGATGATACTGCGGTTATCTATAATTCTGCATATTTCACGGTTGGTACAGTCAATGCTTTGTATGCTCGTATGTACCTGTATATGCAGAAGTGGGAGAAGGCCGTTGAGTATGCCACTAAAGTGATAGATAGTAAGAAGTATGCATTAGCTGATGCTACAAAGAACAGTTATTCGGTTACTTACAATGATTTTGCGTATATGTGGCAGTATGATAATTCTACTGAAATCATCTGGAAAGTAATGTTTGAGGTAAATTCCTATGGAGGCGCATTGGGTACCGTATTCCTCAATTATGATTATACATCTTATAAACCGGATTATGTACCGGCTAAATGGGTATTGGATGCCTATGCTAATGCTGATTTACGCTACAATGCCTATTTTGGTTCGGTAACAACCGGCTTCTCCCATGCGTTAACCTGGCCGCTTTTGATCAAATATATGGGTAATCAGGATTTTATAAGCCAAAGAGTATTATGTGTTTCCATGCCGAAGCCGTTTCGGTTGGCAGAGCAATATTTAATTCGTGCAGAGGCTTATTGCCGGATGGGAACAGCTTATTATGGAAAAGCCGGAATTGATATTTCTACTTTACGTATGGCTCGTTATTCTTCCTACGGTGGTTCTACCACACTAACAGAAGAGAACTGGTTTAAGACTGTCAGTGAAGAACGTATGAAAGAACTCTTTATGGAAGGTTTCCGCCTTAATGACTTGAAACGTTGGCATGAGGGATTTGAACGTAAAGAACAAACCTCGACTGTCTCTCCGGGCAATACGCTGAAGTTAGAGAAAGACGATCCGCGTTTTGTATGGCCTATCCCGCAACATGAGTTGGATGCTCCAGGTGTGGATTTAATGCCTAATGAAAGCAATAAATAATGTATAAAGATAATATAGAGAAACAATGAAACTATTAATAACAGGGATCGTAGCACTGATAACGCTGGCTGTCGGATTCTGGGGATGTAATGATCTCTCCCGAACGACTTACAGCGGTTCCGACTACGTGATGTTCTCCGATACATTATCTATGTATCCGGTGCAGGACAGCGAGAAATGGTTTGAAATTCCGGTAGTAGCTACAAATATATGCGATTATGACCGTTCTTTTGGCGTAGAAGTAGACGATAAGGCTAGTAATGCAATTGAAAAAAAGCAATATGTGGTTGAATCAAATACGGTAACCATTAAAGCAGGGGAACGGGTAGCAAAGTTTCGGATGAAGGGTATTTATGAGAACATTGATAAAACGGATTCTTTGTCGGTTACGTTCAATTTGCTTGCCAAAGATGAAAATGTATGGGATTTGTACGGTACCCGTACTCGTGTTCAAATGCAAAAAGCATGTCCTTTCGAACTTAGTACATTTGAAGGCTATTGTCTATTGACTTCCTCTTTCTTTAGTGCATATATGACGAATACGGAATATCGGTTATTACAAGCGGAAAGAGACAAGACTGAAGATAATACTATAATATTACATGATTTCTTCTATAAGAATTATGATCTTAAAATTAAGTATGATCCTTCCGATCCGTTGAAACCATTTGTAGAGTTTGATGATCAAATTATAGGTAGTACGGCAGAAGCCTTCGGAACCATTTACGGTAATGGAAAGCTGATGTGTACTCAGCCTGTTGCGTACGATTCTTATTATAATGTATGCCAGAAATTTGTATTCTTATATAGCACTATTTATGTGGTGGGTAAAGGTACGGTAGGTACTTATGTGAATATTCTGGAGTGGATTAGTGATGAAGAAGCGGAGCAGTATAAAAAAGAGGAAGGACTCTAAACTATAATCGGAAATAAATATGAAAGATATAATAAAATATTATTTGCAATTGATTGTGTTGATGTTCTGTCTCTTCACGTCTGCTTGTAGTGATGATGATGAGACTGTAACACCTGTGTTTCCGGATTTGCAGAAAATAGAATGTGCAGTCGGAGATACCAAGACACTGACTTTTGAAGCTACTGATAACTGGATATTGATTTCGTCGTCGTTGTGGTGCTATTTTGAACAAGATGGTGAACAGACCTTCACTTGTTCAGGTGGTGTTGGCGAACAGACTGTCACCATTCATATTAGTGATGATGCTACGGAACTGATGAAATCCTATAAGGCGGAGTTGACAATGACGATGGCGGGAAGTCGGCAGGTAATAGCAGAAGTGACACGTCCGTCTACAGGTTATGAGTTGCATGCATTCGATGCTGAACAAACTATAGAATATACAGCGGAAAATCCTTATGTGCAAGATTATGGTGGTAAAGCATACTTTTGGGTTAGCTCAAACGCTGATTGGATTGTAGAAAGTTCGGAGAGCTTAGATTTAAGTAAAACGAATATTTCTGGAGAAGCAGGTAATAATGTGAAAATTACTCCGCTTTTGAAACAAGGTACTGAAAATCGTAAAACAGCTTGGACACAGGAACTTATTTTTAAGAATAGGAAAGGGGAAGTAATTTCAAAATTACCGGTTCATTACGATGGAATTCCTGCCGATAAAATAGAATTTAGCAATGATAATATTTATTCGAATAAGATTAAAGCTTCTGTAGATGGCGAATCATATACATTTAAGAATCAGTCTTATGAGGCTGAAGGAGTACCTTTAACAGTCATCGCCAGAAATGATGAGTATACTTATGTTTGTGTAGAATATACATCAACTATGGGACCAGAGACAGGTTGGAATGAAGAATGGAGTTTTAAGTTACTTACAGGCTTTAAAAATTGGTTGTGGATAGAGGATGATAGTGAAGGGAATTTGATGATCGCAGCAAAAAGTAATGATGGTGCTTCTCGTAGCGCATATTTGATGGTATTTCCAAATTTGGTATATGCTGAAGTCGAAAATGATTTTGAAAATAAAGTATTTTCGAAGGAAGGCATTGTAGGAGAATATAGTAATTATATTGGAGCACTTATAGAACAAGATGCATTTGTTGCTACTTCAGGACTTTCAATTATGGACTCATATACATTTAGACCGTTATATGATGGTGCTGGAAATGCAATACAGGCAGAACCCTATGCTGGCGAAATGACAGAGAATGAATTGATTGAAAAGTATGGTACTTCTAATGTTTATACAGTCTATTCGTTCACTTTAGGAATGTCTTATACTCAAATATTTGTTTTACCTAATGGATATACTGGATCTAACTTGCAAGCTACTACTATATTGAACGGAAAAAATACTGCATGGTCTGGAATTAGCTTAGAACCAGGACAGAATTCATCTGGACAAATGGGAATCAATATTTATGGTATGAATTCAGAAGCAAATGGAGATGAAATGTGTATAACGATTAAGAATGGAACAGAGCCATATGCTGTATTATTAATTGAGACACGCTATAGTGACTGATAGAGAAATATATTAATATGAAAACGAAGATATTATTTATAAGAATGTTTGTCCTTTCCTGTATGCTGTTTACTTTAGGGTTTACAGTAGGAAGTTGCTCTGACGACGACGATGCTGTACTTCAGGCAGGATATGGATATGCTCAGTTCAAACTCTATAAGAGCTGTTTGGCAGAAACGAAAGTGACACGTGCTAGTACGAATGAACTGAACTATTTGCGTGATGCGCAAAAAATGAAGATTGTGCTCATCAACCAGGAAGACGGTACTGAAGTTGTGCAGACTGTAGGTCTTGAGGCAATGGGAGACGATAGTGAATTTGGTCTGCGAAGTGAAAAACTTCAGTTGATGGCAGGTACTTATCAGATTGTCGGGTTCTATCTATATAAGGCAGATGGGACTACACAGGATTTGAAACAAATTCTTTCCGGAGAACCGGATGAAAAGACGATTATTACTGTAATCAATGGCGGATTAGCTGTACAAGATATACATGTGAAAGTAGTTAAGCGGGGTATGGTGAAATTTACTGTGACCAAGAATTTTCTACCATCCACTCGTGCTGCATTAGGAGAGGATTATCTTTTCTCTGATATCAAGTATATTAATGTAACAGTGCAGGAGCAATTTACGAAAAAAGATACGACTTTTTCTAATGTTGCCGTAGAATATACAGAGAAACTGGATGGCAATGGAACGAAAATTTCCGTAGCCGTCAGTGATTCAATTTTTCGACTTTCTGCGGGTAAGTATAAAGTCAAGAATTATACGACTATAAAGAAGAATAAAGGTTCTTTGGAATATGGAGAGGTGAATGGGGCTGATTTTGAAGTTTCGGATAATGTGACTACAGAAGTTAAGATTCCGGTTAATTTCAGCAAAACTACTGGTAGTATCAAAGATTATCTTGTTTTGAAAGAAATTTGGGAAGCCTTGGGAGGTCCGGCAATACCTGAAAAGAACCAAAAAGGATGGCGTTATTCAGGTGTTACATATCCTTTAGGAACTAACTGGAACTTTGATAAGGATATTGATTTATGGGGCGATCAACCAGGTGTCGAATTGGATGCCAAAGGACGTGTCGTGGGACTTTCTATCGGAGCATTTGCTCCTGAAGGCGATATTCCCGAATCCTTAGGAGACTTGACGGAACTTAGAACTCTGTCATTAGGTAACCATTCCGATCAGGTAGGTGATAATATCATTGAGGAAACAATGGGACTTGAACTGACGGAAGCGCAGAAGAATTCTGTACGGAGCGATTTCTATAATAAGTTTGTAAAGAATGATATTGCATTGTACTTTTCTGAACCTATACAAGCTGCCTTGAAATGGCAGAAAGAGGGAATACCTACAACTTTCTCACCATCTGTTGTAAACGATAAGGCGAGTCGTCCTTCTTTAAAAGATGTACCGGCTAACCGATTGACCAATGGAATACATAAAATTCCAGTTACCATTGGAAATCTAAAGAACTTGCAATACTTATATATTGCCAACGGTAAATTTGAGGGATTTGAAGAAGGGACTGATCTTGGCAAATTGGAAAACTTGACAGACCTTGAAATTTACAATTGTCCGTCTATGAAGAAACTTCCGGAAGAGCTGCAACAATTACCCAACCTTCAATCATTCAATTTAGCGAGCAATCCGAATTTGGGAGATTTTCATGAGGATTTAGGTGAGTTTGTGGCTAGCGAAAATATAAGCAAAACGTTACAGATCTTCTATTTAACTTTCAATAACCTGACTGTTTTACCGGATATGTCGATGGTGAAAAAACTAGGTAAACTGGATTGTGCGTACAACAAAATTAAAACGATTGAGAAAGCATTTGGTAGAGATGTGAACTTGGTGCAATTATCAATGGACCATAATCTGATTGAAGAATTGCCACGTGATGAAAACGGTAGCTTCTGTGGATATGCCGATGTGGAGTCATTCTCTTTTGCTTATAATAAATTGAAAAAGTTCCCGAATATATTTAGCTCACAATCTGTATATGTTATGTCTTCGGTTAATTTTTCATTCAATGAGATAGATGGATTTGAAGGTGAAGAAGACGGCACATTCAAGGGCGTGAATGCCAATACGATTGCCATAGGCGGTAATAAACTGAAGAAATTCCCGACTATACTATTCAAAACCAATTCACAAGTGTCTGCTTTAGGATTGAATGGTAACGGTATAGAAGAGATTCCGAAGGGTACATTTAGTGCTTCAAAATATTCGTATATGATGAAAACGCTTGACTTGACTTATAATAAGCTGTCAAAGTTACCGGATGATTTTAATGGTAGAAATATGCCTTTCCTTTATGGAGTGGATGTAAGTAACAATCGTTTTACGGAAGTTCCTACCGGACCGATGGATGCAGCTACATTAACAGTGTATGCTGTCCGTAGTCAGCGCGATGAGAATGGTAACCGTTTGTTAAGAAAATGGCCGTCTAATATATCTTTATGTCCAAGTTTGCGACAGTTCTGCATAGGTGGAAATGATTTGCGAAAGATTACTGATACGATTTCATCGTATATTATAGTCTTTGAGATAAAGGATAATCCGAATATCTCTCTTAATCTTTCCAATGTCTGCAATATGATTAAGGCGGGAGCATATCTACTTATTTATGACCCGGAGCAGGATATTCGCGGATGTGATTATGTGAAATAAGAAACGGATAAATAATAAAAAAGAATCTATATGAAACCATTGTTTAAAATATATTTATACCTCTTTGCAGGTTTGCTCTTTATTGCAGCTTGTAATGATTCGGATGAAGAGGGGATTACTGGTTTCACCATTGATACCCAAGAAGTCACATTAGGTGCTATAGGAGGAATGGAGCCGGTTAAAGTGGCTTCAGGCACCAAATGGGTAGCAAAGGTAAACCAACCTTGGGTGAAGGTGATGCCTGCTAACGGTGTAGGAAGTACTAATTGCGAAATTGTAGTAGATTCTACACTTTCTAATGATGTGCGGCACGCTGTCGTGACATTTGTGCCGGAAGGACAACCGAAACAGGAATTGAAGATACATCAGACCGGATATGGAAAAATGATCGGACTGGATAAATATGAAGTCGAAGTTGCCAACATGGCCAACGATGATAAAAGGTATTTTGATATATCCGTGACTACGAATGTAAAGTTCAAAGTGGAGTATTCACAGGCGATAGGATCTTGGGTTACTACTAATAATAGAACACCTGATGTTTCTTTGGATTATGGAGCTCGTCCCCGTACTCTTAAAATGCGATTCAAATGGGACATGAATACTGACCCGCAAGAGAGAATAGCTTCTATAAAATTCCTTCCGGTAAACGCGGAAGATGAATTGGAAAAAGAAGTGACATTGACTGTAAAGCAGGAAGCTGCACCTGAAATAACAGATGATAGACGAGGTGATTCTATTGCTATTGTCATTGCAAGTACAAAGATGCGCTCAATGATGAATTGGGATGCCAGCGAACGTCTTGACTACTGGTTAGGGGTGACAGTTTGGGAAAGAACAGATAAAGACGTAACACCCGAAAAAATTGGACGTGTACGTTCTGTTGAATTCAGATTGCTGAATACAAAAGAAGTGTTGCCTGTTGAAATCGGTAAAATTAAGTATCTGGAGACATTGGTTATCTATGGCAATACGAACACTAGTTTACTTCCTTCTCCTTATCGTATAGGAAATGCATTGGCTGAATTAAAGTATCTGAAAAATCTGACAATAAGTGCATTGGGCATTACAACTATTGATAAAAATGAATTAAAAGAACCTTGCAAGGTTTTAAGGACTTTGGATGTAAGCGGCAATAATTTTACGAGTATTCCGTATGATTTGACTCCTACTAATTATCCGGAACTACTTAACTTAAGTTTAACGGGGAATCGTCGATATAGTTCAATTACTGATTTGAGTACTGAAACGCGCGACAATCCAGGGTTACGTATAGATGCTTCTTCTTCTTCATTTAAGAATTTATTGAAGTGGGAAAAGCTGAAATCTTTGTCATTATCATATAATTTGATTTATGGTCAACTACCAACATTTATTAATAGCTATAATGGTAGTCTTGAATATGGTGTATCTGCTTACACAGATGAGGATATCCTGAAAAACGATACATTAATGAGTGCTAGCGATGAGGTTAAAGCAAAACTAAAAACAATTCCGAAAATTTTGCCTAATGCCGAATTGTTCTCTATTAACTTGAATTTCTTGACTGGTGATGATTTGCCGGATTGGTTACTCTATCACCCACGTTTTGCACGTTTTGATCCATTCACCTTGATTTATACGCAAGATTCAGGTAAAGATATGAAGGGCAATATTCCTGGCTTTAAGAATGAACCGTCAAACTTGGAATGGTTCTATGAACGTTATCCGAAAGCCAGACCTACATTAACCGATAATTGATTTTTTTAATTATGAAAAGAATATATTTAGTTCTAATAGCTACTATAGCAATCACTTTTGTATCCTGTTCCGATCAGGAGATAGATACAGTGAAACCTGATGCCGGACAAGTAGCTCCTATCATTGATTTACCTGAAGGAGCTACTCAAGGTAGAATATTGGTGAAATTTAAACCGGAAGCGGCATCCTTTTTGGATGCTGCTACCACCCGCTCTGTCGGGGCTGCTTTGACTCGTTCAGGAATTTCGGATATGGATGCCGTTCTGCAGCGAATCGGCACTTCTAAACTGGAACGTATTTTTCCGGTGGACAATCGTACGGAAGAGCGTACTCGCAAGGCGGGATTGAATCTTTGGTATATTATCCATTTTGATAAAGATACGGATTTGGAGCAGGTAGCCAAAGACTTGTCACAAGTAGCAGACGTGGCAAAAGTCCAGTTCACCCGCGCTATTCAGCGTTCTTATGATCCGAATGTGCGGGCAACTGTACTCACCAAGCAGGCAATGACCCGTGTGGTGCATACAACTCGTGCTGTGAATACCGATGCGAACGATCCTTTTTTTAATCTACAATGGGGATGTAAGAATGATGGTTCTATTCTTCAGAATGGAGAAAAAAATGATAAAGGAGATAATGTAGTACCTGCTGTAATGGGTGTTGATGTAAATTGTGGGGAAGCCTGGAAGCTTTGTACGGGTAATCCTTCCATTGTTGTTGCTGTGCTTGATGAAGGTGTGATGTACGACCATCCTGACTTGGAAGGAAATATATGGGTGAATGAGGATGAAACATTTGCTTCAAAGGAAGATGCTGATGGAAATGGTTATGCCGGTGACCGCTATGGCTACAACTTCACAGATGATAAAGGCTATATCTCTTATGACGACCCGAATGATACCGGACATGGGACTCATGTGGCCGGGATTATCAGTGCAGTGAGGAATAATGGTGAAGGTATTAGTGGCATTGCAGGAGGGGATAAAGCCAATAATAGAGGTGGTGTAAAAATCATGAGTTGTCAGGTCTTTTCCGGTTCTAAAGGATGTGACTTGTATCAGGAAGCGAAAGCTGTGAAATATGCAGCAGATAACGGTGCCGTTATTTTGCAGTGTAGTTGGGGATATAATTCGGGGCTTTCCAATCCTATTAGTGGGTATACCCCGGGGTTTACTTCTGATAAAGATTGGGTCGATGCTGCTCCGTTGGAAAAAGAAGCCTTCGATTATTTTCTTCATAATGCCGGTTCGCCAAACGATGTCATAGACGGAGGTATCATTGTATTTGCCGCAGGTAATGAATATGCAGCTATGGCCGGATATCCGGGAGCTTATCCTGATTATATATCTGTAGCCGCTTTGGCTGCCGACGGGACTCCTTCCTGTTACTCCAACTATGCGATGGGCGTTTCTATTGCAGCTCCGGGTGGTGACAGTGATTATCATCAGAGCTCGAAAGGAAAAATATATTCCACATTACCTCCTTCTGCCAATGAAGATGGTGGGGAAAATTCTCATTACGGATATATGGAAGGAACATCGCAGGCTTGTCCACATATTTCGGGAGTAGCGGCATTGGGACTTTCTTATGCAGCTGAATTACATCGTCATTTCCGTGCAGATGAATTCCGTAAAATGATATTGGAGTCTGTCAATCCGGTGGAACCCTATTTTAAAGAAACGAAAGTTTATTGGTACACAAATGCTTCGTTCGGACAAATAGCTGCCGGACAAATGGAGCCTGCCGCTTATGCGGGCAATATGGGAACAGGGTTGATTGATGCCTATAAGCTGTTGAAAGCAGTTGAAGGAGGTGGTGTGGAGATGACTGTACCTAATATGTATGTGGCCGTCGAAGCTACAAGTAAAATCAATTATTCCCGTTATTTCAAAAATGGAGAGAATATGACCTTTACCTGTACAGTTGATGATAACTCAATTGCTACCCTTACGACAGAGAACAACATTACTTTCACTTTGAAAGGCTTGAAAGTTGGTTCTACAAAAGCTACAGTCAAGGCGAGTGACGGCACCAAGCAAGATTTTTTCATCACTGTTCGTAAGAACGATAGTTGGATGTAAACTCTATTATGAAACGATATCTTGCCGAAACCATCGAACTTGGGCTGTTCCTTCTTATTTACCTGTTTCCTGTGCATAGCTTTGCGCAGGAAACAGTCGAACAAGTCTTGCAGTTTGAACATACAGTAATGAATATAGGAACTTTATCAGAAGACGATGATCCGGCAATGTATCATTTTAAATATCATAATGTAAGCAAGAAGCCTATATACCTTTCCAAGTTAACTACTTCCTGTGGTTGTACGGTAGCCAAATATGATAAAAAGGTAGTGCAACCGGGAGAGCAGGGAGAAATCATATTGGTCTTTCATCCAATGGATCAGGCTGGTGATTTGTATAGGGAAGCGTTTGTTTATACCGATCTTTCGAAGGAGCATCCTACAGCTAAGTTGGCACTCGTCGGTAAGGTATTGCCTACCGCTGACCGATGGAGGGACTATCCTGTATATATAGGGAACACATTACGGCTGAAAAGAAAGGATTGGCAAGTCAGGATACTTTCCCGAGAAGGGAGGCAAGTGGAAAGATTTGTATGCGTTAATACAGGGAAACAGCCTTTGAGGTTATCAGCCTTGTTGTTACCGGAATACATTCACTTCCATACAGAACCGGAAATTATTTCTCCGGGAATAGAAGCTGATATGGTTCTTTCTATTGATAAGGGCTTACTACCTCAAAAGAATGAAATTACATTTCATTTTATGTTGGATGGTATTCCTGTCCGGCCTTGCGAAAGGAGAATACAGGTGAAACTATTGTTACAATAATAATTATTATAAAATATGTATATGAAAAATATATTCAAAATGATGTTACTGCTCACTATGGCATTATTTATGTCATGTGGAGACGACGATGAAGTGAAGCTTCCTGATACGAAGGATGTAAATTATGCGAATATTGCAGGGACTTGGCGATTGAGTGAATGGAATGGAGAAAAGATAGACGGTGATACACGATACTATTATATCAAGTTTGACCGGAAAGAGAAAGACGGAAAACGTTCTTATACCATTTATACAAACCTCAACAGTGCTACGTCCCAGCAAATTCCCGGCTCCTTTACTCTGAATAAAGAGGAGGATTACGGAGATGTTATTAGCGGTACTTATTATTACCAGCTTGATACGGACGATGAATGGGAATATTCATATATCGTTTCGGGGTTAACTGATATTTCAATGGTATGGACTGCTAAAGAGGATATGGGGGAAATAAAAGTTTATACTCGATGTGAGGATATACCATCAGATATCTTAACCGGAACACGAACTTCATTCTAATCTTGATACTTTTAGTATCTTTTATAATAAAACCGTTTAAGTCAGTTTCTTGCACTTAAACGGTTTTGTTTTTGTATTAATCTTCAGTAGTACAGATTATATATAAAAAAACGAAGATTTATTTGGAAATAATATTGAAACTCTTTATCTTTGCATTGAATTTATAATTGTAATGAATACAACTTTGAAAGAAAGGGAAGATAATGAAGCCATACGATCGATTATTAGAACATAATATCAAGCCGTCCATGCAGCGTATCGCTATCATGGAATATCTGATGGATAATCCGATTCATCCATCAGCTGATGATATATATACTGCACTATCTCCCTCGATGCCGACACTTTCAAAAACTACGGTTTATAATACATTGAAATTGTTTTCGGAGCAAGGAGCAGCCTTGATGCTTACAATTGATGAGAAGAATACGAACTTTGACGCAGATACTTCCGTACATTCTCATTTTTTGTGCAAGCGTTGTGGACACATTTATGATCTGAAATGCCCGGAAGCCATAAAGAAAGTGGAGAATATAGACATGGATGGTCACCAGGTATCAGAAGTTCATTATTATTATAAAGGTATTTGCAAGAATTGCTTAAGTAAAGATAAAGAAACACGTATTGACTAATTAATTTAAAATTGAGAAGAAAATGAAAAAATTTAGATGTACTGTATGCGGTTACGTTCATGAAGGTGACGCAGCTCCTGAAAAATGCCCATTGTGTAAAGCTCCTGCCAGCAAATTCGTAGAAGTTGTTGAGGTAGAAGGTGGCGCATTGTCTTTTGCTGACGAACACGTTATTGGTGTGGCAAAAGGTTGTGACGAAGAAATGATTAAGGACCTGAACAATCACTTCATGGGAGAATGTACTGAAGTTGGTATGTATTTGGCTATGAGCCGTCAGGCAGACCGTGAAGGTTATCCTGAAGTAGCTGAAGCTTTCAAACGTTACGCTTGGGAAGAAGCTGAACATGCTGCTAAGTTTGCGGAATTGTTGGGCGACTGCGTATGGGATACTAAAACGAACCTGCAGAAACGTAAAGATGCTGAACAAGGTGCATGCGAAGACAAAAAACGTATCGCAACTCGTGCTAAAGCTCTGAATCTGGATGCTATCCATGACACTGTACACGAAATGTGCAAAGACGAAGCTCGTCACGGTAAAGGTTTTGAAGGATTGTACAACCGTTATTTCGGTGATAAGAAATAATTAAGCCTAATAAACTCTTAAAAGGTCTGTATTCTGCAACGAATACAGACCTTTTTTATTTATATTTGTCTATCAATTTTTAAATACCACAGTTATGAGAAAAGTACAACTATTGTTAGTTTGTTTAATGCTTTCGGTGGCTGCTTTTGCTGCTGACAAAGTGATTAAATTGCCGAAGCCTAATTTAAACCGTACCGGTGCGGTGATGAAGGCATTGTCTGAACGACATTCAACTCGCGAGTATGCTTCTAAATCATTGAGTCTGTCGGATCTGTCTGATTTGTTATGGGCTGCTAATGGGATAAACCGTAAGGAATCCGGAATGAGAACAGCTCCGTCGGCGTTGAATAAGCAGGATGTGGATGTATATGTAGTATTACCTGAAGGAAGTTATCTGTATGATGCTAAAAATCATCAGTTGACTCTGGTTGCTGAAGGAGATCATCGTGGAGCAGTAGCCGGTGGACAGGCATTTGTGAAAACAGCTCCGGTGTCCTTGGTGTTAATCAGTGATCTTTCCAGATTTGGAGATGCGAAGAGTGCACGCAGCCAGTTGATGGGGGCTATGGATTCCGGCATCGTTTCTCAAAATATTTCAATATTCTGTTCCGCTGCTAACATAGCAACAGTGCCACGCGCTTCGATGGACAATGAACAATTGAAGAAAGTTTTGAAATTGAAAGATAGCCAAATGCCAATGATGAATCATCCTGTGGGATACTTCAAATAAGGATTGGCAAGATATACAAAAGAGTGACGGTATCTTGCAAGGATACCGTCACTCTTTTCCTATTATAGCGTTACTATCCCGACCGGATAGCGTCACTATATTTTCTTCTTTACTTCAAGAGAAATTCATCAATCGCTTTTTTGTAAGTTGCCTTGTCAGCAGCTCCACGGAAAAGCTGTGGATCTCCTTTCATGGGAATGAATACAAACAATGGAATACTTGTTGCATTAAATAAAGCTGCCAGTTCTTTTTGTTTATCTACATTGACTTTGTAGATGACAATTTTTCCGGCATATTCCTTTGCCAATTCTTTCATGATAGGAGCTGTCTGGCGACATGGTCCGCACCAATCTGCATATAAGTCGATGATGGCGGGCTTATTACCTTTATAATTCCACTCCTTTGATTTCTCATAATCGAAGACGTCTTTCAGAAACATTTCTTTGTCCATTACGACGACTTCACCGTTACCTGTTACCTCTTTTTTACCTTGATTAGTTTCCCTACTGTCATTGAATGCGTATACAATTACGCTTGCCATGACGAGGGCTACCATTACTAATACTTTCTTCATTCGTTATTATTATCTTTTTATGTATAATGCTTCTCGATAACCCCTTGCAGTTCGCTACTATGGATTACGCCGGAATGTCTCCAGACAGCCTCTCCATTCTTGAACAGTATAAAGGTCGGTACAGCTTGTATGCGATATTTAGTAGCCAGGTCTTCATGCTGGTCAACGTCTATCTTTGCAATACGTGCTTTATCTCCCACAATAAGTTTTAGTTCTTCTAAAACCGGTTTCATTGCTTTGCAAGGTCCACACCATTCTGCAAAGAAATCAACTAAAACGGGCACTGGTGACTGTATTAAATCTTCAAATTTTTCCATAATCTTTTCTTTCTTAGAGTTAAAAAGCAGTCTTTGAAGACCGCAAATATAATTTCTATTTTATTATATAACGAGAAAAAGCTGATTTTGTTCATGAAATAGTAATCATAGAGTCATCATCTTGTAATGTGAAAGAGGGAATTTTGCGTATCTAAAAATAATGGAACTATGAAATTTTTATTTATTGTTCAAGGTGAGGGGAGAGGGCATTTTACACAGGCAATCACTCTCGAAGAAATGTTATTGCGCAATGGGCATGAAGTAGTGGAAGTCTTAGTCGGGAAAAGCTCGACACGTACTTTGCCGGGATTTTTCAATCGGAGTATTCATGCACCGGTGAAGCGATTCATTAGTCCGAACTTTCTGCCTACGGCAGATAATAAACGGGCGAACCTGACGAAAAGCTTTGCATACAATTTATTAAGATTACCGAAGTATCTTCGTAGCATGTATTATATAAATCAGCGGATCAGGGAGACAGGGGCGGAAGTTGTCATCAACTTCTACGAGCTTTTAACCGGACTTACCTATGCACTCTTCCGTCCCTCCGTTCCGTATATTTGTGTTGGGCATCAGTATCTGTTTTTACATCGTGATTTCGAGTTTCCGGATAAAAATTCGTGCCAGTTATGGATGCTGCGTTTCTTTACCCGGATGACCGCTCTAAGATCTTCGAAGAAACTGGCTTTGTCTTTCCTGGAAATGGAACAGGATGATATGAATCAAATAGTGACCGTTCCTCCATTGATTCGTCAGGAAGTGACCGCTATCCGTCCGGAAAAGGGTGATTATATTCATGGATATATGGTTAATTCCGGGTTTGCTGATAGCGTGGAGAGTTTTCATGCGAAACATCCGGAAGTTCCTTTAACTTTTTTCTGGGATAGATCGGATGCTGAAGAGGTGACACGGATTGACGAAACATTGAGTTTCCATCAAATAGATGATGTGAAGTTTCTTAATGCTATGGCGGGTTGTAAGGCTTATGCCAGTACGGCAGGCTTCGAGTCTATTTGCGAAGCAATGTATCTTGGAAAACCTGTATTAATGGTTCCGGCACATATTGAACAAGACTGCAATGCCTATGATGCAATGAAAGCGGGGGTAGGAATAATCAGTGATTCCTTTGATTTGCAGCCGTTGCTTCGTTTTGCAGGAGAATATACTCCGAACCGTCATTTCGTTTATTGGGTTCGTAGCTGTGAACGTCGGATGATCCGTGAACTGGAGAAACTGGCAGCTTCACATTCAGAAATAACTTCAATACCAACATTCACTAATTATTTACCAATATGAAACTAAACAGAACGGATTATGTGCTTGAACGCGCATCAGATGGTGGCTACTATGCCTGGTTGACTGTAAATATGCAATGTAATGCTTATGGGGAATCTCCTGAAGAAGCAGTTCAGAATTTACAGAATATAATGAATGAGATGATTGACGAGATGTATATGGTGGAAGAGTTTATATAAATTGAAAATAGAGAATTAAAAATTGAGAAATAAAAGTTATGCCATCTGGCATTATATTTCTCAATTTTTAATTCTCAACTCTCAACTTACTCAATGCTAAGTTCGTCGATGATATGAGAGGCTCCTGCGTATTTATCGATGATAAACAAGGTATAGCGGATGTCAACACAAGCGGCTCGCTGCGATGAAGGACGGAAAGCAATGTCTCCTGTTAAGCCTTCAAAGTTGCGGTCGAAAGCAGTTCCAACCAACTGACCTTTGCTGTTAAATACCGGACTACCGGAGTTTCCTCCTGTATTGTCGGTGTTTACGATAAAGCAGACAGGCATTTCACCGTTTTTGCCATAACGTCCATAATCCTGGGATTTATATAACTCTTTTAGCTTTTGAGGCACTACGAATTCCCAGTTTCCCTGATCTTCTTTTTCCATCACACCTTTGAGGGTGGTATGAGCATCATATACCACACCGTCAGCCGGTTCATAAGAAAGTACCTGGCCGTATGTCAATCGTAAAGTAGAGTTCGCATCCGGATAAATCGGCGTTCCTTTTTCCTGTCTCATGTCCATCATGCCTTTCACCCATACTTTATGAGCTGCGTCATAGTTCTGATTGGCTTCTTTCATGGCAATGGCTGTTTTCAGAATTCCGTCGGTAACAGAATATTTGAATAATACCATCCAGTCATATCCTATTTTATACAAACTTGGTTTCTTGATAAACTTCTCAAAGTTTTTAGGATTGCCGAAAATGGAATGTTCGAAACAGGCATCAACGAAGGCGTCAATACTTCCCTTGAAACGAGAATTGATGATTTCGAAGATGTTGATTCGTTGTTCTGCAGGAATGTAGTTGGCATAAGTCTTCAGCATTTCTTTCGCTACCATCCGTTCCACGTCGGGGAAAGGGACAGAAGCAAAATACTTATCACCTTCTTTCTTCAGTTTTAGTTTTGCTTCTTTTATCTGCTCTTTATCTTTCGATTTCAGAGCGGTAACCAATTCTGTCGTGGAAGGGATACGCATAAAATCAAGGGCGGTGACCAATGCTTCATTGATAGCCTGCTGATGATATAGCGCATCGCGTCGGTGAGATACAATAGAGCGAATCTCATCAAAGGCTTTCTGATACGAATCATCTCCCTTCTCACGGCCGCGGGCTAATAGTTCTTCTTGCTGTGCACGTTTGGTATCCAGTACATTGAGGCGTATCAGTCCTTCATTCATGCCGATTGCATTTTTCCAATAATTGGCCGAAGAAGCATATTTGCTTGCATAATGAATACGCACTGCCGGATCTTTCAGCATTTGCTCCATAAGTACTTTCTGACGGGCTCCGCGTACATGCTGGCGCATGAAATTGGTCGTTTGCATCCGTTCTTCCACTTCGTCGGCAATCATATACCGCCAGTTACGTCCGGGGAATCCCATGACAAAGGTGAAATCTCCTTCCTGAACTCCGGCGAGGCTGATCTTCAGATGTTTTTTCACTTGCAGAGGAACGTTGTCTTTAGAATATTCTGCCGGTTTTCCATTCTTGTCCGCGTAAATACGGAAGAGAGAAAAGTCGCCTGTGTGACGAGGCCACATCCAGTTGTCGGTATCAGCTCCGAATTTACCGATGGAAGAAGGAGGAGCCCCTACCATACGAATATCACTGTATACTGTTTTGATGAACAGATAATATTTGTTTCCTCCATAAAAAGCCTTGAGCTCCAACTTTGTTGCAGGAGTTATTTCTATATTCTCGGCTTTGGCAAAACGTTCTGCTACGTTGCCAAGATAACTTGGAGATAGATAATTAACACCATCCGGGTCCGGATCTTTTTTCAGTTGTTCGTTGACGTAATCCGTCACATCGAGAATCCGGTCGATAAAAGTGACGGTCAATCCCGGAGTAGGGAGTTCCGCATCACGGTTCATAGCCCAGAAACCATCTGTCAGATAGTCATGTTCTACATTACTATGTTGCTGGATAGCTCCATAACCACAGTGATGGTTAGTCAGTACCAGTCCTTCGGAAGAGATAACTTCTCCCGTACATCCTCCTCCGAAGTGTACAACAGCGTCTTTTAGAGAAAGGCCATTTGCGTTGTATACTTCCTCTATCGGAATTTCGAGGCCAAGTTCGCGCATGGCAACAGCGTTCTGTGCTTTCAGATCGGTTAGCATCCACATGCCTTCGTCGGCGTGGATGCTAAGAGTTGCCAGTGAAAATAGGACAAATAGGATTTGTTTTCTCATTTATTCTACGATTGTCATTTCATTGATTAGGTGTCCGCAGTTTCCTAACTTTTCCAAAATGAACAGGACATAACGGATATCCAGGTTAATACAACGTTGCAGGTTGTTGTCGAAGTTGATGTCACCGCTTAATGATTCCCAGTTGCCATCAAAAGCGCAACCGATCAGTTCTCCGTTTTCATTCAGTACCGGGCTGCCGGAGTTACCACCGGTGATGTCGTTGGTTGACAGGAAGCAGACAGGCATATCACCATTTGGCAAAGCATAACGGCCATAATCTTTCTTTTCGATGAGTTCTTTCAGTTTGGCAGGTACAACGAATTCACGGTCTTCCGGATTTTCTTTTTCAAGAATACCTTTGGTGGTCGTATAGTAGTTGTAGTGTACACCGTCTTTCGGATCATAAGGTTTCACGTTACCATAGGTCAGACGAATGGTAAAGTTTGCATCCGGATAAGAAGGTACAGGCAACTTCATTTCCCCCAGACCACGGATATAAGTTTTGTGCAGCAAAGCTAGTTCCTGATCCATATCCTTGAGCTGGGAAGCCAGTGTATCCATCAAGTCGTATTTAGACTGGCAGTATTGTAGTGCCAGATCATTGTCAATCGCTTTCACTGAAGGCTTCTTTGTAAACTTCTCGAAGTTTGCCCGGTTGGCAAAAATAGAGTTGTCATACATATCATCAACGAATTTGTTATAATCGCCTTTATATTTCTGCTCAATAACCTTATAAATAGAAGGACGTTGGTTTGCCGGAATCATTTCAGCATATAAGGGGAACAAGGCTTTCGCTACCTTGCGGTCTACTTCATGATCGTAATCTTTGTTATGGATGCTTTCGTAAGTGCTTTCCAAGGCTTTCATGCGTGCTTCGATTACAGAATCGTTTTTCTCAAGTAATGCTTCGCGTGTTTTAGTCAACATCACATTGCCAAATTCGATAGCTCCGAAGAAAGTCTCTCTCAAACAGGTGTACTGATAGTTGAGAGGAGTTGTCTTAGCTACCAGGTCATCAATGTTCTTCACTACCGCTGCATATTCAGCATTGTTTTGTGCTTTTGCAAACTCTGCGAATTTGGCTTCTTGTGCAGCTTTTGTTCCCAATACATCATTATCGATGATGGCCTTATTCATGCCGATGGAGTTTTTCCAATAGTTGCTGGAACCTGCATATTTGTTAGCATACTGAATACGGATTTTGTCACTGGCATTCATTACCTCTTTCAGGACAGCCAAACGTGCACCACGAATACGGATACGTGGATCGTTTTCCGATTCCATACGTTCTTTTACTTCTGATACAGTCAGGTAGCGGCTCGTACTTCCGGGGAATCCCATAATCATTGCATAATCTCCTTCTTTCAATCCTTTGATAGAGATAGACAAATGTTTCTTGGTTTTCAGTGGGACGTTGCTCTCGCTGTATTCTGCCGGTTCACCATTTGCATCTGCATAAATACGGAACATGGAAAAGTCGCCGGTATGACGCGGCCACATCCAGTTGTCTGTTTCACCACCAAACTTACCGATAGAAGAGGGTGGAGCGGCTACCATACGTACATCCGGATATATTTTCTTATAGAAAAGATAGAATTTATTTCCGGCATAGAACGGAAGAGCTTGCGGAACAATTCCCTTTTTGTCTGCCAAGTCACTTTTAAAATAAAGATCATGAGCCAGCTTTTGAAGGAATATATTGCTGAATGATTCGGATTCGGTGATTTCTTTCGCCGCAATCTTGGCATTGACAATATCCGTAATATCTTCGATACGTTCGATAAATGTGAATTGCAATCCCGGAGTAGGGAGTTCTTTGTCTCTGGAAGTAGCCCAGAAACCATCAGTCAGATAATCGTGCTCAACACTACTATGTTGCTGGATGGAGGCGTAGCCACAATGGTGATTGGTCAGAATCAAACCTTCGGGTGAGATAATTTCTCCGGTACATCCGCCTCCGAATATACCTACGGCATCTTTAAGAGAAATTCCATTCGGATTATATAGGTCCTGTGCTTCCAGTTTTAATCCTTGTTTTTTCATCATGTCTATGGAGTGTTGCTGTTGCATCAGTTGCAATAGCCACATACCCTCATCCGCTTTAACGGAACATACAAAAAGCGCAGCCAGCGCTAATAGATAAAGTCTTAGTCTGTTCATTATTTAATGATAAAATTAAAATATATGATTGGTTAGTATTCAATTTTCAAATCTCCGTTCTTCAGTGCTTCCATGATATTAGCAGGCGGACGTTGATTCATCAGTTCGTTTTTCATAAAGTCCATATAAGGAGCTACATGCTTAAAGAACTGGTAATAGCCTTTGCATAAGTAATTCAATCCCGGTTCGCCTTCTGCCGTTTGGCTGAAACGATTTTTCGGGCATTCTCCGTTGCAGGCAAACAGGAACTCACATTCCTTGCATTGAGTAGGGAGAGACTGATATTTCATGTTCCCGAAATTGTGCTGACGCTCGCTATGCATCATTTCCACCAGAGTTTTACTATAAATGTTACCTAATTTATATTCGGGAAATACAAAATGGTCGCATGAATAAACATCTCCGTTGAATTCCATCACGCCGGCATGACCGCAGGTCTTTGCCATTGTGCATATACCAGGCTGTTCGCCCATCCAGTTCGCCAAAGTCGAATCGAATATTTGTACATAGTACTTGCCTACATCTTCTTTCACCCATTCGTCGAAAAGAGCACAAAGGAAGTTGCCCCATTGCTCCGGAGTGATCGAAAAATCGGCAAGGGTTCCGGCTTTATTTTCTGCAAGAGAAGCGAGGTGACGACCGTCCTCATGTGAGAGAATACGTTCAACGATAGGAGCGAACTGGATATACTGACAACCGATTTCTTTGAAGAAACGATAAAAGTCTAGTGGATAGTCGGCATTGAAGTCATTAATAACTGCCATCGCATTCCATTCCACCCCATGTTTTTTCAAAAGATTGATGCCTTGCATCACTTTCACAAAAGAGGGTTTTCCCATTTTATTTTTGCGATACTCGTCATGAAACTCCTGGGGACCATCGATAGAGACTCCTACCAGCCAATTATTTTCACGGAAGAACTCGCACCATTCGTCGGTGAGCATGGTTCCGTTGGTTTGGATGCAGTTGTCGATCGTTCGTCCGCGGGCATACTTTTTTTGTAGTTCCATCGCCTTTTTATAGAAGGAGAGCGGTCGCATCAGCGTTTCTCCTCCGTGCCAGGTGAAAAGCACCTGCGGCATGGTTTGTGAGTTAATGTACTCGTCGATAAATTTTTCCAGAAGTTCATCGCTCATTACGTGTTTCAGATTGTCTTTGTATAGGTTGGCCTTTTCCAAATAATAGCAATAATCGCATGCTAGATTACATACGGCACCTACAGGCTTTACCATTACATAAAGCGGTTTGGCAAAAGGGGCAAATGTTGATGTTTTCATGACTGCAAAATTAGATAAACTAAATGAAAAAAATAGCCTTACACCTATGTTTATAAGGATTATTAAAGAAAAGAGTCTTACAAGATTTAAATATTGATAAAATGTTTCTTTGAATTCTGAATCAGTTGTACCTTTGTACCCAGAATTTAATGAATAGATGAACGTGAATAAAATTTTGCCTTTTTTGCTTTTGCTTCCGTTTTTGGCTTCCTGCACCAGTAAGTACAAGATTGAAGGAACCTCTTCAGTGAATAGTCTGGATGGAAAGATGTTGTATCTTAAGTCCCTTCGTGATGGAGAGTGGGTGAAGCTGGATTCAGCTGAAGTAGTGCATGGTCTGTTCTCAATGAAAGGGAAAATAGATTCCGTACAGATGGTGACACTTTATATGGATGAAGAAAGCATTATGCCGATTGTGCTGGAAAGTGGGAAGATAACAGTAACCATTAGCAACACGGACCTCAAGGCAGTCGGAACATCTTTAAATAATGCACTGTATGAGTTTATCAGCAAAAGAAACCAATTGGAAGAAAGCATTGGTGAACTGGAGCAGAAGGAAACCCGTATGGTACTGGATGGAGGCGATCTGGATGAGATTCACGGTCAGTTGGTGGTGGAAGGAGACTCACTGATGAAAGCGATGAATCAGTATGTGAAAACGTTCATCTCCGATAATTACGAAAATGTGCTGGGACCCAGTGTGTTTATGATGCTCTGCAGCTCTTTGCCCTATCCCATTATGACTCCGCAGATTGATGATATAATCAAGGATGCTCCTTATTCTTTTAAAGATAATAAACTGGTTAGAGAGTTCCTGTCTAAAGCAAGAGAAAACATGAAGTTGATAGAAGAACATCAACGATTGGAACAAAATGCTTCAACAAATAAGTAATACTTGAGTTTTTTGTGTATTTTTGCACAAAACTCAAGTAAAGTGAAAACGACTACTGTTTCGGTATACGCCGCTTTCTTTTTTATTTTAGTCTTATCGGTTTCTTGTCATAGAGATTCGGAGGCCCCCGATGCGGCATTCCAGAGGATTGAAATGTGCATGGAATCTCTTCCGGATACAGCTCTGTATCTATTAAAGTCAATACCTCATATTGAAAAATTGCGTGGAAAGTTGCAGGCGGATTATGCACTTTTATTGACGCAGGCGATGGATCAGAACTATGTGAAGTTTACTTCTGACTCATTGATTGCACTGGCGCTGAATTACTATACTGTAGAGCATGGTGACTCAGTTACGCGTGCTAAAGCACAGTATTATTATGGAAGAGTGCTGCGTGAATTGGGCAAAGATGAAGAGGCTTTGACGTTTTTATCTTCGGCAAAAGAAATGTTCGGGAATATTCAATGTTGTAAGATGTTTGCAATGGCTACTGATGAGATAGGGATGATTAACCGGAAAAAGAAATTGTATCAGGAGTCGTTGAAGAATTTTCGGGAGTCATATACGATCTATGAAGAGTTGAAAGATTCTTTGAGTCTTGTCAGAGCCGGGCAAAATATAGGCCGGGCTTATTTGTTTCAGAATAAATGGGATAGCTGCTATTTCTATTATACTTACGCTTTAGAACTAGCCAGGGAAAAGCAATATCCGTCTGAAGTTTCCATTTTACATGAGTTGGGGATACTGTACCGTTCCATGGGAGAACTGAAAAAGTCAGAACGCTATTTTCTTGCTGCTTATGAAAAAGAAACGGATGAAGAAAGGAAATACGTGGAGTGTATGTCTCTCGGCTATTTGTATATACAGATGGGCGATGTAGAGAATGCCCGGAAATATTTTAAGATGAGTATCAATTCTTCTAAAGAATATACCCGTATTGATGCATATAACAATTTATACTTTCTTGAAAAAGATATTGATAATTTTGAAGAAGCGATTATCTACCATGAAAAAGCGGACTCTATCGTGAATGTATTGGATGAAGTCGATTCGCAGGAGTTGATAACAGAACTGCAAAAGCAATACGAGAACGAGAAACTCCGGAATGATAATCTACAACTGAAAGTGGACCGTACAGTTTTTATATTTTGCGGTACGGTTATTTTCCTGATTGTGGCCTTCTATATGTGTTATTACTACTACAAAAGTAAAAATCACAGGAAGAAGATTGCCGAAATCGAATCCCAGATTAGAGATAATGAAGAGGAGATAAAGCGATATCAGCAGGAGATGGAAGAAATCCAGGAGTTGAAAGATCAAGTACTGGAAGAGAACCGCATACTGGAAGAAAATCGAATGAAGGTGGGCGAGTTGAATGGAAAGATTGTACTTCTAAGTATGCAGAACAAAAACTTATCGGGACTATTGAAAGAACTGGGAGGAGAATTAACTGTCGGACCCTCTTCTGAACAGTACATATCCGCTTTTCGTCTGCTGCTTGCTATCAAAGAGGGAACATTAAGAGGTAAATTGTCTAATGGAGAACGCTATAAATTGTTTAGCCTGTTTGATTTACTCTATTCTAATTACGTTACCCGGTTGCTTGACAAAACTCCTTTATTAACTAAACATGATCTTGAGATCTGTTGCTTTCTTAAATTTGGACTGACCAATGAAGAACTGGCGCGTATTTTTCAGACCTCTTCCGATTCTGTTACCAAAGCAAAAGGAAGGCTGAAAGGTCGATTAGGCATTTCTCCACAAGAAGATTTGAATGTGTTTTTAAGGGATTTTTGATAAATAAAAAATGAATTGTCCGGGTCATTAATAGAACGCTAATCTGTATTTGATTGAAATGTAAGTGTTTACGAAAAATCAGGCGCACTGATTTTGTCCGGGTGACTTTTTTTGTGTTTTCGGATGCATGCTGTACTTTTGACACAACAAAAACCAAATAGCTATATGAAAAATCCTAATGAATTATCTGCCGCCTCTTCTTTGAGAGGTGACGAATTGCAGTTAATAGAACAAAAAGCCAGCATTGTTGTCGGAATAGCAAATTCTCGCACCAGGTTACGGATAGGAATTCTATTAAGTAAATATTCAGAGTATCAGGTGGATTATATATCCTCCGAGAGTGAGATCGGTAAACTGATTGAAGAAGCCGACTTGATTATTGGTGCAGGGATTACCGCTTACGAAGGGGTATTGCGCCGAAAGCCGGTGATTGTAGTGGGTGATTATGGCTTGGGAGGTCTGGTTACTCCGGATACATTCCGCAAGCATTATAACAATCGGTTTAGAGGGAAGATTAATGGTGTCAGAAATGAATCTTTCTCATTAGAGAATTTAGAAAAGGAAATTTATAAAAGTTTTAATTTGACTTTTCAAGAATTACAAATGATGTCAAACCAAACTATAACCTTGCAAAACATCTAAATATCTGAATTTCTTAATTTAATAGTTTGATGCATAAAACTGGTTAGGAATATGGGGGTGCGTGAGCATCCCCATATTTATATAAGATTATGTACTGACTATCGGTCTTGATCTTCGTTTTTCACCATTCCCTTGTATTGTTCCGGCAGGGCGCTTTCAACCGCAGCGTAGGCCTCTGCCATGGTTGCCTTGATATTTTCCATTCCTTTCCCTTTGGGAGGAATAGGCTCGTGAATAGTCAGAATCATGCGATGACGGTGTATCCATTTGCCTGTGCGTGGCAGAATCTCGAATGAGCCGTCAATGGTGACGGGTACAACCGCCAACTGTAAATCATCAGCCAACTGGAAAGCGCCTTTCTTAAAGTATCCCATGTGTCCTGTAAATGTACGCGCTCCTTCAGGAAAGACTACGAGAGAAACCCCATCTTTCAATGAGTCTTTTGCCTGCCGGATTGTTTCCAATACTTTTTTAGGACCAGATCTGTCTACAAAGATATGTCCTGCACTTTCACAGGCTTTTCCTACAAACGGCAGTTTGCGCAGGCTTTTTTTCATCATCCACTTAAAGTTTCTTCCGATGAAGCCGTAAATAAGGAAAATATCAAATGAACCCTGATGGTTAGGGACGAAAATATAGGAAGTCTTGTCATGCAACTTTTCACGTCCCTCAATCTTCACGGGAATCAATAGAAACAGACAAATTAATTGTGACCAAATCTTCCCCGGATAATATCCCCAGATGTGGGCTCCTCCCAAGAGAGAACCTACAATAGTGACGATTGCCGTGAGGATGGTCAACACTAATAAAATAGGCAAAGCGATGCAAATCTGATAAATATAATACAGTATCTTCATAGGGTTGGATTTTTATCCTGCAAATATACATGATTATTGGTAAAAAAGAGAGGCAGATGTGATATAATCTTTTTGATTGTGTTATTTTTGCCTCTTGTTATTAGAGATAGTTACAAAATTATGATACGTATATTACATACTGCCGACTGGCATCTGGGACAAACCTTTTTTGGTTATGATCGCACGGAAGAACATGGAGTATTCCTGAATTGGCTGGCAGAAGAAATTCGTCAGAAAGAGATTGATGCATTGATTATAGCCGGAGATGTTTTTGATGTTTCCAACCCTTCCGCAGCATCCCAAAGCATGTATTATCAGTTTATTTATCGGGTGACAGCAGAGAATCCGTATTTGCAGATTGTCATTGTTGCCGGCAACCATGATTCGGCAGCACGCCTGGAGGCTCCTTTGCCTCTGTTGCAAGCTATGCGGACGGAAGTCAGAGGGGTAGTTCGCAAGCTCGAAGGCGGAGAAATCGATTATGACCATTTGACTGTGGAACTGAAGAACCGGAGAGGGGAAGTGGAATTGCTTTGCATGGCAGTTCCTTTTCTGCGTCAGGGAGATTATCCGGCCGTGCAAACGGAAGGCAATCCGTATGCGGAGGGAGTTCGCGAACTTTATGCACAACTTTTGCAAAGGCTATGGAAGCGAAGGACGGAGAATCAGGCGATTCTTGCCATCGGTCATTTGCAGGCTACAGGATCGGAAATTGCAGAGAAGGATTATAGCGAGCGTACCGTGATTGGTGGGCTGGAGTGCGTATCTCCGGAAACTTTTTCCGAACAGATAGCTTATACGGCATTGGGACATATACATAAAGCGCAGCGAGTGTCCGGAAGAGAGAATGTGCGGTATGCCGGAAGTCCCATTCCGATGTCTTTTGCCGAGAAACATTATCATCATGGAGTCGTGATGGTGACTTTCGACGGAGGTTGTGCGGTGGACATTGAACGGTTGGAATGCCCGAAATTAATACCTTTGTTGAGTGTCCCGAACGGAGAACCTGTTTCACCGGAAGCCGTCTTGGAAGCCTTGAAGGAACTACCCGAGACAGAAGCCGTAGCCCCATATCTGGAAGTAAAGGTATTGTTGGAGGAACCGGAACCCATGCTTCGGCAGGAGATTGAAGATGCACTGGCAGATAAAAACTATCGGTTGGCGCGTATTGTTTCTACCTATCGCACTGAAACTGGAAATACGACGAAAGAAAATGAAAACTGGAAGAGGGGGTTGCAGGAAATGTCTCCCTTGCAGATTGCACAGTCTGCCTTTGAGAAGATTTATCAGGTGGAAATGCCTGTAGAACTGACAGGTTTGTTTGAAGAGGCCTATTTGGCTGCTACCCGTAAAGAAGAGGAGGAAGAAGAATGAAAATACTAGCTATACGATTGAAGAATCTGACCTCGATAGAAGGAACGGTAGAAGTGGATTTTATGGCAGAACCATTACATTCTGCAGGTATCTTTGCCATTTCAGGACCTACCGGTGCAGGTAAGTCTACTTTATTAGATGCCTTATGCCTGGCATTGTATGATAAGGCTCCCCGCTTTGCAACTTCAGTGGAAAATGTGAACCTGGCAGATGTGGGAGACAATCAGATTAATCAGTCTGATGTTAGAAATTTGCTGCGTCGGGGGACAAGTGACGGTTATGCGGAAGTCGATTTTTTAGGTATTGACGGACGGCGTTACCGTTCTCGTTGGTCGGTGAGGCGGACAAGAAACAAGATAAACGGTTCTTTGCAGCCACAAACGCTGGAAGTGAAAGAACTGGATACGGAGAAAGAATTTCAAGGTACCAAGAAAGAGTTGTTGATTCAGTTGGTGGAGTTGGTTGGCCTGACGTATGAACAGTTCACCCGTACAGTATTATTGGCACAAAATGATTTTGCTACATTTCTGAAATCAAAAGGGGCGGCAAAAGCAGAATTACTGGAGAAGTTGACAGGAACCGGCGTGTATTCCCGGATTTCTCAAGAGGTCTATGCCCGGAATAAGGCGGCACAAGAGGAGGTGACCTTGATTCAGAATCGAATGAATGTGATCGAATTGATGCCGGAAGAAGAGCTGCTTGCTCTGCAAAAAGAGAAAGAACTATCAATTGAAAAGCGCGCGGCAGGGATTAAACTGCTGGCAGAACAGAATGAACAACTGAATGTGGTTCGTTCATTAAAAATACAGGAAGAACTTTGGAAGAAAAAGCAGCAGGAAGAACAGGAGGAACAGGCCAGGGAGAAAGTATTGCAGGGTGCATTGGCTTCCCAAGAGGAAGGATTGGTGCATTTTAAGGCACAATGGGAGGCCATACAGCCAGACTTGAAGAAAGCACGTCAATTGGATGTACAGATACAGTCTCAACAAAGCAGCTATATACAGTCGCAGCAGATTTTACAAGCGGCTAACAGGCAGGTGGCGGAGCAGGAACAAAAAATGCGAGTGGCTGCGGAACAATTACAGGTGTCTTATTCTTCTCTGAACCGCTTATTAAGCCATGTAGGGATAGAAGAAGCACTGCAACTTGAACAGGTGGAAGAGATTCTACGGCAAGAAGAAAGTAAACTGGCTGCCGCTACCAGTACGAATGAGGAACGTTTGTTGCGCTTAAATTCTTTCGGATATCCGTTATTGGCCGAAGAACAGGTGAAGTTGCAAAAAGAGTTGACTCGTCAGCAGAATATCCGGCAATTAACGGAAACGCAGACGAAAGCAAAGACGGAAATAGAAAGACTGGAGAAAGAAGTGGCCAATTGTCTGAAACAATTGACGGAGCAAGAAACCGCATTGAAAGTTACTCAACGTCTTTACGAAAATGCACGTATGGCAGTGGGAAAAGACGTGAAAGCATTGCGCCGGCAATTACAGGAAGGGGAGGCTTGTCCGGTTTGCGGTAGCACAGCGCATCCTTATCATCAGGAACAGGAGGTGGTAGATACTCTTTTCCGGAGTATAGAGCAGGAGTATAATGTAGCATCAACCAACTATCAGCAGATGAATAACCGGAGCATTGCTCTGCAACGTGATTTGGCGCATCAAAAAACGGTGGACGGACAGATCGCGGAACAGTTGGCAGCATTATATAAAGCAGGGATTGAAGCCGGAAACGAAGAGCAAATACAACGTCGTTTGGCGGAACTGGCAATACGTATTTTGGAATATCGCAATCTTTATGCAGAATGGCAGCGCAGCGATGAAGAAATTAAAAAGATGCGTGCACATTGTGAAGCCCTCCGTGAGAATGTTTCTCTCTGTCGTTTGGCTATGCAGAAAGTATCGTCTGCCAAAGAACAGCTGGTAATCTTACAGAATGCTGCTTCGGCCGAACTAAAGAGATTTGAAGTGATAGAGAAAGCGCTGAATGTGCTTCGTCAGGAACGTTCTCAGCTATTGAAAGGAAAAAGCGCGGATGAAGCGGAAGCTGCCGTAGCAAAAAGAGAGAAAGAACTGAATCTCGCTTTGGAGAAAGCACGTAAAGAAGTAGAGGCGGTACACAACCGGCTTTCCGGTTTGCAAGGAGAGATGAAGCAAATTGCACTGGCTATAGGAGAGTTGCAAGAACAGTATAAAAAGATAGAGTCTCCCGAACTGCTTCCTGAAATAATAAAGAAGCAACAGGAAGAAAACCTGAATATAGAACGTGCCCTTTCTACTATGGAAGCCTGCCTGCTACAACAAGCAAAGAATAAACTGACTGTGGAACAGATTGCGAAGGAACTGGCAGAGAAACAAACTGTTGCCGAACGTTGGGCAAAATTGAATAAACTGATTGGCAGTGCGGATGGAGCGAAATTTAAAGTGATTGCTCAAAGTTATACTTTGAATTTGTTGCTGCTTCATGCCAATCAACATTTATCCTATCTCTCTAAACGCTATAAGCTGCAACAGGTACCCGATACGTTGGCACTTCAGGTAATAGATTGCGATATGTGTGATGAAATACGGACCGTGTACTCTCTTTCAGGAGGTGAATCGTTCCTGATTTCTTTGGCACTGGCTTTAGGTTTGTCTTCCTTGTCAAGTAATAATCTGAAAGTTGAATCTCTTTTTATTGATGAAGGTTTCGGTTCTTTGGATGCGGAAAGTTTGCGTACAGCGATGGAAGCATTGGAACAATTACAGATGCAGGGGCGGAAAATAGGAGTAATCTCTCATGTGCAGGAGATGAGTGAACGGATTTCTGTTCAGGTGCAGGTACATAAGAAAGTGAATGGAAAAAGTGTGCTTACCGTGGTGGGGTAAGCACACTCCTTACTACTTAGTATGAATTATTCAGGTTGGATTCTTTTACATTAATTCGTTCAGTTCGCTTAAATTCTTTTTGATTTCGTGGATACGATTTAAGAACTTCTTGCGGTAAATCCATAAGATCAATCCCAGTCCTCCGCCCCATAACAGGATGAAGAAAGCAATCATGCCCATTCCATATTGCCACACTTGCCAGTAGATAAATGAAAGTATAGCCAGGACTAGGAGAAAGGCAATAGCAATCAATCGTTCCCTGATGGTCCATCGATGGATACGGTTCACGCGGCTGATTACTTCTACCAAAGGCATCTCGTCTATTTGTGTCCGTTGGAGGAAACGGGTGGTGACGATATCCCAGCAAAGGGCAGGAATCCATGCGAAAATGATAATGATATAGATCGGGTTCAATCTGTTATGTAACAGTACCTCCGCTAAAAATAAGATCAGTATCGGCAGAGAAATCAGAATAAGCTTGATGTTCAGTCTGGCAATGGCATGGATACCTTTGTCCGCATGCCTTATCAGCTTTTCAAGCTCTTCTTCTTTGATGAACTCTTTGTCTTTCAAGTGTTCATCCAGGGCATTCCAAGATTTTTTCAGTTCTTCCAGTTCCATATATCTTATTCCTCCTTTTTCATTCTTTTAAGTTTGTCTTTGATGCGACTTAGTTTGGTCGCTACATTGGTAACCGTCAGTCCGGTGATTTCTGCTATTTCCTCGTAACTTTTGTCTTCGAGATAAAGCAGGATAATTGATTTGTCGAGTTGTCCCAGTTGGTTAATCATCTGATAAAGCTGTTTCAACATTTCGTTGATCGGGTCGTGTGCTTCTATGGCCCAGTCGGTATCTCTGGTGAGGCTGACTATTTCCGGCACATTCTTTTCTTTACGATAGAAGCTGATACAGGTGTTGAGGGCAATACGGTAAATCCAGGTGGAAACCTTACATTCTTTTCTGAATTTGGGATAGGCTTTCCAAAGGTTCAATACCACATCCTGATACAGATCATTGAGAGGAGCATTGGGATTGGCATACAGATAGCATACCTTGTAGATCACCCGTTCATATTCGCGGATCACCGACAAAAACTCTTGTTCAATAGGGGCGCTAACCTCTGCTGTTTGTTCTCTCATGGAATCTATGATTACTTTTCTGGTTAGTTAGTCGTGAGAAAAGGAGAAAAATCACAGGGGAATAAGGACTATTGGAGATTAGCTGCCAGAAACTTACACATTTCTTCGATACTTTTTCCCCGACGGCGGGCATAATCTTCCAATTGGTCTTCTCCAATCTTTCCGACGGAGAAGTATTCGGAAGCCGGATGTGAAAACATAAGTCCGCAAACAGAAGCGTGCGGGTACATAGCTCCGTTTTCGGTCAGCGAAATGCCTATCTGCTTCATGTCCAACAGTTCATCCAACAGGAAGTTGACGGATTGATCCGGTAAAGACGGGTAACCGACAGCAGGGCGAATGCCTTGATACTTTTCGACCAGTAAGTCCGCTATGCCTAAATTCTCGTCTTTGGCATATCCCCACGCTTCTTTGCGCACATATTCATGCATCTTTTCTGTTGCTGCTTCTGCCAGTCGGTCGGAGAGGGTTTGGACAAGCAGGTGTTTATAAGGGTCCTGTTCGTACAATCCTTCCATGTCCGCATCAATGGAAGAGGCAAAAGCACCGATGGTATCCGGGATGCCGGAAGAGATCGGGCGGATAAAGTCACTGAGACAAAGAAAAGGACTACCGTCTCTTTTCGGCGTTTGCTGGCGCAGTAAAGGAAAAGTGATGAACCGGTCTTTTTCTTTCTCAATAATCAGGTTATCCCCGTCAGAGTTTGCCTTGCAAAGCTTGAAGATGGTCTTTACTTCATAATCCCGGTCAAGCAGATCGAGCATCCGGTTGGCCTCTTTGAATAGCTGCATTGCTTCGGAAGCTTTATTACGTTCTTCTTCCGGGAAAGTTGTCAGCCACGAAGCACGGCAGGCATCACATCCGTGAATGTTGGCGATGGCTGCAAAACGTGGCTGGAACCCCCATGCATGGAAAAAGTAAATCCAGTTGATGTAGGGAGTGACTGTATGTATTTTATAAGATAAAATGGTACTCATAGGCTTGTTGAAGGCGAGCTGCTGTTTATCTGAATCTTAATTCCTGTCCGCGATAAGTCTCGTCTATTTCTCCGTTGTTATATAACAGATGTCCGTTTACAAATGTTTTCTCTACTTTCCAGTCGAATGTGTGTCCCTCTAATGGGCTCCATTTACATTTGCTTAGAATACAATCGGTTGTTACAGTCCATTCGCTTCCGGGACGGACTAATACCAGGTCAGCCTGATAGCCTTTGCGAATGAATCCTCTGTTTTGTATCTCATACATCTGCGCAGGAGCATGAGCCATCTTTTCTACTACTTTTTCGATAGTAAACACTCCTTTTTCTGTCAACTCCAACATGCTGACGAGTGAGAACTGAATCATCGGCATTCCGGACATTGCTTTTAAGGCACCGCCTTCTTTTTCGCTAAGTAAATGTGGGGCATGATCTGTGGCAATAGCATCAATCAAACCGCTATTGACAGCCTCTCGCAAAGCTTTCCGGTCTTGCGCTGTCTTAATGGCAGGGTTGCATTTGATGCGGGCACCCAGTGTCTGATAGTCCTCTTCCGTAAAGAGCAGATGAGAAACACAGGCTTCTGCCGTGATCTTTTTTTGTACCAAAGGTACATTAGAAAACAGGCTCAACTCTTTAGCTGTGGAAATATGCATGATGTGCAGGCGGGCGTTTGTCTCACGTGCCAACTGCACTGCCAGTTCGGATGAACGATAGCAAGCTTCTTCCGAACGAAGGAGCGGATGAAGAGCCAAAGGTACGTCGTCTCCGTATTCTTTCTTATATTTATCTGTGTTTTCTTTGATAATTCCCTGATCTTCGCAATGAGCAGCGATGAGCAGATCGGTTCCACCGAATATATTACGCAGACTGGCCATCCGGTCTACCAGCATATTGCCGGTGCTTGAACCCATAAATAACTTCACTCCACAAACCCGGTGTTTATCCAGTTGTGCAAACTGGGTATAGTTATTATTCGTTGCTCCGAAATAGCAGGAATAGTTGACTGCTGACTTTTCACCCAACAGAACAAATTTTTCCTCCAAAGCCTCCAATGTGGTAGTTTGCGGATTGGTATTGGGCATATCCATGATAGAGGTGACACCTCCTGCTGCCGCAGCACGACTTTCTGTGGTGATATCTGCCTTATGAGTCAGTCCGGGATCGCGGAAATGCACATGTTCGTCGATGGCACCCGGCAAAAGATAACACCCGGTTGCGTCTATTATCTCGTCGCAGGGGGCAGTTGCGTTTTCTTCACCAACCAATATTTCGGCTATCTTTTCATTCTCGATTACTACTGAACCCAGAACTTTTCTTCCTTCGTTGATAACAACGGCGTTTTGAATCAGTGTACGTTTCATTTCTTTTGTGGGAATTTATGGAACCAACTATTTACTTTTAATTTTATCACACCAAATATGGCTTCTCCAAAGATGCTGCTATTCATTTTAGAAGTCCCTAATTCACGATTAATAAAGATAACGGGAACCTCGATAATTTTGAAACCACACTTATAAGCAGTGAATTTCATTTCAATCTGAAAGGCATATCCTTTGAAGCGAATATGATCTAAATCGATTGTTTCCAACACCTGGCGGCGGTAGCAAACAAATCCGGCAGTGGTGTCATGTACAGGTATTCCGGTGATAAACCGCACATATTTAGAGGCAAAGTATGACATCAATACCCGTCCCATCGGCCAATTCACTACATTCACTCCGCTGACATAACGGGAACCGATGGATACATCTCCTCCTTGTTCCGAACAAGCCTGATACAAACGGGGTAAATCATTCGGATTATGACTGAAGTCTGCATCCATTTCAAAAATATACTCGTATGCGTGTTCCAGTGCCCATTTAAATCCGGTAATGTAGGCAGTACCCAGTCCCAGTTTTCCTTTACGTTCTATCATAAAAAGCTGTTCGGGAAATTCTTGTTGCAGTTTTCTTACGATGGCTGCCGTTCCGTCCGGAGAGCCGTCTTCTATGACCAGAATATGGAATACTTGGGGAAGGCCGAAAACGGCACGGATGATATTTTCTATGTTCTCCCGTTCATTATAGGTGGGGATAATTACAATGCTATCCGATGTCTGCATATAGATACTATAAAATTTAGAAACAAAAGTAGTTCTTTTTCCTTTAGTTATAGCTGAACTAAGGAAAATTTAACGTGTTTCATGCCCCATTCGGAATAAGACGGCAGATACCTTATTATAATACTTCTGTTCTTTGGGTGTATACTCCCAATCTTTTTTGTAATTTTGCGGGGAAATTTTATAGGTATGACAATAACTGAGTTGCAACAACAATATGCTGCCCATCCCAATATGGCAGTAATGAAGCGCTTGTTGAAGGACACTTCCGTTCAGACTGTTTTTTGCGGAGGACTGTGTGCATCCGCCGCTTCTCTTTTTTCTTCTGTACTGGTGCAAGAGGGTGGTTGCCCGTTTGTATTTATTTTAGGTGATCTTGAAGAAGCCGGATATTTCTATCACGACTTGACGCAGATATTGGGTACGGAAAGAGTATTGTTCTTTCCATCTTCATTCCGTCGCTCCATCAAGTATGGACAAAAAGATGCGGCCAATGAGATTTTGCGTACAGAAGTACTTAGCCGCTTGCAAAAGGGGGAAGAGGGATTATGTATCGTTACGTACCCGGATGCATTGGCGGAGAAAGTGGTGTCGCGCAAGGAATTGAGTAATAAAACGCTGAAGCTGAATGTAGGAGAGAAAGTGGATACCACTTTCATCACCGATGTGTTGCATAGTTATGGTTTTGAATGTGTAGACTACGTATATGAGCCGGGACAATATGCTGTTCGCGGTAGTATTATCGACGTTTTCTCTTTTGCTTCGGAATATCCTTATCGCATCGATTTCTTTGGTGATGAAGTGGAAAGTGTTCGTACCTTTGAAGTGGAGTCTCAATTATCCCGTGAGAAGAAAGATGGAGTGTCTATCGTTCCCGATTTGGCGGTGACAGGAGATGTAACGACTTCTTTTCTGGATTTTATCCCGAAAGAGACTACCTTGGCGATGCGCGATTTTCTTTGGTTGCGCGAGCGAATCCAGGTGGTACACGATGAGGCGCTGACTCCACAGGCAATAGCCGTTCAGGAGGCCGAAGAGAATGGTGGCATTACATTGGAAGGGAAATTGATAGACGGCAGCGAGTTTACTGTACGGGCACTCGATTTCCGCCGGTTGGAATTTGGTAATAAACCGACCGGAACGCCCAATGCCAGCGTTACTTTCAATACATCTGCCCAGCCTATCTTTCATAAGAATTTCGATCTGGTAGCTTCTTCTTTTAAGGATTATCTGGAAAAAGGCTATTCGCTTTATATCTGCAGTGACAGCATGAAGCAAACAGATCGTATCAAAGCTATTTTTGAAGATCGGGGTGATAAGATTAATTTTACTCCCGTAGAACGTACCATTCACGAAGGTTTTGTAGATAACACACTGCGGCTCTGTATCTTCACAGACCATCAGTTGTTTGATCGTTTTCATAAATATAATCTGAAAAGTGATAAAGCCCGTTCGGGAAAAGTGGCACTATCCTTGAAAGAACTGAATCAGTTCACTCCGGGAGACTATGTGGTGCATACGGATCATGGTATCGGACGTTTTTCCGGCTTGGTACGTATTCCGAATGGTGACACTACGCAAGAGGTTTTGAAACTGGTGTTTCAAAATGAAGATGTGGTGTTCGTCTCTATTCATTCCCTGCATAAGGTTTCCAAATATAAAGGTAAAGAAGGAGAGGCTCCCCGGCTTAACAAATTAGGTACAGGTGCATGGGAGAAACTGAAAGAACGTACGAAGAGTAAAATCAAGGACATTGCCCGCGATTTGATAAAATTGTATTCGCAGCGTCGTCAGGAAAAAGGTTTCTCTTACAGTCCCGATAGTTTCTTGCAGCGTGAGCTGGAAGCATCCTTTATTTATGAAGATACACCGGATCAGAGTAAGGCGACGATTGATGTCAAGGCGGATATGGAAAGTGACCGTCCGATGGATCGTCTGGTCTGCGGAGATGTAGGATTTGGAAAAACAGAAGTTGCGATTCGTGCGGCTTTCAAAGCCGTTGCCGATAATAAACAAGTAGCCGTTCTGGTTCCGACAACAGTACTTGCTTACCAGCATTTTCAGACTTTCCGTGAACGTCTGAAAGGCTTGCCGTGTCGGGTGGAATATTTAAGCCGCGCACGTACTGCCGCACAGACCAAAGCTGTATTGAAGGGATTGAAAGATGGAGATGTCGGTATTCTGATAGGTACCCACCGTATCTTGGGAAAAGATGTCCAGTTTAAAGACTTGGGATTGTTGATTGTGGACGAAGAACAGAAATTCGGTGTCTCTGTCAAAGAAAAGCTGCGCCAGTTGAAAGTGAATGTGGATACACTGACTATGACTGCTACTCCAATTCCCCGTACCCTTCAATTTTCATTGATGGGTGCACGCGACTTGAGTGTGATTTCTACTCCGCCACCCAACCGCTATCCGATTCAGACCGAAGTGCATACTTTTAATGAAGAAGTGATAACGGATGCCATCAATTTTGAGATGAGCCGCAACGGTCAAGTCTTCTTTGTCAATAACCGGATTGCGAACTTGCCGGAATTGAAAGCGATGATCGAACGTCATATCCCGGATTGCCGTGTAGCGATTGGACATGGACAGATGGAACCGACAGAGCTGGAGAAGATTATTCTGGATTTTGTCAACTACGACTATGATGTACTCTTGGCAACTACAATCATCGAAAGTGGTATTGATATTCCGAATGCCAACACTATCATTATCAATCAGGCGCAAAACTTTGGATTGAGTGATCTCCATCAGATGCGTGGACGGGTAGGACGTAGTAATAAAAAAGCTTTTTGTTATCTGCTGGCTCCTCCGTTAGGTAGTTTGACAGCCGAAGGAAGGCGACGTCTTCAAGCAATTGAAAACTTTAGTGATTTGGGAAGTGGCATTCATATCGCCATGCAGGATTTGGATATTCGTGGAGCCGGAAATCTGCTTGGAGCCGAACAAAGCGGATTTGTTGCCGATTTGGGATATGAGACATATCAGAAAATTCTTACTGAAGCTGTCCATGAGTTAAAGACAGACGAGTTTGCAGAACTGTATGCGGATGAAATCAAGGGCGAAGGACAAATTAGTGGAGAAGAGTTTGTAGACGAGTGTCAGGTAGAAAGCGACCTCGAACTATTGTTGCCTGCCAACTACGTAACAGGCAGCAGCGAACGTATGTTGCTCTATCGCGAACTGGATGGACTGACATTGGACAAAGATGTGGAAGCTTTCCGTGCTCGTCTGGAAGACCGCTTCGGACCGGTTCCCCGGGAAACGGAAGAACTACTCCGTATTGTGCCTCTACGCCGTCTTGCAGCCCGTTTGGGTGCAGAGAAAATCTTCCTGAAAGGTGGGCGGATGACCTTGTTTTTTGTTTCCAATCCGGATAGTCCGTTCTATCAAAGTAAGGCTTTTGGTAAAGTGATAGACTATATGATGAAATATACTCGTCGTTGTGATTTGCGTGAACAGAACGGCAGACGGAGTATGCTGATTAAGGATGTTACTAATGTGGAAACGGCGGTCAGTGTGTTGCAGGAGATTGTGGCTTTGCAATGATAAGTGGACTCTGATAATTGGTGTTTTTTAATGAGATTCAAAAGAATAAGTTTGTTTTATTACATAAGTCTGTTTATCTTTGAACTCATAATAATTTAGGTATTACAGATATGGCTGCAAAATATGAACCACAGGAAAATGAGATGCCGGAACAGGTTAATGAACCGATAGCTGCTTATCAAAGGACAGCTTCTGATATGAGTCTTTATATCCCTACGGAATATGAAAGAGAGATTATCATGCGTTCGGAAAAGGATTATGAAGAAGGTCGGTTGTATACTCAAGAAGAGGTCGATAAGCAGGTGAAACAATGGCTAGATTAAAGATTGTGTGGACAGAAACTGCTACAATTGTTTTGCGGCGGATTTTGACTTTCTATCGTGTAAGAAACGGAAATTCCAAATATAGTCGTTCTATCTATACAATGATAAACGATGTTCTGAAGTTAGTTGCCAAATATCCATATATATACAAAGCTACTTCTGTGCCTAATATACGTGTTTTTCATTGTGATTACTTTAAGGTATATTATAGAGTGCTTGAAGAATATATTCTTGTGGAAGCTATTTTTGATACTCGCCAAGATCCTGATAAAGCCCCTTTTTAAGAATTTATCTTTTCTTTCCGTATAACTTGTCTATCAAATCTGAACGTCCGATACGTCTCAACTCATTGATGATGTTTTTTCGTTCTTCCGGTTTGTACCAGAAAAAGAATTGGCGTTGTGCAAGTTTCTCCCGTTGGGTTTTGGCACTGAATATCGGTTCTAGCGTGTATGGATGGAATCCGCTATACCAGGCTTCGGTAGCCACTGTCATCGGAGTAGGAGTGAAGTCCTGCACTTGTTCCAGGTGGAAGTCCAGACGTTTGGTGATAACGGCAAGTTCCGCCATGTCTTCTTCATTGCATCCGGGATGCGAAGAGATAAAATACGGAATCAGTTGTTGACGCAGATTTTCTTCCCGGTTAATGCGGTCGAATATCTTTTTGAATGTTTCAAATTGCTCAAAAGAAGGTTTGCGCATTATAGATAATACCCGGTCACTGGTATGCTCCGGAGCCACTTTTAACCGGCCACTCACATGATTGACTATCAATTCACGGGTATATTCGGCAGTGCTACGGTTGGTAGTTTCATCTTTGCTTTGATGAAGTAACAGGTCATAGCGTACACCGCTACCGATAAACGATTTTTTGATTCCGGGCAAGGTATCCACGGCATGGTAAATATCCAGTAAAGGGCGGTGATCGGTATTCAAATTCGGACAAACTTTCGGGTGAATACATGACGGTCGTTTGCATTTTTTGCAAATAGCTTCATCTTTCCCTTTCATCTGATACATATTAGCGGAAGGACCTCCCAAATCACTTAAATATCCCTTGAAATCGGGTAACTGAATAACTTCTTTTACCTCTTTCAGTATAGACTCTTTGCTTCGGCTGACAATAAACTTTCCCTGATGGGCGGAAATGGTACAGAATGCACAGCCGCCGAAACATCCCCGGTGAATGTTGATGGAAAATTTAATCATATCGTATGCCGGAATCCGTTTCCCTTTGTATTTTGGATGAGGCAGGCGGGTATATGGTAAATCAAACGAATGATCGAGGTCTTTCTGGCTCATTGGAGGATAGGGAGGATTGACTACGACTATCTTATTCCCTACTGCTTGTGTGATTCGTGAAGCCGAATATTTGTTGGATTCTTCTTCGATATGTCGGAAGTTACTAGCCTGTTTCTTTTTATCTGCCAAACATTCTTCGTGTGAATAAAGTTGAAGGTCATCTTCGGCAGATGTCCATTCTGTTGCACGACAAAGATAGGCTGTCTGGGGCACAGATCCGATAATTGTTCTAAATTTGCTGCTTGTCAGTACAGGTTCTTCAGTGGTGAGCAGGCTTTTCATATTTTTCACCAGGTCTGCAAGAGGCTTTTCTCCCATTCCGTAGATGAGCAGATCTGCTCCGCTGTCGCACAAAATACTCTTTTGTACTTTGTCCTGCCAATAATCGTAATGACTCAATCGCCTTAAGCTAGCTTCGATTCCTCCAATGACTACCGGAACATCCGGAAAAAGTTTCTTTAGTATCTGGCTGTAAACTGTAGAAGGATAGTCCGGGCGCATATCCGGTCGGCCGTCCGGAGTATAAGCATCTTCACTGCGTAGGCGTTTGTTGGCGGTATATTTATTAACCATTGAGTCCATGCATCCGCCGGAGATACCGAAGAATAGCCGTGGACGTCCCAACTTCTTGAAGTCGCGCAGGTCGTCACGCCAGTTAGGTTGGGGAACGATGGCTATTTTCAAACCTTCCGCTTCGAGAATGCGTCCGATAACGGCAGCACCAAAAGAAGGATGATCCACATAAGCGTCAGCACTGAATAGAACGACATCCAATTCATTCCATCCGCGAAGTTCAACTTCTTTTTTGGTAGTGGGTAACCAGTCGGTCAATCGATATTCTTTCATGCTGCAAAGATACGGATAATAAAAAACATCCCAATGATTTTTTTATTCATTGAGATGTTTAACTTCAATCATCAGGATGTTTTCTTCCAATCATTGGAGTGTTTTCTTAAAACTTCCCGTTGATTGTGAACTGTAATGTCATTTGTTCTCCGTCATAGATTTCACGGAAGCCGATACCTTGCTCGGACAGATATTCCTTTAGATCCTGAAACGCATCAGCATGGTTCATGATAATCTCTATTGTTTCACCCGGAGAGGCAGTGCACATCGCTTTTATTGCAGGAATCAGCGGACTGTATGCTGTTATTCCGCAGGTATCTACCGTAATCATTATTCCTCCTCTTCTTCCGCTTCCGGACTGGAGAGCCAGGTAAGATAAAGCTTGATGAGCTGTTGCAAGCCGAATGCCTTCATATTATTGTGATAAATCACGTCGATACAAAGGTCCAGCAAGTCTTTACTGTCTTCCTCCTGACTGGCGATAAGGGAGCGGATATTTAGTTTCAACTTATCCAGAACTGCTTCATCTATAATACCGGTACTGTCGATAAGATGACGGAACAGAGCATATTTTTCAATCGTTCTCAAGTTTTCATTAGATACTTCTATGCTGCGTGTACCGCTGGGATTTGCTTGTATAGTATACATTGTTTTTTAGTTTTAAAGGTTATTATAGTAGCAAAGATAGAATTTAAAATGAGAAACGAATTAAAAAAAAGGATATTTTTTATTTTTGAGTAAAGAATCCCAAGATGCCTGCCATAATGGTTGCCCGGTCTGCTTCGGACTGGATACTTTCAAAAGGAAAGCCCAATACAAAAGTACGGTAGTTTCCTTTGTAGGCAATACCTGCACTCTGATTGCCGGGTGCATACGTAAATACGGGGAAGGCAGTATCTACGGGAACAATACAATCGGCAGCAGGTACAGCATAACTGCTTTCATTAGGCAGACGTGGGATTGTAATAGTACGGCCCAATCCTTTAATCTGATTCGAACTCTTATCTGTCAGGCTACCTTGATAACCATATTTCAGTATTTTCTCTGTAAACTCCCGGTTTCCTTGTGTTCCACTCATATCACTTCCTACATAAGCACCACTGACAAACAGGTTACCTCCCGCTTGGCAATAACTGGTCATAATCCGTTGCATAGCCGAAGAGAATGTCTTGTAATATGCTTTATTTGCAGGATCTTCTTTTTCCAGTCCCAAAATATAATCTACCACCGGATAATCTTCTAATGTAACCAATCCGTTCTCTACTGCTTCGTCGCTGCATGATACGAAACTATATTTTCCGGCTGCCTGAATTGCTTTTCCGTGAATAAAAGGATAGTCGAACGTGTTTCCTGCAATTTTCATTCCTTCTAATTCGTTTCCGCTATGTCCCAGACTTCCTTTTCCTTCTTTACCGGCTTGTGTACGGTCGAAGCCGGTTTGTGCTCCGCAAAATGAAATATTCGATATATACGGAACGCCGGGATCTTGCATTAGATCGAATCCAGCTTTATCAGAAGTGTTAACGACCGCCGGACCGCTGATTCTGTCAAAGCCATTGATGATGATTACTTTTCCCTGTTCACGTTTGGCTTTATAGGCAGAAAGGATTTCAGAAGGAAAACTTTCCCCACCCCGGTTTACAGCAGTTACTTTGAATGAATAAACAAGTCCCGGTTCTATCTTAACGGTGTGGGACGTTTTGCTGACTAAAGTGCCATTGTCAAAACCTCCATAACCGATGCGGGTATATACAATGTATTCCCGTGGTCGTGCAGTCGGTTCTTGCGGATCGTCTTCGCCTTTCCATGAAAGTTCTAATATATTCTTTTTCTTTCCGAATTGAATGGCGAAATTGCTCACAGGCAGAGGCTGAACAATGTATTCTTTATCGTGCTGGTTGGTAATGAACTGCAAAATACCTTTGTAAATAGCACGCCCCACTGTAAACTTGAAGTTCGGATCATGTCCTAACTGCATATCTGCGAAGTTCTGGTGGGAGAGTAATTCAATAATCGTAGAAGGTGTAGCCGGAAGACGTGTTTCGCTATAATTCCGGTTCCACATGCTGCGGCGTGTCCACGGCAAGCTGTAGCTTGAATAAATATCTTTCTGAATCTGTGTCAGCAGAATGTCTGCCAGATCACGTGAGGCATACCGGTCTGTTCCTGCATTCAGTTTGCCATTATTGAAATCGGTGGTGTAAATGCCGAGTGATCCGATCAGTTCGTCTGTTTTGCTACATCCGGCGTCACTGTGCAATGCCATCGTCATTTCCAAAGGTACGCCCAGACCCGACTGTTGTGGGTTATAGACGGAACTGCCCGATAAATAATTGATAACGTTAGAGCGTGTGTTGATATCGTCTGTATAGTCGTTTTCACCTTTTCGTCCGGCATATACTTCGTATGGCATTCCCGCCCATTGAGCAGAGTAGCGTGCTCCTTCCAAGTAACGCGGTAGCCCGCTGATTTTTCCTCCACGGGCAATGTTTCCCATTCCCCCTCCAAAACGTACTGCATCGGCGCATACAACCCCATGTTCGCTGCTCTCGTTACTAAGTACCACCATGCCGTAGTCGTTGCTCCCTTTATCGAATTCAAAAGTTCCGAGGTAAACCCATGTGCCTCCACCTATTTTCTGATTAACTTTAAATTCGGTTACTCCTCCGTTATGGAATACCAGATATTTGGCGTCGCTTACACTGTTGGGCAATGTTTGGTAGGAAACATAAACTGCATACTTGCCTGTTGCCGGTAGAGTAGGCACCCATTCGGCAAATACCTGGTCTTTATTCTTCTTTTTCTTTCTCTCTGTCGGAATAAAACGACAGGTTCCGTCAGTGAAAGGATTTTCTCCATCTTTATAGATTGTTTTCTTCTGAGCAAATCCTCTTACCGGAGCATTTGCCCAATTAATCTTTTTACCCCCCATTTCCAAATAAAGGGAAGCATTGGGGGTATCATTATCTACAATGATTTCATTCTTTTGTGTATCTCGTTCGCGGGGAGTATAGACAATCGCTCCTGCATTTTCCAGCATTGGAATTACATAAGGAAGGACAAAAGATTGAGTGAACATGTCTTCTGTGGTGCAGAATAATCGGGGACGTTGCCATCCCCATTCGTTTTTATCATTTTTGAAATAGTTGCCGTGGCTTTGCCAGATTGCAATGTGGCGGTCTTGTAGTCCGCGTGAGATTTCATTAGGACGTGAAGTGTTTTTCACCCAGGGAGCTCCTCTATAATCTACATTTAAGGATAACCGCTCCTTATCCTTTTTCTTATTCCGGTAGAAATTAGGTACCAAATCTTCAATGGGTTTCCCATCCGCATAAATGGTGAGTTGGTAATAATGAACGGGACCCGGAAGCAATTCTTTAACTTGATTATAAATGTTTTCTACAGTTTCCGGACGGAAAGGCTGGTAGGCGAAACTCTCCGATGCATAGATTGCAATCGTCTTACGGTCGTAATTAATATCGAAGCTATTCAGTTTAGGAGTGCTGATTTTGGCTGTTGCGGTATATTGGTTGAAGTAATCCGTCAGCCGCTCTTTTACATTTCTTTCAATATCCTGCGCAAAAAGAAAAGTTGCACAGAATGCAAGGCCTAGAAAAAATACTATTATTTTCTTCATACTTGTTGCTTTTTTGCTAAACGCAGATTATCACGGATTATCGCAGATTGTTTTATTCTATTTTTCTTTGCGAAAATCTGCGTTAATCCGCGTTTAATTCTCCCCGCAAAAATAAACAAAAAAGAGCGAGAAGTATCGAAACTTCCCACTCTTCTTTCATTGTTTTATATTCTCTTAATTAAGAATGATTACTCTTATAATGGAACATATTCTACAAATGCTTCCATTGCTTCGTAAGAAGCCAATCCCAATTGGTCGTACAAAGTAGCTGTACCACGGTTACGATCCTCGCTACGTTGCCAGAACAAACGTTCGTCGTTACCCAGGAACGGAGCACTTTCCATTTGCGACTGATGTTTCAGGATAGAGTTACGTTTTGCACGAAGTTCTTCCGGACTGATAGGCACTGCCATTTCAATATTCTCGATTTCCCATTCAGCCCACGCACCACGGTACATCCAGATACGACAGTCTTTTAGCCATTTGGCACCTTCTTCTTTTTCAAGATCGACAGCAGCAAATACAGCGTCTGTACATACACGGTGAGTTCCATGTGGGTCGGCTAAGTCACCAGCAACAAAAATCTGGTGAGGTTTTATTTCACGGAGCAAGTTGCGTACAATTTCTACGTCTGCTTCACTGATTGGGTTTTTCTGAATCTTACCTGTTTCATAGAATGGCAGATCGAGGAAGTGGCAACGTTCCAGCGGTATATTATTATAAGTACAAGCTGTACGGGCTTCACCACGACGAATCAGACCTTTGATAGTCAGAATATCACGACTGTCCATATCACCGTCTTTCTTCTCCTTCAGGAAATTGCGTATTTCTATATATTTTTCATTGATAACCAAATCTTCGCTATTATTGAAGAGCTGATTGAATCCATTGATAAAATGCATGAAACGAACTACTTCTTCGTCACCTACGGCGATATTACCGGAAGTTTCGTAAGCTACGTGTACTTCGTGCTTTTGTTCTACCAAACGGCGAAGCGTACCACCCATTGAAATAACATCATCATCCGGATGCGGAGAGAAGATGACCACACGTTTCGGATACGGTTTTGCGCGTTCCGGACGATAGGTATCATCAGCATTAGGCTTACCGCCCGGCCATCCGGTAATAGTGTGCTGCAAATCATTGAAGATTTTGATATTTACATTGTACGCAGAACCGTAAAGTGCCAGAAGTTCACTCAAACCGTTTTCGTTATAGTCTTTATTTGTCAACTTCAAAATCGGTTTGCCGGTCAACTGACACAACCAAACGATTGCACTGCGGATTAATTTATCATTCCATTCGCAAGAAGTGACTAACCATGGACGTTGGATACGTGTCAGGTTCATAGCGGCTGAAAGATCAAGAGCTACATGTGCATTATTGTGAGTTTGCAGATAAGAAGCAGGAATTGTGTCAGTGATCGGACCTTCCACACACTCTTTAATCATAGCTGCTTTGTTTTCACCCCATGCAAGCAGATAAACTTTCTTTGCGCCAAGAATAGTAGCTACTCCCATTGTAATGGAGCTGATCGGCGTATTATCCAGCGTTCCGAAAATCTTGGATGCCTCGTTTCGTGATGCATTATCTAACAAAATCAGACGAGTGGTAGAATTCAGTCGGGAACCCGGTTCGTTGAACGCAATGTTACCTACACGACCAATCCCTAACAAAGCAATATCAATACCTCCGAAGCTTTCAATGCGTTGTTCATACAGACGGCAATATTCGAAGATGGTATCTTTGGCAATGCTTCCATCGGGAGTGAATATATTCTGCTTGTCAATGTCGATGTGATCCAGCAGCATACTCTTCAAAGCATTGAAGTTACTGTTGATTGCATCGGGAGACAACGGATAATACTCATACATATTAAATACGATCACATTGCGGAAGCTAAGTCCCTCTTCCTTATGCATACGGATAAGCTCGGTATATACGTGGCTGGGTGAATCTCCTCCAGGAAGAGCCAATACACAGAAACGTCCTGCCTTTTGTTTTTCGCGGATGGTTTGTGCTATTTCGCGCGCAATATAGTTAGCACCTTCTTCTACGGATTCGTAGATGTCCGTAGGGATTTTCTCGAGTCTTGTCAAGACTGATTTTTCAAATGCATTCTCCGGTCTGTAGTATCTGGGGGAGACCCGGTGGAGACTGATTTGAGAACTAAGATTTGTTTTCATAAAGTTGTTAATTAAGTTATGTAAGATTAGCGTCCTTACGACTGTATTTTCACGACAAAGATACAAAAGAAGTCTATATAATTAACTACCGAGTTCTAGGTATTGTTGCTACATGAATCTGTTTTTAACATTTGTTATTTGGCAAATGTTATAGATGGAATTCGTCTGCATCTTTCCATACCGGGAACTGCTCTCTGAATTGGTGGAGAGCAGTGAGATTTACACTGACAGTCGTTATTCCTTCCTTTCCATCTGGAAATGAGCCGATTTCTTCTCCGAAAGCGGAGTAGACTTTACTTCCTCCATTATATGTAAGCTGATATCCGTCTGTACCTACTCTGTTGACACCGCATACATAGCATTGATTTTCTAAAGCGCGTGCCCGGAGTAGAGTATCCCAAACCAGACGGCGGGGGATAGGCCAGTTGGCTACATATATTAAAAGGTCGTACTCGTTGCCTACGTTTCGGCTCCATACAGGGAAACGAAGGTCATAGCAAACCAGCAGGCAGATATTCCATCCGTGATAGGGGATGATGAGTCGTTTATCACCGGCCGAAAAATGTTCGGCTTCCCGTCCCATACGAAACAGATGTCGTTTGTCATAATAGAACTCTTCTCCTTCCGGTGTCAGAAAGAACGCACGGTTATAAAACTGTTCGTTCTCTGTTGCTATATAGCTTCCGCAAATGGCTAGCTGGAATTTGGCGGCCCATTGTTTGAGTGTTGTAATGGTTTCCCCGGAATTTGGCTCTGCCAGTATTTTACTCTGCATACTGAATCCGGTAGAAAACATCTCCGGTAAAACAACAATCTCCGTTATTCCACGAAGACTTTGCAGCTTTTCGTGGAGCAAACGGAGATTTTCTTGTTTATTTTCCCAAACAATATCGGTTTGTATGATAGAAATACGGATAGACTCCATGATAACTAAGTATTAAGTAATAAGTATTAAGTATTAAGCCGTGCGGATAAGTATATCAAAAGCTACGATTAATACCTAATACTTAAATCATATTTCTCCAAGAGCAAAATTCTCCGGATGTTTTCCTTTGAAATCCTTGAAGTAAAGTTTGATTTCTCTCATGTCCTTATTAATATCTCCTGACGGCATGATAGCTTTCGTTGCCGAAATCGTTTTCTTGCTGTAATCAATACCAATCAGAACGATCGGAACCTGGGCTTTCAAGGCTATAAAATAAAAGCCTTTTTTCCAGTTTGGATTCGCTTTACGGGTTCCTTCGGGAGTGATAGCCAAATTAAACTTTTTATATTCGGCAAAATTATGAACCATCTGATCTACTAGCGAAGTTTTTCGACTGCGGTCGACGGGAATTCCGCCAACTGCTTTGAAAAAAAATCCAAGCGGAAAGAAAAACCATTCTTTTTTCATCATGAAACTTGTCTTACGGCCTATAGCACCATAAAATAGTTTTCCAATAAATAAATCAAGGTTTGTTGTGTGTGGAGCGGCACATATCACGCATTTATCATAATTAGGCACCGTAACGTTTGTCTTCCACCCTAACAGGCGGTAATAGATAAAGCTATAAATTGCTTTTTTCATTCTGTTTTTAGTTCAATTTCCCTATAGCTTCAATAATCTCGTTTACCTTTGCATTAAAATCAGCACGGAATTTCTTATAAAAACCTTTCACGTTGCCCGGTTCTGTGTGGCTGATGCGAGTGACAAACTCATCCTGCATCTTCAGTACCTCTGCCATCAGTTCATCTGCTTTCACCTTGTCTGTGCCAGGGATGAACATACTGTTGATTAAACACTCGGTGAATAATTCTCCTGCGATATAGTTTACGTTCTTTTTGAGTTCTCTTCTACTTGCCATAATCTTTACATTTAATGGTGAATAATAAAAAATACTTGCGGTAAAGATAGGCACTTTCTTTGATTTGGGCGAATTATACAAGGAAAAAATAAAATAAGGGAGTTTTTAATATCTTTTTTATATGTATATAATGTGGTATTAAATCAAAGTATGGGATATATGATATGAATTAAAATTAAACGTTATTGAATGGAATATGTCCTGATATTATAAAATGGCATGAAAATGTGGAGAACTTTATTTATTTCTATTCCTTTTTGACAGATTATTGAACCTTTGGAATAGATAAAAGGAGTAATTTTACGGTATTCTTAATCTAGGTAATAAGCAGACAAATTTTTATCTAAATAAATTAAAGGGAAGACAATGAATTTAAGTTTTTTGATGGAGAAGAGGCATTCCTATTTTATATCTATGATATTGCTTTGGACGTCTTTTAGTTTGGTGAGTCAGAGCAGTTGTGCGCAAAATCAGGAGAAAATAATATGTAATGGTATTCCTTGGTTTGATGATCAGGGAAAAATTGTAAATGCTCATGGAGCATGTATTGTGGAAGATGCCGGACGGTATTATTTATTCGGGGAATACCGTTCGGATGAAACGAATTCTTTTGTTGGTTTTAGTTGCTATTCGTCCGACGATTTATCTAATTGGAAATTTGAACGTATCGTGCTTCCAATACAAAAAGAGGGATTGTTAGGTCCTAATAGGATTGGTGAACGTGTGAAGGTCATGAAGTGCCCTTCTACTGGAGAATATGTGATGTATATGCATACCGATGATACGAAATACTGTGATCCTTGTATCGGGTATGCCACTAGTAAAACTATTAATGGTGAGTACATATTCCAAGGACCTTTTAAAATAGGGAATGAACCTATCCGAATGTGGGATATGGGAACTTTTCAGGATACCGATGGGACAGGCTATTTGCTGATTCATGAAGGAGATATCTATCGTCTTAGCGAGGATTATCATTCTGCAGAAAAAAGACTCGTGAAGAATATGGCGCCTGGTGGCGAGTCGCCTGCCATGTTTAAAAAGGAGGGCATTTATTATTTTTTGTTTTCAAATAAGACAAGTTGGGAAAAGAATGATAATTATTATTTCACAGCTCCGGCAGTGGGCGGTCCGTGGAAGAAGGGTGGTTTGTTTGTCCCTGAAGGTAAATTAACGTATAATTCACAGACTACTTTTGTCTTTCCTTTGACACATGGAAAAGATACAATTCCAATGTTTATGGGAGATCGCTGGTCCTTTCCTCATCAGGCTTCAGCTGCCACTTATGTCTGGATGCCTATGCAAGCGGATAAGGGAAAACTTTCCATACCGGAATATTGGCAGGCATGGGATATAAAAACATTATCACAGGTGGATGCACTGGATAATGGTCAAATATTATCTCTCCGGAAAATACGATCTGAAGCAGGATGGGAAAGGAGAGGGGAACAGTTGTGCTCAAACTTGAAAAATAGTGTATTGAACATTCCTTTTAAAGGTACGCAGGCAGCTATAATAGGAGAAGCCAATTCTCATGGTGGATATGCAAAGGTGAGTGTACTTAATAGAAAAGGTAAAACCCTTTATTCGTCATTAATTGATTTTTATAGTAAATATCCGGAGTCAGCTATCCGAATCGTGACTCCAAGTTTTATTAAAGGAAAATATATTTTGAGAATTGAGGTTACAGGAATTTCACCAGTGTGGACGGACAAGACAAAAGCTCGATATGGTAGTGACGATTGTCTGGTTACATTGGATAAAATAGTTGTTTTTGAATAATATATTAATCATAGTAAAAAAACAAAATGGAAAAAGTAAAGAAGATGTTACCTAAGTTTTGTGGCTTTCTGTTTTTCGGAATGATGGGTACATTTGTTTCGGCACAGAAAATTAGCTATCAGGTGAATTCTCAAACAGGAGCCTTGCAAACATTAAGTATTGCGAATGACCCACAGAAGATGAACTGGCTGGTAGCTACTGACGGAAGTCAATATCGGTGGGTCAAGGAGAATTATGGATGGGGATTGGGATATGCAACTCAAGTAAAAGGAAACTGGAAAGAAAAAGTATCTTGGGAAGTCCCTGTTGAAATAAAGCAAGAAGGAAACGAGGTCGTTTATATGGCAGGTGACATACGTATATGTGTGAAAAGAAAAATGGTAGGTGATGAGCTTGTAGAAGAATATACTTTTCGGAATCAGGGAGAGGATGAGGTGGTACTTGTTGATATAGGCGTCTATACACCATTTAATGATAATTATCCCGGTTCGCGTACATGTATAAATGCCCGCACTAATACCCATATTTGGGAGGGAGAAAATGCCGCCTACATAAATGCTCTTCGAATGGGAGGCTATGCGCCGCACCTGGGGTTAGTGTTGACGAAGGGGGCAGTTAAAAGTTATGAGATATGGGAGCGTGGCAGAGATAAAGGCAATTCTCATACAAGAGGGATTATAACTCTGAATTTGCCGGATTTGCAGTTGATGCCCGGGAAAGAATATTCGATATCTTGGTGTTTATTTGCTCATAAAGGTATAGACGATTTTCGTCAGAAACTGTTAGAAAAGGGAAGTGTATTTGTTTCTTGTAATAAATATGTGTTTGAAAAAGGGGAGAAGGCATTTATAGAGTTGGCCGCTGAAAACTCTATTCAGAAATGTGTATTAAAAAAACAGGATATTCATATTCCGATGAAAAAGCGAGGTAACTTGTGGATAGCAGAAGTTAAGATGGAGCAATTAGGAGAGAATCGTTTTGATATTTTTTATGGGGAGGGGAAACAAACGCACGTAACTTGCTTGGTTATCGATAATGTGGACAGCTTGATAAAAAAACGGGTTGACTTCATTTGTGACCATCAGCAGATGAAAGAGTCCAATACACGTAAAGATGCTTTCATGGTTTATGATAACGAAAAGAATGAAATATATTTGAATAATACTCGCAACTGTAATCCTGTTGATCGGGATGAGGGTGCCGAACGTGTCGGAATGGGAGTTTTGTTGGCTAAATATTATCAGCTACATCCTAATGATCATATAAAAATAGCTTTGTTGAAATATGCAAAATTTCTACGTAATAGATTGCAGGAAAGTGATTACAAGACATTTTCTTCTGTTGATCGTAAGGGAAGAAATAGAGCATATAACTATGCATGGGTTGCGGATTTCTATTTTCAAATGTACAAAATCACAGGAGACAAGCAATATGCAGTAGATGGCTATATGACTTTACGGTCTATGTTTCGTCAGTTCGGGCATGGTTTTTATGCTATAGGGATTCCTGTGCATTTAGGGTTGCAAACATTGAAAGCTGCCGATATGGATGTTGAATATGAAACTCTGAAGAATGATTATATACAGGTTGGAGATACTTTTGTGAAAAACGGACTGAATTATCCGGCAAGTGAGGTTAATTATGAACAAGCAATTGTAGCTCCCTCAATTATCTTTTTGTTACAGCTTTATATGGAAACGGGAATTCAAAAATATTTAGATGGAGCTAAACAGCAAATGCCGGCATTGGAAGCGTTTAATGGGAATCAACCAAGTTATCATCTGAATGAAATTGCAATCCGGCATTGGGATGGTTACTGGTTTGGAAAACGGGAGATGTGGGGAGATATCTTTCCTCATTATTGGAGTACATTAACAGGAGCTGCTTTTTATCTGTATGCACAATGTGTTGGAGACAATACTTATAAAAGACGTGCCGAAAATATTGTAAGAAACAATCTTTGCCTGTTCTTTGAAGATGGTAAAGCCTCTTGTGCTTATATCTATCCCAATAGAGTAAATGGCGTGAAAGCCGGATTTTATGATCCTTATGCTAATGATCAGGATTGGGCATTAGTTTATTATCTATTGGTGAATAAGGATATTTATTAGTGAGTGATAGCAAGCTTTTTAGATAACAATAAAGCCGGTTAATGTTTGAAGTTAACCGGCTTTATTGTGACTTTATCTATTTACTTGTTATTCTGGGATACCCAAAGCTGTAAATTCGTAAATGCCGTCAGCCCACATTGCGGAATTACCTTTATGTACATTGACAACACCATAGATGCGTAGACGTAAATATCTATAGGCTGTAGGATCTTCTACATTCAGAATCAGAAATCCCACTTGCCAATTTGTTCTACCATCCACAAGCATTTTGTAACTTTTGCCATCCGGACTCCCTTCAATTGTATATTTATAGGCTGCTTCAGAGCCATTGACTAATCTTGTGGAAAGATTAATTTCTGAAATTCTAGCTTTTTTCTGCATGTCTACAGTGAACATATAAGGTGTACCTATAGTAGCATTTGAACTTTTTTGGAAGTAAGTAGAGGAGTCTAAGCTTGCTCCATCCGTAATACAGTCAGCTTTGACTCCTTTTGCTCCAGATACAGCAGATGTAACAGGAACATTTAATGTCAAATTCTTACCATTTTGTACAGGGATAATTCCATAATTGTCATTGAATTCCAAATATCTGTAATAATCCATGGAAGCATACCCTTTATTAAATGCAGCAATAGTGATTCTGGGAAAGTTACCGTCCGGAGTTTTATATTTCCGTTGTGCCCCCCAATGATAGCTCCATACTCCATAAGTCGTTCCTACTTTACTAATTCTGTTAAACTGTGCATCAAAAGTTGTATTATTACCGATTTCTCTTATAGGTGTCCATTCACCTGCCAAGTCAGTTGTTGAGGTATACATCGTTTGACTGGGATACCATCCGGAAGCCTTTGAACTGAAGAAGTAGTATTCTCCGTCTTTTTTGATAATTGCAGGAGTTTCTCTATGTAATCCTTTACATATTGTATTGACTAATTCGACTGGTTTTGTCCAGGAGGCATCCAATTTATATATATTTATATCACTGTTTGTGTTAGTGGCAGAAAGGAGATATGCTGTATTGTCATCATCAATAAAAAGCGATTGATCTCTTGAATCATGTCCTAATGGGCGTTCCATAGTACCTACTTCAAGTTTACCTTTAGGGGTAATTTGCGCTAGATAGATTTTAGCTGCTGTGTATCCATTTTCATCTTCATAATGTGAAGATAATACGACTTTTCCTGTCTTTGGATTATATCGGAACGCATTACCTTCCATTTTGACATTCGGATAAAAGGCTAACTCTCGAGGAGTACTCCAACTTCCATTTAATCCTGTTTTAGAGTAACTTTCAGTGACTAGCCATCCTTTGAGTTGTTGTCCATCAACAGTCTTCTCCGTATTTTCTATTTTATAGGAAAAATAAAGATCATTGATTTTCATTCCTTGTGGTTTGTTACCGGAGGATTCTTTTGTGATGTATTTGCCATTCAGGTTGTCGTAAACTTTACTTTCACCGGTAGGAATAAAAGTGGTAGCTTGTTGAGAAATGGAAGTCGCAACTTTTTGTCCGTTATAAAAAGCTTCTACATGGTAAGTAAAAGTTTTGTTGACCATTAGATTGTAATCATCGTATGTGTTACCTTTAGCTTCTCCAATCAGGTTATTGTCCCGGTATATTTTGTAGAGGTCAGCATCTTTTCGTTGCATCCAGTTTAACTTGACATTGTTGACTTCATTGCTGCCTGCTAGTTTGAAAACGGTAGTTGTGACTGCCCAACTACTTACTGTCTCCATACTGATCTCTCGGGATTGAAAAGCGAAAGAAGGAACAGTTGACAGATTGGGCAGACATATAAAAATGAATAAGAGGTAGATCTTTATTCGTTGCTTTTTTATATTCATAATCTAATTAATTTAATTAATTGTTTGAAATATGTCTGGAAGTTATTGGGCTCCCATTAGTTTCAAATTATTAGTCCTGTAAGTTGCAGCGAAAATGTCTGCTTCTTTATATTGGTATTTATCTGAATCGAAATATACAGCAAAATCCTGCATAAGTTTTTTAGAATATTCTGTAAGGTATAAACTTGTTCCATCGAATGTATTTGAACCGGAAACAGTAATATATTTCTTGTCTTTTGCATTCTGTATCTGATAATAACCGTCTTCTAGCAAGTTAAATATCCAACATTGAGCATCATTCTGTTTTTCCGGATTTAAACGCAGGGTTCCGAACAATGATTCTAAGAATTTTCCAGTTTTAATGTCTTTTAGTTTATATCCATTAGGAATATCAGTTTTAATAAACTCCAAACTTAAATTAATGGTATCATTGTCATCTGCTATACTAAAACCATTAATCGGTTTTGATACCAAACGGTCTGAGTTTTTCTCCAATAGTGAATAAATATTACCGTTTATGATCTTTTCAGCTCTTTTATAACGGTACATTTTATCAAAGATACTTAAATCCCATTGGTTATACCACTTCACTACTGGATATCCTGAACGCATACTGATCGGCAACCATACATGGTGGGATTTCTCTACATTTTTGGAATTCCAGCGATCTCCCATATAGATATATGCATTTGTTTTATTGTTCACTTTAAAAACATAGCAGCTTTGTGAATTATAAGTTACTTGTTTTAGTTTGTCTACTGCAAAGTTGCGACCGGTAGTCCATTCATTTAAAATACTAGTAGTATATGCTGTTTTTCCTGGATTAGGAGCCCAGCCAGTACAACCCGAGAACAACCCATAATAGTAATCACCAACTTTAAAAATAGCTGGTGCCTCGTATTTTAGCCCTTTCAATATTTTGGTTTCAGTAGGGGTGGGTTCTAAATAATCATCTCTCAATAAAGAAACATTCATGTTGGTGTTCATGTCTGTTGAACAGAAATGGTAGGCATCTCCGTTCGTATCTACAAAAAGAGTTTGGTCACGTGATTCGTTTTTGTTGGGACGAAAAGTTTTATATAGTATATAGGGACCCTCTATTTTGTCACTTGTTGCCACACAGACTCTTGCAGCTCCATATCCATCACCACTTTCCCAATGAGTCCACATGACCCACTTTTTTGTTTTAGGGTTATAAATAACCTTAGGACGTTCGAATAAACGTCCATGCGATATGTCATTCATGTCTTCTTTAGGTTCTCCTTTTGTTTTTAAAGACAACCCCAGTCGCTTCCAATTATATAAATCTTTAGACTGATAGCAACTTACCCCATTAGAAACAAAGCCTGTGCGATCTTCTCCAAACCAATAATAAAATCCATTTTCAAATACTACACAACCGCCATGTGCGTTGATTTGTTCTCCGTTTATATCATTCCACAAAACACCCGGACTAATCTGAGTGTTTTGTGAAAAAGCAGAAATAACAGAAAACATAAAGTATATAAATAGAATATGTCTCATAATTTTGCTATTTATTCTTCTATATTTTAATATATCTTTTGGCAATGTTATTTAGATGGAAGATTAATTGTTATAGTAGGTTGCATGGGGGCATAGGCACCGGATTCATCAATAGTGAAGTATTCTATATCTGAAGTGTTATCCACGAAACCAAATTTAGGTGAATAAGTGCGTGATACTCCAGTAAGTTTGGCATTGTCCACACAAACAGCGCTGATATCATTTCCCCAGCCTCCACGTCCTACTGTGAAAGATACACGTATCTGTTTGCATGTGGCAGAAGTTGTATAGTCCATTGAATAAGTTTCCCAATTGTCACTAGCTATTTCAGTGATAACTTTTTTCTCTGGATCTTCGACTTCTTCTATAATCATTTTACCTGTGAGTTTTCCTTCTTTCTTGGCTATTCCTCCCTTTAATAAGGCAGATAATGTGTAAGTTTCGTTAGGTGCAACATCTACCACTTGCATTAAAATACCATCACTCCAACCTGTTGCCCATTTGTAAGGTCTGATCTCAAAAATGTGGTTATCCAAATCCTGATTGTTATCTATTTCTTCTGGAAGAATCTGTTGTTCTGAATTCCAACGGTCACCAATAACGATATCCCATCCTTCAATTCTAGTAGCTAATTTCGTTTCTGGATTAATGTCAAATTCTCCTTCAAAGTTCGGATTCTTTAATAGATTCTCTACAGCTTCGCCAACTTCTCCTGCAAAATAGGGTTGTGGAGCATAGTCCATAATGCGAACAGAATCCACAGGAATTCCATCTCTATAGATAAAGGCGCGATTGTCTGGCGTTATGGCAAAGCGATAAGTGTGTGCTTGGCCATCATTATTATAGAACTTACCTTTTCCTCCTGTTTTCCCATTTGTAGCCGGATTGTTGATCTCTTTTTTATATGCATTAAACAATCCGATTTCATTAGAGGTGATATATGCTTTGAATCCATAACCTTTTTCATTTACGAAATAAGGATAAAAACTTTTCTCCGAATCATCTGTTTTTATTCTGAATTCAATTGTATATCCTTTAGTGTTGGGAGTAAATTTTTTAGTGAATTCTGTATCATTTCCTTTCATATAAACAGGAGATGCAGCAATCTCTTTTACAGGAAGCTCCGTTCCATATCCTTTTACACTTACATAAGAACGGGTATCTCCGCTTCTTAGAATGATTTTTCCTTCAGTCAGTATTTTAGTACTGTTCAGGGTTACGGTTACTTTTTGTTTTCCTGAGTTGGCTGGTATTATAGTTGGAGTTACAGTAAATCCATTCGGAGCAGTAATCGTTATTTCTTTTCCAGGTAATGCTTTAGAATCTACAAAGAAGGAAGATGATTCATTTGTACCATTGATTGTTAATGATGGCAGATGCTCATCTGTTGGTGTTTGTACCGTTTCTTTAGGTTCATCTTTAGGCTGAACTGCATAAGTGGCTGCTGTACTAATTACTAGTAATGCCATTGATAGGAACATGATTTTTACATATCTCTTTTTCATGATACAGAAATGTTTTATAAGTTAATTGTTTAATGATTGAATTTTTGTTCAAAACGCTATTTATTTATTTTTCGTTTGCAAAATTGCAGAATCCTATTTAATTAGGAGTACTATAATAAGTCAAATGCGTTTAATTTTGAATTATCTATTTGATAAAGGGCAAAAATCATTCAGAAAGGTTTAAAAATCGACCACATGTATCTTTGTTAGCCTTTTATTAGTATATTTTAAGAGATTTGAGTATCGTTAAAAGCTTCTTTTGTTTAATATTGCATCGGAAATACATCTTTATACTGAGTGTTACTATGAAACACAAAATGAAATTATATATAATACTTGTTTTTATTCAAATGCTCTCATGTGCTTTTGCACAACAAATGTCGGTGACTACTCTTCCATTAAATAATTATTTGCCTTCTAGTACTGTATTACGGGTTCATTGTGACCGAGAAGGTTTTTTGTGGTTGGGAACTAAAGATGGCCTATGTCGTTACGATGGTTATCGGGTATTAGTCTTTCGTTCCGGATTAAAGACTCCGGATCTTTTAACGAATAATGAAATTACTTGTATTACAGAGAATAGGAATGGGTATTTATTTATAGGTACTAAAAAAGGGATTAATATTTTGAATAAGAGAACTTATCAAATAACTCCAGTTGAACATAATGAATTGAAGGATCAAGAAATTAGAACAATGATTGTAGATAGTGAAGGGTGGATTTGGATTGGAACATTGACATCTGTATTTCGTTGCTCTGCCGATTTTTCTTTTTGTAAAAGATATGATTCTGCTTTACCTGTTACTAGCGTGAATTCTATATATGAAGATGCTGATAAAAAAATTTGGGTAACTTTATGGGAGAGGGGATTACACCGATATGATTCGAAAAAGGATACATTTGTTGCTATGCCTCAAATCGGAACATTAAATAACCCGTTTAGAGTTTTTCAGGATGATAAGAAACAACATTGGATATTGGCTTGGGAAAGTGGAATTTTTTTGTTTAATCCTGAAGAAAAACAGGATTTGATGTATAGGCATGTAGATATAAAAAGTGATGAGCATTGGGATGAAAGTGGTTGTTTTAGTATAACTCAAGATGATAAGTATGGGTATATATGGATTGTATCTACACAAGGTCTTTATGCTCTTCAAAAACGTCCGGGAGATGTGATAAATAGTGTTGATATATCTTCTATATCTTCTAAATTGAATAATATTTTTAGTGAGATAGTAAAAGATAAATCTGGTAATTTATGGATTGCAGCTTTTAACGAAGGATTGTCCATGATTGATTTAAATAAACCTTTAATTCAAAACTATTCTTTTCCTTCTATTCGTGAAAAAACTGGTTTTATCACAAATATAAAAAATATTTATGAAGATGGTGATGGTGATCTGTGGATTGACCAAAATCGTTGGGGAGTAGGGATCTTCAATCCTGGAACAAATAAACTTCAACTTTATACAGATATTCCTTCTTTGAAAAATGTGCCCAATTTGAGAAATATTAGTTGTATCATATCTGTTCCATTATTGAATGAAATTTGGTTGGGATCTGAATATTATCCGGAAATTTATAGAGTGAAAAAAGAAAAGGATAGGATAGAACTATTAGGGACCTTAAATTTGAGTAACTATGCAGATAATCCGGGATTTCCACGCATTTTTTATGAAGACAGCAAACATAATCTTTGGGTTGTAACAACTAAAGGTATTTTGGTTAAACCAGAAAAAGAGAAAAATCTTCAAGATACAAAATTTCCGTCAATGGATATAACTGGGATTGGGGAAGGAAAAGACGGAACTTTATGGATTGGTACAAGAAAACAAGGTGTATATAATGCTATAGTGTCCTCTAATCTGACATTTGAAAAGAAAGGTTTAAAAAATCTGACTACTCAAACAGATAAATTGGTTAGTGATAACATAGGAGCAATTTGTATAGATGATAATGGCTTGATGTGGATGGGGAGTCAGGATGGTGATGTGTTTACATATGATCCTCGGACGAAGAAAGTTGAAAACTTATCCAATATGTTTGATATGCTCAAAGAAGGTATTTTTAATATTATAACAGATCAGTTAGGGCATATTTGGATCTCTACCAATAAACGAGTTATTGAGTATGATCCTAAAAATGGTGGTATTATGGATTACTCAACAATGGATGATGTAATGGTAAACTCATTTATGCCTAATTCTTATTTGAAAACTCGTTCTGGAAAAATTCTTTATGGAGGAAATAAAGGGATTTCGGTATTTACTCCTTATGAACATTTGTCTGATAATCCTCGTAGAATTAGAACAATGGTGACAGATGTGAAGATAGATGGTGTCTCCAGTCTTTTGGAAAAGGATAATCAACGTTTCAATTTGAGGAGCCAGACTATTTCTTTCGATGCGGGAGATAAGAATATTGAGATAGATTTTTCTTCCTTAAACTATGCATTTCCAGATAAAATTAAGTATGCATATAAGATGGAGGGGGTTGATGATGATTGGGTGTATGTTAGAGGTGACCGTCAGTTTGCATTCTATAATCAGCTTCCTAAGGGTAAACGGACATTTTATTTGAAGACAACAGATACAAATGGATTGTGGAGTAATTATATTGCAGAAATTCAAGTATCTAAGGAACCTGCGTTTTATGAAACTTGGTGGGCTTATATGTTCTATGTTGTGTTGGTTATTTTATCTTTATATCTTTTTTATCGAAGAATGAAGAGACGTTTACAATTACGTCATGAGTTAAAGATAGCACAAATCGACAGGGAAAAATCAGAAGAACTAGTTCAGACTAAATTACGTTATTTCACAAATATCTCACATGATTTATTGACTCCGCTTACTATCATTACATGTTTGATTGATGATGCGGAAATGACGAATGGTAGTCGAATCTCCCAATTAAGTATGATCCGTTCCAATGTGAACAAATTGCGAAGATTATTGCAGCAGATTCTGGATTTTCGTAAGGTGGAAAGTGGAAACATGAAGTTATCTGTTTCGAAAAGTGATATTGTTTCATTTATAGATGATGTATGCAAGGTTAATTTTGCGCCATTAATAAGAAAAAAAAGTCAAACATTTACTTTTTCTACAGAAGACAAACATTTAATAGCTTATTTTGATAGAGATAAGATCGATAAAATTGTATCTAATTTATTGTCCAATGCTTGTAAATATACAAGTGAGGGTGGGGAAATAAAATTAATAATGAAATCCTATCAGAATGCTGAACATACTCATTTACGTATTCAAGTTGTTGACACAGGTGAAGGGATTGCTCCTGATGATTTGGAGAATATCTTTGAAAGGTTTTATACAGCAAATAAAGGAGACGAAAGTGAATCTAATGGGATTGGATTATCATTGACAAAAGATTTAGTTGAATTGCATCATGGAACGATAGAGGTAGAAAGCGAACTAACTAAAGGTAGCACTTTTACTGTAGATTTTCCTATTGATAAAGACAGTTATCAAGAAAATGAGTTGATAACGGGAGAAACTTCGGTTAATGATAAAAAGGCGGCTATGATTTTTGAACATGAAGACTTGGATGAGTCAGGAGTAGTCGAAGATGCACAAACCAATGATAATCATTTATTATTGGTTGAAGACAATGAAGAATTATTGTACCTTATGGAGAAAATTTTATCCAGACAATACCATGTTCTCGTTGCAAAAAATGGGCTGGAGGCTTTGGATATAATAAAGGATAATGAAATAGATATTATCATAAGTGATGTGATGATGCCTGAAATGGATGGCTTGGAATTATGTCGTAACATAAAGTCTAATTTGGAAACCAGTCATATTCCTGTTATTTTGTTAACGGCTAAAAATACGGCGGAAGATCGTATTGAATGTTACAATGCAGGAGCAGATGGATATATATCCAAACCGTTTGAATTGAAAATACTGGAAGCTCGTATTAATAATTTTATAATTCATAAAAAAAGTAAGCAAGAGGAATTTCGCACTAATGTAGAAGTCGATATTGATTCTTTGGAGACTTCTTCCATTGATAAAGATTTTCTTGATAAGGTTGTTTCTGTTATAAAATCTAATATGGCAGAGGGAGATTTTGATGTTGTTCAGTTAGCGGATGCTTTGGCTGTATCCAAGTCTTCGCTTTATAGAAAGATGAAAATAGCGACCGGATTGTCACCGATTGAGTTTATTCGGAACATAAGATTAAAGCATGGTAGCCAATTATTAAAAAATAAATCAATGTCTATTGCAGAGGTAGCCTATGAATGTGGTTTTTCTAATCCAAAATACTTCGCAACTTGTTTTAAGGAAGATTTTGGTGTAACTCCCAAAGAATATCAAAAGTCTTGTTAGAATAGAAAATATATGAGTCTATAAGGGTAGGTACGCATCTTAATGTAAAGGTGCGTACCTTTCTATATATCAGTTTCTTTTATACCCTCTGAATGATTTCTAGACTAATGTTGAATGATTTTTAAACCTATTATAAACTATGGCAATTATGATTCAAAATTGTACGTTTTTGAATGATTAGAGGACTTCTTTCTATTGGATAACTCGCACTTTTGTACTGCAATTAATGCATAACTAATACTTATATGATCTAAAAAACTTATAAATCTAATAGTATGGTGGTAACTTTACCTGATTTTTCTTTGCAAAAGCCTTTTTGTCGTTTACTTGTCGCTGTAGGCTTTTTAGGATTTAGTGGGACAATAGTATCCCAGTCAAATACTCCTGATTCTGATTCTTTGGGAGTCCATAAAAAAGAAAGTTTTCAAGAAAAGAAAATTCTTTTTAATGTAGGACCTCGTTTAGTTGTAAATCGGGGAATGGATTCTGATAAGACGAATGATACTGTCGATATTAAGAATCTGCAACGCTCTCAATTTCTCTCTATTCAACAGTTGCTTAAAGGAAATGCATCCGGTGTGTATACCCAGGAAAACAATGGTGAACCAGGGAGTATACAAAGCATGTTGATTAGGGGAATTTCATCTCCGATTTTTTCCAATAAAGATGTTTCAGGCGTTCAACCGGCAGTTTATGTAAATGGTATTCCGCTTTCTTTGGATCATCCATATATGTATGATATAAAACAGTACGATGTAAATCCTATTGGGAGTGCAACTAATATTCTAGCCGGATTGGATATACAGGCCATTGAATCTATTGAAGTTATTAAAGATCCTCTGGCTTTAGCTAAATTAGGCCCTTTGGCAGCTAACGGTGCTATCTGGATTGTGACAAAAGATGGATACTATGGTGGTAGCAATGTCTCTATTAATGCGTCTGGAGGAATTGTTTTTGCTCCTTCCAAAGTAAAAATGACTAATGGAGGATATGAAAGGGCATTTCGACAAAAGTTTTATGATACTTATAAGATACCTGCTGAACAACAATATTATCCTTCTTATTTAGCAGATCCAAGAGAATCATCTTATTTTGGAGAACCAGACTGGGCTGATTCCTATTATAAATCTTCTCCTCTATATAATGTGAGCGCATCCATTGGAGGTGAAAACTCATTAGCTAATTATATATTTACATTAGGGCTTACCGAGGAGTCCGGAGTTACAAAAAATGTGGGAAATACCAAATATAACATTGGTTTTGCTTTGAATATAACTCCTATACCAGGTTTTACTGTGAGTACTTATATCAATGCAAATAGAATTGATCGTAAAAGAAACAAAAACTTCATGGATCGTTTGACGGAGATGGAATATTTACCTGATTTGTCTACCCCAATTGCGCCTAGTGGTGGAGCCTATGAGCGTTTTCTTGGTTATGATGATTTGACCAAAGAAGAAAATCTGAACAATTTGTTGAATGGCTATTTATCTATGCGCTATATCAAAAATCGCTTTCATGTGAATGCCGGAGTTCTTCTGGATTATAATACTAATGTGCGTCATGTATTCTGGCCTTCTACCCTTATGGAATCTGTCAGTTTTGTTTCTGACTATTCAGGATACAACAGACGATTGATTGGTAACGCTTCAGTTGGATATCTATTTGATTTGACTCCTGCTCATGCATTAGATCTTCGTTGGGATGGTTCGATACAAAGTGATTACTATCATTATAATTATAGTAAGGGATATGATGGAGAAGACGATACAAAAACGACCAGTAACTCAGGAGGTTTTACAAGAGTTTATCGTTTTGCGGACCGATTAGAAACGCGGTTGGTTTCTACTTCATTTGCTTTGGATTATAATTTTAAAAAACTTTTATATGCAAGTGCATTAATAAGATACGATGGTGCTTCTAATGTTCAGTTAGATAAACGCTGGTTGTTTTCTCCTGCTTTTTCTTTAGGATGGGATTTGAGAAAACAATTCTTTAATAATTCAGCTCTTTTTTCTAAACTGTCATTAAAAGCTTCATGGGCACGCTTAGGACATCTAGTACAATCAGACAGATTTACATTAGGTCCTAACTATGTTTCGTCAGAGTTGGGATGGAGTGGACAATCAATGATATCTTCTTCCAATGGTTTTGCAACAGTAACTCGTCCTTATTCAATAGGCTGGGTAGATTATGGTATGGGATGGCCTTATTCGGATAAATTAGGTATTGATTTGAATGCCTCTTTCTTAAATAGCCGTGTTAATATCGGGCTTAGTTTTTATGAAAACCGGGAAAAAGATATTATTCTTCAGATGCCTGTATCTCAAGAGTTTGGATATAAATACAGGTTTGTTAATGGAATGGAAATATCCAATAGAGGTGTCGAAATGAACGTATCGGCTTCTCCGCTTGCTATAAATGATCCGAAGCGTTTAAGTTGGGATATTTCTTTGAATATGAGTTTCAACCAGAATGAGTTGAAAAAACTACCTTCAGGATTGAATGAAGTTGTTACCAATAGTCGTAAATTTGAAGTAGGCAAGTCGGTTGATGCTTTCTGGATTTATCAGAATAATGGAATCTATGCTGATAACAGTGAGGTTCCGGTTAAGGACGGTAAACCATTGAGTATAAATGGAGTTCCCTTCCAAAAAGGTGATCCGAAGTGGACAGATGTTAATGGAGATAATATAATTGATGACAATGACCGAGTGTTGAAAGGTCATGCACTTCCTCGGTTTATAGGAGGATTAACTAATCAATTCAAATATAAACAGTTTGATTTTAGCTTTCATTGGTTTTTTGCTCTGGGGCATAGCGCACTGAATGTCAGAGATCAACAGCGTTATGATTTTATGACATTAGATCGTACGAAGTCCATCCGTTCTGTAAAAGAAATATTCTTTTGGCAAGAATTGCCGAATCAGAAAGATGATTATCCTATCTATAATCCGTTGAGTAAAGTGTATCCATATAGAGCAGAGCAAGATTTATTCTTAGAAAAACTTTCATATTTAAAATTGAGAAATGTGACTCTGGGCTATACCCTTCCATTAAAAGGTGAAAAGAACCTGATAGTCAAAAGTCTTTATTTCTACTTGACAGCCAATAATTTGTTTACTATTACAGGTTTCTCTGGCAACGACCCCGAATTAGTTGGTTTCAATGGCAATTATGATGGCTACTCTATGCCTATCCCTCGTTCTGCATCCTTAGGCTTACGTTTCAAATTTTAACCTCAAAATATAGTAATATGTTCAGTAATTTATATCGAAAAATAACACACTTTTTACTGTTATTGGGTGTTGGCTTTTCTATGATACTTGTTTCCTGCAATGATTTTTTGAATGTAGAATCCAAACGTATAGCTAAGGAAGATCAGCAATGGAGTACTCTTGAAGATACTCGTGCTGCATTGATGGGAGTATATGGCTTGATGCGAGCTGCTTTGGTTGAAAATAATGCATATTGGATTTGTGGTGATTTACGCGGAGGAGATTTTAGTGTAACTGATCGTCTTGATCTTCAGGCAGTCGTAGATAACAATCTGAACGAGCCATTTCCGATAATGAAGGAAATTTCTAATTGGAGAAGATTTTATGCTGTTATAAACGCAGCTTCTATTTTTATAGAAAAGGCTCCGGGAACTTTTGAGAAAGATAAATCCTATTCAGAAGAAAATCTGATGTTGGATATAGCACAAGCTAGAGTACTAAGAGCTTTTGCTTACTTCAATATGGTACGTATATGGGGAGATGTTCCTTTAGTTACTTATTCGTATGATAATGGCTCTTTTCCCAGGATGGAGCGGACGGACGCCAGTCTTGTGTTGAGCTATGCGAAAGAAGAACTGGAAAATGCATTAACAGTACTACCTTTCCAGTTAGGTTCTAAAACAAGCCTTTATTATGGTAAAGAAGGGAAAGACTGGCAAGGTATCTTATTGAATAAATTGTCTGTATATGCTATTCTTGCACACATCGCAGCTTGGGAAGGTAATTATTTGAATGCAGAAACTTATGCTGCGTATATTATGGACAATGCGAGTCGTGTAGAAGCAAAATATATTGGCGTAGCAGATCTGACCTCTTCACAGGGACTTTTTCTGACCAACTCCGACTGGAGAGTGTCCCGCATTGTAGGGCTTACTTTTGATCATAATGAAAGCGAGGCATCACAGAATGGACATCTTGAAGAATTGACATTAGCAGCTCCGCTTGTGCAGAAAAGCACTCCTGATATATACGTTTCAAAAGACAGTTTGTTTTCCATATTCAATAATGTAGATGATCAAAGGTTCGGTATTGACTCGAAGAGTGGTAAATACTATACCAGTTATGTTCACAATGTTGAATCTCAATATCCTATTTTTAGTAAGATTAAAGTTATTCAGAATGGTAATCCTACGACTAATGATTATGCTATTTTCGGATCAGCACTGGTATTTAGTCGTCTTGAAGACATCACATTGCTTCGTGCAGAAGCTTTGTGTGCAATAAATCAACCAGAACAAGCTCTAGTACATCTTAATACAATAAGAACTGCCAGAGGAATGAGTGCAGTTTCTTATAAAAAAGATTTTAATAGTGATAAGTCAAAAGTTATTCAAGCTGTATTCGAGGAGAGAAGAAAGGAACTAATGGGAGAAGGTTGGCGTTGGTATGACCGGATACGTCAAGAGAAATTGTTGAATAATGATACAAAACTACGAAAACTAATCAATGAAGGAGGTATTTACTGGCCTATTGATCAGGATATTCTTACCAATTCTATGATTGAGCAAAATACTTACTGGCAATGAATCTGAAAACTATTGTTTTGGAACAGATTTTACGAAATATTAGATAGATATAAATACGTAAATTAAAAAATATATACTATGAATAAATCCGCAATAATAATCGGAGTAATAACTTTAGTACTTTTCGGTGCTTGCCGGGATTATGAGTCAGTTGCTTATACTCAGCCGGTTGAAGTTGAAAAGTATGATGGCACTTTTTTGGAATACCTTTCCGATGAAGCAAGCCATCTGTTTAATCAGAAATATGATTCAATGCTTGTCATTATCAATGCTGTTCCCGGTTTAAAGGAACAGTTGGAAAAAGACGATGAGTATTTTACCGTATTTGCTGTACCGAATGAGTGTTTCGAATATTCATTTGACCAGCTCAACACCTATCGCGAACAAAAGAAACAGGGGAAAGCACTTTTTTTAAAAGAGTTACTTATTGAACCTTTTGATGTTGAAATTGAAATTCCTAATAAAGATGATCCGGAGAATCCCATCATTGAGATAAGGCATTATGATTATAGAGCATGCGTAGACACGTTGCTTTGCCGATATATATTCACAGGAAAGTATGACACGAAAAAGATCATAGAAGCACAAGAAAGTCTTTCTTTAGAGTCATACAAATATAAATATCAAATGAATGTATCTTGTACTCGGCAAACGGCTTCCGGCATTGTGGGAGAAGGAGTCAGGAGTTTCACTCTTAGTGATATGAATAACAGTCAGTTGAAGGATTTATGGAAATCTACAAACGTTGTTTGGCATGATATTTATACTCGCAATGCAGTTATTCATCTTTTGACCAATCAACATAATTTCGGTTACGATAAGTTTATTAATTATTTTAAAGACTACGGAAATGAGAAAAAATAGATTCATAAAGTTCTTTTGCTTTCTCGGAATAGGAACATACTCTTTTCTGAATACCTCGTGTGTTGAAAAATTCTTGCCTGATGTACAAGAAGCATTTGATCGGGAAGTGAATTTTACTCAACAGCTATATAAACCGGTATTGGGTAGAACAACTTTGTTCTCAAATAATTTTCAATCAGGAAATTCAACGCTCCCTTTGACATTTGAAATAACTCGTATAGTGAAGGCAGATGGTAGTCCAGCACCAGAGTTGACTGATGTGTTTCCGGTAACCGTATGGAAAAGTCCTTATCTTGGAACAGAGAAAACTCTTGAAGAAATTGAAGCCAAAAGAACGCTAGAATATCGTCCGCTATTTCAGATACATAAACATTCAGGAGAATTTGTGATGTATTCTAATGCTATGTCGGCATTTGTCAATTGCTCTCCAAGTAAAGGTTATCTGTTTGATGTGAAGGTTGAGAATAAAGGTGGATATAAATATTTTAACAATTTGCAGCTGGTACCTTTGAGAGAGAGTGATTTCGAACCTTCCATTTATGATTCGGAAACCGGCCTGATAAAAGATAAAGATTATATTCCGGCAACTGCGGCTCGTTCCATTGTATTGGAGTCAGGGAGTTACACTTCGTCCGAAAAAATACAAGTCTATCTGCGGGAGAATAAGGAAAATACAGATAAAACTAAAACTCTGACTTTTCGCTTTTATAATTCAGATTATACTCCTATTTCGCCAGAGAAATTTAATCAAACAAAATGGGACGAATTGATTCATGGATTCAATAAGGAGATGGGGGCTGATTATGTAAAATATGACGTTGTATATCCTATGCCTTTGGTTCAAGTTCCTTCTAAGTATACCAATAGTGAAGGTAATTTGCTTAAACTGCGTTTTGCGTATGATAGAATTACTGCTATGGGATATCGTTTAGATTCGTATTTCGAAATAGAATTTGGAATTTACAAAGAAGCGCATTGGGAAGTTATCGTTGTGTTTGCAGAAGGTGCTCCGGAATTTAGGGATTATGAATAAACTTTGTTAGATGAATTTATATGAAAAAGATACATAAATATATCATATTGGGCTTGTTGTGTCTGTTTGCTTCATTAGAAGCTTTTGCACAAGAGGTGCTCATAAGTGGAGTTGTTAAAGACAAGAATGACAATCAGCCACTTCCGTATGTTTCGGTAGTCGTACGCGATAAATCAGGGAAAATTGATTCACGACACTCAATTTCCACTAATACAGATGGTGAATTTACATTGAAGGTGCCTGTGCCGGCAAATGTTACATTTACGTATATAGGTTACGAACCGGTTGTTAGGAAAATCACGAAAGAAATGTCTGAGATGACTGTATTGATGAGCTTATCGGAAAACATGCTGGATGAGACGGTGGTTGTCGGCTATCAGAAAAAGAGTCGGGCGGCTGTGACCGCTTCTGTACAGGTCGTTGAAGCGGAAGATCTTGTAAACACACCGGTGGCAAATGCCATGGAGTTGTTGCAAGGTCGTGTTCCCGGGTTGAATATACAGATACAGAATGGTACACCGGGGGGGATGCCTAGTTTTACATTACGTGGTATTTCGGATATTTCAATAACCAAGCAAGGAGAAGATTTTGTACTAGGTTCGTCAGCACCTCTTTTTGTGGTCGATGGAATTCCTTTGGAAAATATAGACATGAACTCTGATGTCGATGCGTCAGGTTTGTTGTCAGGAGCTACAGTGAGTCCGCTTTCCATGATACCTTTTGAAAACATTCAGAGAATGGAAATTTTAAAAGATGCTGCCGCAACCTCCTTATATGGTTCTAAAGGTGCTTATGGTGTAATTATTATCGAAACGAAGAGAGGTAATGGCCCTCCCAAAGTTTCTTATTCGGGTAATTATGTGATTAAAACTCCTCCAAGATTGAGAGACGTTGCTATTGGTAATGCTGAAAGAAATATGCGTATCATGCAAATATTACAGAATGACACTTCCAGTTATTTCGGGCACAATGAAATACATAATTTTCCGGCATTGGCAGATAGCTTGAATCCTTATTGGAATAATAATACAGACTGGCAAGGACGTTTTTATGGTGTGACTCATAATCAAACACATAACTTGAGTTTCTCTGGAGGTACTTCAAAATTCAATTACTTGATTAATGGTAATTACTATACCGAAAAAGGAATTGTGAAAAATACGGATTTCAATCGGTATGGTCTTAAGGCGCGATTAGGTTATAGTCCGAATGATAAATTTGAGATGGATGTCAATGTTTCCGCTACGTTTACACTGAATAGTCAGGGTAGTGGTAATGCTTTCACTCAATCAGGTGTTGCAAGGGGATCGTCAGCTTCTTCATTATTACCTCCGCCGTCTATGTATATATCAGCCAGCGAAGCGTTAGCTGCATTTTCTGTGGACGATAATAATGTAAATACTGCATACGATGCGAGCATACGTATGGTGTATAAACTACCTTATGAATTTACACTTGACGGGATCTTTGGATATAAATATAATACGACTGAAAGAGAGACGTTTACTCCCGGAATATTAAATAATAATAGGTCCGAATGGTATAATTTGAGTCAGAACAGTTATAATTTATATGCACGTACTGTTTTAGCCAGGTCATTGGATTTTAGAATATTCAGATTAGGACTTCGGGCTGGTGTGGAAATTTCGACTAACAAAAGAAGTCATAATACGGTTAAATTAGTAGGAGGAGGTAGTGATTATATTTGGGGACCTGGAGCGATGCATAGCAAATCAGAGGGAACTACCTCATTTGTAGAGGATGAAAACACCCTTTCTTTCATTATAGATCCAAGCTTTAATCTAGGTTCGATAGGTCCACGAGGTGAACGTTATATATTCACTCCTAATATACGCCCTGAAGCGAATTCCACATATGGTAAAAAAATAAAATGGACCATTAGTCCGTCACTCGGATTTAAATGGAACTTTAGTCGTGAAGCTTTTGCTGATAATTGGAACCAATTGAGCACAGGTGCATTGCGTGTTAGTTGGGGACGAACAACTAAGTACAGAGCTACCCGGTATGACATTTGGGGTACTTATCTACTAGGGAGTGATACATATAATGGTATGCCTATAATTCCGATTGATTACGGCTTGTTACCAAATGACAACTTGAAACCGGTTACTTCTACTACATGGAATTTGGGTACAGAGTTGAGTTTCTTCAATAGCAGACTCCGTTTTACAGGTGACTTATATTACAGACAGACTGATAACCAATTGAGTGATATTGAACTAGCTGACCATAATGCATTTGAAAAAGTAAGAAGTATTGAAACAAGTTTGGTGAATTATGGATTTGAAATATTAATTGGCGGTCGACCATTACCTCAGCAGAGTCCTTGGACATTAGATTTATCACTGTCATTGGCTATGAATAAGGATGTGATCGCTAAGCTGCCGAATGAGGCCAGGCAAATCATTAATAGTGACGCTAAAATAATCAACCGTTTAGGGTCGAATGCATTAGCAAATTACTTATTGGTGAATAAAGGAGTGTATGCAACAGATGAAGATGTACCGGTAAATCCAGCTACCGGTGAACGAATGAAAGCTGCTAATAATAAAAATAACGGATATGTTTATATGCAGGCTGGCGACCCGATATGGGTGGATGTTAATGGAGACTATATAATAGATGATAAAGATAAGGTGGTAGTTGGTAACTCTCAACCTCGGTTGACAGGTGGATTTAATGCGAACTTGAGATATAAGTCATTCTCCATCAACACAAACTTTTCTTTCACGATAAAAAGGGATATTATCAATAAAGCATTAGCCGATCGCTTTGCTGCTTATGGAAATCCTCTTTCAAAAGACCTGAATGGGAGTGGGGCGATAACGCCTATAGAAGCATTTGATTTCTGGAAAGAAGATCATATATATGCCAAGTATCCCAATCCGTTCGATTACATTCGTGGAGGAACAGCCGATCATCAGGTGAACTTCTTCCGTCCGGACCAGACACTCTTCATGGAAGACGGATCTTTCCTGAAAATTAATGGTGTTTCAATCTCTTATGTTTTACCTAAAAAAGTATTGGACTTTTTGAGAGTAGAACGGGTACAGTTGAATGCTAGTGTGAATAACATTTACACCTTCTCCAAATATTCAGGTGTAAATCCAGAAAATGTAAATAGTTTGGGGTATGATGTATCAGGAGGATATCCGAATAGCCGTAACTATACAATGGGAGTTTCAATTGATTTTTAAACAGATAAATCAGTGATTATGAAAAAAAATATATTCTTTATAATAGCGGCTTGTTCGTTTCTGCTGACAAGTTGTGGCTTGTTGGAAGTAAAGAGCGAAGATAAACTTCCCGGTGACGAATTCTGGATTGATGGCAATGCCGCCAATGTGGAAGGCTTCTTGATGAGCGCTTACTCTAATTTGAGAAAGGCAACTATGGGCAGCGGTGCATTTCTTACTGCAAGTGGTGATATGCGTTGCGCCTCTATCTCGCCATATAATAATGATAATGAAGGTAGAAGGGTAACCTACTTGGCAGGAAATGAAATGAATGAGTTGAGAAATTCTCCAAATACCCCTTTTGGAGAGACTACTAAATGGAAACCATTTTATGAAGTTATACAGACTGCCAATATCTTGGTTAAAGAGATAGATCAAGTCTCTACTCTTACTGAAGAAGAATACCGGATGTTCAAAGCAGAGGCTGTCTTTCTTAGAAATTTGGCTTATTTCTTTATGGTGAGAGCTTTTGGTGATGTTCCCTATTATACGATAGCGTATAATTCAGCGTCTTTGCCACGAACTAACATGGTTACTGTACTTCAAAGTTGTCTGGAAGATTTAAGAACAGGAGCTTTAGGCAATAGTCCTGAAGACCGTTTTTTACCTTGGACATATAATTCAAATGCAAAAAAAGGAGTAAGAGCGTCTCGTGGATCGGTCATTGCGTTGATGATGCATATCAATCTCTGGTTGGTTCAATTCGATGAACAAAATAAAACAACTTATTATCAGAATGTGGTTGATTTGGGCGAACAGTTGGAACAGAATGACGGAGCTTATGAATTGTTAGAAATAAGTCGGATCTCAAATGTGTTCAAGGGAGGATCTAATGAGGGGCTTTTTGAAATAGCACAAAATATCAATGCTTCCAATGAAGTGTTCTCATCGATAGCAGTATTTTCTAATAATGTAGTTTATAGACATAAAGGAGCCAACGAAAATCCCATGTATTATTATGATGGTAGCTATATAGAGAAGATATTCCCTTATATGGAAGAAGATTTACGGAAATCATATTGGTTCGATGAAAATATGTATTCGGCTTCCAGTGTGAATCGTACCGAAATAATAAAGTTTCTGAATATTGATTATTATGGAAACAATAGTATCACTTCTAATTCGGGAAACCAGATTGTTTTCCGGTATGCCGGAGCGTTATTGCTGTACGCTGAAGCACTGGCGGCTTTAGGTACCAATGACACAAAAGCTAATGAGTTATTGAACCGGATTCGTCATAGAGCCGGTGCGTCAGAAAGCTTCTCTTCAGGAAAAGAGCTGCAGGATGCTATATTTTGGGAACGACAAAGAGAACTGATTGGAGAAGGGCATTATTATTATGATCTGGTACGAACTGGAAAAATTTCTAATATCGCATATTGTGCGCATCCCATCAGACGTACGGATTTTAATGTAGGTGCATGGACATGGCCTTTACATAGAGATGTGCTGAAAAATAATACGAATATACAACTCAATCTTTTTTGGGAGTGAATAGAATAAATACGTAATTATAAAAACAAGGATATGAAAAGCAAGATAAAGATATGGCAACTGGTTATTGCTGTTATTACCATACCTATATTTATGGGTAATTGTACAAACGATAGTTATCTGATAGATGGAGGAAAAAGTAATCCATATTATGATGGAACAATAATGGAGTTTCTCCAGTCAAGATCCCCTAAAGATGATCCTAAAAATGATTATTTTTCCGATCTGATTGAAATTATCAGGCTTGCAAATATGGAAGAGGTACTTGAGGAAGAAAATGTAACATTCTTTGCACCGACTAACTGGTCTATCCGCAAAAGTGTCGCTCTGCTGAATAAAATGTGGTATCAAATGGGTAATGACAGTATTAAGAATCTGAAGCAGATAAAACCTTCTGTATGGAGAGAATATTTATCTATGTATATACTTAAAGATAAATATACGCTTAAAGATATTCCTCAAATTGATACAACTGCGATTGCTGCTTATCCGGGACAGACATTCATTACGTATGGTGGACTGCCAATGAATGTAGGAGTGGTGTATGGTGATGCTAATGGAGTGAAATATGTGGGTCCCCGCCAGATACTTTATTCGTATATATATGATATTACTGTGAGTGATTTAAAGAATGCGTATGTAGCCACATCGGACATACAACCCAAGAATGGAGTTGTTCATGTACTTCGTATGACCGATCATGATTTTGGTTTTGACAGAAGATTATTTGCTTTAAAAGCGATAGAAGAGGGCATTGATGAACTTTCTCAAATTAATAAAACAGAATAACTATGAAAGCATATCAATATGAGATAGAATCCCGTTTGATAAAGATGCTGATGTGTCTTTGTGTAGTCCTGTCTTTCGCAGGATGCAATTCTGATGAAGAAATAGAAGGCGATCCGTATGCCGGGGGAAAAGAGCCTTACGGTATAAGATTTTTAGTTGATGCTCCTTCGCCTGATAGAGCTTATCCGGGTGAATTGGTTACTTATAAGGCTAAAGGATTATCTAAATGGTTCAATCAGCAAGGAAAACCGGATTTTAGTTTTTTTATTTCCAATGAAAAAGCAGAAATAGTATTAGCTACTGATACAACAATTACAGTAAAAGTTCCGGAAAGTCTTAGTTCCGGAATTGCACATATCTTGTTGAATGAACAGATTTTCTATGGTCCTAAACTTACTGTGTTGGGTAATGTAAGCGTTGATAAAGGGTATGTAGTTCAAAAGCGTATTCCGGGTGCAATTTATAGTTGTTTGGAACATTGGTCTCAAAAGGAACATTATCATTTAGTAGGTAGCTTTATGCCATTGACAAGTAGCGATGCTCGTATTCGTTGCATAGCCTGGATTGATAATAAAGGAAGTGTAGCCGGTGGATGGAACGGAACCTATTATAAAACAGATAGTGGTCAGGGGATCGGTCATGATCTTAAGAATCCTAATTCAGGTGAAGGCGGTTCTTATAGCTATTATGCCAAATCGATTTCTTATTTTAATAATGATAAGTCTGGAAATAATCCAAACGTTTTAATCTCCGGAAAGTTTACACAGTATTACCCTGTACAGCGTGAACAGCCTACTTCGGTGAATAATATGATGAAAGTCGATCATGGTATTGGAATGATGTTTGATAACAAACAGCTTCCAAGTATCAAAAATGGACGGCTGATATCAACCAGAATCACTCGATTTAATGGAGGAACGAAAGAAGCACCTGTAGCTACATTTGTTACATCAGATGACAAAGTAATTGCAGTAGGAAACATTACCCAGTATTGTAAAATAGATATAGACAGATCATATGCGGAAGAATTGGCGTATGAATTCACTCCTGTCAAGACGGTATTGCGTATGAATAATTTAGGGGCACTGGATGAGGATTATCGTAAAAACAAGGAAGGTGTCAATGGAGTGATTCAAGATGCTTATATGGATGAGGAAGACGGTGTTGTTATTGTAGGCAGCATTAATTCTTTTGATGGAATAAATGTGAATAATATCGTACGAATCGATAAAAACGGTAACATCGATCAGCAATTTCTACAAAATATAGGAACGGGAGCCAATGGAGCGATAACCAAGATACGTTATAATAAAAAACGGAAAAAAGCAATGCTTGTGGGTATGTTTACTGAATTCAATGGCGTTCCGTGTTCTGGCGTAGTTATGCTGAATCGTGACGGTACGGTTGATCCGACTTTTAAACTTAGAAAGATGGAAGGCGGAACAGCTAACTTTGCTACTATTCTAAATGATCATGATTTCGTTGTAATGTCGGGTACTTTCACAAAGTATGATGGCGTTACACGACAGGGTTTCCTGATATTGACAATGGAAGGTGAAGCCATGCAGAAATTTAATGTTCCCGGCCTGTTCTTGGGTGAATTGAACCAGGTAATTGAAACCAAAACATCAACAAATGATAACGGTTTGTTATTAATGGGCGATTTTTATCGTTTTAACGGCGAACGGGTGGATAATATAGTAAAAATAGAAGTTGACTTTGATTAATCTTAAAATATACTTTGAAAATGAATAGAAAAAGAAAGATACAAACAAGTCTTTTCGCCAAGATCCTGTTTATGGGAATGACAATATGGACAATGATGTCTTGCGATAATTCATTAGAGCGGCTGACAACAAATGAATATCCGAAATCGGGAAACCAAGCACAGACAGGACATGTTTTATGTGTTGTAATTGATGGCGCATCCGGAAAAGCTGTAAATGAAGCTTACACAACACAGAAAGCCCCTCATATTCGTTCGATGAGAGACAATGCTGTGATCACTTTTGAGGGTTTAGCGGACAGTCGCCATAAAGCGTTACCCGTATTTACCAATGAACGGGGATGGGCAAATATGATGACGGGAGTTACAACTCATGGGATTGGGTTGGATGAAGAATCGACTGGCGAGGTGAAACCTATTGAAGAGTTAGAGACTCCTTCTTTTTTAAGTAGAATCAAACAGCTTGATAATGAAAAGAAAATTAGCTTGTATACAGCGGATAATCGTTTTTATCAGGCATTTCGTAACAATGCAGATATTGCCCGGACATTAGACAGTGATCAGCAAGTGAAGAGTGCTGTTATTGCTGAAATTAATTCGGATACAGATCTGCCGTCAGATGTTATCCTTGTAGAATTTAATGGGGTGCAAAAGGCTGGTGCTGCGGATGCTTTTTATGATGGTTCGGGTAATCCTACAACGACTGTGATTGAAGCTATACAGGAGATCGATACCTATATTGGTGAAATACGGACAGCTTTGGAATCCAGAGAAAACTATAGAAAAGAAAACTGGTTGATTATTGTAACTTCTACTTATGGAGGTACTTATTCTGAAACTGTTCAGTCTGATTCATATTATGACGACCCGCGACTGAATACATTTACACTGATGTATAATTCTCGATTTGTAAGCAAAGTAGTTGGAAAACCAAGTGCTAGTGAACTTAATTACAAATATTTTACTCCTTTGTATGCTGGAAATAATCAAAAGTCAGTTGCTACTGTAGCTGATCCAAAATTATTTGAGATGGAAAATAATAAGTCATATACTGTTCAGTTTATGTATTACTCTACCACTAAAAAGAATAATTGGGTGAATATTCTTTCCAAATCAGATAAACATAAAGGTAGTAAAGGTTGGAATGTACATGGTGATGGGGGCCGTATTAAATTTCGTGTTGGAAATCGGGATGTGTGGACTAGTCAGCAATCCACTGACCCTTGGGTTAGTACGGATGGTAAATGGCATACTGTTACACTTGTATTTGATAGAGAGGCTGTTCGGTTCAGGGCCTATATAGACGGGAATTATAGTACGCATAGAGATCAACAGAATATGACTTTACCAACAAACTTGACATGTCCGGATTACCCGTTAACTATCGGGAAAATAGAGAACTCCCCGAATGAGAGTAACGCTGGATTCTGTGTGACGAATCTTCAATTTTATGATGTAGCATTACCTGAAGAATTTATTGAGAAAAATCACGGAGTAACTAAACTGGAGGAAGTGAAAAATGAATATTGGGATCATTTAATTGGTTACTGGCCATGCGATCGAGAAGAGGACTTGGAAAATCCTATCTTGAAGAATGTTTCGCAATATGCAGATTCATATGCAGGAAAATCTGATATAACCTTTGCCGATCAAACATGGACAACTGGTAATTCTGCTGAAGAACACTTAGCTCCAGCTCCGGATGACTCTTATTATCAAGCTGTTTTCAATAATGTAGATATCCCCTTACAAACTATGCAATGGTTGGGACTTTCTATTTCAGAATGGAAATTTGAAGGTGTAGGGAAAACATTTGAATACACTTTTATGGAAGAAAACTAAATATAAATAGACTGTTATGAGTAAGAATATATTAAAAAACAAAAGAAGCTGTGTATTCATTCTTCTATTCGTTTTGGGCACATCTGTGTGGCTCGGAGGATGTGATACAGCTTATAAATACGATATAACTGACGGTATAGATAATAATGGTGCCAGTGAACCGGATATTACAATAGATACCGAAGGGGGGATCGATGTCAGTATGTACGAAAAGGCACGTATTTTTCCGGGATTGGTAGATACAGCGAAAGAAGAACGGATTAACGCTACAATTGAGCTTGATTTGAATAAGCAATATATTGATTCCATCACTTTAGGAGTATCTAAAGTGCCACAGCCGATTTATAGTACGGGACTTTATGCCGGAGCCGGTGAGCAGGTAGCTATCACTGTGGAAGATAATACGATGGGACTTAGCGTAATTGTAGGCTCACACATGGATGATCTTACAGAATTGGCCCCTTATCAACGTATGCCTTTGGTATATGTTGCTAAAGCTTTGTTCCCAGGAAAGAATATAATAAAGAATCCATTGGGAGGACCCATCTGGATTAAAAAAAGTTTAGGGCTGAAAGCTTCCGGTACTTGTTCTTTAAAAATAGAAGGAGTATATAAATCACCAGATTTTGTAATAGGAGAGACGGACTTGCAAGATTGGAAGAGAAGAATATCAGAGACCACTGTTCCTTGGTTGGAAATAAGAGGAAAACATTTCGCTTTTACCGTACAGAAAGATCGTGTACTTGATAATTTGGAAAGTATTTCATCCACCCTGCAGGAAGTCGGTAAAGAATGGGATGAAGCAATTGAAGAGTTTTTCTTTGAATATTATGGATTAAAGATTGACAAGGATGCGGAAGAAAAGGAGCGTGCTCCGGAGTTTCCTTTTCGGGTTGTGTTGGATGTACAAGTTTTGGGAAACCTGTATTTGCGTAATAGTGACTATGCAATAGTTGCGATAAACAACACGTATATGCTGGAAGAAATGTTAAACCTTAGAACATTGAGAATTGGTAACTCTGTAGCTTTGTTGAGCGCAATCAATTCAATGTGTACCTATCGTTCACGTAATAATCCTTGGCCTGCTGATTATCGGACAGTGGCTAATGCAATCCCTTTGTACCGGATAGGAAAGAAGAATTTCTCAAAAGAGAATGCCTTTGGTGAAATCTTCCCTGGTGAAGAGAATATAACCACTTTATTCCCTAAAGCTATTGAGTATGCTATGGCTGATTCAAGTAAATGGGCGAAAGAGGATGCTGCAACCAAGTATGATGATAAGACAGCATATAAAGCATTCGACTTGTTAAGCCTTATTCAATTGGCTAATTATGACGATAACAATTGGGAAGCGATGAAATACCTGAATCTGAAGGCAAAAGAGGAACGGTCGATTGATAACTCAACTCTAAGTTATGCTTTCCGCATGTTATGTGACTATTTTAAACAGAACTTATGTCCGTTCTTTGATTATTGGGGGGTGGAGCAATTGGACGAGGATAGAAAATATGCCGAACAATACCCGTTAATGGATAAGAAAATATGGGAGTATAATCCGTTGAATCCTCAACAGTTAAAGGATTATGATGTATCTTCATATTGTTATCGGCATAGTCGTAGAGACTGGAAGGTGTCTGCGTATGATAAAGGCTATGGCATAAATTATGATGGTGATTCCAGAAAACCTGAATATTTGATTGATGGGGAAAAGAAGACTAATTGGAGTTCTGGTAAGATTAATGACAAACCTTTGGAGTTGCCTTATTATATCATTTTTGATTTGAACAAAGTCTCTGATATTGATGGAGTATATTTGGCAAATGGTTATTCCAATCAGTGCCTGGCTGATGTTCATGTTGAATATATTGGCTCTGAAGTTGCCGATCCTTATGATATCAATGCTCCATGGGAAACGTTGCTGCAGGTTACTGACCCCAATGTAGTGAGGGCAAACTTGAAGAACGAGCGTTTCTTTGATTGCCCGAGAACTCAAGCCAGATATCTTCGTCTTAAAATCTCAAATCCCAATACGATCGTGTTTAAAAGTGATTCAGATTTGACAGAGGAAGAAAAAGCAAATCAGAAGAAGTACCATTCTTTCGCAGAGTTTGGAACTTATTACAAGAAACCATAAAAGAAATCATATATGAAAAAGCTTATAAATATAGTTATTGTTGGGGTAGTCGGATTACTTATCATTTCCCTTCATTATTCTTGTACTACGTATGAGGCACCGGATGGGATTGCAGAGGATGGGTTTGACTCTGATTCTGTGATATCAACAACTATCCACCGTAAAGTTCTTTGGATCAATATAGATGGAGCGGTCGGAAGTATAGTAGAGAAGAAGATGCCTCAGGATGGTACTATTGCCAAAATGCTGAAACATAGTAAATACTCATGGGTGGGGTTAAGTGATAACCGCACTTTACAGAAAGAGGGTAGCGAGGATCCTGTAACTTGGGCAACTATGATGACTGGAGTAAATCCTGAAAAACATCAGATTACCGATGAGTCGTATGTGGCCAACATGGAATACGATCCGAGTAATCCGAATGAGAAAGTAATCCAATATCCAACGATTCTACATCATATTGCAGATAATGATTCAGAAAACCCGACATTATGCGTAACCCCTTGGGACAAGTTGAATAAGAATTTATTAAATGCAGCACAAAAGACCGTAACTACTGCGAATGATGAGGAAACTAAAAATGTGATATTGGAGTATCTGAAAAATAGTGATTTTAATTTTACACTATTAAGTTTCTCGGGTATGTTAGAAGCTGGTAAGTCTGGAGGATTTTCCGCCAATAATGTCAATTATATCACAGCACTTCAATATATAGATGCATATATTGGTGAATTCTTGCAGGCAATTGATGAAAGAAAAAATGCTTTTTATGAGGACTGGCTGGTTGTTGTAACATCTAATCATGGTGGAAAAGAAGACGGTAGTTATGGGGGAAACTCTGCAGAGGAACGAAATACGTTTGGGATATTCTACTATCCACATTATACGGAACAGAAGATGCTAGGAAAAAAAATGTATGGAGCTTATTTTGATTCATCCAAAGCACAAGGGATTGTTTTAGATACGGTTTCTACAAACATTAAATATGCAATAGGAGAAAATTCTAGTTTCTCTGTGGAATTTATCATGCGTATGAATCCCCGTAAGGATGGATCTTACAAAGGTGATAATTGGAATGCTATTTTCTCAAAAAGCGGCAGTTGGGGAATCTTTCGGCAAAGAGAAACTGCTTCTCTTCGTATTGAAGGATCTACTGGAGCTTTAGAAGAAGCGGTGGCAGCATTTAATGATCCTCAATGGCATAATTATGGTTTTAGTGTTGCTCCAATGAACAATGCTCAATCACGAGAATGGATTGTTGCTTTAGATGGTAAGATAATGAAAAAAGGTACTAAGGATGTTCGTGGAGTAGCAGACAACAAATCCCCATTGCGTATTTGCGACCATGTTCCCACTTCATTTTATGTATCAGAAATTCGGTTATGGAAAAAAGCACTTACAGAAAATGAGCTGACACAGCAGGCAGCGTTATTAGATATATCATCAAATGATGCCCATTTTAAAGATTTACTTGCATACTGGAAATTGAATCCGGATGAAGTGAAAGATGCTAGTAAACAAGATACGCTGGTTATCAAAAATCAGATAGCGGATGGATTAGATTTGTTATATGTCAATCTGGATAAACAAAATAGCGAAACATTTAAAGAGAAAGCATTTGTTGAGTTACCTAATACGTTTCCGACGTATGTGTCAACAGGTAATCTAATAATGGAGAACACGCTGGTTGTTCCACAAGTTCTTTATTGGTTGAATATGTCGACAAATACAATTCTGGATGGTTTTAAATTTATAAATAATTATGCAAGTTCTGAAGAATGGCGAGATTTGCCCGAAGATGAATGACTCAGAACTGTGGAAGGATATTTTTCCTCAAATAAAAGAAGATGATTGGGAAACCGTGGAACAATATCTTAATAAAGAACAGGACAACTTTGTTGTTAAACTACGACAGGATTACCCCTTGCTATCGGAAGAGGATATTCATATTATTGTTCTATTGCGATTAGAAGTTTCTCATGAAAAGATTGCTCGTCAGTTTCATATCTTGTTAGCTTCTTTTCGGACAAGAAGGTATCGGATAAAGAAAAAGATGAGAATTGAAGATGAGTATCATTTAACGAAGTTTATCCGAAGACTTTATGTGTAATTGAGGTTCGTTGAATGTTTATATTGTTATTAAACGTAGACAAATGAGGTGTTTTTCTTATTTGTCTACGTTTGGTTTTAGGATAAATGTATGAAAATGTTTATATTGTGAAGGATATTAGAAGGAAGGTGTAATATGAATAAATGAAGCACAGCTAAGATAAAATGAGTTTGGTCGGACTGTGACTTTTGATAATTCTATCTTTGTTACTTTTAAAAAGTATCTTATGAAACATTTTAGTCTGAAATTTAAATTGTCAAGGTGTGTAATACTGAAATATCTAGTTCTAAAGTTTGCAATCTTTGGAATAATTATTCCTTTGAATGGGTTTGCTCAGGGAGCAAGCAGCGAGTTGACTAAAGAAATCGATTTCAGTAGTGCAGTAACAAGGATCACTCAAAAGTATGAATATTGGTGTGTTTATGCATGCTTGGAGTCTTTAAATACGAGTCTGCCGCAATGTACTCATTGTTTTAATTTTCTGCATCGCTTTTATATGAATGGTGCATCTAATCCATATCAATTAGTAAGTGATGAGGACTTTAAAGATGCTATAGATAAACTGGAGGCTGATGCTGATGAAACTTGTAACTCTTCAGATATTTATGAGAAATTTGGTGTCTCTGGAGAGTCCTTGGATGCATATCTTTTGTCTGAAGGGTTTTCAGAATCTAGTATGGTAAGTTTTATAAGGAAGATTTCTAAAAACGATGAGGGTAATCCATCAATTACTTTTTTTATTGATATGGATGGAAATACAGGACATTGTGTTGTTTTTCTAGGATCTAAACTGTATAATAATAGTTGGGATGATCCTGAATCAAAAATATACTTAATGAATCCAGCGTTTAAAAGTATAAGAGAAGCTACACTTACTGAAATTAATGATACATGTGATATAATATACTGTAAATAAAATTGTCTAATTATGAAATCAATATATTTATTGTTTTTCTCTTTTGCTCAATTAGTGTTCTTTTCATGCAGTGAGCAAGGAATATACATTAATAATGTTTCTAATCAGGTTATTCAAAAAGATATTGCAATCACTCGTGCGATTAGCAATCTAACCCCCAACTGCAGTTTACTTATTGAAATAGATGAGAATGCTCAAGATACTGTACTTGAACGATTAAAACTTAATATAGCCAGAGAATGGTATAGTCATAGAAAAGGCTTGTCTTTGCCTTTAATAGATTCTACTATAAAATTTGTACCGGTAATTGATACGCCATCTTTACCGTCTATTACAGATTCTGATAAAATACTGATGCCTCAAAAAGATTTTGCTAGCTTCTATGGACAGAATGAAAAAGGGGAGACTCTGTACTTCTATGCTTTATATACAGACAGGAGTAATTTTACAAAAGAAACTAATCCTCGGATGTATAGAGACCAGGTTGAACTGTTCGGGCAAGAATATGCTGATAGGGTGATTGAGAAATTGAGAAATGCCAAAGGTCCTGAACGATGGGAAATTATTGTAGTATCCCCACAAGACCCGGGACATAAAGAATTTGAATATGCAAGAGAACATTCTGATGATGGTTCTTTTTTCATTCTGACCAGAGGGAGAACATATCCACGTGTCTGTTTCTTTGTGAATAACAAGCCTTATTATTGTTGTGAAACGCCACAACACGAGTTGGGTATGAGACTATTGGAGGATTATTTAAGAAGATAATGTAAATAGACATGGTCGATTCAAAGGAAAGGACTACCATCCGATTTATTATATTTTGCCATTGCTCTTGAAGCTCATCAGGCTAATGATATTTTGTAATACCGAAGCATAATTATATAACGACTCAATACTGATGGCTTACTTCACATTTTCGTGAAACCCTTATTGGAAGGGAGAAGGCGGGTGAAGGGTTAGAGTTTCACCCGCTCTTTCATTTCTTATTCTTTGTATTTCACAGCTACCGAAACCCTGTAATTGCCCGGAACGGGTGTGTAAATGGGTTGGTGGGTAGTCCCTTTGTTTTGCAACTTCTTTTCTGCGATCAATCTTTTAATATGGCGGTATGCAGTAATTTGTGTCATTCCACAGAGGTACTGGAAGTCTTTCCGAGTGATCAGTTGGTTTTCTGCAAAATACTTTGTCAATTCCATATCTATCTCCACTTCGGAAAGTCCGGCAGAATGCGGCCTGTATTTTGAACGGTGGAATTCCATATCGGAAAGTTCGGCTTTCAGTTCTTTGTCTGCTTTGAATTTGATTGCTTTCAGTTTAACTTTATGCACTCGCTTATCTTTAGGATCCCGTATTTCTTCTTCGCAGGAAAGAGTTACTTGTAGATATCCCAATCCGTCGATATGCACCTTTTTCCCTTCTTTAAGGCATTGTGCCACTTCGTATTTCAGTTCTTCCAAAGTTGCTGTCACATCAGACGGGCTTAATGAACAGCGATCGTGAATCCGGTAAACCAGTTTTTTCGTATTTACTGTTTCATAACTAATCGGACGCGCATGATATCTTACCTTGTTTTTCTTCTCCTTCGGCATCGGAGTCTTATATAGTTCAAATTGTACTGCCATAGTCTTTCTTTTTTCTTTAGATGTTTGTAGATTATCTTTTTGATGTTTCTTAATTTTCTTCTTGATATCTGTTATTTATCATTGTTGCGATAAGTGCTTATCATTAACATGATATATGCATGTCATTACTGTGATAAGATATTATCATTATTGTGATAAACTATAAATGTCGGTACCAAACAGGGAAAACGCATTATAAATCATGTAAAATAAGTTCCCATAAGAATTCATTATC